>Ga0247808_10000079_pt1 | contig 80174 bp, 87 predicted proteins | sample UWRJL089202R1_FD_179914 | JGI IMG/M metagenome (GOLD analysis project Ga0247808, IMG submission 179914) | Plant litter microbial communities from Arlington Agricultural Research Station in Wisconsin, United States - UWRJ-L089-202R-1 | ecosystem: Environmental > Terrestrial > Plant litter >...
GTTATATAAGTATAGCAAATAGGGGTTAGCTAAACGGTATGTTATCTGTTATAATGAATCTTAATTACTTATAAACTAATTGGATTAATATGGCTAAACACAAGAACTGGCACGGAGCTGCTCGCAAGCGCATGCTCAAAAAGAAAGCAAAATCACTCAAGCTTAAAGGCCGTCTCGCCTAAAGTTTTATAACCCCGTTCATTCGGGGTTATTTTTTTAACTTGATTAATCGCGAAATAACCCCTATTATACGGTTATAGTTCAAAACATAAACAGGATTCACATATGCAGATTACCATCGTAGGTGGAGGCTTCGGCGGAGTAAAGGCCGCGCTGACTTTGTCAAAGAAGAAAAATGCCCACATCACCCTTATTACCGACAAGCCCGACTTTCAGTATTACCCAGCACTTTACGGCACCGCAACAGGCAACAGCCACTTACAATCATGGATACCACTTGGCGAAATCTTCGCTGGACACGATAATGTTGAAGTTATTATCGACTCTGTCACAACTCTTGATAAAGCAGCGAAAACAATCACTACTGCATCTGGTGCGACACATAAATATAATAAGCTCATCCTAGCGCTCGGTTCTGTTACGACATACTTCGGCATTCCTGGCCTCGATAGCTACGCCTACGGTATTAAGTCACATGACGAGATTACTCGCCTTAAAGAACACCTTCTTGAAGAGTTCTCTAAGCCAGATGGTGCAGACAAAGACTTCTTAATTGTCGGTGCAGGCCCAACTGGTGTTGAACTTGCTTCAGCCCTCGGTACTTACTTGAAGCACTTAAAGAACCGTTACAAGCAACACGAACCACGCATTACTATTAGTATCATTGAAGCCGCACCACGCGTACTTCCACGCATGTCGGAAACGGCAAGTGCACTCGTTGCGGCTCGTTTGAAGAAGCTACACGTACACGTTGAACTGAACAAAAAGGTTGAAGAAGAAACTGCCGATAGCCTTATTGTGAGTGGCAAGCCAATCAAAAGCCACACGGTTATTTGGACATCTGGTGTTGCAAACAACCCATTCTTCAAAGCAAACGCTGAGCAATTTGAGCTTTCACCTAACGGTAAGGTAGTTGTTGATGCGCACCTTCGTTCTAGTGCAGATGTCTACGTTATTGGTGACAACGCCTTCACTCAATGGAGTGGCCTTGCACAAACCGCACTCCGCGATGGAATCTTCGTTGCGAAGCACATTCTTGGTACGTCTAAAAAGAAGTACACTGCGAAGCTACCTCCAGTTGTTGTGCCTATTGGAGAAGACTGGGCAATCTTTGAATACAAGAAAATTCGTTTCGGTGGCCGCCTAGGTTCACTTATCCGAAGCGCCGCTGACTTTGTTGGCTACAGCGACATCTTACCATTCGGTCAAGCACTTGGCGTATGGCGTGCACAGAAAATTAAAGAAGAGTTTTACGCGACAGCGAAGCCAAAAGCTGAAGCTGAAGTTTAAAACTCCGAACAATAAAAAAGACCCCGCTGTGAAGAAGTGGGGTCTTTTTTACTATCTAGATTTCTTGTCGAGCTTGTTTGCGGACACGTACATGGGTAGCGATAGTAACAATTGAAACGACTGTTACATAAAACAACCCGGTAATGCAGCTACGAAGAATACTGCCGGTAGATGACAAAATTAAGAAGGTGCCGCTTGCGACTGTTGCGACAATAAAGCCGTAACTTGTTGCTAAACGTTTGATAGTTGGTTTAAAGAAAGTAAAACTGGCAATCGCGACACTGGCAAGGGCGATGATAACGTGAATTAAAACGATAGTAGACATAAGTATATTATACACCCAAATTTACGGGAGATATCCTCCAATAGCAATAAGTAAACTCATCGAAAGCATTACCAGTAATGATACGCCGAACATCTGTCGCGCCCACTTCACATCATCAACTTTGTTGTAGAGTGAGATGCCTTTATACAGCCAGTAGGCAGAAAGCAACAAGCTGCCCACCAAGTACACGACACCGGTGTAATGAAAGACTGTCGGCAGTGCAAAGACGATAGCGAAGATAATCGTGAATAGAAGAATTTGCACCTTACTGCTCTTCATTCCATACTTAACCGACCAAACTGGTAACTTAGCTGATGCGTAATCTGATTTGCGGAACATGGCAATTGCGTAAAAGTGTGGCATTTGCCAGAAGAAGAGAATAAAGAAAAGAATAACCGCACCGGCATCAACATGCCCCGTTAGCGCAGTGTAGCCCGCTACAGGCGGTAATGCACCTGCAACACCACCAATTAACGTACTCCAAGCTGTCGTGCGTTTAGCGACTCCGTAGATGGCCACATACCAAACGTATGCCACGATACCCAGTAGAACGGTGAGTGTATTCGTCAAAAAGGCGAGTAAGCCAAAACCAATAATACCTAACGCGATTCCGAACAGGAGGGCTTTCTTAATACCAATTACACCACTGGCAACATCACGCTTCGCAGTTCGCTTCATGCGCTTATCGATATCGCGGTCGAGAATGTTATTCATCACACACGCAGAAGCGATGATGAAGGCGATACCGCCTGTAGCGCCAAGAAGCACGAGCCAGTCAAAACCAACAATGCTTGCAGCTAGGAAGAACCCAGCCACACCACTAATAGTATTGCTGAGTGTAATACCCGGCTTAATGAGTTGAAGATATGAGCGAGAGCGCTTTTCCATACCTAAATGCCCTCGTTCTCATTCATGTACTGCGTCATTTGGTCTGGAGTCATGTTCATCATGTTGTAATCGAGGTTGTGCATAATCCACAGTGAGCCAATCACGACGACAAGCACGACAATGACAGCGAAGGCGAAAGTCGCAACCTTCCAGCGGTTTCCGCGGCCAAGATGCAGGAAGAATACAAGTTGAACGATGAGCTGCACAACCGCAATCGCCATGACGACATAAATCAACATTTCTTTCGGAAGCAGTTCGTTCACTACAAAGAAGTAAGCAAGCAGCGTCGTGACGATAGATAATGCGAACCCAACAAAATATGAAATATATTTCACCTGTGAGTGATGGTGGTCTAGTTGAGGTTTTTTCATGCCATTCCTCCAATCAAGTACACAAAGCTGAAGATGAAGATCCAGATAACATCAAGGAAGTGCCAGAACAAACCAAGGAGTGCTAAACGGTTAATATCGGTCTGCTTGAAGTTGTGGCGCCACAAACGCACAATCACTACAGCCATCCATAGAAGGCCGACGGCGATGTGAATACCGTGCGTTGCAACGAGAGTAAAGTACGATGACAAGAAGGCACTTTGTTGTGGGCCGTGACCTTCGCCAATGAGCACCATGAATTCGTATAGCTCCATTGAAAGGAACACGACACCAAGTGCGAAGGTAACAAACAGCCAGAAGAAGGTCTGTTTTTTAAAGCCGCGCACGCTCGCAAGGAGTGCCATGCCAATGGTGAAACTACTCGTAAGCAGTACGAATGTTTCAACGAGGACAAACGGTAAGTCGAATAGTTCTGAGCCGCCTGGACCACCAGCAGTAGCGTTTTTAAGTACTGCGAAGGTTGCGAATAACGCCGCAAATAATACACAGTCGGTCATTAGGTAAATCCAGAAACCGAGCGTTTTCTTCTCGTGGATTGCTACAAGTTCTTCAGCACGGGTCATACGGTTTTCTCCTGGAGTTTAAGCTTAGCGTACAGTTCGTGCTTTGCGACTTTAGCAGCCGATAGTTTGTAATCCGGTTCATCATCGCTGAGTTTAATGATAATAGTTACGACAATGGCGATGAAGGCAACAATAACCAGCCACCACATGTGCCATACAACAGCCGCACCGAACGTCATTGCGAATAGTCCAATGATAATTCCAGCGCCACTATTTTTCGGAAGCCAAATATCTTCATACTCAGGTTCGGAGTGCTTCTTTTTACTTTGTTTCATTTCCCAGAATGCATCACGAGTCGTAACGGTAGGGATTGTCGCAAATACGTATTCGGGTGGAGGCGAAGTAGTTGCCCACTCAAATGTTCGACCATCCCATGGGTCGTTACCAACCATGTTAGCTTTGCGCTTCCAAATACTGTAGGCGACTTGGAGAAGCTGGAATAGTACACCGATACCAATCAACATCACACCGAAGCCTGCAACGATAAATAGTCCCTGCCAACCCATTGATGGGTCGTAGTGGTCTAGGCGACGGGTTGCACCCATAAAGCCAAGAATGTACAAAGGAATAAAGGCAAGTAAGAACCCAACAATCCAGAACCAGAATGCAAACTTACCTAGTGTTTCATTGAGCGTAAAGCCGGTAAACTTCGGGAACCAGTAGGCGAAGGCTGCAAATGCACCGAACAACACTCCACCAACAATCATATTGTGGAAGTGAGCAACAAGGAACAAGCTGTTATGGAACTGGAAATCGAGAGCCGGCACAGACATCATTACACCCGTTAACCCACCAACAGTAAAGGTTGCGATAAAGCCCATAAACCAGAGCATCGGCGTTTTGAAGGTAACTGTTCCGCGGTACATTGTGAAAATCCAGTTAAACACTTTCACACCAGTAGGGATTGCAATCACCATCGTCATAATGCCAAAGAAGGTATTCACATCAGCACCGGCACCCATTGTAAAGAAGTGGTGCAGCCACACGGTGAATGACAAAATTGCAATGGCGACTAACGCAATAACCATTGAAGTGTATCCGAAAATTCGCTTCTTCGAGAATGTCGCGACAATCTCCGAGAAAATACCGAATGCCGGAAGTACCAAAATATATACTTCTGGGTGGCCCCATGCCCAAATAAGGTTGACGTACATCATTGGGTTTCCGCCAGCCATACTAGTGAAGAAGTGCATACCAAGTGTGCGGTCAAGTGCAAGCAATCCAAGTGTCACAGTAAGAATAGGGAAGGCGAACATAATCAGTGACACGCTCATCAACACGCTCCATGTGAAGATTGGCATCTTCATAAGTGTCATACCTGGTGCGCGCATCTTAATAATAGTCACGAAGAAGTTGATACCGGATAGCAAGCTACCAATACCGGAAATCTGCAGCGCCCATATCCAATAGTCGACGCCGACACCCGGACTATACTCTAGCCCCGAGAGTGGCGGATAGGCTAACCAACCAGCAGTTGAGAATTCACCCACAACCATTGGCATATTGATAATAATCATACCAGCAGCAAACAGCCAGAAACTTACAGAGTTAAGGAATGGAAAAGCGACATCACGTGAACCAATTTGCGACGGAATAATAAGGTTGAAGATACCAAAGATGATACCCATTCCTACGAAGAAAATCATAATAGAACCGTGCGCCGAGAAGATTTGCTGGAAGTGGTCAGCGTTTAGTAACTCTACTGAGCCATTCAATACTTGTTGCGCACGAATCAGCAATGCATCGGCAAAACCGCGAAGCAACATAATAACTGAAACGATAATGTACATGACACCAATTTTCTTCGGGTCGAGCGATGTCAGCCAGGTCTTCCAGAGCCACTTCCAGCGCTTCAAGAAAGTCACCGCAATAATTGCTGTTACTAATGCGCCCACCATACCAATGCCCGCACCAGCCATAATAGGTTCGTGAATAAAGTCTTCGAGTGTAAGACGGCCAAAGATTGCTTTTAGCATTTCGTCAAACATTACATATCCATCCCAGACATGTCGTGGCTGCTGTGGTCCATAGTGTGCATGTCGTGTTCCTCAGGTTTAGGTTCGGTCGTTTCTTTTGTCGCAGGAGTGTCGTGAGACATATATTTCATTACTATTTTATTATACAAGTCGTTATCCATAAGCATATAGGTTTTCTCACCATCGTTTTTGCTTTGGGCGGCAAGCTTTGCGTAACTTGTCGCATCGAGCATGGTATTCGAACTGGCTGAGCTAATAAGCCACTTCGAGAAATCGGTTTCAGACATTGAGTTCACCTTGAATTTCATATCAGCAAACCCATCGCCGCTAATATTCGCAGATGAGCCGTTGTAGCTACCGACCGTATCGGCCATAATGCTGAGTTTTGTCGACATGCCTGACATTGTATAGACCTGGCCAGCTAAGGCAGGAACCCAGAATGAATTCATCGGTGCATCTGATGTTAACGTGAAGTTAATTGGTGTGTCTTCGGGAATATTAAGGTAGTTCAGCGTTGCGACGCCTTTGTCTGGATAAATAAATAGCCACTTCCATTCGAGTGCAACAACCTGAATGTTGACCGGTTCAACGGTTGATTCGAGCTTCTTGTATGGGTCAAGCGCATGAGTTGAAATACCGGTAATAATGGCGAGCACAATGATAAACAGGCAGGGAATACCCCACCAAAGTGCTTCGAGGCCAAGGTGGCCATCAAATTCGGGGTCGTACTTTGCTTTGGCGTTAGCGCTCGTTGCGCGAGACTTCCAGGCAACCACAAATAGTAATGTAAGAACCGGTATGACAATCAACATACCGAGCGCGAATACCAGAATGATTAAATCTTTTTGCTGGTTGGCAATTGTTCCATGCGTATTGAGCACCGGCATGTCGCGGCCTTGCGTAACAAAAACGAGCAAGCCGACAATGCCAATAGCAACAAAGCTCGAGATAAGAACCTGAGCCACCCTCTTCAAGATAATTTTTTTATCTTTACGCATATGCTTCTTACATAATAGCTTGATTACACCATTTAACCAATAAGAACTTAAGCGCCTTAGACAAAATGAGGTGAGGCTGATATTCTAGAGATAATATGGAAACAACACCTATCAACAAAAGTGAGCGTGAACCCGTACATATGGGTATGCATTACCTCGAGCTCCTTGAAATCGGCCACCTCGCAAACCACATCATGCCAAAATCTGGTAAGCCACTCAGCGAATTCCTTGATGTATGTGGTGACCACGCAACCGATTATCTTGTCGGGCTTGATGCGACAGAACGCGACGACCCTGACTTTGCAACCACCCAGGCCTTTTTACAAAACTACATCCAACAATTTCTTGATGGCTTAAAAGAAGCAACACCCGAAGTACAATAAATGCTTAATACGGTGGGGTATTAATGAACGAAGCGCAATCGAACGAAGGCTATACATATACCCGAGCGAACGGAACCGTCGAGCATGCGCCAGACCTCGAAACAGCACATAAAATGTGCCCAGTCCTCGGACAAATGTCACTCGAACAAGCGGGGATTATGTTGAAGATGGGAGCACGAGGCCGCGCCGTCGCCGAGCAAAAAGAAGCCGAGAAAGCAGAGCTTGAACAAACTGATGAACCTGCTGAAGGAGATATGTTTGATATGCCGAGTATTTATGATGACCTTATCGGCCCAGTTGAAGCTGCTGAAGCCTCCGAATCTATTGAAAGTGAAAGTGTTGAAGTTGACACCTCATCCGCAGAGCCACGAGAGTTCAAGTCATTCTTAGAAACGTTATTTGAACGAAATACTAAAGCAACCGAACAAAGTATCGAGCCAAAAGAAACACGTACAGCTGAGACAAAAACAGTCATAGAACCTGAACTTATTGAAGAAGTACCACCTGAGGTAGTTGAAGCTGACATTATTCATACTGAACCTGAATTAAAAGAATTTCCGAAAACGGTTGAAGTTCAACAGGCAGAAGTAGCGCCTGAAGTTAAAATAACGGCAATAGCTGAGATACAGCAAGAAGTCCCCGCGACAACACCTGAGGTTACGGCTGCAGAAGTCGTCGTCGAGAAAGCTATCGAGAACATAGCCGTCATTCCTCGCATACCTGAATTTGTAAGCGAACATGTTCAACCCGAAGAGGAGGTTGTAATTGCAGAGCTTGAAGTACAGCCTGAGGTCGAACGTATCCTCCCAATCGACGAAAAAAAGGAAGTCGAGACACCTATCGATATGTTCGTTATTCCAGAAATGATAGTACGCGAAGAACCTGGAGTTGAGATGCCCGTACCAAAAATCTTGGTAGAGCAAGAGGTTCACTCACAGCCCACTGCGGTAACTCCGGAAGTAGTTGAAGTTGTCGAATCAATACCGGCCGAAGAACCAGTCGAGCAGCAAGTGTCTACCATTGAAACCATCCAAGAAGATTACATTGAGCAGCCAGCAGTAACTAAAACTTCAAAAGTACCAGTACCGACAGAACAGAACATAGAAATTATTGAACCAGTTCAAACTATTGCCGAAATTGAAACAATCGAAGAAACAGCACCCGAAATCATTACCGAGACGCCTGAAGTTCTTGAAGAAATTATCCTGGAATCCACAGAAACATCATCCGAAACCGAGCAACCCCAAATACAAAACATAGAAACGGAAGTTGAAGAGAAGAAACACATACCCTTCGTTCCAATTACAGAAGACATTGAACCGCTATCAACCGAAGAAGAAGACTTAATTGAACAACAGGTTATTGTTGCAATGAGTACCGCCAGCGCAAATACAACATCAACGAACAAAGTCAGTAAACTTCTTGGAATGTTTGCAACGCTTCTTCATATAGAATATACGCCGGCATAATACCGGCGTATAAACGTAAGTTTAGGTTTGTAACTACTTTTTAGTAGTTTTCTTTTTGCTCGCTGCTGCTGCAGTTTTTTGCTTTTCAGTAAAGCTTTTTGGTTGCCATGTATTTACGAGGTAAATAACAATCACAAGGAGGCCCATAATAATAAGTACGAGGCCGGCTAAAACTGGTTTTATTTGTGCGAAGGTAACCATGTCCTTCATTGATTCTGAGTGTGCAAATAAATTAAACATACTAAAAGTATATCATGCCGTTTAAGGTTATATTATAGAATTAACAAAGTACTATACAATATATAGCAATATGCTATACTAGAAATAGTATAAAAGCCTGTTAAATTTTGTAAAAAATAACGTCTTTATATCCTGTCAAAAAATAATGTAAGGAGTTATTACTCATGTCAAAAATCCTCGTAGTTATAGGAAGCGCCCGCCCAGGCCGTGTTGCCGATAAAGTTCTTGGCTACATCCAAGAAGACCTCGTAAGCCGTGAAGGTCACGAAGTTACCGTTGCCGACCTTGCAGAATTAAACCTGCCATTCTTCAACAACGAAAACTCACCAATGTCACCTGATTACACAATCACTGACCCGGCAGTTATCGCTTGGAGCGAACTTGTTAAGGCAAGCGACAGTGTTCTATTCATTACACCTGAATACAATCACGAACTTACTGCTATCCAAAAGAACGCCATCGACTCACTCGGTGCTGAATGGAATGAAAAGCCAGCAACAGCCGTAGCCTACGGTTGGAGCGGTGGTTCACTCGCAGTTGAAACCCTTCGCGAAGTTCTTGACTTCCTAAAGGCTGATGTTAAACACGACATCGCTCAACTTATCTTCATGAAAGACTTGAACCCAGATGGTTCTATCCTTGACGAAACAAGTGTTAAGACACAAATTGCTACAGCTATCGACGAAGTTCTTACGAAAGAACCACAACTCGTTTAGTACGTGCAAGCAACGAAAAAATAATGCGTTTCACTATGAAGCGCATTATTTTTTTCTTGGGAATTAATCATTGTTGCTCAAGGTGTTAATATTGCAATTTATCATTGACTTTTAAGGTGTTTTGTACTATAATTACTTTTACTGTGAGGAGACCAGCACTTTCGAGTGCTTTTTCTTTGCATGTATGGACTTTAAATTTTTGGCTTTACACATTCAACCCCTTGGAAGGAGAAAGATGAGGCGACTCATAGCTGTTGCTCTTGGGCTCTTCGTTGCACTTAGTGTAGCGATTCCTGCGAGCGCAGCAACCAGTGTCGACACCATCGTCGGAGCTTTGCAAAAAGCACCGGTGTTCGTTGTCGACGGAACAGAAGGCACCACCTCCGACACAGCAGCAACTCTAACCGGCAAGCTGAGCGACGGCGATAACATTGTCATCGTAATGCTTCCCGCAGATGAAACGCTGTCTGTTGAAGACGTCAACGCACTCACTCAGAAGATCAGCAATGGTTTGAAGGGCGAGCGCATCGTTGGCATCGCAGTTGGCGCCCAGTTCGCTGGAGCCGCCTCGATGCTACCCTCGGGTACTGCAGCAGACCTGATGAACCGCGCTCAGACCGTTTCGACGAATTCCGTCGAGACACTGACAACATTCATTCGGAACGTGCACGATTGGCAGAAGAACAACCCGGACTACATACCCACGCCCAAGCCTGAAAAGGCCGAAAGCGGGGTGCCGGTCTGGCCGTTCATCGTCGGCGGGGTACTCCTCGTCACAATCATGCTCGTCATTTTCCTGACAACCCGTCGCCGCATCCGCGGACGCGTCCATTACACCGCACCGGGAAATCTCAATGACCCGGTTCGATCCATGATGGAGTACCGCAAGCGCCTGGAACGCGACCGCTACTGGGACACCTACAGCCCTTCGATAAACGCAGCTCGCAGAGAAAGTGTCGAACGTATGTTCGTCGCAATCGATGCAACCTGTCGCTACACGGAGGCCTACTTCAAGAGGTTCGCCTCAGAGAAGAAGAACTCGGGCACACTCGTGATCTTCAACAACCAACTCGAGCTTGCTCAGAAGGTGGTGAAGGACTACGTTTACACGTACGAAAACTCCGAGTTTGTCGACAATCCCATTCAGGTGATGAAGCGAGGCCACGATGCAATCGAGGGCCTCGCCGAAACCATCCTGAGTAGCATCAAGAAAGGTAACAACGACCGTCTCATGGATTACAAGGTAAGTACCAATATCCTGGACGCTAACCGTTACAAAGACCCCCGCTCATCCAACCACTAGACAAACCTTCAAGGAGAATCATGGGCACACAGCTCGAAGTAGCACCCAGCGTCGCGTTGAAAGACGTGACGGCAATTGCCAGCACCGCGGACACCCGCCAGAAGCTCGTCTGCAAAGACATGCTGAAGGGCGACACTCCGCAGCAGGCCAAGGCAGATGCCACAAAGGCATACGCCGCCATGATCGAGAACCCACTGGTCATCGCGACCTACGGTTCGGACGCACTGTCCGGACTGAACGCCCTCGTCGACGTGATGTTCAAGGACATCCAGGCCGGCAAGGACGAAGAGGTCGCGAAGATGCTGAAGACGCTGGACAAGCGCCTCAGCGACATCCAGCACAAGTACGACGCGAAGAACCCCCAGTTCGTCGCCAAGTACCAGGACGTTCGCAAGAGCTTCCTGGGCATCTTCGGTGGAGCAGCAGCCTTCTGGCGGCAGTTCCTCCGGGACGTCAAGTCTGTCCAGTCGCTCATCGAGAACGCCAAGGACGTCATCACGGCGAACCTTAAGGAAAGCGAGGGAATCATCTCCCGCTACCAAGAGCTCAAGTCCGAGAACGCCAAGGAGCTCAACAACGTGATCTACACGATCGCGGTGATGGAGAACATCGTCGAAATCGCAGCCAAGGACACCGAGAACATCCCGCAAGGCGATGATCACGACTCCTCGGAAGCACGAGGCGAACGCGCCGACCTGATCAAGAACCTGAACAACAGGATCTCGGCCTACAAGTCGCGTCTCTTCATGGGGTGGCTCAAGTCGCCCCAGCTCCGTTCGCAGATCTCGCTCAACATCGGCGTCTACGGCACCGTCACGATCACTCGGGACATCACGTTCCCGATGATCAAAGAGGTGATGATCAACATCTACCTCCTTCGCAAGTCGAAGGACATCGCCGACATGAACAATGCCTTCCGGCAGACGCTCAACGAGTCGCTCCAGCAGTACGCTGTGAACGCCGCGGTGATTGTGCCGCTGATCGAGGAATCGGTCAGCGCGCCACTCATGGCAGCCCAGACCATCGAGGTCATGCGGGATGCCTACATCCAGCAGACCGAAGCGGTCATCAAGGTCATCGACGAAAGCGCCGAACAGAACGCCGTCCTGGACGACCTGTACCTGAGCACCTCCAAGGTGGTCAACACGCAGTCGGACAAGGTCAGTGACGCAATCATCGATCGAGCTGTCGCAGCAACGCGCAAGCTCGAGGTTAGCACCAACACGCTGACCGTCACCGCCTAGTACCTCCCCGTAAAGCCAAAAAATCCTCTTTAACATCTGAATCAAGGAGAAAAGTGAAGAAAAGCATCGGCAAGATCGCTCTCGTGCTGACCGCAGTGGTCACCATGGGGGCAGCCCTCACGGGTTGTTCGTCCGCTTCGACTCCCACCGGCATGTGCGGGTGGGTCGTCGGTGATGGATTGGGCACCAACGACGCCAACATCCACTCGACCGTGTACCCGGGCGACAGCGTCGCCCTGTCCACCGGCGAAGAAGCGCACTACGTCCCTTGTGGACCGCGCAACTTCATCGTTACCGATGGCAGCATCGAGGGCCTGGGCGACCAGAAGACGCCCGTCGAAGCTGTCACCAAGGACAAGACCCCGGTCTTGGTCCAGGTAACGGCCTACTGGCAGCTCAACCAGAGCAAGGAAGCACTCACGCAGTTCGCAGAACTCTGCAACAAGTACGAGTGCTACACGGAAGACGTGCAGGCCGGCAGCAGCAACTTCGCATCCGAAGGATGGAACGGAATGCTGCGGGAAAACTTCGGCCCGGCAATCGCCGACGCCATGAGGGTTTCCATGCCGGAAATCACCGACGCCGTCTGGAAGACGCAGGATGTCGCCGAGCAGAAGAAGCTCGAGGCACTCCTGGCTGACGCCTTCAAGGAGTCCATCCGGATTCCTACCGGCTACAGCTCGGACCTGTTCTGCGGAGCAGGCAACTCGGGCTGGGACAAGCCGGACGAAGCCGGGGCGAAGGGTAACAGCTTCACCTGCAGCAACGTCCGCTTCAGCGTGACCGCCGTCGAGGCCGCGAGTGCTCAAACCCAGAGCAACGCGACCTCGACCAACCAGACCCAGCTCGACACCGAGGCCAACCAGTCTCGGTACGACAAGAGCGTCCCGCTTTACGGCGACCAGACGCACTACTGGCTGGGTGTACAGGACGCTACGGGCAAGTGCCCGAAGGAGTCCACGTGCAACATCTACCTGGGGAACCCTCCTCAGGCTAACTAACCGAGTGTCACCCATGTGACCTCACCCATGGCGGTACCCGTCTGCATTTTTGCAGATGGGTACCGCCTTTTAAATTTCCCAAATTAAGGATATCCTTATATGAATGAACATCCTTTCTTACATTATTATTTTCAGTTTAATTGGCGGCTTGCTATCACTCAGTCTTGCTATGATTTTACTCCTCAATAAAAAACTATCGTTATCATTTGCAAAACACGCCATGCCATTTGCCGCTGGCGCACTACTCGCTGCGGTATTTTTAGACTTATTCGCAGAAGGCCTCGAACACAATTCACCAGATACTATCATGATGTCCGCACTCGCTGGAATTTTGCTTTTCTTCATGGCCGAGCGGTTCATTCGCTGGTTTCACCATCACCATCAACACGGTGAAAAAAGCCCAGCAGTACCATTATTAATTATCGGTGATACCGTTCACAACCTTCTTGACGGTGTCGCTATTGCAGCCGCTTTTATGATTAGCATCCCAACCGGAATCATCACCACGCTTGCCGTTGCGGCTCACGAAATTCCACAAGAAGTAGGGGAGTTTGGCATTCTACTTTCAAAGGGCATGTCACGACGCCGGGTCGTTATGGTGAATATTTTTAGTTCGCTTGTTGCGACTGCTGCAGCTATCGCGACGTACTTTATAGGTCAAACCGAAACACTTCCACTTGGTATTATTTTTGGACTGAGCGCTGGCTTCCTACTATATGTAGCACTCAGCGATATTATTCCAACCCTCCACGAGAACCATAACAAAAAGACCTTGTTCAACTGGGAACCGGTCTTTTTGCTTTTAGGTGTTGCAGTTGTAGGTGTCGCGGGACACCTGGTGCATGGTTTTATTGGTTAGAAATAGTAGACAATACGGCCACTAGAACGAACACAACAACAACGATTGAGATAAAAATAATCGCCGCAGATTTTTTGAAGTTCTTTACACTTTTAGCGCCAATAACGCCAGCAGCTGTAAATACATCGCGCCAAACTTTAAAGGCATTTAGGCCAGAGAAGTAGGCAGCGCCCATTGCAGATGCGCCGGCAACTTGGCCACCAGCGACACCAGTTGCAGCACCAGCGATGTTCAGTAACGCACCGATACGTGTAACGGTCGTGTTCGATTCGACTGTCTTTGCTTCAACTTCTTGTACCATTTCATCAGTAAAGGCAGGTGATACACCAGAACCGACAGCGGTAAAGTCGTATTGCTTTCCGTCTACAGAAATAAGCATTGTTCCAAACGCAGAGAATCGAACGCTGACGAGTTCGATGTCAGCAGAAAAAATCTCTTTCTTTGCTGAACGTGCAGAAAGGATGCCGTTTTCTAGTTTTAGAATGGCCGGTACAGTAGCTGCGCCGTTCCATAGGTTTTGACGCCAATAAATTCCAGTAGTAAGTGAGTCGGTAGTTTTATCAATATTCATACCTTTATTCTAGCAAACTAACGCAAGCGTATATGAAATCCGTTAAAATAGAAGGAGGGGAGTATATGACTCGAAAAGCATCGATACGCAAAATGAAGAAATATTTTCGGCGCACGTTCACGAAACGTAACGCCCTCTTAGCTGGTGTTTTTATTCTTGCGCTCGTAGTACTATGGGCTATCATGCATCCACGAAACGCCATTGCGCCAGCCGCATACAATCCACTGCTTGAAGTCATTGCTAAAGGTGAGAGCCAAGGTAATTACAATGCATACTTTAGCAACGTAGCTAATAAAGACATTGATTTCACTACCATGACAATTGCTGATGTGCTTGCCTGGCAAAAACGCTTTGTCGCTGAAGGCAATGCCAGTAGTGCAGTGGGACGTTACCAAATTATCCGTCCAACACTTTTAGGGCTAGTTGAAGAATTAAACCTTACAACAAACGAGAAGTTCGATACAGAATTGCAAGACAAATTAGCCATTACGCTCATGGAGCGTCGCGGGTCAGTCAGTTTTGTTAAAAATGAACTTTCGGCTGAGGATTTTGCTCATCAATTATCGAAAGAATGGGCAGCCTTACCGAAGATTATTGGCGATATGCCAGAGAGTAGTTTTTATGCAGGTGATGGACTGAACCGTTCACTTATAGATAGTAAGACGAGCTTGGCTGCAGTAATGCAATTTAAAGAACTGGCCAAGTAACCATGAGAAGCCCTCCTTGTGCTTACGCATAAGGAGGGTATTTTCACTTCTCTGTCATATCCAGAATATCGCCCAGTTCGACGAACTTTGCTTCTAGAGCGTTGAGTGAATCCACGCGCACCTGGGCAAGAGCCTTGGTGTGCATGGCGGTGTTTTTCAGCTCGAGAACCATGGTACCGAGGAGGCGCGAATCAGCTTCGAACAGTTCCTCGAGGTTTTCGCGGGCAAGCCATTGGAAGATGCGCTTTTCGACCTCGTGCACGCTGGTTTGGTACCTTGCAACAATCAGCAAGTTGCCAGCGTGGTCCATGAACAGCCGCGCACTAACCCGGCTGCCTACGTGGTCAACCGAGAAGTTTCCCCAACGCTTTGCAACCTCAGCACTCATCATGAACTTCCCGAGTGCAGCGACACGAGTGGCCGACGTGAGGTTGTCCTCAGACTGCCTCGTCTTACTGCCCGGGTTGTGGTCTTCGACCGTCTTGTATTCGAGATATCTCGACAAGTCAGTGGTGGCCACCTTGCTGAATTGTTGCAGGGCACCTTCAAAGAAAGTGACCGACTGCGCTGAAGTGAGAGAAGGAAATATCTTCACTCGTTTGTTGCCAAGTGCGGCTTGAATAATATCATCGTTATCGACGAGCAGTTGCATCGTCAAACTCCGTTCCTGAAAAGGGCGCTTCGGATATGCGAAGTGTGTTGACGAAATATCAACATACTTATTATAAATATAAGCGGAATGAAAATCAAAAGAAAAAGCCCTGCAAACTGCAGAACTTTCGCTCAATACAGGTTACAGGACGTGAGTGTCCTTAGCGGACTTTCGTAGAACTTCGCTTACATGTTCGTTTGTGGGCCACCATTTAAAAAAGGTTCTTACTTCCAATCGCCAGGCAGACATTGCCAATTCGTATTCTCGCCATTCATTATCCCGTGGTGCGAAAGGGACGATGAACATTACTAACGGCCTCGACACGGCCGGCTTTACCGGACGTCTGTCGAACCAATCATCCACAAGTCGGTTTTGCTCGCTTGTGCTGACAGGCTGTTTAATTTCCACGAAATGTACTCAATTCATTCTACGTACGCAGTGTTGCGCAAGTAGATTAGTATACATGAGCGGAATGGAAAATAGAAGCACCCCCGTGAGAGGGGCTCCTAGATATAAGAGCTCTCCTTTCAGCGGGGGTGTAGTTTGTACCACGGTGAAGTGGCTAGAGCAGCAGCTGCAGGCGTTCGGTAATCGAGCTGTTGAGCTTGAGAACGTCAGCCTCTACCTGAGGGTCGAGAATCGGCAAGTGCTGCCAACTGACGGCCGTTTCGGCGTGCTTGCCGCTCACGGTGACCCTGACGGTCGGCGCGAGCATCTTGCTCTTGTCGTCGTAGTCGGCCTTCATGCCGCCTCGCAGTACCGAGCCATCTGCCGTGAACGGGTGTTCGCGGTAGCTCTCGACGCTCGAGGAATCCATGCTGACGAAGACGCCGGGAAGCGTATCCGTCTCATCGAAGAGCGTGTAAACACCACCGTTGTAGATGAGGTTTCCGTACCCTCCGTCCTTGTCGCCAGCCGCGATGACGCCGGCGATCATCGAGCCCGTGAGCTCGCTGTTCGTGAACGGCGAAAGCGCTTCGGCGATGGGGTCGAAGTCGATGACGAAGTCGCCCTTGACCGTACGGTCGTAAGCGACGTGAACGTGCGAACCGTTCAGCGACTGCTGAACCTCGAGGGCCTCGGCGAGTCCGTCTTCGGGAGCTCGGCCGACGTACGCGGCGTAAAGCGTCAGAACGAATGTTCCGTCGCTTTTCACCTTTTCGACGCCGACGTTGGTCTTGAAGAACGGGCCTTGGCCGTCGTAGTCGTAACTCTTTTCGAACGAGAATCCCGTTTGGAAACGGGTATCCATCTCTTCGAAGAGATGGTCGAGGAACCGGTCGCGGTTCCCGAGCAGTAGGTCGTGCATCAGCATGGTCGCAGCGCCTTCGCCGCTCACCTGAGACATCAGGTTCTGGCGGGTTGACCCTGACGAACGCGACGATCCCTGGCTGAAGACCATCAGCGCGCCCTTCACCGACTCGAGGTCTGCGAAGTGAATGCCAATGCGAGACACCGCAGGCAGGACAGATACAACTTTAAGCATGACACTCCTAGTGACTGTGGATTAGGGAAACTGCCCTAATTCAGACTACCCAACAGATGTCGAGTTATGCATATTATAACAAATAATTGATTAAATGTCAATAATGCCGGGCTTTGCCGACTTTTAGAAATTAAGATAAATTACAAAGATAGAATTTGACAGAGTTTAATGACCAGCTGAGAGGGTGAGCGAACCCACCCTCTCAAGCTAGATAATCGGGTAATCGTACGCCAGCTGCGTCGGCGGGTTCAACAATCCCCAGAAATCACCAGGGCGCCAGTACTGTCGTCGCTCGAAGAACGCGTGTCCTTCTTTCGTCTTAGGGTCGACGTCGACGTACGTTTTGCCATACACGGCAATCTCACCAGTTTCCTGGTTGGGAAGCTCGACGTACAGATGGTACTTGAACCGCTCCACGTCGTTATTGCACAGGCGATACAACTGAATGATTCGCGTTCCATACAAACGCTTGCGGTCCATCACTTGCACGGCGTATTCAGCCTGGTCACCCAGTTCTTGTAGAAGGGGACCCATGAACTTGACTACGATGTAGATACCATCGGTCAGTAGCGCCGCCGCTTCGGGTAAGGAATGTGAATCGTTAATACGGTCTTTCGTTTCAGTAACCACGTTTCTCCCTAGATAGGAATCGGCTCAATGAATTAAACTCTGTCAATGTGCTTTAATGTCCACCTTAAAAGCATGTTTACTATATCATAAATGTAGCAATCCTTGTAACTATGTTATATAGTATATCGAACTAGAAACCCTAGTCGAACCTGTTCAAAGGAGCATCATGGCTACTGACCCACGGGAAGGGCTACCGGCTTATCCCATATTGTTTACTGACAGGCGTGCCAACATCAACGCGCTCGAGCTGAGCGATATCAAACTGGGAATGCGCGTCCTTTTCGTCAACACACTGACCAAGCGCAGAATCGCAGAGGGCTTCGTCGTGAAAATGGTGCACGGCTCGATGACGCTTCGCAACCGTTTCGGCAAGCGAGTCGTCGTGGTACATGGAGACTTTCTTCGAACCAACAACCTCGAAGAAATCTTCAACGGACCCATCGACGCATTCATCAAGTCAACACCTCTCAGTCGGCATCGTTACCGGGAATACCAGGAGGATGCGTAATTTCGAACAACCAAATACCCACGTCTACGCGTGTCGAGCACTACAGGGAGCTCCGCGTTGAGGACGTGGGCTTTCTGTTTAAGAAAGCTTGCGCGTGTTAATCAAAGCTTTAATTATTTCAGCTTCAGAAACATCTTTATTGCGAAAGCGAACAAGTGGCAGTTCAGCCTCGTCGAAAATACGTTCAACTTCAGCATCGCGCTTTTTACGGTCAGCTTTATGATGTGTATAATCGTCGAGTTCAATTGCATAGGTAGGACGGAGGGTGGTTTTATCGCATAGAACATAGTCGACAGATTTGCCGTTGATATGACGAAACGCGTATAGCCAATCTTTACTTTGAGCTTGAGGATTTAGTAGGGCAGAGAGGTGAACTTGAGGAAAGACTGCATATCGCTCGCTCACGGCACGTTCAAGTTTAATAAAAAAATCGGTTTCCGTGTGGGTCATCAATGAGTCTTTGGCGGTGTAGGAGTAAGTGTTGTTTTTGAATACTTTGCGTTTTTGAGATGAGGATTTAATGACGCCCGTGAATGCGAATAAAGTAACGAGAATAAGGACTGCAATTATTAAGTAGCTAAATTCCATAATCAATTCGTCTCGTCTTCGCCTGATATATTAAGCTTATACAAAGCATCAACAACTTTCGACTTCAACGAAGCAATATCGGCAATTGATTTTTCCAATTCGTCATTATCAATATCTTTTTGCCCGTGAGCATAGTTATTGCGCAACTTATTGAGTACGGCTGCATCATCAACGTCACGAGCTTCATAGACATTCTTCGACTGTAATATTCGAGCCAAAGGCAATAACCCTCGACCACCAATTCCATAGCCTCTAATCTTTAAATACTTTACGATACTTTCAACTAGTTCTTCGTATTGCTCTAAAAAATTATACGGATTTGTGCGGTTTAAATTATCATATTTAATTTTAATGGATGCTATTTGGTCAAGCGTCTTAGCTAATTCATCTTCCCGCTTAGAATTGTTAATAACAATAGCCGAACGAAGAGACGTCACAATAGCAAAAATGGCCGATAAAGCGGTGATACCGTACAAGATATAAGTGCTTTTATCAGTGCTATTAACGACGAGTTCAACTAGCTTTACGCCACCTAAAAGAATTCCAAACAAAATTGGGTATACTAATGCCAATATTGCCGTCGCATTAGAGCCAACATTTAGTAATTTACTTACCGGAACCCGAGTAATAGTTACGTTAGACAAAAATTGAGCGAGCGCACTTAAATATGCAGCTAACAACATAATAACAACCATTGGTATTGCTGCATCAAGTAGCGAAAAGTTCAGCGTAAATACGTTTATTTTTATCCCAGCCAGCGCATCTTTAAAAGCAGCCAGCCCAATTAACGCAGCGAGAAAACCAACTAAATAAGTAGATTTATTGAAGGATTCGTATGTATTCGACATTATTTCAAATATAACATTATATACATTTTTTGAAATGATTTTGTTTACGTATTTCGTCGTCAAACGACTCATCAGCGGAACTGAAATTATTTCCGGATACGTTCCCGCGAAGGGGAGGCGGTCAAAATCTGACCAGCCTCACCCAACGCGGGGTGCACTATTGTGAACAAGTCACGTCAGTGCGACGCTGTATGTGTTAGTCCTCTCCGAAGAGTTTCTGCTCTTCGAGCTCGCCGGATTCGAAGGCCGTGTTGGCCTGCTCCACCGAGACGACGCGCGTGATACGGTCGTACGCTGCTTGCCCGTAGAGGGTCGTGCCGTCGGCGGTCTGCACCTTCAGCTCGTCCGAAGGGAATTCGGATTTGATGCCGGCGTTGAAGACGTCATCGGAAACGATCCACTTGTTGTAGTTGCCAGCGATGTACAGGACGTTGTCCTGACGACCCTGGAACTCGTCACGGCACCCGACGACGATTGTCTGCAGGTTCTGCCAGCTGCGCTGGTCGATGGTGGGGTAGTTCTCGACAACAGCCGAGAACAGCTGACCACCGCCGATGACGTTGGAAGCGTCCGTGTCTTCGCCATTGCCGTCCGTGTAACGGGCGGCGCTGACTCCGACGAGGATTTCCTTGAGGGCTTCGTACTCGCGCTCAGTTACCTGAGCAGCCACCTGTCCCTGGTCGAGGCAGGTGGACAACGAGTTGAGCGACTTGCCGTAGGCCTGCGTGAGGTCCTGCTCGTAGCGCTCACCTTGGTTCTTGATCGAGAGCGTGTAGCTCGCGACCGCGAAGTAGATGAGAAGCCCAATGAGGCCGAGGCCTACGACGCCGATTACTACCGACAAGGCAGCGTTCTTCTTAATCCATTCGTTCATGAATGTATTTCCTCTCTAAAAGCGGTACTTGTCACGACCACGCGGATTGCGTCGTCGGTCTTTAACTTTGAAGCTTGTTCCGTACAGGTCATACGACTCGTACTGTGGCTCTTCTTTCGGTGCGCTCTTCCGGAAACCGGGGAGCCAGAAGAAGAGTTCGAAGTTTCCGGCGAGATACCACCAGCCACTCGACAAGATAGCGATGACAGCAATCATGATTGCCCACTGCCACGGTTCAGGTTCGATTTCGGCGACAAGATCAGCATAGCCAATCTCACCGTCTTCCTCGACGCAGTCCATGCAAGCACGCGCAAACGGGAAGTCTTTGAGGACAACTCGTTCGAGCACACCTGGTGTGTCGCTAATGGTGACTTGCACGTCGCCGTCCGTTTCCGGATAGACGGTGTGCGGCGTCCCAATAACCTGGGCAGGGTCGAGAGGCGTATCCGGGAGGAAGTTCATAATGCCTCGCAGCATCACTTCATTTCCAAACGGCATACCTGTCGAGGCCATGCCCCATTCGACCGTGTCGCCGTTAACGCCGGCAACCGCAATGATTGCGTTCTTAGCAATGGCCCGACGACCGAAGTCCTCACTAAGCCAATGTGCTTTGAGCGCGTTCAAGTAGTCAGTCGGGCTGTCAACCAGCGACGTGTCGATGAGCACGAGATGCAGGTCGCCCCGAAGTTCCGAGCCGAGTGCTGCGTTGAAGGACATCAAAGAGTCCTGCCACGCTTGTTCGTTCGAAACCTCGACGCCAACGAAGCTTACCTTATCGGCAAACAAATCGTTGAAACCATGCAACGGGTCGGCGCCGATATCTGCAGTGTGGTCTGGAAGAATTCCTTCTTCCAGGTACTGCTCGACGTCTTCGCTATACGGTTTGAGCATCTCATCATTGGCGGCCAGAATGTAGTTGTCGTAGGAGAACAGGGCAGTCACAGGCCGAGGATTTCCCTCGGCCAGACGTTCCTTGGCTTCGAGCCATTCCTTTGGATCTCCACGAGGGAGGTCCGCGGGCAGCTCACCACCTTGGTAGCCTTCGCCATCCTTCACGTACACATCGGGGAAACTGTAGCCCTTGCCGAGAGAATCGGCGATGGCGTAGGAGTATTCCTTCGTTGCATACGGGTTGTAGATGTAGTCAGTGACAGAGCGGGTTCGCATCTCGCTTGAGGTGGTCGTCCCGCCATTTCCATCACTTTTCGTGACAGTGACGTAGTAGATTTCGGTCCAGGTGTAGGTCTGTCCGGTGTTGTACTCATACCGGCAGTTGCTGTGTCCGGCAGACGAACTGTTTCCTGAAGTTCCAGGGCGGCAATCGCGATGACTGAATGTTGCATCAGTCTCGACACCGTTATAGAACTCTTCGTACCGCAGTGCGTCTGATGTAGACAAAGCATCGCCGACAGTAAACACCAAAGGTGTCACCGCCAGGTACGCCACGAGAAGCCCAGCGACGAACTCACGCCAGTCGATGTGCCAGTATTCCTTATCGAGGAACAAAGGCCCAACAAACTTGGCAGTAAGTCCAATCGCCGCGACAATCGTAGCACTAATGAGTAGTGCCCAAATCATGGAGCGCCTTCTTCCTTTTTGAGAGAGTTTGAGGGGTAGTGCTGAGATATTAACAGACAAAAAATTTCTCTATTTAAACCTCAGCACTACACATTTTTCACATACAGCTTGTTAATGTGCAGCTTTAAGCCGACTAGTGTTAGTTAGCATAAAACGCAAAGTGTATTATAGCACAAAATGATAAAAAATACAAGAGCTGCTCTCGGGGTGAGCGCGGGCTATTGTACACTTCATCAATAATCTAGTATTATAGCTGTAATAACTTAAACGAAAACAAAAAATGAGCGAAAAAATACCTAAATCATTCATCACTGATTCTGAAAAAGCCCACGTTATGGCGAAGGCAGAAGACCCCGCACGAACCAAAGCCGAGTACGCTAAAGAAGCCCAGACGATTATCGAAAATGCTGAAGCTACCGGTGAGTACGTAAACTTCATTGATAAAGCCGTTAAAAGTGCAGAAAAAATCAATGCAAACACCTGGCCAACAGATTGGAATGAGCAAAAACAAGTTGTCGGCGCACCCAAGGCACTAACTGCCTGGGAAAACAGCCTCAGTCAAAATATGGGACATATCGAGTCAAAGCACATGGAATCATTTGTTGTTGATAGCGCAATAACCGGCTTGAAGAGGGAAGTGCGACGCAATGGGCGCGAAGCGAATCGGGCTGGTAATACAGCTGCTCGATCATACGATAGGGCGCAAAAACAGCAATCTAAAGACGCTGCGGCTTAAAGCCCAAGCTTCTCAACAATCAGGTCATACTGTGGAATGATTGATTCCACGGGCGTATCAAACCGCTCAATCAACTCAAACGCTGCAGACACGTCATCACGGATGGCGTGTTTTTGTGTATCGTTAAGCTGTTCGTAATTCTCAATAAACTCATGCGGATAAAATGCCAATACAACAGCTGTAGATGACAGCATCTCGGTAGCATTGTCCCATGGGTGGCCAGAATTAGAATCTGGGCCAATGTATTCAGATTCAGTAATAATCCCAATAACTTTTTCAGCTTTTTGTAGGGTTGGGGTCAGCCCCTCAGAGAGCTCTTCGTTTGAAGGAATTTGATAGTCGGAACTATTAAGCACGCCTGTATGAATTGTATCGAGCTTAACTCTTAAAAGCGGTTCTGCTCGTATTTGGTACTCGTACGCTGCATGGAATATTTCGTGTAAGGTTGTTCGGCGTAAATCGTCACTTTCAACCTCTGTTCTTCCGACATAGGGATAGGTGAGTTGTATGGTCTTAGTTCCATGAAAAACAGCATCGTTCTTTGATACTTTTGAATCGACAGCGTCTAAGCGAACAGAATAATCGTCAGGGAGAATTTGTGCGTACTCTTCGAGTGCTTGGCAAATGACATCACGCTGGTCGTACATAAGAACAACTTCGGTTGAGTACTCCTGTCCAGTAAAATCACATTCCGCATTATTAACAATTTCAGCTTCAACGGCATTATGCGAAACAGGCGTCACAGAACCGTCAGCTTCAACATGGTACCTATCAACAGTCACAATCGACGGTTCGTCATTATGAAGCACAGTACCGCCGCTATTAATTTGCGCATAGCTATAGGATATTGCTTGTTCTGCAAGAGAGTTTTCACCGCCAGCAGTGCCAACAACAGATTCAAAGTAAGGAAGCGGTATGCCAGCAGCAGTTAATAATTCCATTTTCTCATCCTGAGTATATACACCATCTGCTGTATATATAGTGCCAGACGTATGTTTCTCTCCATCTATCGTCTTGTCTTCTTGTTGCACAATAATGACATCGTCTGGACGATATTCGTCAGACAAACGCTGTCTATCAATAAAAACTGCGTATCCGCTTGTACCTAATAAACCATCCAAATCATCACTGAGGCGAATTGCGTCCGAGCCGTAAGCGGGGACTGGTTCTTGAGGTTCTTTATAGCCTGGTTCCGTTTCACTTAAAGAATAGGGGCCAGGTGGTTTGATGTCGTTGCGTATCTCATTAATTGCTGCTGGTCCGTTAATAAGAGCTAGCGTCGTTAATTGACTGCTTAAAGCTACAAGTGTCAATGCTCTCGAGACGGCAGGAAGTGTATCAAAAAACAGGCTACGCTCTTCAATTTTGCGTAGTATCTTTTCATTGGAAAGGAGAGGCTTTTCTTTTCTATCCATAATTTGTGTATTATAGCACTTTATGCCAATAAAGTCAATTTGACGTCAGGTACGCACCCCCTATACTAAGAGGATGATTAAGAAACCATTCTCAACAACACACCCTCTCGACAAAGCCGCTGGTTGGTCTTGGCGCATTGTCGCTATTGCCGCACTCGTAGCACTCATCATTTTCGTTATCATTCAACTCAAAGTAATTATCATTCCATTTATCGTGGCATTGTTAGTTACTGCACTTTTGTTCCCGCTCGTTACCCGACTTACTAGGGCAGGGGTAAAGAAAGGGCTCGCGGTTGCCATTAGCTTGCTCGCATTCGCAGTTATCGTAGCTGGCCTTATGTTTGTTGTTGTTACCCAAACACGAAACGCCTATCCCGAGCTACGCGATAGGTTTCAATCATCATTGCAAGACCTCAGCACGACACTTGCAAATAGCCCGCTTGGTATTAATGGGGACGATGTTAAAAATTCTATTAATGGTTTTATCACCTCACTTCAAACCAATTCAGATTTGTTAAGTGCTGGGCTCATTTCATCTGTCGGTAGTACCACTGGGCATATCTTCGCGGGTATTTTCTTGGCATTCTTTGCTATCATCTTCCTACTACTCGACGGCAAGAATATCTGGAAATGGTTTGTCGGCCTTTTCCCTCGAACCTCTCGCGACAAACTACTTGATGCCGGTTTTAGTGGCTGGAGTACACTTATTAGTTTCGTGAAATCCCAAATTGCTGTTGCTGGTGTTGATGCAATCGGTATCGGGCTTGGTGCCTTAATTCTTGGCGTGCCACTGGCTATTCCTATTGCCGTATTAGTATTCCTTGGTTCATTCATTCCTGTTGTTGGTGCGATTATTACTGGTTCAATTGCAGTACTCTTAGCGCTCTTCTTTAACGGCTGGGTGATTGCCCTCATTATGATTGGCGTTGTACTTCTCGTTCAGCTTATCGAAGGCCACGTGTTACAACCATTCTTAGTAGGGAAGGCGGTCAACGTCCACCCACTCGCCGTCGTATTTGCAGTTGCAATCGGTTCATTACTTGCAGGTATCCCAGGTGCGCTGTTCGCAGTGCCGACGGTAGCAGTGGCGAACGTGATGATGACGAAACTGCTAAAAAAAGCGTAATATAACCTCCTTTATAACTCATTGACACATGTTTACGTAGGTATGCTTAATATTGACTTATATCAGCTTAAGTGCTATAATATATACATCACTTTGTTGGGAATTCTGATGCAGAAGCTGTCGTACTTTTAAGCACGGCATCTTCTGCATCCGATATGCAGGCAGTCGGGCGATTGCCTGCAGCGTGTTCAACGAGAGGTGAAGTACATGTTTGATACAGATTTGCTGTTTTTCTTCGGAGTCATCCTGGCTATTTGCGCAGTAGCCGTATTTGCCATCTGGCTCCTCGTCACCGGGGCAGCGAAAGCCTTCGACGAGAAGAACCCGCTTGGACACCTGATGTTCTGGCCGGGTGGCCTGCTGATCGGAGCGTTCTTCGGATTCCTGATGATGCAGTACGACACGACCCTGCCGACAATCATTCTGATAGGAGGCATCGTCAGCGCGATTGCGCTCGTCGGCGTGTATCTCATGATGCGCGTGAAAAACTAGTACACCACAAAGTCCGTTATATACGGTGGAAAGCTTCGCATGAAAATGCAGAACCTCCACCGTATATACGGGCTTTTAACTTTTATTGCTATAATAGATACATAACGAAAGGACACACATTATGTCTAAAGGTACTGGCGCAAAGAAAGCTGTAAAGAAACCAAAACAGGTAAAAGATAAGATTGTTAAAACTATCTAACTAAAAAGACCTCCCCTGCGGAGGTCTTTTTTTATGCTGAATGAACGCAATATAAACTAAGCTTTTGGCAAAACAACGTTCACCATCCAACGAGTACCGAATTGGTCGGTCAGCATACCAAACGTATCACCCCAGGGTGCTGTTTCGAATGGTGCAATAATTGTTGCGCCAACGCTGAGCTTGTCCCAGTAGGCAGCGAGGACTTCTTCGTCATCGCCACTCACGGCAACACTCGCAGGGCTACTAATAAGTTCAGGGTCATCAGAACCCATAATAGTCATGTCATCGTTGGTGATAAGTTCACCGTGCATAATAAGATGCTCCTGGTCGGGTGTTTGCGCAATACCCGCTTCTTTGAAAGACTGAAGGTTGAGCGCGCCACCAAAAACAGTCTCATAAAATTCCATTGCTTCGCGGGCATCGCCGCCAAATGTTAAGTAAGGGTTGAGCTTGTGGGTCATAATGTCCTCCTCGATTTATATACTTAATTATACAACTTACGGTTTAATGTGAGCTTAATTATTAGAAGCACTATTTAAAATCGGCTCGAGTGACCCCTCCACCAACTTCGATTGGCCCATCTCAAGCTTGTTTTTGAATAAACCGCTGAATCTATAGGGGACGAACATTTTTTGATGAGTTCCATTTGAATGCTGTAATTCAATTGCAATCGCGTCATTATAATTCTCGTATTGAATTTTTATATCATACCCCAAAATACAGGCCTGGGTATTTTCAGGCATATTACTAAGATACTTTCGATAGCGAGTAAGGTGCTCTTTCGTATCTATTCCCGACGTCGTGTCTTCCATTGAGATTGCCTGAAATTGCGGCTGTCCGTCATTTAAAAACGCAGCTATCGGAACCAAGTACTTATCTTTTTGTAATATCTTCTCGGATGCATCCAAATACATATTGATGAGTATTTGAAAATCTGTCCATGCTTCTTCGTTCAATTCGAGTGTCATAATCGTGTAATCCCAAATATTTCTTATTTTATTATTCTCTCGGACGAATACTATTCAACAGTCCCTGCGGAATTCCACCTGGCGTGACCGTTCGGACTGGTTCGTTTATTATTTTTCTCGGCTCTTTTACAATACGTTCTGCTGGAGGACGAGTATCTACTTTGCCCACGCTTGATTCCGTCGTCCCAACACGTACCGTTTGACCAACCAGTGCCTTCGCGCTATCAAGTAATGTAGCGACAGCGTATACACCATCTAGATAGCCTATCGTTATGTAAGGTTCAGTAAATGGACGTACGTACAAAGTCTTATCTGCTCTTAAGCCAGCGGCCTTGAAGATTTTATGCTCTTCTAAGAAGTGATTGTCATCCTCATCGCTTAACACCAGGTTAATTGCACGACGGGTCATATCCCTTACAGCTGGGCCAAGTTCGGCTTTTATAATTTCGCTGTCAAAGGATTTCTTTGATACATCAGGTGCTTTATTAATAATAGAAAGTAGTTTTGCGTATTCAATATTTTCCCATGTCTGGCTGGTGAGGATTGGAATGCGAGGGGTTTCAACCGGTTCGAAAGAGGGTACTGATGCGTATTCTTCCTGCAGCGAGCGCAAGCGAGATTCGCTTTCTGGAAGCAAGGGACGGTACACAAAAAAGTTTTGCTGGGTATGCATTTGGTTATATTAAAGACTATTTATAAATTCGTGTCAAAGTACAAGTTATATATTACACAAAGCCGAGGCTCGCGCTGTCCAGTATTGAACTACAGGTTACACAGTGGCGCACTCGGCCACCAACCGGCAGGTGGATTTTCCCCTCTAAGATACTTACAGGCAGGCCTTCCTTCGTATTTAACGTATATCCCGTAATTTCTACCCCATAGCGCCGACTCTCCACCAACAACATATGACATAGTTTGACCCGGACCTGGGTCGACTGGAATTGGATTCAGATATACCGGCTGAAGGTCAGTTGATAGATTTGATGTTGCACAGCCAGTATTAAAGGAATTACAGGCATTTGGATAGTGACCATTTTCCAGTCTATAAAACTCAAGCCCTTCTGTAATTGACCTCAGTGAAGTGAGGCGAACGGAGTCGCGGGCACGAGCTTGAATGCCTGTGTAAGTCACGACGGTAATAGTAGCTAAAATGGCAATAACGACAATGACAATAAGTAACTCCACAATAGTGAAGCCTTTAGATGAATGTGGAGTTTTGTTTTCTGATACAAAAACGGCTGAGATAGAATACCCTTTGCATTAAACACTATGTTTGTTTGTGACGTCTATTACTGCTTATTGTAGCATAAGCAGTTAGGTTTAAGGTTTGCTATCTCTTTAGATTATTGATAAAAAACATAAATTATTATATAATATTAATACAGTTTGTTATGGGCTGGACTGCCACCAGGCAAAGGAGGTTTAGCAGCTCATCTGTTGAAGTACGAAAGGATAGTCGTTATGACTACCATGCGCTCAATTATTGCCGGCCCTGCCAAGTGGGATCTCATGCAGAGCATGTTCGAAGGTTCGACAGTCATGTTCACGCTCGACGACAACCAGCGAATCGAAGGTGAGGTGCAGACGCTTCACAAGCACAAAGGCGAACCCCGCCTGTCGGAGGTGCCTGGGCTGTACCACCCGAACGCGCCCCAGTTAGACTGGCTGATTCAAGTTGATTTCAACCAGACCAAGCACCCGGACATCTGCATGGCGTACATCGAGTACGACATGACCACCCGAACCGGCCTGTGCACGTTGTACTCAGACGTTGAGTTCGAGATCTCCGACATGCTCTACCTCCCCGAGGAATGGAGTCGGATGATGGGAATCGAAACCCGACAGCCGCAGCTGTAACGCCAACCCGCCCGCACCTCGCGGTACGAAAAGAGCCCGGTCTTAAAAGACTGAGTCATTCGACCGCTTGAGGAGCGGGCTCTTTTTATACTGCTACGTCAGCGACTCGCGTGTCCATACCATATACCGCAGGCACGACTACTCGATAACTTCCTAAATCATGTGTTATCTGGAATGTACCATCAGCAGACGGCAACGAATTAAATGCAGCGTTTTCAATAATAATTACAGCCGAGAGCGATTGGTCGTATGTTGGAAGCGCATCGCTAGGGTCCGTAGTAAGAACTATCTCACGCGTTGGCACTGGATATGCCTGGATATCGCTTACTGTTCCCGACAGAACATCTCCCCGTATAGTAACTTGTGCGCCCATAAGAAAGCCGTCTTGGTCAGTCATAAGAAAAGCACCAGGGCCGCGCACGACAAGTGGCATGCCGACATATAAATCTTCTGAAGTTTTTAGTTCAAATTTTAAGTGAGGGTTAACCGTTTGAATCAACTTCTGTTGTTCATCTTCGGTAAGGTCGTTGACAGATTTTCCCGTGCGTCGCAGAAAATCCGCAACCATCGTTTGGTGATTAGTGAGCGCATCGCGAAGAAGTGCATCTTCAGCGTCAAGTTCGTCGTCTCGGAATTGGCCAGTGAATTCAGTCATTGGCTCATTATAGGAAAGTTATAGCGGAAATAAAAACTCAAGCGAAAAGGTAATGAAAAGGCCCGCCGAAGCGGTGAAGAATTTCTTCAAACCTTTTCGGCGGGCGTACCCGTTAGGTGGAGGCGGGGCGGCGGTAATACTGCTGCTTCAGGCCAGGGGCGCCTACGACCTCAGCCGGTTCACCCACTGGTACGAAACCGTATCGCAGGGCGAAGGGCAGCAGCGGGTCGCGCTCGTGGATGGCGACGTTGACAGCCTGCGGTTCGCGGGTGATGCGATCCTCGAAGGTGCGCACCAACAATCCGGCAAGTACCGCCTCCTGGTCTTCATCGAAAAGCACGTGCGATGCGACCAGGCCGAAAATCGCCCACTCGTTGTCCGGCTCGCCCTTGTGGGACGGGACGCGGTCGGCGGCGTTGGCGTAGTTCTGCTTGATGAATCCCACCAGCTGTCCGTCGAGCGTGTAGCCACTGTAGTTCTCCGGATGACGGAGCAGTCGCACCCACTGGCGAAACAGTTTGGTGATGCTTGACGGGTCGCCAAGCCGGCGCGGGTTCTCGAACCCGCCCAGAACCGCGTCTTCCAACGTCATGCGCTGGATTGCGACGACGTTTTTGAAGCGCGGTTTGATTCTCTCGGTGTATTCGAGACCGTCCGAATGGAACATCTTGCTCCTCTGATTTTGGGTACAACTCCAAATGAAGTTGTATATATTATATCATATTTGTATGTAAAATGATAGGCTACCTAAAAAGTTGCTTGAAGAAATTGTTCACACGTCCTATACCATCATTTTCAACGCGAATTCGTATTGGTGTTGAGAGGGAAGTGGCGACTGGTAAGTTAATCTCACCACCGCGCGTAATCTCAACCTTCAATTGTTCAGGAAGCGGTTGCATCTCTCCGTGTTTTTTGAAGCTTTTTTCTTTGAAAGCCTCAATAACTTTCATGTACGCATCTTTTCGAAGTTGGTCTACGTCACCACCAAATGGTAGTTCTTCGCCAACAGTAGCCAAGTCTTCAGTGCTATTGGTAAAACCGTATTGCCTGACAGGTCGAGAGGAGTTAATGTGGTGTTCTTCATAGTCACTTGCAAAACTGCTTCTTGGTTTTACGTAATCAATTAAGCCGTCGCGGTTTGTGTCGATGTAGTGAAAGTAGCTATTGAAGTCTGGGTAGTTTGCGCTAGCTTCCTCGTCAATTTGGTGTGAAATTTCGTGCCCAATAAGCTGGGAAACCCAAGATTGACCGACAGAGCCGGTAGAAGAACTGTCAAAAGATGAACGTCGAGCTTCGATAAATGGTTCACCCATCCATGCGCGGCCAGCAGCTTTATCAAAACTTTGGCTTTGTTCGAAGTATTCGCTTTTGAAAGCATCGTGAATAACGATATAAGGCGTGAGTGCGCGGGTATACCCATCCGTCATTACGGACATTGCGGCAACTGCGCCAATGACGCTTTCTATATGACGTTTACGGAGCTTTTCTCCAAAGTTATAAACGGTCACCGGTTCAATTTGGTCGCGGCCAATAGTTATTTGTTCGGTCGGGTCACCTTGAAAAACATTGTGAGTGAAGTTTTCTTCATCCGAGAACCGGTCCCACCAATCTTCAGAATGGGCTTGGTTTTTTCTTTGCGAACGGGCGTTGGCTACCATTCTATCAAGCCGGGTACCAATAGGCTTATTCGATGCGACTATTGCTTGAATGTCACCATAGTAAAGTTCGTCGCCTGGCTCTATTAATGACGATGGGGCATTTAAAATACCGCGACTGTCGGCTGGTGCATCTTCATCAACAAATAAAGTAGTAAGGCCGTTGACGGCAGTATCTAGCTCGGCATCATTTGTGAAGAATTTTGACCTATCAACAGGCTCTCGTTCAAGTTCAGAAGACCCTCTTAATAATGAACGGCGAAGATTCCGTTCGTTGGTAGGGACAGATTTTAGTTGTTGGCTGTGAGTGTTAAACTCGAAACTTTGCATTGGAATATAATAGCATAAATACTATAAAAAGTCAATGTAGTGAACGAAATGCTTGTGCTTGACTTATTTGACGTAAAGTGATATAATTAAATCCGACCATTATCGATTTGGAGTGTACATTGACCGACAAAAAACCGGATGATTCGGGGAGCTCTTTCGGAGCCATCGTAGGCCTCCTCGTTTTCATCGCGTTTATCGTGTTTGGCTTAGCCACTTTTGCGGCAAATCCATCCGTCCTGTGCGACTCGAACCTCAACATCCCGGGCGTCCCCAGCATCAACGCTGTATGCACAGGAGCTGAAATAGGGGAGAACCTCACCAAGTAATGGGTTTCATCAAACCAACCCGCCCGCACCTCGCGGTACGAAAAGAGCCTGGTCTATTAGACCAAGTCATTCGACCGCTTGAGGGGCGGGCTCTTTTTTTAACTTATTGTAGGAGAGCTTGTTAAGCTTTTTCCGAATACCACTGCGCAAACTCATACCAAACGAAGTCTTCAGGCTTGTGACTGGTTTGGTTATTATCCTGACCTTCCGCAAACGTACGGCCGTTGAACTCAGCGACTTTGTCAAAAGAGTTGCCGCTATTACCACGCGGCGAGCTGGCGATATTTCCGGTGTATTCTTTTGAAAAAACTTTAACTTCGTTTTCATCCTTATATGCAATAGATTCACGGAAGATAATAGTAGCGTCTTTATCCGCAATAAGGTTTATAAAGTCTTCAGGCGCAAACCACTCGGCTACATCTTTCATATAGCCACCAGGAAAGCCATTTAAAGCGGGGATTGACCAAGAGGTATCTGCCACAACTATTGCAGATTCTCCAGCTAGCTCGTACGCGTCTTCAACTTTTCGAAGTGTAATGTTGATTGGGTCGTGAGATTGGATTTCATCAAACTCAAGTTTGATTGGAACGACTTCAATATTGAATAGGTCACAGGCGGCGCGAGCCTCGGTGATTTTGCGTTGGTTGCCAGTAGAAAATAAGATTTTGTTCATGTAGATACTATAACAAAGGTTGAATAGAAAAAGCTCCACGTATCAACGCAGAGCTTTTTCGCAGTGCGGATGAGTGGAGCTTGTTGTTAGCCAATACCGTTCGTTCCGGCCGAGATGGCGCTCGCCTGAAAGCGCATTGATTGCTGACGGCCTTGGCGAGTGAACTCTTGTTCGTTCTCGATGCCGGCCTGCATGCCTTCTTCGAACCCATCAGCCAAGGTGATTGCCCAACGGGTCGCGATGTACGTGACTGATTCGAGTGGGACGTTCTCGAACCCTGGTATGCTCTGGATGATTCTAACCAGAGTGGGAACATCACGCTCGATGCCGTTTTGACGATTCTGGTCGAACGTCTGACGCGAAGATGTCGACATGCTTCGCATCCATGACGGCTTCGCGACAACAGGATGGGGTGGAAAATCAGTTTGTGTTGCTGGTGTGTCTGTCATAACGCCTCCAGGTGTGTGTTTTATCAGTACAGTATAGGGTTGAGGGGAGAGGGGGTGCAAGCATAAGCTGAGAATGAGGATGCTGGGAATAACAGCCTTATTCCAGAAAATGAAGATCATAGACTCCTATAAGGGTATAATTCGTATATGACAAAAGATTTAAAACAGTCATGGCAATCATTCGTAGCACATTTTGCGATATTTTCTGCTGCCGTAATCGTATTTAGCTTTGGAGCGCTGACCTCTTACTACTCAGGATATTTAGATTACTTCGGTATCAACATTCGTTATGTAGATTTTTGGCCTCACCTGCCGGACTTTATGGTCGTCGCAGTGCCAATACTCATCGCTATGCTCGTTGTTAGTGTACTTAGCTACATAGCCATGCGCCTATTGAATGCATTGGGTGGGTGGATATCGAGAAAGTATAAGAATAAAATATTAAGTACAATCGGTGAAGCCTTGCAGCTTGATAAAAACATTGTCCTCGTTGTTATTCTCATATCTATGTCAGCAGGAGCGTTTAATATCGTCTACGGATCTCAAGTAGAAGATGGTGCCGGGTTTGCTTCTGGACAAACAAGATTTATTCGCGTAGGACCTGATAGTCAGAGAATTGACCTACTTATTTACCAAAACGGCGGTACGGCATTTACAAAGACATATGATAAAAAATCGAAACAATTCGATAGTGGCTACAATACGGTTAATTTCATTGGCCAAAATCTAGAGCAAATTGAAATAAAGAAAAAATAGTTTTCGCCGCGGCACCCAGAAATCGCTAGTAACGCTCATCAGCCGGGCTGTTTGTTATTTTGAGCTCAATCTTTTGCACCATTGAGATAAGCGAAACTACAGCTACCCTAAAGCATCGTTCCGTTGTAAAATGCCTTTAGATGCCAAAAGAAAAGAAGTCCACACAGCCACCTCCACTCATCTCTTTAAAGGATGAGGCTATTAGTTCTATTTCTAATGACGACTTCGACCACGATTCCATTGCAAAATCTTTAGAAACACTAATAAAGAGCAGCCCCGTGCCTAGTACGATTGGCCTGCTTGCAAACTGGGGTTCTGGTAAATCTGGGGTTACAAGATTACTCAAGAATCACGTGCAAGAAAACAAGCGTGTAGGGTTTGTTGAATTTGATGTCTGGAAATATGAAGATGAGCAATCTATACGTAGGCAGTTCATGCATACGATGCACAAGCAGCTTAAGAAACAGGGGTTGTTAGGTGACGCCAAGCTCAGTGAACGACTCAAAGGTTCGGTAACAAAAGACATCAACGACGGAGTTGAGATAAATCAGGCTGGTCTTGCAAAATTTATCATACTCGGGTTCGCAATAGCTTTAGCGCTCGGCATGTCAATTTACTTCGACGCAGCATGGCTGTCCGCCCTAACTATCTTAGTCGGCATAATAGCAATTGTAGGTGTCGAGTCGATCATAAAGACCGGCCTTGGCGTCTTTCAAAACAAAAAGCATTCTATAACTTTGAATAAGTTAACCGATGCGGATGAATTCGAGGATGAATTTAGGGATTTAATCTCCACTTCGCCTGCCGAAAAAATTATTGTGGTAATTGACAACTTGGATCGAGCCACGGATGATAAAGCTCTAAACATACTTGCAACCATTAAATCTTTTTTGGAATATGGAAAATGTGTATATATAATTCCTTGCGATGAAGATGCGATTAAAAAGCATCTTCAAAATACCCTGGGTGGTGCCGACAGTGAACACTACGATTCAGACGAATTCCTACGAAAATTTTTTAACACATACCTGAGAATACCACCATTCATTAGCGCCGACTTGCAAGACTTCACCGAGAAGCTGCTAAAGCTCACTAATTTTCAATATTACTATCCGGATATCCAAAACGTTGCAACTATTATTACGGCAGCTTATCGCAAAAACCCGAGACAAATTAAACAATTCATTAACGTATTTATTTCTCATTACATGCTTGCCCTAGAAAGAGAAGGCCAAAACTTATTACCCCCAGGTGACATTACCAATAACCCTGAGTTCCTTGCCAAAATTCTCATAATTCACCAAAGGTGGCAAGATGCATACGATAAGCTATTTGACGGCATCGCAGTAAATGATGCATCAGGAAACGATGAATATCAAGAATTTCTTAAGGCAAGCTCTCTCGCTGAAGAACCCGATAATACAAAATCTTTCTTATACTTTAAACGCTCAACCAGGGCATCAAATCTACCTCCAGGAACTGCAGAACCTCTCCAGACCGCAGTAGAAGATGCTAAATATGAAGATGCTAAATTAATATTAGACCAAATTCAATCAGGTTCAGATCACACAGACGCTTTGAACCAGTTTGTCCTCGAACTAATTCACGATGCTTCACAAAAAAATAGACAGCAAGTTTTAGCAAATATATTCTTTATCTTGAGCCAGGTATGGTCAAACAATATAATCAAATTGTCAAGTGATGTGAAGCAAAAAATTAGTAAAACTATTGCTGATAGGATGGAGGTTCAAGGCATTATTAACCTCGAAACTAAATTCGTTCTAGACTGTCTTTTAACTATTTCTAATTCGGGGACGCGAAAATCAATTATCAAAATCTACTTGTCAGGCATTGGCGCGATGGCCTCCTTAAGCGCAAATACTTCAGACACTGCAATAAAGTCGCTGGAATTCTTAAAATTCGCAATCAGCGATATCAAGCAGACACAAGCTTTATTCAAAGAATATAATACAAATATACAAACATTCTTTAGCGACCTTTCGGTGGTTAAATACTTACACTCCAACCTCGAACTTACTAAATTGTTTAACTCTGAAACAATTGATAAACTATCATCAAGTATTAATGTTGCTGATTTAGATGATAATGGTGTTGATATATATACTTTGAAATCAGAAATCCTCATATCGTTACCAAAAATAACAAGAAACGCTATCGACTATTACTTAGATATGGCGAGATATTCACTTGCCGAATCTCTCCGGGGACCTTCCAACATCCCATTTCCTGAAACCATCTTAGATCTTCTGCTCGAATTCATTAACAAGTGGTTACCAGAAATTAAGAATAATAACGTCGTGAAAACGTTTGTAGATGAGCTTGTGCAAACCCTAGAGTCTCGCCCCAGTGGGTCAATTGCGCCGCGACTAGGGATTGTCCTTTTAAAAATCACTAGCAAAGTAGACCCGGACCAGCAAGAAAAAATAAAGTCAGCAATAAATAGTTTCATACAGAGCAACAGTTCTTCCGAAGTAAGGGAGTGGGTCGAAAGAAGCATAACTGAAGGTTTCGACCCATTAGATTCTTTCTACAGCCCAATATATGACAGAGCGATAAATGATGAGGAGTTTGCCAACATCATCTGGTCGTTCGGCGATGATCATCAAAAGATATCTATAATAGACGGTCTTCTAGTACATAACAGCACCAGGGGACTTAATGCAATTGACAGCAATATCGATAGTATCCAGGATTTAAAATCACTTTCAGAATTACTTTTGAGATTTTCTAATAACGCGCCTAGCTCAACTAAACTAGTATTTTATGAAAGAATTGCACGTGCTAAGGTTGGAAATGACCTAGGAAATAAAGAAATCGCAATTCAACAGTTAATTCACCTTTCAAAACAACCCGATGAAGCAAGCCGGTCTATCGCTAGAGATGCTTTTAACCTGCTAAAAAAATTCCTATCAAAAAAACTCAAAGCTGCTATGAACGAGGATTTACTCGCGTGGATGGAATTACAGGGTAAATTGAACTACACATACATTCCACTTATTAATCTGATATTTGAAAACTTTGAAGCATTAAGTTCTTCTCAGAAAACCCGTTTATATGTCTTAATTTTTGATCAATGGTTATTACAAGAGTCGGATTCTCAACAATTAATTAGGGCTTGTGAGCTTGCGTTAGATAATATTTCCAAAAAAGAATTAGCTCAATACATCAAAAAACTTTTAACAAAAAAAGACAATGAACCCTACCTAGCAGAACAAATACTGGGGATTGTAAGCCACATAGGCTCTAATCTAGAGTAAGACTAGACTTAATAAGTTTATCGAGCAATGTTATGCGTATGGCTTCAAATACCATCCTAACGCGTGCAAATTATGCTAATCAGACTACCGTTCAAGCCATCGGCATCGGCTCGCAAATCAAAGAGGTGAAGATGATAAGCCTTTATCTCTACTTGCCACACCCAGCTGGGGATGAGGGATTCGAACTAAAAATTCCAAGGTGGGGTTTTGCTTTGCAAAACGGGGGTTCGAGCCACGTCACGGACTAAGAAAATACGACAAGCAAATGGTTGTCGTATTTTCTTGGCTGGGGATGAGGGATTCGAACCCCCGAATGCTGGTACCAGAAACCAGTGCCTTACCACTTGGCGAATCCCCATTGCATGAACGTATGTTATTTTATCATATCTGGTGGCAATGTTGCTGCTTATGCTACAATTATCCTATGAAGAAACGGGGTGGTTTTACTCTAGTAGAACTCGTGGTGGTGATTGTTGCAATTAGTGTTTTAGCTGGGCTTGCCGTTATTGGTATAACTCGCTATCAAGCAGACACCCGCGATGCGCAGCGTAGTGCGAATGTAGGCACTATTTCTGACGCCCTCGAAACCTACTTTACACAAAACGGAAACTACCCAAGTTGCGCAGCAATAACGGCAGATGCGAACATTCTTACAACCGTCACATTAAAAGGGTTAGACAAATCAGCCTTAACCGTTCCTGGCGCAAAATCTACCGAAACAAACGTTATTCGGTGTGGCGATACATTGGCATTAGTAGGGGATGATTTCATTGAATATCGGGGTGATGGCAGCTCGTCATGTAACGGCTCAGGGTCTTGCTCAACTTACAAACTTATTTATCGTAGTGAACTTAATAGTGAGCTAAAAGAAGTGCAAAGCCACGGCTTATTTAGCGGGGAAGCCACTCAACCCGAAGCTGTTCCAACTGCACCTGCAGCAGGGGACACTATTTCCCTTGGTACACCAACACTGAATGCAACAGTAAATTCACCAACTCAAGTGACACTCAACTGGACTCCAGCAATTAACGCGACCGACCTTACAACCTACACCGTCATGCGGGCAACGAACAATACATTTACCAATGGCGTCGTTACGACAAAAGGCATTAAAAGCACCAGCGATGTTGCCAGTAATTTAGCGAGTGGCCGAACCTATTTCTTTAAGGTACAAGCTGTTTCACCAGATGACACCAGTGAATTCTCAAACATCGCTTCAAATATAATCGTGCCAGTTACTCCAACCGAAGTCACCGCAACGACTAATTCGCCGACACAGGTAACTATAGCGTGGACGGCATCAGCAAATGCGACTGGCTACACAGTGAAGTACGGCCTCACTGATGGTGCAACGACATTCAGTGCAACAACGAAAAATCCCAGCCTCGCGATTTCAAGTAACATCACCCAAGGCACTGAGTGGTTCTTTAAGGTCTACGCTACAGCGAGCGGTGTTGAGAGCGCTGGTTCTGCAACGGTCAAACAAACTACACCAATTAGCGCACCGTCCGCATTTGAAATCACGAGCGCAAACGATAGCATGTCACTATCAAGTGCAGCAACCGCAGCAGCGTGCCCCGCAGGAACGACAAAATATTATTCATGGAAAGCGAACAACACTTCGTGGGTTCACGGCACGAACTACGCTCGCGTTATCTACGCATTGTCGTACGGCCAAGACGTCACGCTAAAGGCTGCAGTGAAATGCCAAAAGGGTTCAGAAGCAAGCGCCTACACAGAATCTTCAAACTCGGCTACATACACACGCGCCGGTATGAACTTAACGCTCACTGCTGGCGAAGATAACTGCAAGGCTGAATATTGTGGGCGCACCATCAATGCGAATTGGACAAATATCTGCGGCACCAAAACAGCTAATATTAAAGCGAAGCAATTGGCATCATTAGCAAACTGGAAAACAACCGGGCCGTCCAGCGATTCAATTAAATGGAAGGGTGCGTCGAGCCCGGGCGTGCGCGTCAGTTATTACGAAGTGAATATTGGCTGCGCATCTTCGGCGGCAAGTATCAATGTTGTGAGCGCCTATAAATGTACGGGATGTAATTAATATGGTATCGAAAAAAGCAGCAAATAACTCAAGGCGGCGATCAACTATCGCGACACTTATTATTGTCGTAATTGCCATTTTGGGTGCAATTGGCCTGTATATGGTTACACCGAAGGCCACACCTGCGCCGCCAAAAACTGAAATTAATTTAACCGAAACGCCCGATTTTAATACGTGTAATATTATTACTACCGACATCATAAAAGAAAGTTTCAACGGTGATTTCATTACAGGTATTAGCCAAGGACTCAGGGCTGGTGTGAAAGCACCAAACGGCACTACGGCAGATAGTTGTGGTTACGGCCTTACGACTGCCAAATCGCTTAATAACAGCCTTTCGGTGCAAGTGTACCCTTATACGGCAACCGTGAACGGCGACGACAAAGAAACCGTTGGTTCAAGCTGGTCAGAAGTTGCAGCTTCAAGTCCGAAAGCCTACTTTGTGAAAGATATTGAAAACGATATTGTTATCTACAAACTTCGCGTCATTCCTGGCGGCAAAAATGTCTTATTCGAATTACGCCAACCGTTAGCCGACGCAGCATTCGACGAACCGAGTGCATTAGATTTCCTTGTTGGAATTGCAGCCAAAGCAGACCTTGCTGTTATCGAACCTGTTGAAGACTACTAGCTCGTACGAATACGACGGTAGCTAAACTTTGCGTGCGGGCGCCAATTGTTTTTGCTATCGGCATCGAATTGGTGAATGACACCATTTTTTACATCCTGGATAAGAATCAGCGCAGGACTGTAGGGTGCAAGAGTGCGGTAAAACGCAATATCCTCAGCAGTCGTCACTTTACGTCCAGGAAAAATTTCTAGAAATTTCTTCGTACCGATTTCGTCGAAATAGTTTGGACGGTTTTTTGGTGGCATGTATAACTCGGCAGTTAAGCCAACGCGTGAGACAATTTTCTGCACATCAGAAAATAATAGCTTCACTTCGCCATGAATATATAAGAAAAGTTGTTTTTTCTTTGAAAGAAATAACGTTGCTTCGACACTGCGACCAACAGGAATACGACGGGCGATGACGGAATCAACCTCGGCGGATACTCCAAATTGTTCTTTCAGTAGACGCTCTAAAGCGTAATCATCATATATTTGGTCGTTCATGTCAACTATTGTACCATTTCCTGCCGTGTATAATGAATGAATGAGCTTTGAATCACGATATAAACAGCTGAACGAGGCGCAAAAACAAGCCGTCGATACTATCGATGGCCCCGTTATGATTGTTGCCGGCCCGGGTACAGGTAAAACCGAGCTTCTCAGCGTTCGTATTGCAAACATTCTTAAAAAAACTGACACATTGCCGCAGAATATTCTGTGTTTAACCTTCACTGATAGCGGTGCGCAAGCCATGCGCGAACGGCTTGTCGATATCATCGGTAAAGACGCCTACAAGGTTGCAATTCACACCTTTCACAGTTTTGGTAGCGACGTTATCAACCAAAATCGCGAATACTTTTATAACAATGCTTTGTTTGAGCCAGCCGACGAACTTCGGCAATATGAAATTCTTCGTGGCATTTTCGAGAAACTAGACAGAAACCGTAATCCACTCGCCAGTATGATGAACGGCGAGTACACGTATTTGTCTGATGCAAAAAGTGTTATTTCACAATTAAAACGAAACAGCGCCTTAACGAGTGATGAACTTTTAGCCGTGTTGCAACAAAGCGAAGAATCGCTCGACGTCGTTGAACGGTTAGTTGTGCCAATACTCGAACAGGGGATTAAGAAAACAACTGCAGACGGGTTGCAAACCGCCTACGAACAACTCATTATTGAAGCTGCTGAAACCGAGCCGCTGTACGGCGTTGCGCCATTGGTTCGCATTCTTACCGACTCACTTGCGACAACCCTCGAACAGGTCGCAACCGTTCACCCAACCAAGCCAATTACCGCCTGGAAGAACCGTTGGTTCGAACGTAACGATCAAAAGCAGATGGTTGGCAAAGACCGCAAACGTCTCACAAAACTGAAAGCGCTGTCATATATTTATTACGAATATTTAAGTGAGATGGAAAAAGCTGGCTTATTCGATTACGACGACATGATTATGCAAGTCGTGCACGCTATCGAAGTTCATGAAGATTTAAAATTTAACCTTCAAGAAAAATATCTCTACTTCATGGTAGATGAATTCCAGGATACCAACTTGGCGCAAATGCGTATCTTACATAACCTTACCGACAACCCAGTAAATGAAGGCTCGCCAAATATTCTTGTAGTGGGTGATGACGACCAGGCTGTGTATGGATTCCAAGGTGCTGACATCAGCAATATCCTAAACTTTAGTTCGGTATATCCAAACGCAAAGCAAATTGTGCTTACAAACAACTATCGTTCAGGCCCAACTATACTTGAAGCATCGCGCGCAGTTATCCAACAAGGAGATGACCGCCTCGAATATCGTTTCCCAGAACTGAACAAGCAGTTACTCTCCCAAAGCACCAAGCCAGACAGCGTATCGCTGCACCAGGCACCTGCGCCACATAGCGAGCGCCACTGGTTAGTAAATGATATTAAGCGCCGCCTCGAGGCCGGTGAAGCACCAGGTGAGATTGCCGTGCTTGCGCGTCGTCACGCTGAAATTCAAAGCTTGTTGCCGTATTTTAGCCGTTACAACATTGCCGTGCGTTACGAACGAGAAGACAACGTATTGGAACAGCCACCAATTGTGCTGCTTGAACAAACTGCTAATATTCTCGTTGACTTAGCACATGGCAAGCACGATAAAGTGAACGCACAACTGCCAGAATTATTAGCGCACCCGGCGTGGGGTTTTACGCCGCTTGATTTATGGAAGCTAAGCATTAACGCCCACGATGCCCACCAATCTTGGATGAGCATTATGGAAACGACACCAGCGTTTGTTGAAATGCACACTTGGCTTATCGAGCGTGCATCGGCAAGTATTCACACACCACTCGAACCAATGCTCGACCAAATTATTGGCGAAAACGATGAAAAACCAAGCCCTCTATTCACATACTTCTTTGCGACCGAACAACTTGAAAATCACCCGGAGCAATACTTAATTTATCTCGAAGCGCTACGTACTATTCGCGCTAAGCTCCGCGACCACCGACCGGGCGTTACATTAACATTGAAAGAATTTGTTGAGTGTATCGATTTATATCGTCGCCTCGGCATTGGCATTGGCACCAGCAGCCACTCACTTGCCAGCGATATTCCTGCAGTACAACTCCTCACAGCGCACAAATCGAAAGGCCTCGAATTTAATACAGTCTACGTTTTCAACGGTGTTGATAGCGTCTGGGGCCAAACTGCTCGACACCGTAGCAGCTCAATTTCATACCCTGAAAATCTCCCCCTTGAACCAGCCGGCAACACTGCTGATGAGCGTCTGCGTCTATTCTACGTCGCTATGACTCGCGCTCGTAACAATTTAATTATCAGTTATAGCGATTCGAACGACGGCGGCAAAAATACTTTAATGGCCGACTTCCTGCTCGCAACAAATATTGATGCAACCGCAACACCAGAAACATCACAGGATGAATACGTTGAAGCAGTCGAACTTGCATGGTACCAACCACTTATTGAAACGACTCAAGACTTAAAGTCGCTCCTCGCACCACAACTTGAACACTTTAAGCTCAGTGCAACATCATTCAATAATTTCCTTGATGTATCACGTGGCGGCCCACAACATTTCTTGCTCAATAACTTGTTACATTTTCCAAGCGCTAAGGCACCGTCAGCTTCATACGGAACCGCGGTTCACCGAGCCATGCAACAAGCTCATGTTCACTTAAATGCAACGGGCGAACAAAAGCCGCTTGAAGATATTTTGCATGATTTTGAAGTTGCCCTCGAAAGCCAACGCCTAGCTCCAGAAGATTTCACAACCTACCTGCAAAAGGGGAGTGGAGATATTTCAGAGTTTATACGCTCTGGTGCATTGCCATTCCTACCGAGCCAAAAAGCAGAGCTTAGCTTCGGCCATCAAAACGTCCACCTCGAAGATGCACGCTTAAACGGTTCACTCGACATGGTTAATATTGATGACGAACTGAACGAAATGAGTGTCACCGATTACAAAACCGGCCACCCATCAGAATCTTGGACAAAGGGCGATGACCGTACAAAAATGAAGTTACACCGCTACCGTCAGCAACTGATGTTCTACAAAATATTAGTAGAGAACTCACGCGATTACAGCAAATACACAGTGACCGATGGTCAACTAGCATTTATCGAACCGGCGAAGTCTGGCGAAGTAATTGTACTTACTACCGACTTCACACACGAAGAAATTGAGCGAACGAAAAAGCTGATTGCGGCAGTCTGGAAACACATCGCAACTCTCGATTTGCCAGATGTCAGCGATTACGCACCAACCTTGGCCGATTTGATTCGATTCGAAGACGACCTCATTGACAACACACTATAAAAAGTGCTATAATAAAATAGTATTCGGGTAGAGCAGTGAAACAAGAACATCATTTTTGGTGTTTTTATTTCACTGCTCCTCGAAATGCACATTTCAGAGATAGTGATAGAGTTTCGCGATACGGTTTCCCCCAAACCTCCCCCATCGCGAAACCGGCCATCTTACCCATGGTCGTGACACCAGGGGGCCGCTGGTGAGTTTCTACATACCCGGCGGCCCTTCCAGGCTTTCCTTTATTCAATACGAGTTCGCCCTTAGGAGGTGAAAAGATTGTTTACAAGTGCCGCTTCGGCATCCCCATCGGGAGACGAAAACGTCAGACGTGTCTGCATCAACCCCCGCTGTAGTGGAGGAGAGATGTACGTCAGGTTTGGCGCCGACATGGGTGCAATAAAGTGCCCTCACTGCGGTTGGCCCCAAGGGGTCAGCTAGCAACCAGGTGGGTGCCTTCACTGGCGCCCACCCAACCCATCTATCACTCTCTCTGTTCGCAACACTCATCATGAAGTTATCGTGGTAGGTGTTGCGTATTTTTTTGTGAGATAATAGGAACAATGAACAATTTTTGGAACGAACTACCTAAGCCTTTTTTTATTCTTGCCCCGATGGAGGCAGTAACTGACGTTGTTTTTCGTCACGTTATTAAAAAAGCCGGCCAGCCCGACATCTTCTTTACTGAATTTACAAACACCGCCAGTTTCTGCAGCCCGAAAGGCTTGCACAGTACTCGCGGTCGTTTAGCGTTTACCGAAGACGAACACCCTATGGTCGCCCAAATTTGGGGAAAGAACCCAGACCATTTCCGACAAATGGCGCACGGCCTCAAAGACCTCGGCTTCAAAGGTATCGACATCAATATGGGTTGTCCTGATAAATCTGTTGTACACGGCGGGTCGGGCAGTGGCCTTATTCGTACACCAGAGCTTGCTGCTGAGATTATTGCCGCAACAAAAGAAGCTGGGCTACCTGTCAGCGTGAAGACCCGCCTAGGGGATTACAAGCTGGAAGAGTGGAAAGACTGGCTAACATTTATCCTGAAACAAGATGTCGTCAACCTGACTATTCACTTACGTACCCGAAAAGAAATGAGCAAGGTAGAAGCTCACTTCGAACTCATCCCTGAAATCAAAGCGTTGCGTGATGAAATTGCACCGAACACACTTCTTACTATTAATGGTGATGTTCGTGACCGTGCCCATGGCCTCGAACTCGTTGAAAAATACGGTGTTGATGGCGTGATGATTGGCCGCGGCATTTTCCAGAACCCGTACGCCTTTGCGGAAGTGCAGCCAGAAAAAACTTCAGCCGAACTGCTCGATTTGCTTAACTATCAATTAGACCTCTACGACAAATACAACGAAGAACTCGAACCACGAAAGTTCGACCCACTAAAACGATACTTCAAAATTTATGTTCGTGATTTCGCCGGCGCTTCGGAACTACGCGAGAAGTTAATGCACACAAAGACAACCGCCGAAGTACGCGAGCTTATTGCCGCTCATTCGGTTGCCTAAGTTTTCGTAACACAGCAAACACATTTGTCTGACTCATACCAGTTTGTTCGGCAACGCGATGTTCAATAACTTGCGTCACACGGTCTGCTTTGTTCTTTAGGCCAGGTATCATTGCATACGGAAAACGCTCTAAATCTTCAGGTAGGATTGGTTGCCCAAAGGAAATATCAACATCAATCTTCCTACTATTGGTATGAGTATTGTATACAAACCCAACTGGAACAATCGGCACTTTATTAGCAATCGCTAAACGCGCGGCACCGGCTTTAAATTTATACAATCTACCATCACTTGAACGCGTCGCTTCCGGGTGAATACCAAGTGAGTCGCCTCGCGCTAATGTACGGGCGACGTTATCTTCGAATAGCTTATAACTTGCCCGGTCGTTACCTTCGCGCGATACCGGGATTTGCAAAGTGTGGTCAACAATAAACTTGGCTGTGCGGCCCAGTTTACCTTTATCGTCAATGCCGGTTCCTTTTGAGTAGCCATCTTTAATAACGAAACGAAGCGGGTTGCCAGTTTCTTCGGTATACGCTTCGGTTAGCAGTAGCGAGTCGACCGCATGAATATGATTCGCCGCATAAATAGCCGGCGTATCTAAAATATTCTCAGGATTAATAATGTTGGAGTTGTATTTATGGTTAAGGGCAAGCTTTCCAATCGGATAAATAAATCTGTATAAATCTATTGGTTCCTTTTGGCGAGGATCTTTTTCCATAGCACTCAGCTTTCTAGTGTCGTCGGCGTCGTTGCAAATCAGCGACGCGCAAACGTACTTGTGATTGGGTAATAAGCTGTACAGCTTTTTCAATATCAACTTGGCTGGTCGCGTTGTCGCGCAGTTTCAGCGCACGGTCGAGGGCTGCTTTAGAATCAGCTTCAGTAATGTCAGCACCGGCATCGGCTTCATCAACAAGCACGCGAACATACTTTGGGTTGATTTCGATAATACCACCACTAATTGCGAAGTATTCAAGCTTTTCGTCTTTGTCAGTCTTTTCATTACGCACCGCAAGTACCCCAGGCGCAGCCATTGTTACCAATGCTTCGTGGCCTGGAAATACAGCAATATCACCCGCCGTAGTAGGGGCCATTAACTCGTAGACATCTTTGTCGATACTGACGCCAGTTAGGGTGATAAGTTGCAAATGCATCATAACTATTTCTGCTTAGCCTTGTTTAGAAGTGTACCGTCAACCATGTAGAACCAGTCTTCAGGCTTGTCGTCGTATTTACCTTCAAGGATATCAGCGAAGTCGCGGATAGTATCTTCAACCTTTACATATACACCCTTGTTTCCTGTGAACTTTTCAGCCACGAAGAATGCTTGTGAAAGGTAGCGTTGTACGCGGCGAGCACGAGCAACTGTTTGCTTTTGTTCGTCAGAAAGTTCTTCCATACCAAGAATCGCAATGATATCTTGGAGTTCTTTGTACTGTTGTAGCACGCGTTGTACTTCACGGGCAGTGTTGTAGTGGAACTCACCAACAATCTCTGGGTCGAGGCTGGTTGATGTTGAAGCAAGCACGTCAACAGCAGGGTAGATACCAATTTCAGTTAGTGCACGGTTCATAACGATTGTCGCATCAAGGTGAGCGAAAGTCGTTGCTGGCGCTGGGTCAGTAAAGTCGTCGGCAGGAACATAGACAGCTTGTACTGAAGTAATTGAACCCTTCTTTGTAGAAGTAATACGTTCTTGAAGTGCGCCCATTTCTTCTTGAAGGTTTGGTTGGTAACCCACAGCAGATGGAAGGCGACCAAGGAGTGCTGAAACTTCAGCACCGGCTTGTGTGTAACGGAAAATATTGTCGATGAAAAGAAGTGTGTCTTTACCTTCGTCACGGAACGCTTCAGCCATAGTAAGTGCAGAAAGAGCAACGCGAAGACGAGCTCCAGGTGGCTCGTTCATCTGTCCAAAGACAAGTGATGTCTTTTCAAGAACTCCAGCTTCTTGCATTTCGTAGTAAAGGTCGTTACCTTCACGAGTACGTTCACCAACACCGGCGAAAACAGAGTTACCGCTGTGGAATTTCGCGATGTTGTTAATAAGTTCAGTAATAAGCACTGTCTTACCAACACCAGCACCGGCGAAGAGGCCGGCTTTACCACCCTTAACAAGTGGGGCAATAAGGTCAACTACTTTAATACCAGTTTCAAGAATTTCACTTTTGTTTGATTGCTCTTCAAGTGTCGGAGCAGCACGGTGAATAGGCGCTTTCTTGCCAGTCGCTTCAGGTTTGCCGTCAATTGCATTACCAGTCACGTTGAACATACGGCCCTGAGTTTCATTACCAACAGGTACGCTAATTGGAGCGCCAGTAGCTTCAACGTCTTGGCCACGCTTTAAACCATCAGTGGTTGAAAGAGCGATTGAACGAACAGTCTTCTCGTCAAGGTGCTGTGCAACCTCAAGAGTAATCGTTCGGCCGTCGTGCTGAATAAGCAATGCATCGTAGATTGCTGGAATGTCAGTCGTAAACTCGACGTCGATAACGACACCGACAACTTGTATAATTTTTCCTGTATTCTTGGCCATTATTTTTCTCCTTTTATAGTGTGGTTCATTGTGATAATTTCATTCGTATTCGGTAATTCGGTCGTTCGGGATTTATTCATTCAATGCCTCCGCGCCGGCGCTAATTTCGGCAAGTTCCTGGGTAATAGCACCTTGCCTGGCCTTGTTCATTGCCAAACTCAGGTCGTCAATTAAGTCAGACGCATTATCGGTCGCGTTCTTCATAGCAATCATGCGCATGCTGTATTCGCTAGCACGTGAATCAAGCAGTGCTTGGAACAATTGCGCACCAACAAGTCGGAAGGCGATACCGTTCAACACTTCTTCAGTGCTTGGTTCGTACACAGCATCGGCAACGACAGATGGTTTTTCATCTTCCTCGAAACCAGCAGGGAGTACACGTTGCACTTTGGCAACTTGCGTAATACTTGTCACGTAATCGGTGTAGATAACATCAACAGCATCAACATCGCCCGATACGAATAAGTCGCGAGCGGTGTTAAGGATCGCCCGAAGTTCGCTCCCGTCTGGACGGTCAGAAAGTTCTTCGTATGAACCGATGACATCAATATTTTTTACACGAGACACAAATTGTGCAGCTTTTTTACCAACAGTCACTGTCTTATTCGTAATGCCAGCTTTTTCGTCAGCTTGAATTTCAGTTGTGTAAGTTTTAATAATGTTGCTGTTATACGCACCGGCAAGACCCTTGTCAGATGCGATTAAGATGATTAATCGTGCATTAACTTTACGTGTTGCAAACAACGGGTGGTCTTTTACTGAACTGTGGTTTGAAATTGCCGCAAGCAATTCACGAGCAGCCAAGGTATACGGCGAAGAAGCCTTAGTGGCTTCTTGCGCTTTACGCATTTTACTCGCAGCTACAAGTTGCATCGCCTTTGTAATTTGGCGAGTACTTTTGACGCTGCGAATGCGTTGTTTTAAACCTTGGGTATTAGCCATGTATTATCCTTCAAATCCCTTTGCAGTAGCGGTAGCGGTCACTTCAATAGATTTCAAAATCTCTTCAGTTGGCTTTCCGCCCTTATCAAGTTCAGTCATGTCCTTCTTGTGGTCAGCCCATAGGCGAGTAAGCATTGCAGCTTGTGCAGCTTTAATTTTCGCTGGTGCAACTTTGTCGAAGTAGCCCTTTGTTACAGAAAGGATACTTGCAGTTTGTTGCCATACGCTCATTGGGTTGTATTGGTGTTGCTTCAAAAGCTCAGTCAAACGTTGACCACGTTCAATTTGGCTTTTTGTTGCTTCATCAAGGTCGCTACCAAATTGTGCAAAGCTCGCAAGTTCGCGGAATTGGCTAAGGCCAAGTTTCAAACCACCAGAAACGCTCTTAATAGCACCGCTTTGTGCAGCACCACCAACACGTGACACTGAGAGTCCGGCAGAAATCGCTGGTCGGATACCTTGGTAGAACAAGTCTGTTTCAAGGAAGATTTGTCCGTCAGTAATTGAAATAACGTTAGTAGGGATGTATGCAGAAATGTCACCAGCTTGTGTTTCAATAATTGGAAGTGCAGTAAGTGAACCAGCGCCGAGGTCGTCAGAAAGTTTCGCTGAACGTTCAAGCAAACGTGAGTGAAGGTAGAAAACATCACCTGGGTAAGCTTCGCGTCCTGGTGGGCGACGAAGAAGGAGGGACATTTGACGATACGCAACAGCGTGCTTCGTAAGGTCATCATAAATCATCAATGCGTGCTGTGAGTTATCACGGAAGTATTCACCCATCGCAGTTGCAGCGTATGGTGCGAGGTAAAGAAGTGATGCAGGGTCAGCTGGGCTGGTTGCAACGATGATAGTTTGATCCATCACGCCTTCTTGTTTCAAACGCTCAACAAGACGAGCAATCTTTGAACGCTTTTGACCAATTGCAACGTAGACGTTTACAACGCCAGTGTTTTGCTTACCTTGGTTAATCATTGTGTCGATTGCAAGTGCGGTCTTACCAGTTTGGCGGTCACCAATAATAAGTTCACGTTGGCCACGGCCAATAGGGAACATAACGTCGATAGCAGAAATACCAGTCATAAGTGGTTCGTGAACTGATTTACGACCCATCACACCGATAGCTTCGCGTTCAACAAGACCTTGTTGCTTGGTTTTAATAGCTGGACCACCGTCGATTGCACGACCGAGTGGGTCGACAACGCGGCCAAGAAGTTCAGGACCAACAGGAACGCTTAAAACAGTTCCCTTAAGGCGAACTGTTTGACCAGCTTTTACCTTAGAGTCTTCACCAAGAAGCACTGCACCGATTTCGTCTTCCATAAGGTTAAGGGCAAAAGCTTCAACAATACCTTCTTCGGTTTCGATTTGAAGTACTTCGTTGTAGCCAGCGTTACGAAGGCCACGGACCCAAGCGACACCGTCACCAACGCGGAGGACAACACCAACTTCATCCAAGTTGCCGGTAGTTTCGAGCTTCGCAATGGCGTTGCGTAAGTCGTTTGATAATTCTGTAATAGATAATTCTGACATAAATCTCCTTTAAGCCTTTTTAAATCGGGTCTTTAGAACGGTAAGGCTGCGGCTAACAGTAGCATCGAGTTCTCGGCCAGGAATACTGACTTTGACGCCACCAATCACTGATGGGTCAATGAGACTATCAAGCGCAACAGTTTTTGCACCGGTCTGTTCTTTAATATATTTTTCTACGGCCTTTTTCGTTTCGGCTGTCAGTTCTGAAGCAGTAGTCACTACTCCTGAAACTGCACCAGCCTCTGAAAGGTAGAACTGAATATCACGAATGATAAGGCTCAGCTCTTTTGTCCGACGAGTATCTACTAAGTACGCCGCTAACTGAAGGACGACTTTTTTAGAATCTCCTGCAGTTAGTTGCTCGGCAACATAGGTAGCGATTGCTCGTCGAGACAATTTAGCCATTTACTTTGAATCCTTCAATGCTGAAACAATCAAAGCTGCGTCAGCTTTTTTGTCGAGTTTCGTATGAATAACTTTTTCGGTCGCAAGGGCAATCAGCTCAAGTGTTTCATCGTGGAGTTCACGCTTAGCAGCTTCAATACTTTTCTCAACGTTCGCTTTCGCTTCAGCTGCAATTTTTTCTGCAGTTGTACGGGCTTTTTCTTCGCTACTTGTAAGCATTTGTGATGCTTCAAGTTTCGCAGTGTCAACAATTTCCGCTGCTTCAGAACGAGCCTTAGCCATCAAAGCTTCGACTTCTTCTTTGCTTTCAGCGGCAGAAGCTTGCGCTGCTATAGCGGCTTTTGCAGCCGCTTCGATAGCATCTTGGCGTTCGTCAACTTGTTTCATCAGCCAAGGGTATACAAACTTACCCAACAAAAACACCAAAATCAAAAAGGCGACAATTTGCAGAATAAGCAAACGCCAATCAATACCTAGGGCACTAAAAAGGTCGCTTGAAGCTTCAGACGTAGCGGCAGTTTCGGCAATATAGCTGATAAAACTCACGATTTAAACCCTACAAGAACTTCGCGATAACAGCAACAACGATACCGATGATTGCGAGTGAGTCGGCGAAGACAATAGCGGTAATCATAAGTGTACGAATGTCACCTAATTTTTCAGGGTTACGTCCAAATGCGTTAAGTGCGGCTGCACCAATAAAACCAATACCAAGTGCAGCACCGAGTGCTGGCAATGCGTAGGTTAGGCCAAAAGCTAGTTCTTCCATATTATTAATTTCTCCTTAATTTACTTTCTTAATTATAGCACGACAGGGGTGAGCGAAATCGCGACCCTGGCATTTATCACGCCTTGCTGAGTGCCTTCTTCTTTTTAGCAACAGCAGGTGAGTGATCAGGTGAAGGATGGTGGGAAACGGCCAGGGCAGTAAAGATAAGACACAACATGAAGAATACGTAGGCTTGGATGAATCCGATGAAGAGTTCAAAGGCGAGGAATGGTGGCAGTACAAATACTGATGCGTAGCTTGTTAACGCAGCAATCACAATAAGCAGCACTTCACCGGCGAAGGCGTTACCGAACAAACGTAGTGCAAGGGCGATACCACGAGAGAATTCACCAATCAGTTCAAGTGCACCTTCGAAAGCACCAATAGGGTCTTTCAACGGGTTCTTAAAGTAACGTTGGCTATTACCGAGGCTACCGAGGTACTTCACTGCGTAAATTTGTACGGTTACGAGTGTAATGATAGCGAGTGCTAAGGTGAAATTAAGGTCAGCGGTGAGGCTACGCAGCACCGGAACACCGTTCCACATAATTGATTCAAGGCCAGGGATAACACTTAACCAGTAGCTAATAAGAACGACAAAGAAAATAGTAACAGCAAGTGGTGTTACTTTACGGGCAAGCTTTTTATCTGGAATAATTCCATCGATTTGCTTAAGAAGACCTTCAAACACCCACTGAACGAGACCAACGAAGCGGTTGTATTTGCCGCGCTTTACTTTACCAGCAACGTACCAAAGAATCGCAACAGTAAGAATAATACCAATAGCACCAGTAATTAATGCGTTTGTAATAGGGAAGCCAAAAATATGGAACACTGGTTGTGTTGAGATTGAAACGTGAATTTCGGTCGCTGCTAGGAGTGTTGAGTTGAAGAAGGCCATTATTTCGTTTTCCTTACAGAGGTAATTTGCTGAATAATAAGCAATGTACTCAACCCGAACCCAAGGATAAGACAAACAATCGTACCAATTGGTGCGATGTTAAACAGGTGATCGATACCGATTCCTAGGAACGTTCCTCCGATAGTCGGAACGAAAGCCCTCCAGGTAGTATCAAGTGCAGTCATGAGCAGAATGATTGGCGCCGATAGGGCCGAAGGTTCTGCGCTAGACGTGCCTGGCTGTTTTGTCAGTCGAGGCGCTTTTGTCATATAGTGTCCAGTGTAACAAATATTACAAGTGTTGTATATGTCCATTGTGTGAAAAGGAGTATATAATATTGTCAGACATGTGAGTTTACTGTACAATGTATAGTGAAACCGGAATACGAATAATACCGATCTTAAGGGGAATAATATGAGCGATATAACTGCAACTCAAACATCATCGACACCGCAGGTAACTATTTACCGCACAAGCTGGTGTGCTTTCTGTCACACCGAGATGCAATGGCTTGACCGCATGGGTATCCCTTACATCGCTAAAGACATCGAAGCTGACCAAGCTGCAAACGATGAACTTATGGCGAAAATTAACGGCGACTTCCGTGGCGTTCCTGTAACTGACATTGCTGGTGACATCATCCTCGGCTTTGACCGCCCTAAGTTGCAAGAAGCAATTAAGGCTCATAACTTACAGCCTGCTGCGTAAGTAATTGCACTTAAACGTTAAACACTCCTACGAAAGTAGGGGTGTTTTTCTTTATACCGTATAATAGATACATGCCCACCAATTCTTCTGCTCAATCGTCAGCTAAAGTGCCCAACAAACAAACCATCGTTATGATTCACGGTTTCCGCGGTACTCACCACGGTTTATTGCTGATTGCAAACCATCTTAAAGGCCACCGTTTAGTTATTCCTGACCTTCCTGGTTTTGGAAAAGGCGCCACAATGAAAACATACGACCTAGATAACTACGTTATGTGGCTACATCGTTATATGAAGGCTTTGAAATTAACCGAACCGCCAATTCTTTTTGGGCACTCATTCGGAACGATTGTTTGTGCAGCCTACGCAGAGAAATACCCAGAGACTATTAAGCGTTTAGTGCTTGTAAACCCAATCGGTTCACCGGCGCTTGAAGGTCCAAACAAGGTTATGTCAAAACTAGCCATGTTTTATTACACCGTTGGCGCAAAGCTCCCTGAAAAAACTGCGTATAAATGGTTATCTTCGCAAGCAATCGTAAAGGTAATGAGTGTGACACTTTCCAAAACACACGATAAACAATTACGTGCCTACATTCACCACCAGCACCGCCAACACTTTAGCCGGTTTCACAGTGCGCAATCAGTACTTGAAGGCTTCAAAGTTTCCGTCACTCGAACTGTGCGCGAGTTTGCACCTAATATTCCAACCCCGACATTACTTATTGCCGGTTCGTTAGATGACATCACACCCCTCGGCGACCAATACGCTTTGGTGAAAAAATTCCCTAAGGCGAGCCTTAAGGTTATTAACGATGTCGGGCACTTAACCCACTACGAAACACCAGAACTCGTTGGCAAGTACGTTCAGGCGTTTATTAAATCGGTATAGATTTTTTCGAATAAATTCAAAGTCGTTTCGAGGTCGTGCGTTTGCGCGATAGCGAGGCTTTCTTTGCTCATCTTTGCACGAAGCTTCGGGTCGCTGATGATAGTAAGTAAGCCTTTAGCAATTCCATCTACGTCGTCTTGTGCACAGAGGTACCCGTTACGGCCATCTTGGCAAAGTTCTTTAAGGGCGCCAGCATCAACAGCAACAACTGGTTGGCCGCTGGCCATTGCTTCAAGCGTTGCAATACTTTGCAGTTCAGCAGGGGAAGGCATACAAAATACTGAACCAACATGGTGTAAGTTCACCAAATCTTCGTCTGATACTTTCCCGGTGAAAGTAATGTGCTTATCGATACCAAGGTTTTTAGCGAGTGATTTCAAGTTAGATGATTCAGTACCATCACCAACAATCAGCATGTGAGTGTCGGGTTTTGCAGCAAGAATTTGAACGTAGGCTTTGAGCAACACAGGCATGTGCTTTTCAGCATCCAGGCGGCCAATATAAGTAATGATTGGTTTATCTTTAGGAAGATTATACTTTTTATATAAAGCAGCCGGTGCGTTGCCTGGTGCAAAACGGCCAAGGTCGATTCCGTTAGAAACTGGAGCCATTGGAACCGTAATACGGTCGCTGGCTTTAAACATGTCAATTGCAGACTGAGTAGGTAATGTTACGAAGTCAGCTTTCGAGTGAAAGCGGGCACCATAGGCACTAATAGTGTAATTAATAGGGCGAGAGAATGGTGCTAATAAACGGAGGTTGTCCATAAGGTTTTCCGGCATCGCGTGGTTTGTACTGACAATTGGAATACCCATCTTGTTGCCGTAACGCATCGTCGCCTGGCCAATACCAAGAAGCATTTGGATGTGAATAACATCTGGGTCGAAATCTTTAATAATCTTACGCACTTCTCGGGCAGGGTTAAGGGAAATACGGAAGTTTTGGTAGAACGGGAAGATGACTGAAACGGTGCGAACAATCACGTGGTTGCCATCAACTTCTTTAGAGCGTTTTCCGTTTTGGCTTGGGGCAATAACAAGCACTTCGTGGCCATGATCAGCCAGGCCTTTAGCCAAGTTACGACTAAACGTCGCAACACCATTGATAGTCGGGTAATGTAAATCCGACGCAATAAGTATCTTCATATTGGTATGTATTATACCATGCCACGTTAAAGAGTAGTCGTGGTCGTGCTAAAATATCTACAATATGAAACTATTCTTTGACGCTCGTTTTATTCGAACTGATTTCCACGATGGCGTGAGCCGTTATTCAACCGAGCTTGGAAATGCACTTGCGAAGCTCACAAAGGTGACGTTTATTATTTGCAATGAAGCGCAGTTAGATTTTCTGCCTAAAAAAGCGAAGTTCATTCTTATCCATTCGCCCGTATCGGTTAAAGAGCCGTTCACTTCACTTATTTTGAACAAATATAACCCAGATATCGTGTTTTCACCAATGCAGGTAATGGGTACATTTGGCCGTAAATTTAAACTTATTCTTACTTCGCACGATATGATTTTCTACCACTATAATGTTGCGCCTATCGGCCAACCGTTACTGCTTCGGGTTGGATGGAAAGCCTATCATGCCACAAAGGTTCCTGAACGAATCGCCTTAAACGGTGCAGATTTAGTTGCAACCGTCAGCAAAGCAATGCGCGCTGAATTTGAAGATGCAAAGCTAACAAAACGACCAATTATTGTGGTTCCAAATGCGCCGCAAAACCTTTCTAAGTTAACAAAGAAACAACCGGCTGGTTTAAAGCCACGTAACCTTATTTACATGGGTTCAATGATGGAATATAAAAACGTTGAGACGCTTATTAAAGGCATGCAATACTTGCCCGGGTATACGCTGCACATTTTAAGCAAAAGTACGCCTGAACGTTTGGATGAATTGAAGGCGATAGTTCCAGAAAAAGGAAACGCCATCTTTTATAACGGGGTAACCGACGAACGTTACGCAGAGTTGCTTTCTAACCGTGCAGCCCTTGTTAGCGGAAGCCTCGCTGAAGGGTTTGGCGTGCCGGCGGTTGAAGCGCTATCTATGGGCGTACCGGTAGTATTAAGCGATATTCCCGTGTTCCACGAAGTTGCAGGTGATGGTGCGCTCTACTTCGAATCACTTGATTCTAAAGATTTCGCACGCAAGGTTAAAGAGCTCGATAGTAAATCTATTCGGGACCAACTTATTGAAGCCGGCAAGAAACATACTGCAAGCTTTACCTGGAAAAGTTCCGCCAAGACACTGTTGAACGCCATCAAATCGCTCGTGTAATCTGTTATAATATACCCACTATGGCTCAAAAGAAGAAAAAACGAGTATCTACTGGCGCGATTGTGAATCGACGCGCTTCTTTTGATTACGCGCTCGACGAAGATTTAATTGTCGGCATTGCGCTTACCGGCCGAGAAGCCCGAGCTGCCCGTGATAGGCGAGTGCAACTAAAAGGCTCATTCGTGACAATTCGAAATAATGAACTTTGGCTTAACAATGCCAGTTTTAGCTTGGTACTCAATACACGCGGCGCCGAAGATGCCACTGTTGATACATCACCGCGCAAACTGTTAGCCAGCCGAAAGCAAATTGATAATTTAGCCGAGCGCAAACAAACCGGTATGAGTATTATTCCTTTGAAGCTCCTCACCCAAGGTCGTTATATTAAACTCGTTATCGCACTCGGTAAGGGTAAAAAGAATTACGACAAGCGTAATGACATTAAAAAACGCGACCAACAACGCGAAAACAGCAAACTCCTCAAGAACCTCTAACACTAGTCAAACCACTTACGTATACTTGACATTTTAGCTTAAATTTGCTATAATATATGACAGTCTTTTAACTGTCGAGTTTATCTCCAGTTGGAGATGAATCTTGACAAGCTATACATACTTTATTTGTTTCTACTATTTTTTGGAGAACTCATGAAATTTCGTTCTATGTACCTCACCGTTACCGCGCTGGTCGTCGCTACGGGCGCTCTGCTTTCGCCGTTTTACACAACGAATGTCGAACGTCCGCTCGACGGCTACGTCATGAGCGACACGGGACAGATTGAGCGCCGGCTTCAGTCCGGATTCAACTTCGTGTGGCCGGGCAGCAAAATCGAAACCGACATGCCACCCCTGACACACGATTTCATGTTTCAGGTTCCCAGCTCGATGGCCGGCAACGGCCCCACGGGCAACGACCTGACGCCAATTCCTATGGACATCGGCTTCGTCGATGCCTCAGAGTACCTCCATGTTCATCCAGAGATTCAGTACACCGGCGATGTCCGTCGAGATGCGCTGTTCGACCTTTCGAACAAGTTCCTCAAGATGTACGACACGGGAGAAATCCCGCACATCGAGTTCGTTCCCGTGAGTGAACCCGTCATCCTGACGGATCCGGTTTCAACCGCTGCCTACCTGGCAGAGAAGGACCTCCCGGAACACGACCTCTCGAAGTACAACTTCATGTGCTGGAGTGTCGAAGGAAGCTACGACGACGCCGCCCTGAGAAGTCAGTTCATGCAGAATGTCGGCCTCGACGAGCGTTTTTCGCTCTTCACGGTCAGCGTGTCCGAACTCGCTACGTTCCGAGCGCCGACAGAACTCCCGTGCGGATTCAGATAAAAGGGAACCATCGTTAGTGGTGCTGGTCTTCCAAGATCAGCACCACTAACACCCATCTATGTATAGCTTGTCCTTTTACCTAAACCCACATTGCGATGTGACTTTAGACAAAAGAATAGTACAAGCTCAAATTGACTTTTTACCCTAAATTTGGTATAATATACAAGCAATATTTGCACCTCGACAAGCTATACAATCGGAAGGTATTACCTTTATGGAATCTGCTTCAGAAGTGTCAACCGACCGAAGTCTCGAAATGAAACTCGAGCTTCAGGCCGATCGACTCGTGGCCGCCTTCCGGACACGCCTTAAGCAGCTGCTTAAGGATGGTGAACCGGTCGAGAAGATCAAAAAAATCACCTGGGACCACCTGTTCAAGGTTCTTGACGGTAAATACAAGAAAGCGTCCAACATCATTGAGGTGCTTGAAAGCACCGAGAAGAAGTTGTACGACCTCATCGACGAACTGGCCAAGACGAACAACCCCCGGAAGTAACCACTTCATCTCCCACGCGGGCGCCCCGGTACACACCTCGGCGCCCGCATGGCGAAACCTTTGTATAGCTTGTCGTATCACCCATATCTACAACTCGTTTGTAGGCATAGATGATAAAATAGATACATGAAACTATACTCTTGGAACGTCAACGGCATTCGCGCAGTCTTGAATAAAGGCACTTTTCAAACTTTTATTGCTGAACACCAGCCTGATATTTTATGTTTGCAAGAAACCAAAGCAAAGCCCGAGCAAGTTACGCTTGATTTACCCGGCTACCACTTATACTGGAACAGCGCCGATAAAGCAGGCTACAGCGGAACGGCTATTTTTAGCAAAACCGAACCACTCACTGTCATTAACGGCTTTGCCGATGACATTGCTGCAAAATACGGCTTAGCAGATGACAGCTACGGCGACCCAACAAAAGAAGGCCGTGTTATCTCGGCTGAGTTCGAAAAGTTTTGGGTTGTAACGGTTTACACTCCAAACTCTAAAGGTGATTTGTCACGGCTTGAACTCCGTCACAAACAATGGGACCCGGCATTCCTTGAGCACGTCAAAGAGCTCGAAAAAACCAAACCTGTATTATTTAGTGGCGACCTAAACGTAGCCCACAACGAAATTGACCTTTCAAACCCGAAGCCAAACGTTGGTAAACACGGGTTCACAAACGAAGAGCGCGAAGGCTTTGATTTGTTTGAAAAAGCTGGCTTTGTTGATACGCTCCGCGCTGAATTCCCTGAAACACCCGAGCTTTACAGCTGGTGGACCCACTGGGCGAATGCACGGGCACGAAACATTGGATGGCGTATTGATTACTGGCTTGCGAGCAAAAGTATTGCAGATAAAATTTCAAACCCAGCTATTCACGCCGACGTTATGGGCTCAGACCACTGTCCTGTGAGCATCGAAGTGACCGTGTAATGGATTACGACTATTGGAAAAAACAAAATCCGGAATCTCCGATTTTTCCTGATATTGAATGGAGTAAACCCGAAACGAAAACCCAATCGGGTAAGCTTGGGATTATTGGCGGCAACAAACTTGGCTTTGCCGGTGTTGCCCAAGCATACACTATTGCCAGCCAGAGTGGGGTAGGGCAGGTACGCGTGCTTTTGCCTGATGCGTTAAAAAAAGCAATTCCGAAAATTATTTCCGACACTGTCTACGCACCTACAAACCCTTCGGGAAGCCTCGCCAAAGAAGCCATTGCTGAAATGATTTCAGTCGGTGCCTGGGCTGATGAAATTCTTCTTATTGGCGATGCCGGCCGCAGCAGCGAAACCGCCATTGCGTATGAACAGTTTATCCAAAAATATACCGGCAAACTTGTCGTTACGCGTGATGCGGTTGACCTTGTGAAAAACAGCACCAGCATACTCGTTGAACGACCTAATACCTTATTAATCGTTTCATTCGCGCAGCTCCAAAAAATCTTCCAAGCAGTGTACTACCCGAAAGTATTAACATTCAGCATGCAACTCACGCAACTTATTGAGGCGTTACATAAATTTACCATTACATATCCTGTCACTCTCGCAGTGCTCCATAAAGACTTTCTCGTTATCGCGCACGACGGCCAAGTAGTTTCAACCGCCTGGATTAACCCGATGGCAATTTGGCGTGGTGATGTTGCTAGTAAGGTTGCAGCTTACTGGCTATGGAACCCAAGCAAGCCGCTCGAAGCTGCAGCAACCGCAATCGTTGCCTAATAACCCCTTCAATGCTATAACTTATCTTAATGGATGCTCAACCTTCTGAAGAACACTCTTCACTACCGACCGAGCGGCGTGAATTAGGTGGGACGTTACCGTCGCAGGAACTTTTTGATGACCTCATGCGAGGTCCTCGAAAACAAGCTCAATTCTTTAATGATATTCTTTCCGGCCAAGCTGGAACAAGCGAACTGACTGAAAACCAAATTAGCAGCGAACTCAATAGTTACGAAAATGACTGGATGGTAAAGCACTTAAAAAAGACTACCGAAGATTATCAGTCGCTCGTCATGTCATCTCCCGAAAACCTTCCCCAACGAAGCGAGTTATCATTTCACATTATCAACCAGTTCATCATGCCGCAGTGGCATCGACTGCTCGTATCGCCCAAGTATCCTAAAATGGACGCTATTGATTTAAATACTGCGCAAATTAGACTTGCTATGGAGAGTGCGAAAATCATCGCACTACGAAACAACTTCGAACAGCAGGACCTCTATAACGACGAATTGCGTGCTTTCGACGCGATGATAGAGTTGCTGCAAATGAGCATTGACGGAGAAATTCGCAACCAGCCAAACCTCATTGCCGTAGCGCACCCAGAAATCGGTAGCCAATCCCAAACGGCAGACTTTCTCGTATTCGAACCAAATGACGATGGCACATTTAGTAAAAGGGAAGTGCAAACTGCTGATATTCTCGACCCATCACTCGCACCCGGTGCGGTTGCCGTCGATCTATTACAAAAGCTTCGTGTCAGCACATTATCTCGCCGACCAGAGTTTCAAGACAAGAAAGTATTCCATAAATTAATTTTGTCGCGTAAAACCGCAGCTATATTTAACCCGGAACAATAAAAGAATCCCCATAATGAGGATTCTTTTTATAATGTTGGTGGGCGAAGAGGGACTTGAACCCTCACTCTATTGCTAGAACCAGATTTTGAGTCTAGCGCGTCTACCAAATTCCGCCATTCGCCCGTATTTTCAAAGTTGTTTGCCATTTGTAGGTTACTTTCATAATGAAAGCGCGAGCGCGTCTACGCATTTCCGAATCCGCTATTACCCATGTAGCTCAAACACTTATAGTATTGTACAATAAAACGTATTAGGAATATAGATATGAAGCCTGAAAACAGCAGTTCTGGTGGGAACCTCACGAACGGCTCACCCACACAACAATCTCAAGACGCCGCTGCGAATGTTTTACGTTCGCAGATTGATGCTATGTACGGCGATACGAACGTTGCGACTCCGCAACCTCAACCCCAAACTCTTACTCATACAAAGCTTGCGTTCCAGGCACAAGCTGAAGAGGATGAAAACCCTTACAACCGCACACACGACCCACACCCTCAGCCACAGGCAGAGCAGTGGAAGCAGTACCACAGCGCGTGGCAAACATACTACCAAAAGTATTACGAAGGCTATTATGCGTCTCAAACTGCAGCGCCCGCTGCTGTTCAAGGCGCTCATCAACAACCAGCGGAAGCTATTGGTTCTGGCGCGGCGAATAACGGGTACTTTACTCAAAAAACCGATTTAGAAGCAACGACAGAAGAACTTAATAAAGACCAAGCGTTATTTGAGCTTCGCCAAAAACTACTTGGTAAAGTACAAGATTCCGCACAAAAAATTCGTGGCAGCAGGCACTTCGTTCCAATCGTTGCATCACTTGCCGTTGTATTGATATTCGTATTCTTGCAATACAACCGTGTATTTATCGCCACTGTAAACGCCTATGTATCACCTGGTACTATTAGCCCGCAAAACATTGTTATCGACCCATCGGGCGATGCTTCAGTCAGTGCGGAGCCCCGTTTAATCATTCCAAAAATTAACGTTGATGTGCCCGTCGTTTACAATGTCGGCAACGATTACAACTCACAAATGGCTGCAATGAATAACGGCGTTGCGCACTTTGCCATTCCTGGTGCTTCAAGCCATCCAGGCCAATTAGGCAACACCGTGCTTTCAGGACACAGTAGCAACGACTTGTTTGATGGCGGCGATTATAAGTTTATCTTTGCGCAACTTGAGAAAATGGCAGTCGGTGACACCGTGTATTCAAACTATGAAAGTGTGCGTTACACCTACGTCGTTACAAAGATGGAAGTTGTAAAGCCAACGCAAGTAAGTAAACTCGTGTATCCAACAGACAAACCCGTCTTAACACTTATCACCTGTACACCTTTAGGCACCTCACGTGACCGTTTGCTCGTTACAGCCGAACAAGTAAGCCCAGATTTAAAAGCAGCCACTGTAGCGCCTGAGAACGACGGTTCGACAACCGACGCAAGCATCCCAGGTAGTTCACCGACATTCGTTGAACGACTATTCGGCGCTCGCTAAGTTATTCAACAAGGTTGATTATCAGTCGAGAATCATTTTTACACGCTGAAGTGTAAAGCCATCATCAGATTTACCAACGCTATAGAAGAAGCGTCCGTTCTGACTCAGTGTCGCATCAAAGTCGCCGGCAACAGTATTAATTGAGTAGATGTTTGCGTTATCGAAGTCACGCATAACAAGTGAACCGCTTTGCTTGTTCCAAACGTGTGAAACATCAAGCCATTGCAAAGGCGTAGAAGCCGCAGCTGGTGTAGGGTCAAGGCCACCGCTCGAACTACGAGTGTGTTCAATTTCGTAGGTCATGAATGAACTGCCGGCTTGAGCAAGGATGTAATCACTCTTAGGACTAAATGAAAGCTGCGTTACAGCACCTGGAAGGTCCATCGTAGCGAACTGTTTCAATTCGGTCATGTCATCGTTACCGGTTGTTTGGTAGCTTCCTGTAAGAATAGTTACCTTAGAACCTTCAGCAATTGCGACGTAGTTGTCATTAAAGTAGTTACCGACGGCAATCTTCAATACAGTGTCGAGTGAGTCAACAGTGCGCAGCACATGTGGCTGTTCGTCGCCATCGCGGTAAACACCGGCAATACGCTTCGTGTTGTTTGCCGGGTCAGTGCCAACGTAACTAATAGTATTTGTATCGAACAAATCGAAACTATCAACATGCGATACTAAAGCACGTGAAATAGTTGCTGAAGATAAATCAAGCTTTCGAATATTGTTATCGTCAGCAAGGCCAAATAATGTTCGGCCGTTTGAGCCTGCAAAGTGAAGGTCTTTAAACCCGACGCTCAACAAACGTGACACGTTGACGCTTTGAGCAACATTTTCTGTATCTACCATCAACCATTCAGTCTGGTCGTTGAATTTGTGGTTAATAAGAATGTAACGGCCACCAAGGTTCCATTCATCAAGCGTGAAGCTATGAGTCACACCGGCAGTGGTAGGTTCGCTATAAAGATCAGTTGGTAATGTCAGTGTTGAAAGCTTAACTTCGGTTGAACGTAAGTCAGCCAGTTGGAATTCTGGTTGTTCAGCAGCTTGCTGGAGAAGAATAAACTTATAATCAGGTGATGCTTTCGTAGCAACAATTGTTTTGAAGTTAGCAACGGTTTCAGCAGAACGTTCTTTTGGAACCATACGGGCGTAATCTAACCAAGTAAGTGTGCCGGCTGCGAAATCGATAGTCCGTGTCCAATCTTCGTAACGGTCTTTTGTGAAAAGAACAGTGTGAACACCCGCTACAACGGTTTGCTTTCCAGCGGTGCGCACTTTAGTGTCTTTACCATCAATAAAGACGTTCGCGGCGTTAGGTGTTGAATCGAACTGCAGTAATGCACCTTGGGCGAGGCGGTTACCACTATCGAGGCGGAAGCCCTGCAAGAAGAGGATTGTGACAGTTAATATAATGAGCACTGAAAGCGTGGCAACGGTCGAAAAAAAGATTCGGCGTATCAATAGTTGTTTTTTTGTAGGTCTTTTAAACATAAATTCCTCTATAGTATAGCAAAATTTAAAGATATTTTATGAAGTACTTGCATAAGCGCAATGGTTTGCTCTACTATAGGACGTAACGATGTGTGGGCATGGAGGCTCATATATTAATGCGAGTAAACCTGCGAGGATAACACCAAATGCCAACCAACAAAACAATCACCATTAATGGACGTGCTTATGACGCCGTTACTGGGCTGCCAATTAGCGAACGAGTTTACGACCAAGTAAGCCGTGTTTCTAATAAAGACAGCAAGGCAGTACCTGCTGTCAAAAAACCCGAAGAAGTGAAGAAGCAAGTTGTGAAGCGCGATGCCGCAACAGCTGCTACTGAAGTTCACAGCCAAACGCAACGTTCGAAGACGCTACTTCGCCGTGCTACTAAAAAACCAGCAGCTCCTGCCAAGCGCCCAACAACTGGTCGCCACATGGACATGGCTCGCAGTACTAAAGTAAGCAAGTTTGCGCCACACCCTGTGACTGCAGCACCTGCACCAAAGGCAGCGACCGCTCCAGTTGCCGCAGCGAAACCTGACAAACCTGCGCAAGTTCACCCAGTTGCTGCAAAGGCATTGGCACGAAGCGCGGCTGTTAAGCCAATTGCTGCAAAACCTGCAAGCAGCAAGCAAGTAAAAGACGCCGCTATCGCAACCGCACTCGCACTCGCAACTCCAAAGGCAAAAGCAGCCAAAGAAAAGAAGCAACTAAAGAAATCACACCGTCGCTTACTCATCACACTCGCAATTCTTCTAGCATTTGCTGCAGTTATCTATGGTGTATACCGCTTTGTACCGGCAGTTTCTGTAAGCATCGCCTCAGCACAAGCTGGCGTCGAAGCATCATACCCAGAATTCGTACCTGACGGCTACAGCCTGGACCACCCAGTAACATTTAGCGATGGTGAAGTTGCCCTTAAGTTTAAACAAAATGGCAACAAAGAAAATAATTACACAATTACACAAACTCGAAGCTCATGGGATTCATCAGCGGTACTTGATAACGTTGTACGCCCAGATGCTGGCGAAAACTACATTACTACCAAAGAACGTGGTTTGACTGTGTACTCTTACGGAAACAATGCAGCCTGGGTAAATGGCGGCGTTATGTACGTCATCTCTAGCTCAAGCGCACCCCTTTCTGGCGAACAGATTCGCCACATCGCTACTAGTCTTTAATTCAACAATTCAAAAGCGGGCCTCGGCCAAGTCTTGTGAATCGTGATATAATTACAGTAGTTATGACAATTGTTAGATCTCGTTTCGCCCCTAGTCCAACCGGCTTTATGCACGTCGGTGGTGTTCGCACTGCGCTATTTTCTTGGCTCCTTGCTCGACAGGCTGGCCCAGAAGGTACGTTTATTCTTCGTATTGAAGATACCGATAAAGCTCGCGAAGTTGCTGGTAGTATTTCTCAAATCGAAAAAAGCCTTCAGTGGCTTGGTATTGAATGGGACGAGGGGATTGATAAGGGCGGTCCAGATGCGCCATACCTCCAATCTGAACGTTTAGCTATTTATCTTGAATGGGCACAAAAACTTATCGATTCTGGCCGAGCTTACGCAGACCCGTACACTCCAGAAGAAGTTGAAGCATTCCGCAATGAAGCGAAGGCTGCAAAGCGTCCGTTCCTTTTCCGCGATCACCGTCCTGAAAACCCACCTGCATACGACGGTACACAGCCGCTTCGTTTTAAATCAGACCCTAAGGCCTACAAATGGCACGATGCAGTATTAGGCGATCTTTCTACAGGACCTGATGCAATTGATGATTTCATTATTATCAAAAGTGACGGTTTCCCAACTTACAACTTCTGTCACATTATTGATGATGCAATTATGGGTGTTACACACGTACTTCGAAGCCAAGAGTTTATTGCTAGCACACCTAAATTCTTAAACCTTTATGAAGCATTTGAAGTTGAGCGACCGACACTCGCTACATTGCCATACGTTATGGCAATCGACGGCAAAAAGAAGCTCGGTAAGCGCGACGGCGCAAAAGACATCTTAGAGTACGCAACTGAAGGCTACTTGCCTGAAGCTATGGCGAACTTCCTTGCAACTCTTGGTTGGAACGATGGTACTGAACAAGAAATCTTCACTGTTGATGAACTCATTGAAAAATTCCAACTAGACCGTGTTCAAAAAAGCCCAGCCCGTTTTGACGAGCAACGTTTGCTTTGGCTCAACGGCCAGCACATTCGTTTGCTTTCACTTGATGAGCTCTTTACTCGTAGTCACGATTTCTGGAGCGATAAAGCGCACGAAGCAGGTGAGGAGCGCCAAAAACAAGTGCTCGAACTTGTGAAGGACCGCTTGAAGACACTTGCTGACATTCCAACTATTACTGACTATTTCTTCGAAGAACCAACACCCGATTGGACAATGATTGAAGGCAACAAGCAATTAGTAGCCCTTGGAAACGATGGCATCCGTGAACTGCTTACTCAAGCTGTAGCTGCGCTTTCAACAAGCGAGTACACACCAGAAGCATTACAAGAAACATTGAATGGCTTACTTGAAACAACCGGCCAAAAGCCAGGTATTCTGTTTAGCCTTATTCGTTTAGCGGTTTCTTGGGCACCATTTAGCCCAGCGTTGAATGAAACACTCGCAGTACTCGGCCCCAATACCGTACTTGCTCGACTTGAAAAAAGTCTTGCTGAACTCAAGTAGACTTTCTTATTTTTGGCAAAATTAATACCGCCCCGTAGCGGGGTTTTCCAGCCTTTCGACCGAAAAACCCCGCGGGGGCGGCTTTATGAACCGAAGTTCAGCACTCGCGAATGACGAAAGAAGCGAACAGTTCGCTTTCTTCCTGCATTGGCACGTTCAACATGCCGGCGCTTTCGTCGCCATTCCCGACAACCAACGTCGGAACGAATAGGTCCGTTCCAGAATCAGCTGGGTTGACCTGAATAGCCGAGAGTTGAATCGAAGGCGATTCGCCTCGAAAATACATGTAGGCCCATTGCGGGTCAACGACGCATTTTTCGAGAACCTCGACTCCCGCCAGTCGGTGTTTTCGTCCGTAAGCGGTGATGTAGGCCTCTTGTGCTGAGAGGGTGGGGTAGTTTGCCGGTGCGAAATGCACCAGCCGCACTGTCTCGTCAGACGGTTTCGCTTTCACCATGTAGGAAAAGCCCTTTCCGTCCAACACGTTCGCCGCATCGGTCTTCACCTTCGCTTCCGGAAAAGCTTCTTTCCATAGGCGGGGGAGTGCTTCTGCGAGGTCGTAGCCAAAGCCGCCTGTAACAAGCGGCTCATCGCCATGATAGCGCGGAGTGAAACTCTCAGCCTGGATAAGGATGAGGGACCGTGTGCGGAAATTGATGTTCGCCCCGAGGGAAATCCACCGGTCAAGCTGGCTGCGCACCTGCTCAACGTAAGAAAACTCAGTTGAAACCGAACTTTTCTCGGGACTCATGATTTTAGGGACAGAAATAACATCCCAGCCGTCGATGAGCAGCTGAAGCGCTTTCATCGTTTCGTCCAATGGGCGAACCCCGTTGACGACCTTATCGCGCAGGGCGAATAGCCGTCGGTCGAATTTGCCAACCTCTTCGTCGTTCAATCGTGTACCCATGAGGCACCTGTTTCTGCCGGTATTCATCCACGCTCTGCGGTGTGCAGTCGTGGTCTCAATTGTTATTTGAGAGCGGCGTTTAAAACATCTATCTAGGTATTCAAAACGCCGTTCTCAAAGAGTGCTGAATTATTAAAGTTCTGATTTTTATTATAGAATAATTACTGTAATTAGTCAATTTTAGAATTAACGTCAGTGTGCGTATTGCCGTAAGCATCATGGTATACTAATGCTTATGCAAAGACACTCGTCTCGAAAAACAAACAATCCGCTTTTACCAAGGGTAAAGTACTGGCTAAAACATCACAAAAAGCTCTCTATTACTCTAGGGATTCTTTTAGTTCTTATTGCAGCAGGCGGGACTGCAACTGCTGTGTATTTCTTAAACCAAGATCCTGAAGCTGTTGCGACCACAAAGCCTGAAACAAAACCCGAACCAACACCAGAACCACCAAAATATTATTCACCGCTCAGCGGGAACTTAGTTGGTACTGAAGCCGAAACTCATCAAGCAACAACTGGCATTATGATGGAAAACAGCCCAGATGCCCGTCCGCAATCCGGTTTGAAAGACAGTGGAGTTGTATTCGAAGCTATTGCCGAAGGCGGCATTACGCGTTTCCTCGTTTTATACCAAGAACAAAAGCCTCAACTCATTGGACCTGTTCGCAGCGTTCGCCAATACTACGTTGATTGGGTTGCTGGTTTCAACGCCAGTGTTGCCCATGTCGGCGGAAGTGCTGCAGCCCTCAAGGAAGTCCGTAATGGCAATTACCGTGACATCGACCAGTTCTTTAATGCCTCAACCTACTGGCGCGCAACCGACCGCTACGCACCACATAACGTCTACACAAGCTTTGCAAAAATTGATGCATTGAATGTCAAAAAAGGGTTTACCACTTCTGAATTTACCGGCTTTACTCGAAAAGATAGCGCTGGCACAACTCCAGCTGCTTCAAGTATCGATGTGAAAATTAGTGGCCCATTGTTCAACAGCCATTACAACTACAACGCCACGACGAATACCTACGACCGTTCGCAAGCTGGCAAGCCACACCTTGATAGGGAATCGGGGCAAATTAGCCCGCGCGTTGTTGTGGTTATGAAAGTAAACCAAGTAAAGGTGCTTGAAGATGGCTACCGAGAACAGATTCAAGCTATCGGTTCTGGTGCTGCGACTATTTTCCAAGACGGCACTGTTCAAGAAGTAACGTGGAGCAAAGCCAGCAAAACCGCCCAAATTACCTTTAAAGATGCCGCTGGTGTAGATGTTCCACTTGCTCGTGGCCAAACCTGGCTAACAGCCATTCCAAACGGAAGCGGTAGTGTTACGTGGCAATAGATAAACCGCAACTTGTAAAAGATTTCTTCCCGAAGTTCAAACGGGGAGCAATTTTTCTTATTATCGTTTTGCAGGTATTTATTTTAGTAGGAATCGCAGTCGCTTTGCAGTATTTTGGTTTCTTCGACGAAAACCCATTTGCATTCGTTATGACACTCGTCGCCCAAAGCGTACTTGGTGTGGTTGCCTCATTAATATTATTCCGCTTCGTCGCACAGCCAATTAAGCACTTGCTTGCAGCTATTACGCACATTGCTGGTGAGCCAACCAGCAGCACATTGCCAAACCCGAACGAGGCACACTTTGCCCGCACCGGTTTCAAGCCAGTATTACAAACACTCTACCAACTAGCTGCCGACGCCCCAGACCCAATTGCTGATGGCGAAAAGCAAATGGCTTCAACCTCAACTGGGCAGGCTGTACACTCTGACACTAAAGCCTCTATTGAAGCAGCCCTCGACGCAACACTGTGTGGTTTTGTGATTATGAACTCTGACCGTAAAATTACCTACGCCAATAAAGCCACACCACTGCGCATTGACCAAAGCGGTGTGCAATCGTTAGATCTTTTATTTAACGAAAACGATACCATTGAAAAATGGTGGGACGAATGTGAAGAGACCGCAGTGCGCGCAGAACACACCTGGCCACGCATCCCAAACAAACTTCCGAACGAAGAAGACCGCCGTTATTTCGATGTGATTGCTTCATACAACAAAGGTACTAGCAGTGAAGTGGTGATTACATTGATTGACCGCACACACCTATATAGCGTCGGTGAAGAAGAGCTCGATTTCATCGCCTTTGCCGCCCACGAACTTCGTGGCCCAATTACTGTTATTCGCGGGTACCTCGATGTACTGCAAGATGAACTAAGCGAAGTACTCGAACCAGAACAAAAAGAATTGTTCCACCGTTTAACTGTTTCTGCGAACCGCTTGTCTGGCTACGTAAACAATATCTTGAACACCTCACGCTTTGACCGTCGTCACTTAAAAATGCACTTAGCGCAAACCAACCTACTTGCTGTATACGATAGTGTCCGTGACGACATGGACCTCCGCGCCAGCGCACAAGCCCGTTCACTGACTGTTACTATTCCAGATGGCTTGCCCGACATCGCTGCAGACACCGCCAGCCTGGGTGAAGTGTTCGCCAACCTTATCGACAATGCAATTAAGTACAGTAATGAAGGTGGCGCAATTTCAGTTACCGCGAGTTCAAAAGGCGATACCGTTGAGGTAGAAATAGAAGACCACGGTATTGGTATGCCCGGCAACGTTGTCAGTAACTTGTTCCAGAAGTTCTACCGCTCACACCGGTCTCGCGAAACCGTTGCCGGCACTGGAATTGGCCTATATATCAGCAAGGCGATTGTGGAATCACACGGCGGAAACATCAGTGTTCGGAGTGAAGAAGGCCATGGCTCAACCTTCACCGTTTCGCTTCCAACCTACCAAGTAGTTGCAGACAAACTCAAAGCGGGTAATAATGGAAACGAAGTACTTATCAATAACGAAGGTGGTTGGATCAAAAACCACAATATGTATAGGGGATAACCGTGGCAATTAAAACAATTCTTATTGTCGAAGACGACCGATTCATCGGTGAAATGTATGTGCGCAGCCTAAAAAAATCTGGCTATGAAGTCGACTGGATGGTTGATGGCAACGATGGACTCATTGCCGCGCGCAACAAACAATATGACCTTATTCTTCTTGATGTCATGTTGCCAGAACGCCGTGGAAGCGAAATCCTCGATGCGCTTCGCGGTGCTGAAGATTTAATTCCTCACTCTAAAGTCCTCGTTTTAACTAACTTCGAACAAGACGATGAATCTCGCATGGCAATGGAAGCCCGCGCTGATGGCTATCTCATCAAAGCCGAAATTACTCCAAGCAAATTAATTTCAGTAATTGAACGGCTTGGCTAACATGGACCGCAACCATACGCTCGATGCGCCCAACAATGAAGAGTTGAGTACCATTGAGCAAATTGAAGACCACAGCGACCTCTCGGGCATCTACCGCAGTGCTCACACTGAGTATGAAGGCGAGATACTTTCAGAAGAAGCGCGTAAAAAAGTAAAAGATGATGAGCTTGAAGCAATTACAAGTGGCATCGGCAGGTCAGCACTCAGCATCGGTATCCTTGTGGCATATCCTTTTATTGTTGGTGCGCTTGTTGCCGCGGGCTTATATGAGATTGCTGAAAACACGTATCCAATGGTACTCGTGTCGGTTGCAATTCTTTCAATCGGATTCTGGATGCTGACTTCATACAAAGCCTTCTCGACGATATTTAAAAAGTTTTACAAACACGCGCTTCGTGCCGGACCGTTCTTAACCGTCATGCTCGTGAGCCTTATTCTTGCCTCACAGGCACTATATGGCATCGTCACCGAGCTGTTCGCTGGTCAATCTCTCGTATTTAACGTAGCACTCATTTCATTGCTCCTCGTTTTATACAGCCTCATTGCAAGCTTCATCTTGCTTGGCATCTGGGGCAACTCGCGATTAAAGTCTGGGTTAAAGGCACTTATTTCAGGGTTGATTATCGTTATATCTGGCTTCTTCGTTGTTGCGACGTACTTGTTCTAAGTGGACAGGGGAGGGGGGATTTGGTAAGATTACAAAGCGCAAACGACCATTAACAGTCCCGTATGGTTTTCAACCATACTGTGCCCAAGTTTCTCGGAAATGGTCAAAAATATAAATATTTTTGCTTCATTTCACTCAAAACTTGGTCCCGTCGTCTAACGGTTAGGACACCAGGTTCTCATCCTGGCAATCGGAGTTCGATTCTCCGCGGGATCACCAAAATTATTAAAAAGCCTTCTAGCAGAAGGCTTTTTGCTTATCCTTGCATCTACCTCCATATGCTTATATCGTAAATACAATTCCTCATACTTTTTGAGGAGGCTATCGTACCCACGGTAGAATGAGTGTTCACCATAAAAATGGTGCAGGCGAAAGGTTAGCACATGCCCAACAATGAGGCAGCAACAATCATGTTTCCGCAGTACGGCTACAGCTACGCGGTGCGTGGTGGGCCGGAAATTGACCAGCTGCTCGCAGCATTGAAAGACCCGAAGGCAACCGTCACGTTCACGCTTCTCGGCGACGAGGATGGCATGCAGATCACAGCGGACCTCGAGGTGAAGGTCAACAGCGTGCAGCCTATCGACGCGGATCGAACCCTCTTCGCTATCGGCGGAGAAGTCATCCACGACGACGGCCGGGATGAGCGCATCAGCATCCACAGCTACAATCCCGCTACGGGGAACGGCGAACGAGCCGCGACTTCCCAGTAACCACGAGTGCGCGAACGCTCACCACACCCTCACGAAAGGATGGTGAAAGCCCCTCGACTGAGGGTGCTTTCATTTCACTGAAATTGTAGGCGACAAATTGCCGCAATAATGAGATAATAGTTGCTTGATGATACCTTCTACACCACCAGCTCCATCCGAAGTCAGCGCATTACCCGAAGTCGATGTGCGTTATCTTAGTAACCTGGAACGCTACGTAGCTGATGGTAACAAAGCTGATATCTTATACGAGCACCAAAAAGCTATTATTAAAGACACCGCCGAGTTCTTGCGAAGCGGTAACCGCCGTGGCTATATTGAAGCGCCGACCGGCACAGGTAAGACAGTTTTGTTCGTTACCTTAGCCGAAGCGTTTAGCTACCAAGCTGAAACGCCTCCGAAGATTCTTGTGGTCACACCAACAAAAGACCTCGTGCGCCAAACCCAAGGCGGTACAAAAGGCGATAAGGGCTTCGCTGGGTTTGCGCCTAACATGAGCGTTGGCACGTACTACAGCGACACACAAACGAGCATGCGCGGGCTTGAAGCGCAGGTAACTATTACGACATATGCGTCCCTCGCAAAACTTGCAACGTCACCAATTACAACTATCGACGCTGATGGCGTGCACCATACAAAACTCGTTAACTTAGTAAACGAACGGTTCGATATTATCTTCCTCGACGAAGGCCACCGTGCACTTGGCGCCAGCAGCCGTCGCATTATTAAAGATATTAATGCCGACACGCTCATTATTGGATTTACTGCCACACCTGATTACCACGCAACCCGCAGCCTCGAAAGCTTATTGCCATCTATGATTCACCGCCTCGACCTTAAAGAGGCGATTGAGCTTGATATGCTTTCATCGGTTATTCCAGTCGCTATTCCAGCACCAACAACGACTGCACAAGAATTCTCAATTGGCGCGCTAGGTGAATATGAGAATAAGAGTTTGAAACAATTGATTCACAACCCAGCGCGTAACCGTATGGTCGTTTCAATCGCGACTCAACTTATTCAAGCGGGCAACACGCCAATTATTGCCTGTATTCCAGGTGACACCATGGCGCACCCGCATTTAGTTGCTGACTTACTTGCCGAACAATACGTTGATGACGAGAATGGCATTCCACGACCTATTCGCGTGAGTGCTATTACCAGTTCAATTTCAGCCGCCACTCGCCAAAAAATATACGCCGAACTCGAAAAAGGGGAGATTGATGCTTTAACCTACATTGATGTTCTTACCGAAGGTTGGGACAGCCAGCGCGCTAACGTTATCATTAACGCCCGTCCAACTCGCTCGCTTGTTGCCGCGCGCCAACGCACTGGCCGTATTCTCCGCAACAAAGCTGATAACCGCCCAGCTATCGCAATTGATATCGTCGACACTATTGCTGCAAATACTGCGCCGCAGGTTTCAATGGCCGACATCTTCACCCTTAAAACAATTGTGAACGGTTCAGCTATCGGCGCTATCGACCCAGCATTTACAGAGCCAACAAAGCAACTTATCGACAAGATGTTCAAACAATACGGCGCTGTTGAAACCATCGTCAATAACTACACACTCTATAACGAACTTCTCGAGACCCTTCCACACTTAACCCGAGGCCAAGCTTCAATTAAGCAAGACGGTAAAATTCGTACTTTTGCTTCAGCCGGCCGTCTATTTACACGGCTTAATGTTGATAGCTTTGCCCTTGACCACCTCAAGAAAAACCAAGATATCGAAATTCGCATGGTACGTCGCCATCATGAAGCTATTGAAGCCTACGATGAAGAGCAAATTCAAGACTATCTCGCCCAGCTTCCAAATGCCGTTCACACTGGCCAAGGGTTGCGTGTTGGCGACAAGTCATTTATTAGTCTGAACGAAATTGTTACTATCATTCGTCAAAAATATCCGTTTGTTGATGCAAGCTATCGAATGGTTGAAATGTATGCACAAGAAATCGTTAAATCTGACGATGATGTTTACTTTACGAAACGATTCCGCGCCCGTACGCACCGCGGCGTTATGCTGTATACCGCACAGACAATGGTCTCCATTGAAATAGGGCAGTCTATAGTAGCTGCCTGCAAAGACGAGTAGTTGATTTTTTAGCTTAGTCGTGTTATAATAGTACTAATTTGTTGCCCGTCCATCTTATCTAAGAAAGCGAGGGTTTCAAATGGATCCTTATAGCACCCTTGGTGTTGCAGTCAATGCGACCCAAGACGAAATCAAAAAAGCGTACCGCAGCCTTGTGCGCGAGTGGCACCCCGACTACAACAGCTCGCCTGAGGCGAGTGCGAAGTTTGACGCCATTCAGCAAGCCTACGATTCGCTCACGCGAACCACCGGTTTCAAGCCCACAAGCTTCCCGCACTTCACACCCTCATCCACGCCTGGATGGCAACGGCCAACACCGCAACACTCGGCAGCTCCTTCAGAGCGGATGAAAAAGGTTGTTCAGGCTTCGGCTCGCAAGAAGAGTGACACGGAACAGGCGACAACCGAGCATAAAGCGAATCGTAAGCGCATCTCCGACGACCTGTCGAGAGAACAACAGCGCATGCGTGAAGCACTCGACGAAGAAAGGCTTACGGCCCGACGTCTGATAGATGAAGCTCGCGATACAGCAAATGTGCGCATAGACGAAGCTGGTGGCAACCACCACCGCATCGTTGCAATCGCAGCCGAGCGCGAGCAGCTCATCAGAAGAATCTCGACTGACAGTAACCGAAAGGTGACTGATTTAGCCCAGGAGAGGTTCACGATAGAAGGGCTGCACCGCGCAATGCTCATCGAGGAAGACTCGCGCTTCCAAACCAGGCTTGTCGCGATTGATAGCCAGTTCCTCCAGGACTCTGGCGTCATCCACTAAGTATTTCACCGCTATAAGGACTCACCCCGGCCATTTGGTCGGGGTTTTTCCTTTATCTAGCCCAGACGTATTCATTAAAAGAGTTAAATTTTCTATAATAGAGGTATGCACTTTATCAAGCTCGAAAAATTACTCCCCATTGAAACGACTAAAGATTTGTATCTTTTTTGGTTGTCGAGCTTAGCGTTCCGAAAGAACCATCGCCACCTCGAAAAGAAGCTCGCAAATTTCGTTTTTCTCAACTCCAACAAAGCAAAATTAAATGTAAAATTCGACTACACCATGGAAGATATTAACTTTGAATTCAACGCACTCGAGAGCGTTGGCGAATCTGACACGGGTGAATTCTATATCGAAGATGAGGCCGATAAGCAGTGGCGAATTCTTGAAACTATCGTGAACAAAGAATACGTAAAGTTTATGGATAGTTAACCTTTTTCAATCTGTTATAGTAGGGGGAGTATGCAAACTGTCTCGAAAACCCTAGATACTGCAGTGGCAAAACAACTTGTCGATGAATACATCAAAAGTTTTTTCCAATACCGTTCGGCCGAAGCAATGGAACTCGGGCCTTCATACGTGCGATTGTGGCAATCCATCGAGAAGCTAGTTTTAGCAGGCGGAAAGCGTTTGCGACCTTTTATGCTTTTAGCGACTTATCAAGCCTATAATCCTGAAGGCACCTTGAATGATATATTGCCAGCAGCAGTAGCCCACGAACTTATTCACTCAGCAATGCTCATTCACGATGATATTATTGACCGCGATTCAATTCGTTACGGTGTAAAGAACGTCAGCGGTCAATACGATGAATACTACGGCCAATTCTTTGACAATAAAGCAGAGCTTGCACACATGTCGCTTAGTGCTGCGCTCCTTGCAGGTGACGCGCTTATCGCTGATGCGCACATGCTGATTCGAAAAATCAACCGTCCCGCTGAGTTAGTTGACCAAGCTGAGGCAATTCTCAATAAAGAAATTTTTGAAGTCATCGGCGGAGAATTACTCGACGTTGAAGTGGCATTCTTGCCAAAAGATTCTATCAACCTTGATACTATTGCGAAGTACAAAACTGCCAGCTACTCATTTGTTGGCCCACTTACAACTGGCGCAATGTTAGCGCAGGCCCCAGAAAACGATATCAACGTCCTTAAAGAACTTTCAGTTGTTATTGGCATTGGTTACCAACTTCGCGACGACCTTATTGGTGTATTCGGCAACCCTGCAAATACAGGCAAGAGTAACGCGAGTGATATTCGCGAAGGCAAGCGCACCTACTTAATCGAGAAGTTTGAACAGCTTGCGACACCAGAACAATCTGAAGAGCTATTTAGTATTTTCCACCGTAACGATGCCGCTGATGGAGAGCTTGCAACCGTCCGCAGCTTGCTCACCGAAACTGGTGCTCGGAGTGCCGTTGAGCAACTCATCGAAGAAAAGCGTGTACTCGCAGTTGAAAAGGTACACAGCTTATCACTTTCTGACGAAGCAAAGAAATTATACCTGGACCTTATCGCTCAAAGTCTGAATAGGGAAATGTAATGGAGCTCTACACTAAAACGAGCTACAAACTGGCTCGCACCGTAACACTTGATTACTCGACGTCATTCAGTAAAAGCAGCCAGCTATTTAGTAGTGACATTCGTGACCATATTTATGCAATTTATGGCTTGGTTCGCGTTGCCGATGAAGTAGTTGATACCTACACAGGCAAAGATAAACTTGAAGTCATTAAAGAACTTGAGGCACACACATTGCAAGCACTCAAAAGCGGTTTCAGTCCCAACCCATTAGTACACGCATTCATTACAACTGCGCGACGCTTCGCTATTGGCCGCAATTTAATAACGCCATTCTTTAAAAGCATGCAAATGGATATAGAACCAAAAACGTATACCTCAAAGCTGTACGAAACCTATATTTATGGCTCTGCAGAAGTTATTGGCCTTATGTGTTTAAAGGTTTTTTGTGATGACGAAGCACAGTACGTCAAACTTGAAGCTGGCGCAAAAGCCTTAGGTTCTGCGTATCAAAAAGTAAACTTCCTTCGTGACATGAAAGCAGATTACGACGAGCTTGGCCGAGTGTATTTCCCAGGTGTTGCTTTCGACACATTCGACGACAAGCAAAAAGCAGCCATTGTAAAAGATATTAAAAACGATTTCAAAAAAGCCCAAGTTGCCATTACAAAACTCCCCGTAAGTTCTCGCGCTGCAGTTGCGTTAAGTTTCGCGTACTATTCAGAACTGCTCAATAAGCTCGAGCAAACTCCTGCCGATACAATTAAAGCCGGCCGGGTTCGAGTAAACAATGCGAAGAAATTACAGCTTCTTATTAAAACTCGTTTGAAAAAAGGTGCGTTGTAATGTCTAAAATTATTATCATCGGTGCTGGCATCGGCGGCCTTGCAACAGCAAACTTACTTGCAAAAGCCGGTCACGAAGTACACGTGTACGAAAAAGAAGCTGGACCTGGTGGTCGTGCTGACCAATTCAAGAAAGACGGCTTTACCTTCGACACTGGACCATCTTGGTACTTAATGCCGGATGTTTTTGCGCACTACTTCGAACTCCTTGGAACCAGCGTCGACAAAGAGCTAGACCTTGTACAACTAAAGCCTGCATACAAAGTATTCTTCGAGAATAACGACGATGTCACCATTACCGGTGATTTAGAAAAAGACGCCGAGACATTCGAAGCTATCGAACCTGGGGCAGGGGAATCACTGAGGAAGTACGTCGAGAAGAGTGACGAAACGTACCAGCTGTCTTTGAAGCATTTTCTGTACAGCAACTTTACTAGCGTTGCCGATTTTCTTCACCCAGATATCACAAAACGTGCCGGCAAAATGCTAGCACTCGCAACAACCTCAATTGATAGTTACGTAAAACGTTTCGTTACCAACCAACGACTAAAACAAATCCTTGAATACCCGATGGTGTTTTTAGGTACCTCGCCATTTAACGCGCCGGCCTTGTACAGCTTAATGAGTGCTCTCGATTTCAAAGAGGGAGTATTTTACCCACGCGGCACTATATACGCAGTTGTTGAGCAACTCGTAAAACTAGGTGAATCTTTCGGCGTCAACTACTACTACAAAAAGGGTGTAAAACGCATTGTCGTTTCCAACGGCACAGCCAGCGGTATCGAACTTGAATCTGGTCCAAAAATTGAAGCAGATATTATCATTTCAAACGCCGACCTGCATTTCACTGAAACAAAATTGCTCAACGCCGAAAACCAAACCTATCCCGAAAAGTACTGGGACAAACAAGAGGCAAGCCCGAGCGCGCTGCTTTTGTACCTTGGCATAAAAGGAAAAGTACCAGAATTCGAACACCACACACTTTTATTCGTCGAAGACTGGAAGACAAATTTCGATGCTATTTACAAAACGAAAACGACACCCGAAAAAGCATCTCTCTATATTTCAAAAACCAGCCACACCGATGCCAGTACTGCACCAAAAGGCCATGAAAACATTTTCGTATTAGTTCCACTACCGGCAGGCATTACACTTACTACAGAAGAAACGAAAGAATTAACCGCTCACTATTTGAACCAAATTAAAGTTATGACTGGCGTTGATTTAGAAAGCCGCATTGTGAGCCAAACCTCATTTGGACCAAACGATTTCAAAACCAAATACAATTCGTGGCAATCATCAATGCTTGGCCCTTCACACAAGTTATCCCAGAGTGCCTTTTTCCGCACACCAAACAAAAGTAAAAAAGTCACAAACTTATACTACGTCGGAAGCGGTACCGTGCCGGGCATTGGCGTACCGATGTGCCTTATTAGCGCAGAGCTTATCTACAAACGCCTCACGGGTATTAAGCGCGGTGGGCGAGTGCAAACTATTGAACTTATTAAGGAGCGTTTGTAATGCAGTGGTTTTATTTAATCGGGTTGCTCATTGGAATCTCTGGCTTACTGCTTATTGACCGTCGGTGGAAATTAGCATTTTGGCGTGATGGCAAACGCACCGCATTAACGCTAATTGTCGCTGTACTCGTATTCATCCTCTGGGATTTCTTCGGCATTTACGTTGGCGTGTTCTTCCATGGCGGCAGCGACTACTCGTTACCATTTCGGCTTGCCCCAGAGTTTCCTATTGAAGAGATTGTTTTCCTATTCCTATTAACTTACAGCACATTAATTGTGTATCACGGAGTCCAGCTATGGCGTCAACGTACTTAATGATGAATATTTTCTTCCTGGTGTGCGTAGGGGTAATATTCCTACAACACCTCGTAAAGCCAACGAAGAATTGGTGGATTACTCTTGGCGTCCTCGTCGTCCTCACGGCCGTGTTTGATAGTATTATCATTTGGGCAGAAATTGTTGCGTACGATACCGATAAAATTCTTGGGCTATATGTAGGCCTCGCGCCAATTGAAGATTTCTTCTACGCAATTCTTGCCATTATCATCGTGCCAACATTATGGAACTTATTTGAGCCTAAAAAAGAAAGCAGGAACAAATAATGAAATTCTTCTTAACTCTTAAAAAACTATTTTGGATTTCACGTCCCATTTCGTGGCCAAATACTGCCTATCCATTTGCGGTAGGGTATTTACTTACCGGTGGAAACATCGACCTAACGTTTATTCTAGGGACGCTGTATTTCCTAGGACCCTACAACTTGTTGATGTACGGAATTAACGATGTGTTCGATTACGAATCTGATATTAAGAACCCGCGCAAGGGTGGGGTTGAGGGCATGCGAGAAGAGCGCGCCTTCCATCCAACCGTCGTAAAAGCGGCGATTCTTACTAATGCACCGTTCTTGCTCTATCTCCTGATTGCCGGCGATTGGGCAGCCCGTTTAACGTTGGTTATCGTAGCATTCTCAGTTGTAGCATACTCATTAAAAGGTTTGCGCTTCAAGGAAAAACCAATTCTTGATTCTATAACAAGTAGCCTGCACTTCGTCGGGCCATTACTGTTTGCCCTGTCTCTCCACAGCTTCCCAGCTAACGCTTGGGGTTTCGTGATAGCCTTCTTCATTTGGGGAATGGCCTCACACGCATTTGGCGCGGTGCAAGATATCGTGCCGGACAAAAAAGGTGGCATTGCCTCAATTGCAACATTCTTTGGTGCTCGGCCAACAATATTAATTGCCTACACAATGTATTACATAGCGGCAATCACAGTTCTACTGCAAGGAGATGCCTACATCGCCGTTGCAGTCGTCGGTGTTTTGTACTGCTTCAACGTCTATCCCTACCTTAAGGTGACCGACAAAACTTCAGCTAATGTAAACAAAGCTTGGAAGCGTTTTTTGAAGCTCAATTACTTCGCCGGCTTCGTTATTACCATGACAATTCTTATCCCACTTTACGTTTAATCGAAGCCTCGCTGGAGTGTTGTAATCTCGCCATAAATACTTCATACTAACCATAAGTATTTAAAAGGGTAGGCAACACTTAATAATGACTCCGCTCCGACTATCCCATATCTGGCATCGTCGTCTGTACATGGCAATTTTTCTTATCGCGTTTTCGCTC
>Ga0247808_10000080_pt1 | contig 79668 bp, 75 predicted proteins | sample UWRJL089202R1_FD_179914 | JGI IMG/M metagenome (GOLD analysis project Ga0247808, IMG submission 179914) | Plant litter microbial communities from Arlington Agricultural Research Station in Wisconsin, United States - UWRJ-L089-202R-1 | ecosystem: Environmental > Terrestrial > Plant litter >...
TCGGGGCCGAGCCAGGCATCGAGCGTCGCGAGCAGAACGGTGTCTGAGACATCCGGCCAGGGCGGTCCGAGCTCGCGATGCAGCAGCGCGAGGCGACGCCGCAGAGCGTCCGCGGCGTCTGACCAGATGAACACTCCGAGGCCGTGCGCTGTGACGGCACGGCGGACGGCATCCCGTCCGCCATCGTCCGCCGGTACGCGCACCGGCACGGACGAGCGAATGATCGCACCGATCCGACGTTCGCGGCGGGCCACGACGCGCCCGTCCACGAACCGTGCATCGACCCGGTCTGTGCAGAGCTGGGGCGCCGCCTGCTCCGCCTGGTCCTCGGAGATGACGGCGGCAGAGCGGATGAGTGCTCCGGTTCCTGCGGCCGCTCGTCCCTCTGCCCGAGTGACGTCCGCCACCGCCAACCAGTCTGCACTCGCGAGCTGACCGGTGATCCCGGCACGGGTGCCGGAGGCGAGGAGGAAGGTTGCACCGTTGGGCGATTGATCGACGCGGCGGGCGATCCACTCGGGAAAGGCGAGCGCGATGATCAGTCCGGTCTGATCATTGCCTCCTCGCGCCGTGTCAGTCGCCCCGGCGAAGCGCTCGAGACGGCGGACATCCTGCTCCCATCGGCGGGCATCCGGGCTTCGTCCCGTACGCAGCGCGGTGAGAGTGGCCTGGGCGTCCCCGTCGGCAACGCGGAGATCGCCGCTGAGCAGCGCAATGACTTCGGCCGCTGTGCGCCCGCCGACCAGATCACTCCCGGCGCGCAGTGCGTGGGCGAGGCGCGGAGCTGTCGGGATGCGGGCGAGCGCTCGCCCGTGGTCGGTGGCGCGTTCAGCGGCATCGATCGCGCCGAGCCCACGCAGCGCGGCGAGGGCCTCGCCCAGGCTGACAGGGGGAAGGGGATCGACCAGTCGCAGCCCCACACCGCTCGGGGCGCCCCAGCAGGCGAGGAGCAAGGCTGCGTCGGTGAGATCTGCCGCCTGGATCTCGGGGGCAGCGTGCGACGGCGCCGTGGCGAAGGTGCGCTCGTCGACGCAGCGGACCACGATGCCCGGCCCCTGCCGGGTGGCGCGCCCCGAGCGCTGGATGGCGGAGGCCTTGGGCGTCGCGCCGGTGACGAGACCGCTCATGCCGCGCGCAGCATCCCGCTGCGGAGCGCGAGACAGGCAGGTGTCGACGACCAGGCGTACGCCGGGCACGGTCAGAGAGGATTCGGCCAGTGACGTCGTGACGATGATCCGTGCCGCAGCATCGGGGCTCCGCCCACCGATCACCGCATCCTGCTCGGCAGCGGGGATCTGGCCGTGCAGTTCCCGCACGTCGAACTCCGCGGCGAGACGACGGATGCGTCCGGCGATCTCGGAGACCTCACGCGCACCCGGCGCGAAGACGAGAGCATCGGCGGCCGGATCGCTCTGCACGAGGGTGCGGTGTGCGTCAACCGCGGTGCTCGCGACGTGGTCGAGGAAAGCCCAGGTGACCCCCCGCTCATCCAGTCGAGGTGTGGGAGAGGGCGCCCAGCGTACCTCGAGCGGATGGGCCGGCGCGCTCTGGGTCACGATCGGGGCCGGGCACGCATCCGTACCGAGAATTGTCGCGAACCTCTCGGCGTCGAGGGTCGCGGACATCGCGATGAGGACGAGGTCGTCGCGCAGCTCGCGGACCTCGCCGAGTAGCCCGATCAGCAGGTCCGTCTCCAAAGCCCGTTCGTGCACTTCGTCGATGATGACCGCATCGATCCCGTCGAGACCAGGGTCATCGAGCAGTCGGCGCAGAAGCACACCGGCGGTGACGAACTCGATCAGGGTGGATTCACTCACCTGTCGTGCGCCACGGACGGTGTATCCGACGCGAGAGCCGAGAGACGATCCGTCCAACTGCGCGAGTCGTCGGGCGGCAGCGCGGGCAGCGACCCGGCGTGGCTGAGTGACGATCACACGACCCGGAACCCGATCGGCGAGGATGGGCGGCACGAGTGTGGTCTTTCCCGTGCCCGGCGGCGCGCTGACGATCACGGTGCGGCTCCGATCAAGCGCCGCGCTCAGATCATCGATCGCCGAGGCGAATGCGAGCCCGCGACCGAGTCTCGACGGATCGAACGAAAGACGGGTCACGTCCTCAGTCTGTCGCGTTTGGGGGGTGTGTGCTCACGTGTCGCCGGTACCGAGCCTCGACTCTGGGCCCACGAGACGCAACTCAGAGCCAGTGGCCCCCTTCGACAACCGTCGAAAAAAGCCTGACAGCGGGGATGGCCCCGCCTGTCAGGCCTTTTCGGCGTGCGGCGCGTCAGGCCCGGCCGGCCCGGTGCGCCAGAGCGCTCACGACGTGCGCGGGTCGTCCGGATCGGCGTCCGGCGCGAGAGCGACATCCGTCGTCACGGCGTCGGGTTCGGCGTGGTCTGCCGCCGACGGGTGCGCCGCCGACGTGTCTGCCGTGGGCTGCGGGTACTGCGGCATCAGGTCACCGAGGTCCTGCATCTCCTCCGACGTCGGGTCGCCCAGGTCAGGCCGGTCTTCCAGGGGTGTTGCCGCGCGCGCCCGGCGCGACCAGAAGGCACGCCGTTCCCGCGTCTGGATGGAGACGTTGCCGGCGGCATCCGTGATCGCGGCGGTGATGCGGCCGTCCATCTGGTCGCCGAAGTGCTCGTCGAAGTTGTTCTCCAAGTGGTTGGTGACGCTCTTGCTGATCCGGCGGGCCATCTCTTCCCGGCGCACCCGGCGTTCGACCTGCACCAGCACCTGGTGTTCGGCGCGGAAGGCGCGGTAGGTGGCGATGCACATACCGATCATCACCACACTGACGGGGATCGCCGTGAGGATGGCACCGGTCTGCAGCGCGGATAGCCCGCCGGCCAGCAGCAGCGCGATCGCGACGACGCCGACCAGGCTCGCCCACAGGATGCGGCTCCACTTGGGCGGATCCGTCTCGCCGCCGGAGGCGAGCATGTCGATGACGAGAGAGCCAGAGTCGGCCGAGGTTATGAAGAAGATCGCCACGATCACAACGGCGAGCACCGCCAGCACCGGGCCAAGGGGAAGCTGAGCCAGGAAATCGAAGAGCACGTTCTCCGGAACGATCCCCACCTCGGGGTCGACAAGGGCGGCGGGGTTCTCCCAGACCTGCTTGATGACGCTGCCACCCATGACGGCGAACCAGAGGAAGGTGACGAGCGTGGGAACCAGGAGTACACCGGCGACGAACTCGCGCACGGTGCGGCCACGGGAGATGCGGGCGATGAAGACCCCGACGAACGGTGCCCAGGAGATCCACCAGCCCCAGTAGAAGACGGTCCAGCTACCCTGCCAGTCCAGACCGGCCGAACCGGTGAAGGCGCTCGCGTCGAAGGTGAGACCCACGATGTTCTGGAAGTAGCCGCCGAGGGACTGCACGAAGACGCGCAGCAGGTACATTGTGGGTCCGAGCAGCAGAACGGCGACGAGGAACAACGCGGCCCCACCGAGGTTGATGTTGGAAAGCCATTTGATGCCCTTGCCGACGCCGCTGACGACGCTGGCGATGGCGATGAGGGTGATGATCACGATGAGGACCACCAGCAGGGTGTTGCTGACCGAGTCGACGACACCCAGATGGCGCAGCCCCGCGGCAATCTGCTTGACACCGAGCCCGAGCGAGGTGGCCACACCGAACAGGGTGCCCACGATCGCGGTGACGTCGATGGCGTCGCCGAGACGACCCTTGACCTTGTCGCCGAGCAACGGCTCCAGGGCCCACCGGATCGACACCGGTCGGCCCTTGCGGTGAATCGCGTAGGCCAGCGAGAGCCCGACGACGGCGTAGACCGCCCAGGCGTGGAAGCCCCAGTGCAGGAAGGTCTGCGACATGGCTGCCGCCGCCAGCTCCGGCTTGCTGCCGTGCACGCCGGGCTTGGGTTCGAGGAAATACGTGAGCGGCTCGGCGGCGCCCCAGAACACCAGGCCGATACCCATTCCGGCGGCGAACAGCATCGCGAACCAGGACATCAGTCCGAACTCCGGCGCATCGTCGTCCTGGCCGAGCTTGATATCGCCGAACCGGCTCAGGCCCATCCACACCGCGAAAATGACGAAGAATGCGACCAACACCACGTAGTACGGGCCGAGGCCCGCCACGACCAGGGTTTGCAGTTGCGCGAGAACGGCGCCCGTGCGGACGGGGAAAAGGATGCTGATGAGAACCACGGCGACGATGATGCCCAGCGCGGGGTAGAAGATCCGCGGGGCCGCCACGTGCACCCCGAAACGGCGCCGCCGGGTTGTCGAAGCGGCTGAAGTGGGTGGGATCAACGGGGCCGGGGTCGCGCCGGGAGTGCGCGCGGTGTCTTCGGGTTCGGTGGAACTGATAACGGGCAACCAATCGAGTCGGGGCGTCCCGGGTGCCGAGCTCTGCTCGGGCGTGGACGCCGGCGGCAGTGCGGGAAGATCGTGCGATTCGAGAAGGGGCGGCCGCCGATGTGCGGAACGGCCAACCCTCCACCTTAGGTCGTCCGACCGGCCCCTGGCCAGCCGGGCACGGTCATGGGCAGGGTCTTAGGGCCCGGAAAATCGCCCCGGGCCGGGAAACGACGACGGTACGCTACGAAGTGAGATCGCCCTGGGACGCGCGAACGACCCCGTTTACGCTCGTCCGGTGGCAGATGCGTCAAAGGAGTGGTTGCTCGTGAAGGTTGGCATTGGGCGTGAACGCCGAGACGGCGAAAAACGTGTCGCAGCAACACCGGAAACGGTGCTCCAACTCACCGCGCTGGGCGTGGATGTCACCGTCGAATCCGGCGCCGGACTGGCCTCCGGCTACTCCGACGCCGCCTACGAGAAGGCTGGAGCGCACCTCGCTCCCGTCTTCGACGCCACCACGTTCGACGTGCTCTGCCATGTGCGTCCGCTGAGCCCCGAACTCGCCGCCACCCTGCCCGCCGGCACCATCACCGTGGGCCTGGCCTCCCCGGCGTCCGAGCTGCCCACCGTGGCCGCCCTCGCCGCCGCCCGGGTCACCTCTTTCGCCCTCGAGCTGGTGCCGCGCATTTCCCGTGCCCAGTCGATGGACGCCCTCACCTCCCAGGCTCTCGTCGCCGGCTACCGCGCGGTGCTCGAGGCCACCATTCGCTTCCCCCGCTTCTTCCCGCTCTACATGACGGCGGCCGGCACCATTCCGCCGGCAAGGGTCCTCGTGCTCGGCGCCGGAGTGGCCGGGCTGCAGGCCATCGGAACGGCCAAGCGCCTCGGCGCCCGGGTCTCCGCGTACGACGTGCGCCCGGCCTCGGCCGACGAGGTCACGTCGATGGGCGGCACCTTCATCGCCCTCGACCTGGACGCCGTGGAGGGAGCCGGCGGGTACGCCACCGAACTCGCCGAGGACCGGGCCGTGCGGCAGCGCGAGCTGCTGGCGCCCTACGTGGCCAAGGCGGATGTGCTCATCACCACCGCCGCGATCCCCGGCCGGCCGGCCCCGCTCCTGGTCACCCGGGAGATGGTCGCCGCCATGCCGGCCGGCTCCGTGGTGGTCGACCTGGCCGCCGAAACCGGCGGCAACGTCGAGGGTGTGCTGGCCGGCGAGGACCAACTGGTTCCCACCAGCGCCGGCGACGGAGTCGTCACCCTGGTGGGTATGCGGGACGCCGCCAGTGCGATGGCCTCCGACGCATCCCGGCTGTACGCCAAGAACGTCGCCAACCTGCTCGCGCTCATGACGACCGACGGCCAGGTCGTTCCCGACTTCGCCGACGAGGTCGTCGCCGGCGCCTGTCTCACCTCCGGCGGCGAGGTGCGCCACGCACCCACCGCGGCCGCGTTGGAAGGAAAGAACTGATGGATCCGATCACCCTCCTGACGGTCATCGTGTTGACCGTCTTCGTCGGCTTCGAGGTGGTCTCCAAGGTGTCCAGCACCCTGCACACCCCGCTGATGAGCGGCGCCAACGCCATCCACGGCATCATCCTGATCGGCGCGATCATCGTCGCCGGCCAGCTCGACGACCCGTTGCTGCTGGCCGTCGCGCTGCTCGCCGTGGCCCTGGCCACCGCGAACCTCGTGGGCGGCTTCGTCGTCACCGACCGCATGCTGGGTATGTTCCGCGGCCGGAAGCCCGCCGTCACCACGAAGGACACCACCAAATGAGCCTCCTGTCCGCCGAGTGGACCGCTCTGCTCTACCTGGCCGCGGCCGTCTGCTTCATCCTCGCCCTCAAGGGCCTGAGCTCACCGAAAACCGCGCGCCGGGGCAACCTGATCGGCGCCGCCGGTGCCACCGTCGCCGTGATCACGGTGTTCCTGTCGGCCAAGCTCGACAACATCCCGTACATCCTGCTGGCCATCGCGGTGGGCTCCGCGATCGCCGCCCCGATCTCCCGCCGGGTGCAGATGACCCAGATGCCCCAACTGGTTGCGCTGTTCAACGGTGTCGGCGGTGGCGCCGCCGCGCTCGTCGCGATGCTCGAACTGGGCCACAGCGACGGCCCCTGGGTGCTCGTCGCGGTGGTCTTCACCATGCTCGTCGGCGCGGTCTCCTTCGCCGGCTCCGCGATCACGGTGGCCAAGCTGCAGGAGCTCATCACCACCCGGCCGGTGGTCTTCCCCGGCATGAAGTGGGTCATGAGCCTCGCGGCCGTCGCGGCCGTGGTCATCGGCGGGGTCGTCGTTGCCACCGGGTCCACCGGCTGGGCGCTGCTGCTGCTTGTGATCGGCCTGGCCGTCGGGCTGCTGCTGGTGCTGCCGGTGGGCGGCGCGGATGTGCCCATCGTCATCTCGCTGCTCAACGCCTTCACCGGACTCGCGGTCGCCGCCTCCGGCGTGGTGCTCGACAACGTGCTGCTCGTGGTCGCCGGCACCCTCGTGGGCGCCAGCGGCACCATCCTCACCCGCGCCATGGCCTCCGCCATGGGCCGCGGGGTGAGCGGCATCATGTTCGGCGCGTTCCGCGGCGGTTCCACCGCCGGGTCCACCGTGCAGTCCAACCGGCCGGTGCGCTCGTCCAACGCGGAGGACGTGGCCGTGATGCTCGCCTACGCCCAGCGCGTGGTGATCGTGCCCGGCTACGGCCTGGCCGTGGCCCAAGGCCAGCACACCATCGCCGAGCTCGCGACGACCCTCGAGGCGCGCGGTGTGGAGGTGGCCTTCGCGATCCACCCGGTGGCCGGCCGCATGCCCGGGCACATGAACGTGCTGCTCGCCGAGGCAAATGTGCCGTACGAGTCGCTCAAGGAGATGGCCGAGGTCAACCCCGAGTTCAAGAACTCCGACGTGGTGCTCGTCGTGGGCGCCAACGACGTGGTCAACCCGGCCGCCAAGACCTCGCCGGGTTCGCCCATCTACGGGATGCCGATCCTCGAGGTGGAGGACGCCCGCCAGATCGTCTTCCTCAAACGGTCCATGCGCCCCGGGTTCGCCGGCATCGAGAACGAGCTGCTCTTCGACCCGAAGACCACGCTGCTGTTCGGCGACGCCAAGGACTCCCTCACCAAGGTGCTCGGCGCCGTCAACGCCCTCTGAACCGGCACGTCACGCTCAGGGCGATCAGCCCAGGGCGCCCCAGAGGTTGTGTTCGGCGAGCACCGTGCGCAGCCGGGCCTTGGTGAGGTTGGAGCGTACGATCCAGCGGGCATCCGGGTTCTCGCTGGCGGACAGCGTTCGGAATGCGGCGAGGCCCTCCTCGGGGCTGGCCGCGATGGCCACGCTCCAGCCGTAGCCGAGCGCCTGGCGCAGCACCCGGTGCGCCTCCCGGGCTCTGACCGGGTCGGTCACGATCGGCCCGCTGCCGAGCAGCAGGGCGGTGGCCCGGTCGCAGGTGCGCAGCGCCAGCTCCTGGGCCGGGCCGGTGTGCAGCAGCCGTGGTTCACAGATCGCGGCCACGGCGGCGCGCGCGAGCCAGGCATCCGCCGCGTTCGACCACTCGTCGACAATCCCGCGCATTACCTCCGGGTCGGTGTCACCGACCAGTTGCAGGGCCCTGGCCGCACCTTCCCGCACCCGCCAGCGTTCGTCGGCGGCGGCACGACGAAGGGCGGCGAGGGCGCCGGGGCGGTCGGCGGGGTCAAGGGCCAGCCGGCCGAGTCCCTCCGTGCCGCAAAAAGCGAGGTACTCGTCGGCCGAATCGGCCAGGTTCCAGATCAGGTCGGCGGGCGCGGCGGCGGCGAAGGCGTCGGCGAGCGGCAGGTTGGCACGCGGACCCGGCAACCCGGACCGGCTGCTCAGGTAACCGGGAACGGCATCCGGATCGCGGGCGAACATCTCGGTCAGCGTCGCGAGGTGGTCGGCCGGGTCCGGGCGCGCGGCGGTGCCCGGTGCCGCGTTGGCCGCAGCTCTGGCCGGTGTGCCTGGATCGCCCATGATGACCCCCTATTTCGCCGACCGTAGTCTCCCCGCTGCCCTGGCGCAACGCCTGGCCGGGCCGCGGGTGCCGGCGGCACCGACCGGGCCCGGGTGCGCCGCGTAGACTGGACGGACTCCCTGCGACGAAAGAGGTCCCCGCGTGGCGAACGCCCCGGCAGCAGCCGTCATCGGCACCCGGTACTGGACCGTACCCATCGCGCGCGCCGTGGTGGCGTTCGTGCCAGCGGCCGTGATCACGTTCAACGCCGACCATTCCGCCCAATTCGGCCTGCTCGTCTTCGGCGCCTTCGCCCTGGCGACGGGCCTGGTCACCGCCCTGCTCAGCTGGCGCACCGTTCTCGACCCCCGCGACCGCACGCTCTTCGTGGTGCAGGGCGCCGTGGGCGTCGTCGCCGGAGCCCTCGCCCTGGCCCTGCACGCCGGCGGGCTGGGCTTCTTCCTCTACCTGGTCACGGTCTGGGCGGCCGTCACCGGAGTCCTGGAGCTCTACACGGGCATCCGGGTGCGCGGTCGCGGACCGGTCACGCGGGACTGGCTGGTCGTCGGTGTGTTCACCGCCGTGCTGTCGCTGGCCTTCCTGCTCCTCCCGCCGCACGCGGTCGTCTCGGTGGGGCTGTTCGGCGCCTACCTGGTCATCGTCGGCGTCTACCTCGTCATCGCGGGTCTTTCCCTGTCGTGGGCGCACACGGATGCGCAGCGCGGCCTGGCCCACTCCTCCACAGATTCGGACACCCAGTGACCCAGAACACCCCGCACAAGCCCACCAGGTCCGAAATCCTCAAGCCCGTCGAGCTCGTGGGCATCTCCGCTGTCATGGCGCTCTTCGTGGGCCTGACGATCCTGCTGGCCACCCGCAACCTGGTGCTGTCCTCGATCGCGCTGGGCATCACGTTCATCGTGGCCCTCGTCGTCATCGCCATGCTCGCGCTCGGCATGAAGCCCACCCCGGCCGAGAAGGACGACCTCGACGAGCAGAACAAGGGAAGCAAGGGGCCGGGCCACTAGCCCCGTTTCTCCCGGCACCGCCCCGAACTCCCACCCGCCGGTGGGGGTTCGGTGCTTTAATCGGCGCATCGTGGTCGCGAACCGATGTTGCGGCCCTGGAAGGGGCAGCCGTGAGTACCCGTGGGCCGATGGAGCCGACGGAAGACCCCGGCCCGGGACCGGCCGCGTCGGCGGAACCGCACGCCTCCAGCCCCGAAGCCGTCTGCGCTGCCCTGCAGACCAGCCGGCACGGCCTGAGCGCGGCCGAGGCGACCGTCCGGCTGCTGCGGGTGGGCGCGAATGCGCTGCCCCGGGTGGCGAAGAAGAACCCGGTGCTGCGCTTCCTCGGCCACTTCAACGACGTGCTCATCTACGTACTGCTCGGCTCGGCCGTGCTCACCGTGGTGTTCGGCGACTGGATCGACGCCGCTGTGATCGTGGCCGTCGCCGTGATCAACGCCGTGATCGGCTTCCTGCAGGAGGGCCGCGCGGAGAAGGCGCTCGACGGCATCCGGCGGATGCTGTCGCTGAACGCGAAGACCCGGCGGGACGGCCACTGGGTGAACGCCGATGCCGGCACCCTGGTGCCCGGCGACGTCGTGCGGGTGAAGTCCGGCGACAAGGTGCCTGCCGACGTGCGGTTGATCGAGGCCAGCACCCTCCGGGTCGACGAGTCCGCCCTGACCGGCGAGTCCGTTCCCACCGCCAAGCACGTCGCCGCGGTCGCCAAGGACGCGAGCCTCGGTGACCGGCACTGCATGCTCTTCTCCGGCACCATCGTGGCGGCGGGCAGCGGCGTGGGCGTGGTCACTGCCACCGGCTCGCACACCGAGATCGGCCGCATCCAGACCCTGGTCAGCGACACCGAAGACCTGGCCACCCCGCTCACCCGCCAGCTGGACGCCTTCAGCACCCGGGTCTCACTGCTGATCCTGGCGGTGTCGGGGCTGATGCTCGTGATCGGACGCCTCGTGCACGACCGCGGCTTCGCCGACCTGTTCGCTGCCACCATCGGCTTCGCCGTCGCGGCCGTGCCCGAGGGGCTGCCGGCGCTCGTGACGATCACGCTGGCCCTCGGCGTGCGGCAGATGGCCGCCGAGAACGCCATCGTGCGCAGGCTCACGGCGGTGGAGACCCTCGGCTCGGTGACCACGGTGTGCACCGACAAGACGGGCACCCTCACCCGCAACGAGATGACCGTGCGCACCGTGGTGACGGGATCCGCCCGATACGAGCTGAGCGGCTCCGGCTACGACCCCGCCGGCGCCGTCCTGCGGGCCGGGCGGCCGGTGACGGCCGCCGACCATGCCGACCTGAGCCGGCTCGTGGAGGTGATGGCGGTGTGCAACGACGCCAGGGTCGCCGCCGTCGACGGCGTCTGGCGGGTCGTCGGCGAACCCACCGAGGGCGCGCTCCGCACCCTGGCGCTCAAGGCCCGCTTCGACACCTCCGGGTACGAGCGGCTGGCGGCGATCCCCTTCGAGTCCGCAAACAAGTTCATGGCCACCCTCGACCGGCACCGCGACGGGCCGGGCCGCATCCTGCTCAAGGGCGCACCCGCGCGGCTGCTGGAGCGCTGCAGCCGGCAGCTCGACGCGTCAGGACTGCCCGAACCGCTCGACGTGGCGCTGTGGGAACAGCAGACCGACGAGCTCAGCGGCTCGGGTCTGCGCGTGCTCGGCGCCGCGATCGCGGATGCGCCCGCCGGCCTGACCACCCTGCACCGGGGTGACATCGACGATGGCCTGCTCTTCCTGGGCCTGGTCGGCATCGTCGACCCACCGCGGTCCGAGGCGATCACCGCGATCTCGGTCATGCACGCCGCCGGGATCCGGGTGAAGATGATCACCGGCGACCACCACGGCACGGCCGTGGCGATCGCCCGCGAGATGGGCCTGGTCGGCGGCGAGGCCCGGGTGCTCACCGGCAGCCACCTGCAGAAGCTCTCCCAGGACCAGCTGGCCCGGGTGGTGCAGAGCGTGGATGTCTTCGCCCGCACCAGCCCCGAGCACAAGCTGCGCATCGTGCGTGCCCTGCAATCGCGCGGGGAGGTCGTGGCGATGACCGGCGACGGGGTCAACGACGCCCCGGCCCTCCGGCGTGCCGACGTGGGCGTGGCCATGGGCATCAAGGGCACGGAGGCCACCAAGGAAGCGGCCGACATCGTGCTGGCAGACGATGACTTCGCGACCATCCAGGCGGCCGTGGAAGAAGGCCGGCGTATCCGGGACAACCTGCAGAAGTCGATCATCTTCATCCTGCCCACCACGGCGGCGCAATCCCTGGTGGTGCTGCTGGCTGTGCTGTTCGGATTCGCTCTGCCGCTGCAGCCCACCCAGATCCTCTGGGTGAACCTGATCACCGCCGTCACCCTGTCGCTGGCGCTGGCCACCGAGCCGGCCGAACCGGGCATCATGCTGCGCCGGCCGCGCCCGCCGGGAGGATCGGTGCTCGACTCTGAGTACCTCGGCCGGCTGCTCTGGGTGTCGACGCTGATCACCGCCGCGACCATCGGGGTGTTCTTCTTCGAGCGGGCGATCGGCCAGGCCCGCGCCGAGGCGCAGACGACGGCGGTCACCATGATGGTGCTCAGCCAGCTGGCGTTCCTGTTCAACTCGCGGTTCTTGCGCGCGTCGAGCCTCACACCGGCGGTGCTGCGCGGCAATCCCACCGTCTGGATCTCGGTGGGCGCGATGCTCGCGCTGCAGCTGCTCTTCGTCTACACCCCGCTGATGAACCTGTGGTTCAGCTCCACCGCCATCGGGCTGCGCGAGTGGGCGTACACGCTGGGCCTGGCGCTGGTGATCTTCCTGCTCGTCGAACTGAACAAGCTGATCGGCCGGCGCCGGGCCCGCCGCAGGGCCGCGCGCACCCCTCAGGGAGGGGCCGCGCCGGTTCAGCCCGAACCGGCGCGGCCGGGGATCAGCCCAGGTAGTCGACCAGCGAGTCGGCCAGGCCGACATAGCCGGCCGGGGTGAGCCCGAGCAGGCGCTCCTTGGCGGCGTCGCCGATCTCGAGCTCCTGCACGAACGCCACCAGGTCGGCGCGGTTGATGCGCTTGCCTCGGGTGAGTTCCTTGAGCAAGGCGTAAGGGTCGGCGATCGAGGAGCGTCCGGCGCTGACCTCGGCACGGATGACGGTCTGGATGGCCTCGCCGAGGATCTCCCAGTTGGTGTCCAGGTCGTGCGCGAGCAGGTCCCGGTCCAGGTCGATCTCGCCGAGCCCGCGCAGCAGGTTGTCCAGCGCGAGCAGCGAATGGCCGAAGCCGACGCCGATGTTGCGCTGGGTGGTGGAGTCGGTGAGGTCGCGCTGCAGCCGGGAGGTCACCAGGGTGGCGGCCAGCGAGTCCAGGATGGCGCTGGAGAGTTCGAGGTTCGCCTCGGCGTTCTCGAACCGGATCGGGTTGATCTTGTGCGGCATGGTCGACGAGCCGGTGGCGCCGGCCTGCGGCACCTGGCGGAAGTAGCCGATCGAGATGTAGGTCCAGATGTCAGTGGCGAGGTTGTGCAGCACCCGGTTGGCGTGGGACACCTTGCCGTACAGCTCGGCCTGCCAGTCGTGCGACTCGATCTGGGTGGTGAGCGGGTTCCAGCCCAGGCCGAGACCCTCGACGAACTCGCGCGACACCGCGGGCCAGTCCACATCGGGGTCGGCGGCGACGTGTGCGGCGAAGGTGCCGGTGGCGCCGCTGAACTTTCCGAGGTACTCGTTGGCCTCGACCTGCTTCTGGATGCGCTCGAGCCGGTAGACGAACACCGCCAGTTCCTTGCCCATGGTGGTGGGTGTGGCCGGCTGGCCGTGAGTGCGGGCGAGCATGGCGTCGGCCCGGTAGTCGGCGGCCAGGCCGCGGAGCGCTCCGATGAGCGCGCGCAGCTTGGGCAGCCACACCTCGCGCACGGCTTCCGCGACCGTGAGGGCGTAGGCGAGGTTGTTGATGTCCTCGCTGGTCGCGGCGAAGTGGGTGAGTTCGCTGATCGACTCGAGGCCCAGCGGAACCAGGCGGCGGCGCACCAGGTACTCCACGGCCTTCACGTCGTGCCGGGTCACGGCCTCCAGGGCGGCGAGCTCATCGATCTCGGCCTGGCCGAAGTCGGTGACCAGGGCGCGGAGTCCGCTCTTCTGCTCGGCGCTGAGCGGGACCGAGCCGAACAGGCTGCGATCGGTGAGGGTGATCAGCCACTCCACCTCGACCTTGACCCGTGCCCGGTTGAGTCCGGCCTCTGACAGGTGCTCGCCCAGTTCGGTGACGGCGGCGCGGTAACGGCCGTCTAGTGGACTGAGGACCTGCGGGGGTAGTGGACTCATCGGACTCCCTGTCTGATTGCGGGTGCGAGCTGCGCGAACAGCGCGATATTTGCTCTCTCAATCATGCCTAAAACGGAGTCAAACAGTGCATCGTCGGAATAGTACGGGTCGGGCACATCCCGCAGGGCGGCCTGGTCCCGGTCGAAGCTGAGCAGCAGGCGCACCTTGTTGCGGTCCCGTTCGGTGGGCGCCCAGTTGCGCAGGATGCGTTCCTGCGAGCGGTCCAGCACCACCACGAGGTCGAGGTCGTCGAACCAGCCGGCGTCGAACTGCCGGGCCCTGTGGTGGCTGCCGTCGTAGCCGCGTTTGGCCATCGCCGCGATGGCCCGGGTGTCCGCCTGCTCGCCCACGTGCCAGTCCCCGGTGCCCGCCGAACTTGTCGTGATGAGGCGGCCGAGGCCGGACCGGTTCACCAGGTCGCGCAGCATCACCTCGGCCATGGGAGACCGGCAGATGTTTCCGGTGCAGACGAAGATGATTCGGAACGGCGTCGCCTCATCTGGACTGAGCGCGGCGAAATTCATGAGTCCATTGTGTTCCACATTCCCCTCCTCCACACCCGCCCGGCCCGGCGACTTCTCCCGGTTCCCGCTCCCAACCCGACAGTGCCCTTCAGGGTGGCACAGTCTGGGGCTCGACGAGGAGGTGTGATGAGCGGTGCGGGTGACAGCATCCTGCCGGACATGCACGGCGAGCCGGCGGCGGAGGCGTTGGCGCGGTTGCGCGAACAGCGCCGGCTCGTGCGGCAGGTGCGCGACGGCGTGGAGGCCACGGGGCGCCGATTGACCGCCCGACCGGCCGTTTCCGGCTGGCGGTCGCCGGCGCAGCGGGCATTCGAGGGCCGTCTGGCCGAGCTGGCCGGCAGGCTACAGGGCGCCTGGCGGGCCCTGGACGACGCGTTGTGGGCCGTGGACGAGGCCATCGCCCGGGTGAAGGCGTCGCTGTGACGGGATCGGACGATCACGCCGGTCCCGGCGACCTCAACGGCGATCTCATCATCTCCGGCGGCGGCAGCAGCCTGGTGGCCACCGATGTGGTCTTCGCCGAGATGGCGATGCTGCGGATCGTGCAGGAAGACGCCGAAGGCTGGCACGACGGGCTCGCGCGGGTATCGGCGCTCGGCGTGGGTCCGGCGCCAGGCTGGCGGCCGAACGACCTGGGGGCCTGCGTCTTCGGGGCGCTGGCGGCGATCGACGACGTCGCCGAGCGCAGCCGCACCCTGGCCGACGCGTTGGCCGCGACCGCCGAGGACTACGGCCGCCTCGAGGGCGGCCTGGCGGCGATGCTGCGGATCACGGGCTCCTGGCTCGGCTACGCGCTGGGCGCGCTGGGACCGCTGATCGCCCTGTCGGCCGCCACGCCGCTGGCGTACCTGGCTCTGGGGTCGCTGCTGACCAGCACCCTGTCCGGCCGCACGCCGACGGTGGTTCCCCCCGCGCTCACCGACTGGATGAGCGCGAACCCGCAGTTGCTCACCAGTCCGCTGACGGTGGCATTGGTGCGCACGCTGGCCTCCTCGGCCGACGATGCGGCGCTCGGCCGGGTGGGGGTGCCGTTCCCCGTGGCCGCCCTGTTGGGCGACGGTGGGGCCGGGCTGCTCGGCGCGGCGTCCTCGGCGCTCGGGCTGCTCGTGGCGGGCCGGGCGGCCGGCATGCTGCGCGAGACACCGGTGCGGGTGACCCCGGTGGGGGCGTCGGCGGGCGCAGGGACAACGGCCGGTACGACCGCAGGGGCGGTTCCCCTGACGGTTCCGACTATGGGTCAGCTGGCCGTGCCGCGGCGGGGACCCGCGGCGGGAGGGTCAGCCAGGACGCGCACGACGCCCGGCCAAGTGCCGGTCGCCGTTCCTCGTGCCGCGCTGGCCGCGCCTGAGCCGCCCACCGGGTTCGCCGACCTGGCCGACCGGATCCCGACCAGGGGCGACGGCGGCCAGGTGCGGGTGGAGCGCTACGGCGATGCGGCGCATCCGTCGTGGGTCGTCTACCTCGGCGGCACCCTGGAGTGGAGCCCGACCGGCTCCACCGAACCGTGGGACACGACCTCGAATGTCACCGCCGTGGCCGACCAGCGGTCCGGCTCCTACACGGCGGTGCTGCAGGCGATGCAGGCGGCCGGCGTGGCGCCGTCAGACCCGGTGCTGTCCGTGGCGCACTCGCAGGGCGGCCTCCTCGCGGTGGAGCTCGCGGCGCGCGGCGACGCGAACGTGGTGGGAGTGGTCACCTTCGGGGCGCCGGCGGTGCCGGCGACGTTGCCCGAGGGGATGCCGGCTATCGCGATCGAGCACTCCGACGACATCATTCCCGCCACCGGCGGCGCTCCGGCCGACGACGACGCGCGGCTGTATGTGCGCCGAGAACTGTTCGCGGACCGGCAGGTGCCCGCGGATGAGACCCTGCCGGCGCACCAGATGACCGCCTACCAGGACACCGCCAGGCTGGTCGACGAGTCGGAGGAACCCCGGCTGCTGGCGTTCCGGAAGACCCTCGCCGGTCTGGTGGGCACCAAGCCGGGCGAGCAGACCGTCTGGCACGCCGAACGGGTCGGCTGAGCCGGGTCGTTTGGGCCTAGGAGCTCGAGTTGTTCAGCGGCCGCACGAGCACGCCGAACAGCCAACTGAAGATCCCCAGCACGAAAGCGCCGAGCACGCCCCACCAGAACGAGTCGACGACCAGGCCGAAGCCGAGCAGGCCGGAGAACCAGGCCACCAGCATGAGGAGCAGGCCGTTCACGATGAACGAGAGCAGCCCGAGCGTGAGCACGTAGAGCGGGAAGGCGACGATGCGCACGAAACCGCCTATGAAGCCGTTGACGAACCCGAAAATGAGCGAGATCAACAGATAGGTCAGTACCACGGCCGTGGTGTCCGGCGCGTACGGATCGACCCGCACCCCCGCGACGATGAGAGTGGTCACCCAGAGGGCCACGGCGTTGACGATGAGCTTGAGCAGGAAGCGTCCCATACCTCCACTATGACAGTCGAAGCGGCGCGATTCGCAGCGGACCCGGGCGATCCGGGCCAACCCGGCGGTGTCGAGCATGCGGCAGTGCGAATATGTCGCGGCGTAGACTCGCCGAGTGAGCCCTTCTGACCAGCCATCAGTCCGCCTGCGCCCCGAGATCGTTGCGCTGCCGGCGTACCGGCAGGGCAAGGCGGCCAACGCATCCGCCTTCAAGCTGTCGAGCAACGAGAACCCGTTCGACCCGCTGCCCGGGGTCGTCGACGCCGTCAACGCCGTCTCGGCGTTCAACCGGTACCCGGATGCCTCCGCCCTCGCCCTGCGCGAGCGGCTGGCCACCCGCTTCGGCGTTTCCGCCGACGAGGTGCACATCGGCGCCGGCTCTGTGGCCCTGCTCGCCCAGCTGATCACCGCCGCCGCCGGCCCCGGCGACGAGGTGCTTTACTCCTGGCGCTCCTTCGAGGCCTACCCGAGCCTCGTCACGGTGTCCGGCGCCACCAGCGTGACGGTGCCGAACCGCGCCGACCACGGCCACGATCTGCCGGCGATGGCCGCCAGGATCACCCCCCGCACCCGCGTCGTGATCGTCTGCAGCCCGAACAACCCCACCGGCGTGGTCGTCACGGCCGCCGAGTTCGCGGCCTTCATGCGACAGGTGCCCGCCGACCTGCTCGTCATCCTCGATGAGGCATACGCCGAATTCGTCACCGACCCGGCCGCCGTCGACGGCACCACACTGCTGGGCCGCTACCCCAACCTTGTGGTGTTGCGCACCTTCTCCAAGGCGTACGGTCTCGCCGGTCTCCGCGTCGGCTACGGCATCGGCCCTGTCGGCATCCTCGACGCCGCCCGCGCCACGGCCATCCCGCTCTCCGTCACCGGCCAGGCCTCCGCGGCGGCGCTGGCCTCGCTCGACGCCGAAGCCGAACTGCTGGCCCGCGTGGGCATCATCGCCGAGCGCCGCGACGGCATCCAGCAGGCCCTGGCCGTTGCCGGCCTGCACAGCCCGTCGTCGCAGGCGAACTTCGTCTGGCTGCCGCTGGGCGAGGCCACCGCGGCGGCCACCGAACGTTTCACCGATGCCGGGCTCGTCGTCCGGCCCTTCCACCCGGAGGGCATCCGGGTCTCGATTGGCGAGGAGGAATCTGTGGCCACACTCCTACGGATCAGCGCTGAGATTGTGCAGGATCTACCAACGGGGCATCCGGCCCGGCGGCTAGGTTAGTACGGTGCCAGTGACCTCGAACGACGCACCCGTGCTCACCGCTGCGTCTCCCACCGTGCAACTCCTCTCCGCCGACGGGACCTTCTCCCCGTCCGATTCCGCGGCGGAATTCCTGCCCTACTTCGAACGGCTGACCGAGGCCGACTACCGGAAGTTCTACCGCGACATGGTCGTGGTGCGGAAGTTCGACACCGAAGCGGCGAACCTGCAGCGTCAGGGCCAGCTGGCCCTGTGGGTGCCCAGCCACGGCCAGGAGGCCGCCCAGGTCGGCTCCGCCTACGCCACCCGCGCGCAGGACCACGTGTTCCCCTCCTACCGCGAGCACGTCGTCGGCATGATCCGGGGCCTGGACATGGTCGACATCCTGCGGATGCTGCGCGGCGTGACCCTCGGCGGCTGGACGCCGGAGGAACACGGAAACTTCCACCTCTACACGCTCGTGCTCGCCTCGCAGACGCTGCACGCCACCGGCTATGCCATGGGCATGCAGCTCGACTGTTCCACAGCGACCGGCAACCCCGAGACCGACCAGGCCGTGATCGTCTACTACGGCGACGGCGCCTCCTCGCAGGGCGACGCCAACGAGGCCCTGGTCTTCGCGGCCAGCTACCAGACCCCGCAGGTGTTCTTCATGCAGAACAACCACTGGGCCATCTCGGTGCCGGTCTCCCGCCAGTCCCGCTCCCCGCTCTACCTACGGGCCGGCGGCTTCGGCATGCCCGGTGTGCAGGTCGACGGCAACGACGTGCTGGCCAGCTACGCCGTCACTGCCAAGGCCATGGACGACGCCCGCGCCGGCCACGGGCCGTCGCTCATCGAGGCGCTCACTTACCGCGTCGGCGCGCACACCACGGCCGACGACCCCACCAAGTACCGGGATCCGGAAGAGCTCGCCTACTGGGTCGCTCGCGACCCGATCGTGCGCTTCCGCAGCTACCTGCAGGGCCTCGGCGTTGAGCAGGAGTTCCTCGACTCCGTCGACGAAGAAGCCGCAGACTACGCCGCGGATGTGCGCCGCCGCGCCCTCGAGATCACCGCCCCCGACCGCTCGGTGATCTTCGACAACGTCTACGCCGAACCGCATCCGCTGGTGGTCGAGCAGAAAGCCTGGCTCGACGCCTACGAAACCTCGTTCGACGGGAGTGAGTCCTGATGACCACGCAGGACACTGTCACCACGGCCGCGCCCACGAGCGCGAACCTGCCGATGGCCAAGGCCCTCAACCAGGGCCTGCGCCAGGCGATGCTCGACGACCCCAAGGTGCTCATGATGGGCGAGGACATCGGCCCGCTCGGCGGCGTCTTCCGGGTCACCGAGGGGCTGCACGCCGAATTCGGCGAGAAGCGGGTGCTCGACACCCCGCTGGCCGAATCCGGCATCATCGGCACCGCCATCGGCCTGGCCCTGCGCGGCTACCGGCCGGTCTGCGAGATCCAGTTCGACGGCTTCGTCTTCCCCGGCTTCGACCAGATCACCAGCCAGCTGGCCCGCATGCGCAATCGCCACGAGGGCGGCGTCACCATGCCCGTCGTCGTGCGGATCCCCTACGGCGGCCACATCGGCTCGATCGAACACCACCAGGAGAGCCCGGAGGCGTACTTCGCGCACACCCCGGGTCTGCGCGTGGTGAGCCCGTCCAACTCGCACGACGCGTACTGGATGATGCGCGAAGCGATCGCCTCGAACGACCCGGTGATCTTCTTCGAGCCCAAGAGCCGCTACTGGCCCAAGAGCGAGGTGGACTTCACCGGCGCCGGCACCCCGTTGCACGCCGCCAAGGTGGTGCGCACCGGAACGAGCGTCACGGTCGTCGGCCACGGCGCCATGGTGAGCGTGCTGCTGCAGGCCGCCGACCTGGCCGCCGCCGAGGGCATCCACCTCGAGGTCATCGACCTGCGCTCGATCTCACCGATCGACTACGCGCCGATTCTCGAGTCGGTGCACAAGACCGGCCACCTCGTCGTGGCACAGGAGGCCGCCGGCTTCGTCAGCGTCGGCTCCGAGATCGCCGCCACCGTCACCGAGCGGGCGTTCTACTCGCTCGAGGCGCCGGTGTTGCGGGTGTCCGGCTTCGACACCCCGTTCCCGCCTGCCGCGGTGGAGACGCACTTCCTGCCCAGCCCCGACCGGGTGCTCGAAGCCGTCGACCGCTCGCTCGCCTACTAACCGTCCCCCTGCCCGAAAGGCACCCCATGAGCGTCTCCCGATTCACCCTCCCCGATGTGGGCGAGGGCCTGACCGAGGCCGAGATCGTCGAGTGGAAGGTCGCCCCAGGCGACACCATCGCCATCAACCAGGTGCTCGTCGAGATCGAAACGGCCAAGTCCCTCGTCGAACTGCCCTCGCCGTACGTCGGCGTGGTCGGTGAGATCCTCGTCGAGTCCGGCACCACGGTCGATGTGGGCACGGTCATCATCACCATCCTCTCCGAGGCGGGCGCCACCGATGACGCCCCGAGCGACGCGCCAGCCGCACCGGAGGCCGCCTCGGCCGACGACGAACTCGCCGCGGCCGCGCAGGATGCCGGCGGCACCATCTCGCAGGAACCCGCAGAGGAGTCCCCGCAGGTGCTGGTCGGCCGGGGCGCCGCGGCGTCGATGCCCACCCGCCGCCGCCGGCACGTGGTGCCCGCCGCCGCTCACGAGGCCCTCGCCTCTGCCCCCACCGCGCCCCCGCAGGGCGGCCCCGCCGCCTCCGGCCCGCGCACGAACACCGCGTCGACCGGCCCGGCCCGCACGGCCCCGCCCGCCCCGCCCACGCGTGCCGCCGTGGCGCCCGCCGCACCCGCCAAGCCCGCCGCCTCGCCGCGCTCGGCCGGCCCGGTCATCACCAAGCCGCCGATCCGCAAGCTGGCCAAGGACCTCGGCGTGGACCTCAGCCAGGTGGAGCCGACCGGCCGGTTCGGCGACGTCACCCGGGAGGACGTGCTGCGCGAGGCCACCCAGGCCAGCGTGTTCCGCAACATCCAGACCCCGGAGTGGCCCACCGACCGCGAGGAGCACATCCCGGTCAAGGGCGTGCGCAAGGTCATCGCCCAGACCATGGTGAAGAGCGCCTTCACCGCGCCGCACGTGAGCCTGTTCGTCGACGTCGACGCCACCCGCACCATGGAGTTCGTCAAGCGGCTCAAGGTCTCCACCGACTTCGCCGGCGTCAAGGTGTCGCCGCTGCTCATCATGGCCAAGGCCATGATCTGGGCCGTGCGGCGTAACCCCACGGTCAACTCGGTCTTCACCGACGAGGAGATCGTGATCAAGCACTACGTGAACCTCGGCATCGCGGCGGCCACGCCACGCGGCCTGATCGTGCCGAACATCAAGGAAGCCCAGGATATGAGCCTGCTCGAGCTGGCCAGTGCCCTCGAGAAGCTCACCATCACGGCTCGGGACGGCAAGACCAGCCCCGCCGAGATGTCCAACGGAACCATCACCATCACCAACATCGGCGTCTTCGGCATGGACACCGGCACCCCGATCCTCAACGCCGGCGAGGCCGGCATCGTGGCGCTGGGCACCATCAAGCAGAAGCCCTGGGTAGTGGACGGCGAGGTGCGCCCGCGTTTCGTGACCACCATCGGCGCGAGCTTCGACCACCGCGTCGTCGACGGGGATGTGGCCAGCCGGTTCCTGGCCGATGTGGCGAGCATCATCGAAGAGCCGGCGCTGCTCCTCGAATAGCCGCCGGGCTCGTCCGTCGGGCGGCAGGCGCCTCCCGCCTCGTGCTCCTGCCCCTCGGGAACGCTCACTGCACCTCGTATGGCCCAATGCACCGGCTATAGCTGACGCATCCAGCCATACGAGGTGCAGTGACCCTTACGGCGCGGCACCGTGCCTCACATCGGTGTCGGCGTAGTTCCGAGTGCGGTGCTCCAGCTGGTGGTCCCGGCACCCGTCGCCTGATTCTGCAAGGTGCTGCTCCGCCGGATGCCCGCCCAGAGCCAGACCGCGCCGGCCAGCAGGATGACGGTCATCACGGCATCCACCGCGGGCGGTGTTTGGCGCACGCTGCTGAGCTGCGCGAGGTCGAACAGGGCGTGGAAGGCCAGCAGGGGCCAGAGGCTGCCGGTGCGTAGGAACGCGCAGGCCGCGACGAGCCCGTACGCGGCGGCGAAGCCGATCTGGGCGAGGGTGCTGGGCAGGTCCTGGCCGCCGAGCAGATTGACGGCGTGCGCCAGGGCGAACGCGGCGCTGGAGACGAGCACGGCCGCGCGGGCGCCCCTGGGGGCCAGCAGCCGAAGGAGGACCGCCCGGAAGAGGGTCTCCTCCACGAACGCGACGAGGGCCACGAAGCCGATCAGCCCGAGCCAGGCCCCCAAGGTCTGCGTCGCGGCGCCGCCGGTCGACACGAGCACCAGCAGGAACACCGCGAGCAGCGGAAGCAGCACGAGTCGCCACGCCGCCCGGTTGCCGCGCACCCGCGGGCGGCCGAACCCGAGCATCCCCCACCGCCGGGTCACGCTCGCCCAGATCACCAGGCCCGCGGCGATCGGCGCGAACACCAGCGGAACCGGCGACGCGAGCGGCAGGCCGGTCAGGTAGATCACCGTGCCACCCAGTCCCAGTAACAGGATGAGGGCGATGGTGGTCAGGATGACCGTCGTGACCGGATGGGTGCTGGTGATCGGGCGGCTGGGCACGGTGTCCTCCTGGTGTTCAGGCATCTGCGCTGGCGGATGCGCGCGTGAATACGCTTGTATTCCGAGAATACGACTGTATTCTGGGTTTGTCGAGCACCACCAACACCCACAAAGGGAGGGCAGCATGGACCGCACGGACGAACTCGCCGCCGCGGCTCTTCGCCTGGTCACCGTCGGGGGCCTGCCGGCCGTGACCTTCCGCTCGGTCGCCGCGGAGTCGGGCTGGTCGCTCGGCGCCGTGCAGAAGACCTTTCCCACCAAGGACGCGCTCGTCCGCGCCACATTGGCCTACGCTCAGTCGTCCATAGCCGTGCGGCTCAGCGTCGACCCCGGCCGGCCCACCCTGCGCGCGTGGCTGGTGGAGCTCGTGATGGCCACCCTGCCCCTCGACGCTGCCCGCCGCAGTGCCTGCCTGGTTGGGGTGGCGGTGTCGGACCGGGCGCCGTTCGACCCCGAGCTCGCGGGTTCCCTGGCTGCCTGGGACGCCGAGCTGCGCGGCAACCTCGCTCGGCTGGCCGGCCGGGCCCGGCATGAGGGCGAACTGCACCCGCTCGTGGATGGCGAGAACCTGGCCCGGGCGGTGCTGGCGTTCGCCGCGGGGCTGGCCGGCCAGCTGCTCTACGACCCGGTTGACGAGGCCACGGTGCTGGCCCTGGTTCAGGGCGTCGTGGCGGGCCTGACGCCCGGTCCGTAGGTCGGGTGCGGCCCCGCGCTGAGGACTTCCGGTCCGATTCCACGAGGTGGACTGTGCCCCTGGGCTGCGGGACCCGCGCCGTTCCAGCCCGGACTGTGCGGCCCGCGCCCGCCGTTCGCGCCAGCCTTAGGCGGGCATCGTACCGATCACGACGGTGGCGTCGAGCGCCGCCGACCGGCGGATGCGCGCTCGCAAGCCGTGCCGGGTGAAGAGCGCCGCGGTGTGCGGCGCCTGGGCGGCACTGGTCTCCACGAGTAGATGCCCGCCGGGTGCCAGCCACTCGGGCGCGGCAGCGGCGATCCGTCCCTGCACCTCGAGGCCGTCGGCCCCGCCGTCCAGCGCCACCCGGGCCTCGTGCAGCCGGGCCTCCGGCGGCATCCGCTCGATCGCCTCGGTGGGCACGTAGGGCGCGTTGGCCACGACGAGGTCGAACTGGCCGCGCAGTTCGGCCGGGAGCGGGCCGAACAGGTCGCCGGTGAGCACCTCACCGCCCAGCGGGCTCACGTTCAGGCGGGCGCAGGCGGTGGCGGCCGGGTCGATGTCGACCGCTAACAGCCGCAGCGACGCGTCTGCGGCGAGCAGGGCGGCACCGACCGCGCCGGACCCGCAACAGACGTCGAGCACCAGGCTGTGGGGGCGCGCCAGCCGGGCTGCCTCCCGAACCAGCAGGCCCGTGCGGCGCCGCGGCACGAACACCCCGGGGCGCAGGACGATGCGGAGCCCGTAGAACTCCGCCCAGCCGAGCACCTGTTCGAGCGGCAGACCCGACACCCGCCTCGCCACCAGCTCGTCCAGTTCGGCCGGGGTCTCGGCCGCCGCCGCGAGGAGCCCGGCCTCCTCCTCGGCGAACACGCAGCCGGCGGCCCGCAGCCGGTCGACGATCTCGGCTGGAGGTGCCACGCGCCGTGCCATCGGTCAGCCCGCCGGGGTGTGCGGCGGGCGTGCCGGGGCGGCGCGGGAGTCGAGGGGCATGGACCGTCCTAGGTCGTGTACGTGGGCAGCGGGCTCAGCGGCGGGGGCGCATCCGTGCGGAGCCTGGCGTGGGTTTCGACGTCGAAGCGTTCGGTGCCGTACTTCAGCTTCTGCCTCTCGATGCCTTCGGTGGCGAACCCGGCCTTGGTTGCGACCCGGCAGGACGCCGGGTTGTTGGTGCGGTGGCCCAGTTCGAGCCGGTGCAGCCCCTGTTCGGTGAAGGCCCAATCGGCGATCGACACCAGCGCGAGGGTCGCCAGGCCCTGCCCGCGCGCCTCGGCGGAGACCCAGTAGTAGACCCAGCCGGTGCCGTGCCGGTGCTCCATGCTGCCGACCCCGACGTTGCCCACCGCGACGCCGTCGAGGGTGATGGCGAAGTTCTGCCGCGACACGGTGCCGGTGGCGAGGTTGTCGGCGATGAAGGTCTGGCAGCGGGCCAGGGTGGACAACTCCACGGCACCGAGCTGCGCGGCGAGGTCGCCGCTGACGACGAACGCCCGCTGCAGGTCGACGGCGTCTTCGATCCGCCACGGTCGCAGCACGGCGCCGCCGGCCGCTGGCAGGCACCCGGCCCAGGTGCCGCCGCCCCTCGCGGCTCGTGCTCTCATTGCAACAGAGTAGAGCGCGGGGCGTCTCCACCGCGAGTTGCCGCAAACACCCCGCTGCCGGGCGCTGAGGGGGATGCTTGCCGCAAGTCGCGGGGAGCCCCCTGCGCCGAGATGCCGCAAACGCCCCCCAGAGACTGCTGAGAGGGATGTTCGGCGCATCTCGGGAGCGACCCGAGCGGAAAGATGAGGGCGCGGATCGCCGCGCGGCGAGGGAGGATGGGGCATGGCCTTCGAGACAACGCCCCTGCGCCGGGTCGAGGAAGATCCGCAGCATCCGCTGGACCGGACAGTCTGGCCGGCCACGCTGCCGCCCGTGACCCAGCTGCTGGCGGACGGCCTCGACCTGGGCGCGGCAACGGTCTTCGTGGGCGAGAACGGTGCCGGCAAGTCCACCCTCGTGGAGGCCATCGCGCTGGCCTGGGGACTCTCACCGGAGGGTGGCTCCACGGGGGCGCGCAACTCCACCCGGCCGAGCGAATCGGCCCTGCACGACCACCTTCGCCTGGTGCGCACCGGGGGCGCCACCCGGCACGGCTACTTCCTGCGAGCCGAGACGATGCACGGCTTCTTCACCTACCTCGAGCAGAATCCGGGCAGTCGCCCCGAGCCGCGCTTCCACGAGATCTCGCATGGCGAATCGTTCCTCGAACTCGCCATCGACAGGTTCCGCGGCCGCGGCCTCTGGGTGCTCGACGAACCGGAGTCCGCACTCTCCTTCTCCGGCTGCCTCGCCCTGCTCGGGCACCTCAAGGACCTGCTCGCCGCGGGCGGCTCCCAGGTGATCATGTCGACGCACTCGCCGCTACTCGCAGCCCTGCCGGGCGCCCGGATCCTCGAGGTGGGCGAATGGGGCTTGCGCGAGACGGCTTGGCGGGACCTCGATCTGGTCACCAACTGGGCCAGCTTCCTCGATGCGCCGGAGCGGTATCTGCGGCATCTGTGACCAGCCCTAATGGTTTTGACAATCATTATCATTAGGCGTACCGTTTCCCAGGTGAAGACCCCCAAACTCCTCCTCCCCGCCCTGGCCGTCTCTGCCGTCCTCGTGTTGGCCGGCTGCTCCGCCTCGACCCCCGCGGCCTCCGCCGGCGCGGAAGGTGACCTCAAGGTCGTCGCCACGACCACCCAGATCGCCGACCTCACCCGCAACATCGTCGGGGACACCGCCGGCGTGAGCGTCACCCAGCTGATCCAGCCCAACCAGAGCGCCCACAGCTACGACCCGTCGGTCGCCGACCTCACCGCGCTCGGCGAGGCCGACGTGCTCGTGATCAACGGCGTCGGCCTGGAGGAGTGGCTCGACGACGCGATCGCCGCCTCCGGCTTCGACGGTGTCACCATCGACTCCGACGAGGGCATCACCATCCAGGACGGCGAGGCCGGCCACGAGGACGAAGACGCCACCGAGACCCACACGGATGACGCTGAGCACGATCACGCCGGCGGCAACCCTCACATCTGGACCGACGTGAGCAACGCCGAGGCCATGGCCGGCACAATCGCCGACGGTCTCGCCGCCGCCAGCAGCACCCACGCCGCCGCGTTCGAAGCCAACGAGACCGCCTACACCGGCAAGCTCGCCGAACTCGACGGCTGGATCCGGGACAACATCGACGCCGTACCCGCCGCCGAGCGCCTGCTCGTGAGCAACCACGATGCGTTCGGCTACTTCACGGCCGCCTACGGCATCACCTACGTCGGCAGCGTCATCCCGAGCTTCGACGACAACGCCGAACCGAGCGCAGCCGAGATCGACACGCTCGTCGCCGCGATCAAGGCCACCGGGGTCAAGGCCGTCTTCTCCGAAGCCTCCATCAACCCCAAGGCCGCCGACACCATCGCCAGCGAGGCCGGCGTCACGGTGTACTCCGGTGAGGATGCCCTCTACGGCGACTCCCTCGGCCCGGCGGACAGCGACGGTGCCACCTACATCGCCTCCCAGCTGCACAACGTGCGCCTGATCCTGGAATCCTGGGGCGTGACGCCCAGCGCCGTGCCCGCCGACCTGCAATAGTTGACGAGTGAACGAGAACCCTTCTCAGCAGCGGATGCCCGCTTCGGTCGCCCTCCGCGTCTCCGGGGCCTCGTTCGCCTACGCGCATACTCCCGCCCTCACCGGCATGGACTTCGACCTCCATGCCGGTGAGGCCATCGCCCTGATCGGTCCGAACGGTTCGGGCAAGTCCACGCTGCTCAAGGGCATCCTGGGCCTGATCCACCGCACCAGCGGCACCGTCGAGGTGCTCGGCCAGGACACCGCGCCGGCCGGCAGCATCGGCTACGTGCCGCAGACCGACGAGCTCGACCCGGAGTTCCCGGTGACGCTGGAGCAGGTCGTCATGATGGGCCGCTACCGCCAACTCGGCTGGTTGCGCCTGCCGGGCAAGAAGGACCGCGCGGCCGTGGCAGCCGCCCTCGAGACCGTGGGCCTCGGGCACCGCGCAAAGACCCGGTTCGGGGAGCTCTCCGGCGGTCAGCAGCAGCGTGGCCTGCTCGCCCGCGCCGTGGCCGCCGGCCCCCGGTTGCTGCTGCTCGACGAGCCCTTCAACGGGCTCGACCAGTCCAATCGAGACGCCCTCGTGGGCACCGTCGAGAGGCTCAAGGCCAAGGGGGTGGCCGTGCTGGTCTCCACCCACGACCTCGAACTGGCCCGCGCGGTCTGCGAACGCGTGCTGCTGCTCAACGGAACCCAGGTGGCGTTCGGACCGCGCGAGAGCGTGCTCACCCTCGAGAACGTGCAGCGCACCTTCCACGAGGTGGGCGTCGAGATGGACCAGCACACCCTGGTCATCCCCGGCCACGAGGGCCACTGAATGATCGACCTGCTCGGCCCGCTCGTCACCGCGTTCTCGCTCCCCTTCATGGCGCGGGCGCTCGTGGTGCTGCTCGCGCTCAGCCTCGTTGCCGGCATCGTGGGGGTGCTGGTCAACCTGCGCAGCCTCGAGTTCATCAGCGACGGGCTCACCCACTCTGTCTTCCCCGGCATCGCCATCGGTTTCGTCTGGGGCGGCCGGGACGGCCTGTTCCTCGGCGCCATGATCGCCGCGGTCCTGGCGGCCGTGGTGCTCACCCTGATCACCCGGCGCGCGGTCTCCGGCGACGCCGCCATCGCGATCGTGTTCACCGCCATGTTCAGTATCGGCATCCTCGTGGTGTCGCGGCAGACCAACTACGCCGGCCAGCTCGAACAACTGCTCTTCGGCCGGCTGCTCACGGTCACCCCCACCGAGGTGACGCAGACCCTGGTGATCTGCGCGCTCGCCCTGCTCCTGGTGGGCCTCACCCTCAAGCAACAGGTCTACCGCGCCTTCGACCCCACCGCCGTCGCCGCGGCCGGCTACCGGCCCCTGCTGCTCGACCTGCTGCTCAACGTCGCCATCGCCCTGGTCGTCGTGGCCGCCTCCAGCGCCGTCGGCAACCTCCTGGTGCTCGCCGTGCTCATCGTGCCCGGCGCCGTGGCCCGGCTGATCACCGCGCGGCTCTGGCTGCTCTTCCCGCTCGCGGCCGGCTTCGCCGCGCTGTGCGCCTGGGTGGGCCTGGCGCTCGGCTTCGAGGCCTCGGTCACCGCCGGCATCGACCTGCCCAGCGGTGCCACGGTCGTGCTCGTCCTCGTGGCCGGCTACCTCCTGGTGCTGCTGGTGCGGGTCCTGGCCGACCGAATGCGCCGCCCCGCCGACGCCGACGATGCCCCCGTCGCCGACCCAGCGCCCCAGGCGGTGCGCGCCTGATGGGCTACTTCGAGAAGGCCCTCCTCGCCGCCGTGCTCATCGGCGCGCTCAGCGGCCTCGTCGGCACCCTCGTGGTGCTGCGCCGGCGCACGTTCTTCGCCCAGGCGCTCACCCACGCCACCTTCCCCGGAGCGGTCGCGGCGGCGATGCTGGGCATCAGCATCCCCCTCGGTGCCGCGGTGGCCAGCGCCCTCATCGTGGGCATCATGACCGCGCTCGGCCGGGTGCGCCGCCAGGGCAGCCAGGTGGCCTCCGGGATCATGCTCACCGCCGGCTTCGCGCTCGGGGTGCTGCTGCAGGCGCTCAACCCGTCGCTGCCCGTGCACGTGGAGTCCTACCTGGTGGGCTCGATCCTCACCGTCACAGACGGGGACGTGATCCTCGCCGGCGCCGTGCTGGCCGTGGCCGTGCTCGCGGCGGTGTTCCTGGGCAAGGAAATCCTCTTTTCCACCTTCGACCGCACCGGGTACCGGGCGGCCGGCTACCGGGAATGGGCCATCGAGGCGCTCACCCTTGTGCTCATCGCGGCCACCGTGGTGTCCGTGATGCCCGCCGTCGGTGCCATCCTGGCCATCGCGCTGATCGCCGCCCCCGCCGCCGCGGCCCGCCTGCTGGTGCAGAGTGCCGCGCACATCGCGCTGCTGGCCCCGGTCATCGGCGCCGGCTCAGGCGTCGCCGGCGTGCTGCTCTCCCGGGCCCTGGACGTGGCCGCCGGCCCGGCCATCGCGCTCACCGCGGCCGCCTGCTTCCTCCTCGCGCTGGGGGCCCGCGCACTGGCCACGCGCCGCCGCGGGGTTCACGAGCCGGCCCGGGCCGGGCTACGGTTGGACACATGAAGCGAAACACCTGGCAGCGAGAGGCCGTGCGCACCGAGCTCGGTCGCGCAGAGGGCTTCGTCAGCGCTCAGGGCCTGCACGCCGCCCTGCACGCCACCGGATCCCCGATCGGCCTCGCCACGGTCTACCGCGCGCTGTCCGACCTCGCCGTGGAGGGCGACGCGGACTCCCTGCAGTCGCCCGACGGCGAGAGCCTCTACCGGGCCTGCACCACCACGGAGCACCACCACCACCTGATCTGCCGCAACTGCGGGCTCACTGTGGAGATCGAGGTGGACGCCATCGAGAACTGGGCCACCGCCGTGGCCGCCGAACATGGCTTCACCGAGGCCGCGCACGTCGTGGATGTCTTCGGCCTCTGCGCGGCCTGCACCGCGCTTGCATCGGTGCGCCCGAACCCGTAGTCTGGGTAGCTGCTGCGCATATCTGTGCGTGCATTGCTTGTTCGTGTCTTTTCCTCCCATCGAATCAGCCGCCGGAATTCACTTTTCGGCCGGCCGCTTCCGGGTGGAATCCAACGCGAACCGGCCGACAAGAGATCTTGGGAAGGGCATTCGCCCTTCGGTATTGGAGGAAAACCATGGCAGCAACCTGCCAGGTGACCGGAGCCGTTCCTGGCTTTGGACACAACATTTCGCACTCGCACCGGCGCACCAAGCGTCGCTTCGACCCGAACGTGCAGACCAAGAAGTACTTCGTGCCGTCGCTTCGCCGCAACGTCACGCTGACCCTCTCGGCAAAGGGCATCAAGGTTATTGATGCTCGCGGCATCGAGTCGGTTGTCAAGGACCTGCTCGCACGTGGGGAGAAAATCTAATGGCTAAGGCTCAGGACGTACGTCCGATCATCAAGCTGCGTTCGACGGCAGGAACCGGTTACACCTACGTGACCAAGAAGAACCGTCGCAACAACCCCGACCGACTCGTGCTCAAGAAGTACGACCCCGTAGTGCGCAAGCACGTTGACTTCCGTGAGGAGCGCTAAAAATGGCGAAGAAGAGCATGATTGCCAAGAACAACCAGCGCAAGGTCATCGTTGAGCGTTACGCCGCGAAGCGCCTCGAGCTGAAGAAGGCTCTTGTCGACCCGGCCGGCACCGACGAGTCCCGCGAAGAGGCTCGCAAGGGCCTCCAGAAGCTGCCCCGCAACGCCTCGCCGGTTCGCCTGCGCAACCGCGACGCGGTTGACGGTCGTCCCCGTGGCCACCTCTCCAAGTTCGGCATTTCGCGCGTACGTTTCCGCGACATGGCGCACCGCGGCGAGCTGCCCGGCATCACCAAGTCCAGCTGGTAACCAGCTCCTGATCGCGTAAGCGATCCAGGCACACCTCAGGGGATGCCCGACTCCGGTCGGGCATCCCCTGTTGCGTACCCGCCGCGTATCGCTCGGCCTCCGCCCTGATCGGGGGCCCGGGAGCCCGCATCGGTTCGCGCACAGCGCAAAGGCAGCCAATTAGCCGGGCAAAGCGGCCCGAAACGCCGTAAATCCGCGGATTTCCGCGGATCAATGCTAGATTCAACGCGGTCGAACCGACCAACGGAGGCGTTGTCACAACGTCGCCCGCTTCACGTGAATACCTGTTTTTTACAGACGAAGGTCCGAGGAGGACACTCAATGGCTGACAAGTCGCTGAACAAGACCGAGCTCGTTGCCAAGGTTGCCGCAGACTCTGGCCAGAGCCAGGCTGCTGTCGACGGCGTTCTGAACGCTTTCTTTGCAACCCTCGCCGACACCGTTGCTAACGACGGCAAGGTCACCATCCCGGGATGGCTCGGCGTCGAGCGCACCGCGACGGCTGCTCGCACCGGTCGCAACCCGCAGACCGGCGAAGAGATCGCCATCGCTGCCGGCCACCGCGTCAAGCTGACCGCTGGTAGCAAGCTCAAGGCTGCCGCCAAGTAGGTTGCAAGCTTCGTAGTACCACTGGGCGTCGACTTCGGTCGGCGCCCATTGTGTTTTCCAGGCTTGTGTTTTCCACGCTTGTGTTTTCCACGCGTGTTTCACGCGCGTGTGGTTTCGGCACGGCCTGCACCGGACCGACGGGCATCCGCCGCCGGTTAAGCTGGAGTGGTGCCCCGTTACGTTCGAATCATCGGGCCGGCAGCGCTGCTGCTGGTCGCCATTGTGGCGACGCTGGCGGGACTCGCCTACGGCGGCGGGGCGGATGCCCAACTCCTCGCCGACCCGGGCGCCGTCGTGCGCTGGGGTCTGCCTGTGGCCAAGCTCCTGGTCAACCTCGGCGCGGCCGGCACCATCGGCGCCCTGGTGCTCACCTGTTTCGCCCTGAGCCCGCGGGAGCGGGAGTTCGGCACCGCGATCGACCTGGCCGCCGCGTCGGCCGCGTTCCTCACCATCGCCTCCGCACTGACCGGCTTCCTCACCTTCCTGCAGGTGACCAACGTGACCGTGAGCCTGGATGACCGGTTCAGCGCCACGGTGGGCCAATTCTTCAGCCAGATCGCCATCGGGCAGGCCTGGCTCACCACCACACTGATCGCCGCGGCCGTGACCGTGCTCTGTTTCGCGGTGCGCAACCAGACCGCCCTGGTCTTCGTCACTGTGCTGGCCCTGCTGTCGTTGCTGCCGATGGCCCAGCAGGGTCACTCGGCGGGCGCAGAGGGCCACGACGCCGCGATCACGGCGCTCGGGCTGCACCTGGTCTTCGCCGCGGTCTGGTTGGGCGGCCTCCTCACGATCATCCTGCTGCAGCGCCAGCTGAGCCCAGCGCGCCTCCGCGAGGTCATGGGCCGGTACTCCACCCTCGCGCTGGTGAGCTTCGTCGTCGTGGCCGCGTCCGGGTACGTCAGCGCCGAGCTGCGCGTGGGCAGCTGGGACAAACTGCTCACCGGCTACGGCGTCCTGGTGCTGGCCAAGGTGGCCGTACTGCTCGTGCTGGGCGGTTTCGGCGTGCTGCAGCGCCGGTACCTGCTCAGCCGGATGCGCACCGTCCCCGGCACCGTCGACCCCTGGTTCTGGTGGCTCGTGGTGGGCGAGATCGCGTTCATGGGCCTGGCCAGCGGCGTCGCCGCGGCCCTGGCGAGGACCGCCACCCCGGTGGCGCAGGTGGTCACAACGGCCATCCCCACGGCCACGCCCGCGCAGATCCTCACGGGCGAGGTGCTGCCGCCCGAACTCACCTTCGCCCGGTACTTCACCGAGTGGAACTTCGACCTCGCCTGGGTGTTGTTCTGCGCCTTCGGCATCTTCTTCTACCTCGCCGGCGTAGTGCGGCTGCGTCGCCGCGGCGACAAATGGCCCCTGCACCGCACCATCCTCTGGGTGGCCGGGCTGATAACGCTGTTCTACATCACCAACGGCGGCGTCAACGTGTATGAGAAGTACCTCTTCTCCACGCACATGCTCGCCCACATGGCCCTGACGATGCTGGTGCCGGTGCTGCTGGTGCCGGGCGCTCCGGTCACGCTCGCGGCCCGCGCCATCCGGATGCGCCGTGACGGCAGCCGGGGCCCGCGCGAGTGGATCCTGCTGGCCGTGCACTCCAAATTCGCCGGGGTCATCTCCAACCCCATCGTGGCCGCGGTGCTGTTCGCCGGCTCACTGTGGGTCTTCTACTACACCTCGCTGTTCAGCTGGGCGACGACCGACCACATCGGCCACCAGTGGATGATCGTGCACTTCCTGATCACCGGGTACCTGTTCGTGCAGTCGCTGATCGGCATCGACCCGGTGCCGTACCGCCTGCCGTACACCTTCCGGCTGCTCCTGCTGCTGGGCACCATGGCCTTCCACGCGTTCTTCGGCCTGGCGCTGATGACCGGCACCGGCCTGCTCCTGGCGGACTGGTACGGCGCCATGGGCCGGGACTGGGGCGTCAGCGCCCTGGCCGATCAGCAGGCCGGCGGCGGCATCGCCTGGAGCGTGGGCGAGATCCCCACCATCGCCCTGGCCATCATCGTGGCCATCCAGTGGGGCCGCAGCGACGAGAAGGAAACCAAGCGTCGCGACCGCAACGCCGACCGCACGAATGAAGCCGAACTCAACGAATACAACGACCGCCTCGCCCGGCTGGCCGCGCACGACCGCTGATCAGCGCAGCTGAATGGCCAGGGCGCCGCCGGGCTGGATCGTGACGCTGATGCCGAGGGTGAACGGCACGTCCTCGTCGCGGGTGCTGCGGTCGCCGTCGTACAGGGACTGCACATCGACCACGATGTGGGCCTGGCCGATGGTGTCCGGCATGTCGAACGAGCTGTCGCCGCCGGCCAGGGCCACCGCGGGGTATTCGGCGATCGACCAGACCGGGGCCGAGGTGACCCTGTCGTCGATCTCGATCCCGAAGGGGCAGCCCGACGGCTGCAGCACCTGCTGGGTCGCGCAGTCGTCGAGGTACTCGTTGAGCTTGGTCTGCACCTGCTCGGTGAAGGCATCGTTGGGCATCGCGTCCACGGCGATGTCGGTGGCGCCGGACGTGACGACGGGCAGGCTCTGCACCGGAGCGGTCAACAGCGCCGAGTCGTGGGAGACGTTGTAGACGGTGGGGGCGAAGGCCAGGTAGGCCGCCTGGTTGGAGAAGGTGGCGGGCGCATCCGCGGCGGCGTGCGCCCGGGTGTCGAGGGTGAGGCCGTTCACCGTGAACGCGGCGTCGTGCAACACCGTCACCTGCAGGACGGCCAGGGGGCTGGCGGCGAATCCCCAGGTGCTGAACAGCCCGGCCACGGTGCCGAGGCGCTGGACCGTGAACTCCATCGACGTCTTCGCGCCGTCGAGCCTGAACTCGTAGACGACGGTGTGCTGGCTCTTCTGGGCCTCGCCGGCGGCGGCGGCGCTGGGCTCGTCGCTGACCAGTTCGATGTCGGTGATCGACCCCAGCACCGAGGGGCGCAGCAGCGTGCGCGGCAGGTCCTGGGGCAGGCCGGCGGCCTCGAGCGCGGCATCCGTGGGTTCGGCGCCCGGCAGGGCCAGGGCGGTGTCGGTGTCGTGGGCGGCCAGCGCGGTGAGGTATTGGCGCACAAAACCGCCGGCACTGTACAGATCGCGGTTGAGCGAGCCGATCGTGGCCACCACGGCGGCGGCGAGGAGCACCATCACCAAGCAGACGGCGATCGAGGCACGCAGATAGCGCCCCCGTGGTACCGCGTCCCCGACCCCATAGCTCACCTCCATATCCTACGGGGAGGCTTCGCGGCCCGGGCCCACGCCGGCCGTTACGCGGTGGGCAGGGCTGCCCGGTGGCGGTCGGCCGGGCTATGCTCCCAGCGTCGTGAGGAGTTGTAATGGTTCTGCGCAGCGCTCGGTCGGCCCCGCGAGCCGGGCGGAAGCGGCGCGTTCTCGCCGTGGCCGCACTGCTGGTGTGCGTGCTGGCCGCCTGTGCGCCCGGGCCGCGGCCGGAACCGTCGGGACGCGCATCCGCCACGCCGACGCCGTCCGTGACGGCCACCAGCACCCCGGCGGCACCGATGGTCACGATCGACAGCCCCATGGCTGAGGCGCCGGTGACCGTTCCCGTGACGATCAAGGGAACCGCGGGAACCGCCGACTCGACGCTCGTGGTCGACCTGCTGGATGCGGACGGCCACCCCCTCTGCGTGCGGCACATCACAACCACGCCGGGTGCCGGCACCCCCGCAACCTGGCATACCGACCTGGCCTTCGAGCCTCCGGATGCGCAGCAGGACGTCACGCTGCGGGCCTATACGCAGAGCGCCGCTGACGGCAGCGCTGAAAACGTCGTCGAGGTCCCGCTCACCCTCACCACGGAGCGTCCGCCGATCATCATCACCTCACCAGGATGCGGCGACACCGTCACTCCGGGCGGCGCCCTGACGGTCCTGGGCCGGGCCCTGGTGCCGGAGGCGCAGTTCACGCTGGAGCTGCGCGACGCATCCGGTGCCGCGCTGCTCACTCAGGATGTGACGGCGGCGGACGGGACCCAGGAGTCGGACTTCAGCGCGACGCTGGACATCCCGGCCGGACTCTCCGCCGGGTTCTATGACCTGGTCGGCTTCGACAACAGCCTGAAGGACGGCAGCGAACAATACGACTTCCCGGTGCAGCTCATCGTGCAGTGAGCGGCAGCGGAAGTTATCCACCGGCCCGGCGGGGAGTGGGCCGGCAGCGGCCGGGCGGTTACAGTGGAAGTGGTCATCGACCGCACTCGAGCCACTGTCGCACCACCTCCCCACCCCACCGAAAGTACCCCGTGACCGCGCTTCCCAACGAGATTCCGCTTTCACGCGAACAGGCCGAGGTGTTCGCTGCCATCGAGGGCACGAAACAGAACGTATTCGTCACCGGACGCGCCGGCACCGGTAAGTCGACGCTGCTCAACCACCTGTCCTGGAACACCAGCAAGCAGATCGTCATCGCCGCGCCCACCGGTGTCGCCGCACTGAACGTGGGTGGGCAAACGCTGCACTCGCTGTTCCGGCTGCCGATCGGGGTCATCGCCGACCACGCCATCGACCAGAACGACCAGCTGCGCAAGCTCCTCAACACCATCGACACCGTGGTGATCGACGAGGTCTCCATGGTCAATGCCGACCTGATGGATGCCATCGACCGCAGCCTGCGGCAGGCCCGGCAGCGCCCGCACGACACCTTCGGCGGCGTGCAGATCGTGCTCTTCGGTGACCCGTACCAGCTGGCGCCGGTGCCGGGCGACCCCGAGGAACGCGCCTACTTCGCCGACACCTACCGCTCGATGTGGTTCTTCGACGCCAAGGTGTGGCAGAGCGCCGAGCTGAAGATCTTCGAGCTCACCGAGATCCACCGCCAGCACGACGCCGGCTTCAAGACCATGCTCAACGCGGTGCGATACGGCCAGGTGACCCCCGAGATCGGCGGGGCGCTCAACGGTGCGGGCGCCCGCACGCCGCCGTCCGAGGGCGTCATCACGCTGGCGACCCGCAACGACGCCGTGAACCGCATCAACGCGGCCGCGCTCAAACGACTCTCCGGCAAGTCGCTCTCGGCCAAGGCCGAGGTCACCGGCGACTTCGGTGGTCGCACCTACCCCGCCGACGAGGTGCTCGAGCTCAAGGTGGGCGCCCAGGTGATGTTCCTGCGCAACGACAATCCGCTTGACGGTGGCCCGCGCTGGGTGAACGGCAGCATCGGCACCGTCACCCGGGTCGATTCCACCGTCTACGTCGACATCGACGGCACCACGCACGAGGTGGAACCCACCGTGTGGGAGAAGTACAAATACACCTACAACGCCGCCACCAAGAAGCTCAGCAAGGACGTCGTCGCCGAGTTCACCCAGTTCCCGTTGCGTCTGGCCTGGGCGGTCACCATCCACAAGTCGCAGGGCGCCACCTACGAGAAGGCGATCGTGGACCTGGGCACGCGGGTGTTCAGCCCGGGGCAGACCTACGTGGCCCTGAGCAGGCTCACCAGCCTGAACGGGCTCTACCTCACCCGGCCCCTGCGCCCCAGCGACATCATCGTGGACGAGAACGTCCTCCGCTTCATGGAGGGTCTGCGCGTCACGCCCCCCATCGACCGCGTCAAGGACTAACCCCCGCCCTCCCACCTACCCGCGAACTGTGAGGTAAGCCCCAAATCCGGCGCGTTTTCGCATATCTCACAGTTCGCGCAAGGGGTGGGCGCTCGGCAGCGGGACACTCTGGGTACACTGCCCGGCATGGCCCCCCAGCCGATCCCTCCCGCCGCGCGAGTGCGAGCGCGGCGCCGGTGGAGACGCGCCGCAGCCCTGATCCTGGTGGGCCTGGTGCTTCCGCTCAACGGATGCGCCGATGCCCGCACCTCGATTCCCACCGGGCCCGAGCAGACGTCGGGCACCCTGCCGGCAGCCACGGTGGCCTTCCTCGATGAGGCGCTGGCCGAGGGCATGCGGCTGGCCGGGGCATCCGGGGCCATAGCCGGCGTCTGGGTCCCGGGGGTGGGCCGGTGGCTGGCCAGCCCGGGCCGGGTGGGCGCCCAGCGCGAGCCCGGCACCGGTCTGCCGACCGGGGGCGCGGCGGTGAACGCCGGCATGCAGTTCCGGATCGGCACCCTCACCAGCGCCATGACCTGCACGGTTCTGCTTCGCCTCGTCGACGAGGGCAGGGTGGGTCTGGACGATCCGGTCTCCAGCTACCTGAGCCGCCCGCCCGGACTTGAGGGCATCACGCTCCGCCAACTGTGCCAGCACACCTCAGGGCTAGGCCAACCCGCGCTCGACCCGGAGTTCGTCGCCAACCCGACCCGGCAGTGGGCTCCGATGGAGCTGATCTCGGGAGGATTGGGCTCGGTGCGGGCGGGACAGCCCGGCCGGAAGTGGAACCGTTCCGAGGTGGGCATCCAGCTGCTCGGTCAGGCCCTGCAGGCGGCGACGGGTGAGCCGTGGGCGGATCTCTACCGGCGCTACGTCTTCGACCCGTTGGGACTGGAGAACACGGCGTACCCCGGGCCGGCTGCTCTCGAGCCTCCGCTCGACCATCCGCACGGATGGGCCGCAGCGACCGGCCCTGACGGCTCACCGGACTGCACCACCGTGCAGGACGTGACGCTCCTGTCGACGTCGATGACCGGTGTGGCGGGCGGGGTGGTCTCCACCCTTGAGGACCTCAGGACCTGGTCACTGGCGCTGGCCACGGGGAGTCTGCTCGAGCAGGGCACGGCAGGGGAACAGTGGGAGACCGTGCCGGAGGACGGCGCCTCCAGATGGCGACGGCAGGGACTGGGAGCCGAGCAGGTCGGTCCGTTCCGCGGCGGAGCCGGCGTCATACCCGGTTTCCTGTCGGCCACGCTCACCGATCCGGTGAGCGGCCTGATGGTGGTGGTGACGGTGAACAACTCCAGTGCCGGCGAGGAGTTCGTCCTGGCCCTGGCCCGGTGGCTGGCCGCGCTCGCCGCCGACGCGCGGCCCGACGGTGCACAGCATGCCGGTGCACAGCCCGCTGACGGCACAAGGACGGCGATGACGCTGCCCTGGACGGCGCGGGAGGCCCAGACGGATGTGCGCCGAGCGGCGGTCTGCCCGGCCGGCGCCGCGGATCAGGCAGCGCCGGCCGGGTGACCTGTCGGTTACTTCTTGAACGCGTCCTTGACGTTCTCGCCGGCCTTCTTGAGGTCGGCCTGAGTCTGGTCGGACTTTCCCTCGGCGACCTTCGAGTCGTCGTTGGTGGCCTTGCCGAAGGCTTCCTTCGCCTTGCCGGCGAGGTCCTGGGCGGCGTTCTCGATCTTGTCTGATCCACTCATCGTGTTCTCTCTTTCTCTAGGGGGTGGTTCTGGGGGGTCGGATGGGACTGGGGGCCGGGCGCCGGCCGGGCTGCGCCGGTGGGGTGGAGCCGGGCGCGGCCGGTGAGCCGGCTGTGCAGGCCGCCACCGAGCCGAACGAGCACAGGGACCTCGGCGCCGAGGGCGGCGTCGAGTCCGTGCACGGCGGTCTCGACCACCGTGATCGCGTCCCGCGGTGAGACCCCGCGGCGTACGGTGGCAGACACCGCGAGCACGGGCGTGCCGTGCACCGGGTAGGTCGAGACGGCCACCGCCACGAACTCCTGGCGGTCCTGCAGGGCTGCGGTGAGCATCTGCTCGGCGACCGCGGCGTCCACGATGGTGGCCCCGTCCGCTGTCGGTTCGACGTCGATGAGCCGGTCGGTGCGGCCGCGGCCCTGCCGCGCGATGAACACGACGAGCCCCGCGATGACGAGCGCCGGCACGAGAAGGGCCACGAGCGGCACCCAACTGCGCCCGGTGTCGCCCACGGCCGTGCCGGCGAGCAGCTCGGTGAGCCCGGCGGTGACGTCGGGGGCGGTGCGCGCCCAGGCCCGCATGAAGTCGGGCACGGCGACCAGGGCCACCGCGGCGGCGCCGAGCGCCACAGCCAGCAACCCGCTCACCAGGACCAAAGCCCGGTTGAGAATTCGGTTCGCGCCGTTCATGCGTCCACCCGTCCGGTCGGGGTGATCACCACGGTGGGTTCCAGGGGCGGCCGCAACGCGTCGAAGGCGATCGCCTCGGCGATGGCCTTCTCCGCCGTGAACCGGTTGGGCAGCACACCGGGTTCCGGGGTGAGGCTCACGGTGGCGCTCCGCCTGGACACCGTGACAGCCACACTGCCCGGAGCGATGTGGGCCGCCACGGATGCCCGACGCTCCAGCGACGCCGCGATCACGTCGTCGTCCACCACGACGGCCGCCCGGTCGGAGTCCACCTCGTGCCGGGCCCGGCGGCCGGGAAGCAGGGCCACCAGAACGAGGGCGATACCGGCCAGCCCGGCGAGGATGCCCACCGTGAGCAGGATCGCCGGCGCCAGCCGGTTGACCTGGCTCACGTAGGCCACGGCATCGGTGGGCGCGACGAGCAGAGCCGGCCGGTCGAGCAGCTCGAGCACCAGCTCCGTGCCGCCGTACAGGCATCCGGCGATGATCACCGAGGCCACCGAGACGGCGGCGACCGTGCGCGGCGAGTGTGTCTCGCGTCGCAGCATCCGCTTGTAGGTCGACCGATGCGCCCGGCTGACCGGGCGCAGGTGCGGCACCGTCACGGCCTGGCGCCGGGGCAGGGTGCCCGATACCGATGTGGTGACGCTGCCGTTCATGGTGTGCCGATCGTTTGGTGGAACTGTGGTGAGCGGGTCAGTCGACCCGGTCGGGGCGGCGGATGCGTGCGCCGGTGAGCCGCACGACCACCCCGGCGATCTCGGCGCCGGTGAGGTCGGCCACGGTGCCCCGGATCTGGTGCTGGGCCCGGTCGGTGCGGTCGAGGATGGTGCCGTCCGCGGGGCTGTCCGCTGCGGCGTCGAGGGTGGAATCGTCGAGGGGGACGACCCGGATCGGGGCGCGCACCGTGAGATCGAGCCCGCCGTCGGAGTCGGCCAGGCGCACGGAGACCTGGCTGGGACGCACGCCGAGCGCGTCCGCCGCGACCGCCGAGACCACCCTGGTCATCGCGCGTGTCGTGATGCGGGTGCTCCCGCGTCGGTGCAGGATCACCGTGGCTCCGGTCACAGGTCGCCGGCTTCGTCGGCTTTGTCTGTGTCGTCGGTCTCCGCGGGCAGGTGCACGTCGGTGATGGTGACGTTCACCTCGGTGACGTGCAGGCCCACGAGGCTTTCGATGGCCTCGATGATGGCGGTGCGGGCGTCTTCGGCGACCTGCTGCAGCGGTGCGGGGTACGTGGCGACGAGGGTGACGTCGACGGCGACCTGGCCCTCGCCCACGTCCACGCTGACGCCCTGCGTGTGGTCGGTGCTCTTGATCGCGTCACGGATGGCGCCGAGCGCGCGGGCTGCGCCGCCCCCGAGAGCGTGCAGACCGGCCACATCGCGCAGAGCCAGTCCGGCGATCTTGGCGACGACCGCGTCGTTGATCACGGTCTTGCCGCGCGACTCGCCGCTCGGGGTGACGGTGGGAGCGCTGGTGCCATCGGGAAGAATCGGGGTGGAGCCGTGGACGGTGCTGTCCGGGGTGAGGTTCGTCATGAGTCGTGCTCCTGTGTCGGTGGTTCGGAGAAAGCGGTGCGGCCTGTGGGATGCCCAGTTAGCCACTATGCTGCACGCAGCGGTGCCGTCGGGTGATTTTTTCTCCCCGAAACTCATTGATACTGTTCAGACGCATCTCGCGGACTGTTCGTCACGAACATCGAGTATTTGCCACGAGAGCGGGCTTGAGTAGAGAGAGGTCTCCGGTGACAACCACGGGGTCAGATGAGCGGTCGCCACTCGGCGACGCCACCGACGCGATCCTCGCCGCACGTGCAGCCGACGGTGACGTGCGAGCGTTCGAGGTGATTGTGCGACGGCACGGGCCGTTGATGCGTGCCTACGCCACCCGTATTTTGGGTTCCACCAGCGATTCCGATGACGTGGTGCAGGAGACCTTCATCACGGCGTGGGAGCGCCTGCCCGAGCTGCAGGACCCCGCGGCGACGAAGGCGTGGCTCATGCGGATCACCAGTCGAAAGGCGATCGACCGCATCCGTTCACGACGCCAGGATCAGCCCCTGGCGGACTGGGACGTTGCCGCGCCAGAATCAGAATCTCCCCACCATCAGGCCGAAGCTGCGTCACAAAGGGAGCGGCTCACACGTGCACTCGATACTCTGAGCGAAGCGCAGCGACAATGCTGGACTTTGCGGGAGATCGGCGGGCATAGTTACGCCGAAATCGCCGAAGAGCTTGACGTGCCGCCGTCCACGGTGCGGGGACTCCTCGCCCGGGCCAGGCAGAAGCTCATGCAAGAGATGGAGGAATGGCGATGACACTCCCTCACGACGACGCGAGCCGCGACCTCATCGCCCACCTCAGCGACTACCTCGACCGCGGAGAGACCCCGCCGGACGACTTCCTCAGCGAGGCCCCCGAGCACCGGATCGCCTACGACGCGCTCAGCCGCTTCCGCGCCCTCGCCGGCAACATCCTGGCCCAAGACGTCTCGGCCGAACCGGCCAGGGACGACAGCTGGGTGACCGGAATCCTCAACAACATCCACCGGGAAGCCCGAGCCGGGCGCACCATCCCGGTGTCGCACCCGTCACCGAAGGCCACCCTCAGCCTCACCGAAGGAGCCGTCAGAGGCCTGATCCGCTCTGCAGGCGACGGTGTTGCCGGCACCTTCATCGGCAAGTGCCGGCTCGAGGGCGACGTGGCGACCCCGGGCAGCCCGGTCACCGTCAACGTCGAGGCCAGCGTGTTCTGGGGCGAGCGGATGCCGCAGACGGCACAGCGGTTGCGCGACGCCATCACGACGTCGCTGTTGCACCACACCGAGCTGAACATCGTGGCCGTGAACGTGACGATCACGGATGTGCACCTGCGCCGGAACGCCAAGCCGGAGGAGTCCGGCAGCTGACGGTGCGCCGGGAGTAGCGGGGCCGCGCTGGGTCTCGACAGGTTCGACCGACGGGCGGGGTGCGCTCGACGGGCGGCCTCCGTGCGCCCCTAAGGTGGGACGATGACGGGGATCGTGCAGCGGCTGGAGCGCCGGCAGGTGGCGCTGTACCTGGCCGCCATCGCCGCCGGGGCGCTCGCCGGGTGGCTGTTTCCGACCGTCGCGCCGGTGTTCGCCGCCATGATCACCCCGGCGCTCGGGCTGCTGCTGTTCGCCACCTTCCTGGGCGTTCCGCTGGTGGACGTGGGACGGTCCGTGCGCGACCTGCGCTTCCTCGGCGCCGTGCTCGTGCTGAACTTCGCGATCGTGCCGGTCGTGGCGTTCGCTCTGACCCGGCTGATCGCCGGCGACCGCGCACTGCTGCTCGGCGCACTGCTCGTGCTCCTCACCCCGTGTGTGGACTACGTGATCGTGTTCACCGGCCTTGCCGGGGGTGCCCGGGACCGGCTGCTGGCCGCGACACCACTGCTGATGCTGCTGCAGATCCTGCTGCTTCCGGTCTACCTGCTGCTCTTCGCCGGGCCGTCGGCCACGGCGCTGATCGAGGTGGGCCCGTTCATCGAGGCGTTCCTGCTGCTCATCGTGCTGCCCCTGGTCGCCGCCGCGCTGGTGCAGGCGGGTTCCCGGATGCCGCGCACCGCCCGTGCCGCGCGCGCCACGGAGTCACTCATGAGCGCGCTCATGGTGCCGCTGATGATGCTCACCCTCGCCGTGGTCGTCGGTTCGCAGGTCTCCGCCGTGGGCGCCCAGGCGGCGGCCTTGGCGGGACTGGTGCCGGTCTACCTGGCCTTCCTTGTCGTCATGGTGGCCGTCGGGGTGCTCGCGGCCCGGGTCTGGCGCCTCGACGCCCCGGCGGCCCGCGCCCTGGTGTTCAGCGGTGCCACCCGCAACTCCCTGGTCGTGCTGCCGATGGCTCTCGCGCTGCCGGCCTCGCTGCAGCTCGCCCCGCTGGCCGTGGTGACCCAGACCCTCGTCGAACTGCTGGGCATGGTGATCCTGGTGCGGCTGGTGCCCCGGTTGGTGCCCGGCCGGGGCCCCGGACGCCCGTCTACCCGGCCAGCGGATCGGCCAGGATCAGCTCGCTGAGCGCACCCAGCAGGTCAGGTGCCAGGTCCATGGTCTGCAACTGGCCGATCAGGAGCGCGGGGTGTGCCGACAAGGTGATGGTCTCGAGGATCCGCGCCTTGAGGTCGTATTCGATTTGCGCATCCGTCAGCAGGGTGCGGGCGCGGCCCGGCACGTCGGTGCCGGCAACCACCAGGCCGTCGGCGAATCGCACGACCAGCCCGGCTGCGGAGGCGACGTCGGGCACCCGCACCGTGAGGGTGCGGGTGGCTTCGGCGTACTCCGTGCGATAGTCCGCCGGATGCCCGCCGACCGTCACCGAGATCGCGTCGGTCGGCGCCACCCCGACGAAGTCCAGGCTGAAGTCCCGAGTCGGCGGCACGCAGCGCCGGTTGCCCGTGGTGGGGGCGATCGTGAAGGTGCCACCGGTGACGGTCATCGCGGTGCGTGCCCAGGCGGACTCCACGACTAGGCTGCCGCTGCCATCGTCTTCGAGAAGGTCGAAGGAGCCGTCCGCTCCGGGGAAGATCCGCACCTGCAGGCGGGCGGGTGTCTCGGTGGTGTTGCCGACGTCCTCCGCGGGAACCAGCGGCACGATCGCCCCGGCCCTGGCCAGCACCGGGATTGACTCCAGGCCGCGGTAGAGGTGCAGCTCGCGGCCGCCGCGGTAGCGGAGACCCGTGAAGAAGTCGATCCAGGTGCCCTCGGGAAGCCAGGCCAGTACCCGGCCGACGCCCACGGCGCTGTTCAGCGGTTGCGTGATCGGGCACACCATGAGCTGGGTGCCGAAGAGGTACTGGTTGGGGGCCCGGTACGCCCCGGCTTCCTCGGGGTAGTCGTAGTAGACCGGCTGCACGAGCGGCAGCGCGTACCCGCTGGCCAGGTAGTTCATCGAGTACAGGTACGGCACGAGCTGGTGGCGCAGCCGGAGATGGTTGCTCATCACCTCGGCGGCGGCGGCGCGGAAGTTCCACGGTTCCTTCCCGCTGAACGGGTTTCCCTGGCTGTGCAGCCGCATGATCGGCGAGAACACACCGAACTGGGTCCAGCGCACGGCCAGGTCGTCGTCCTTGATCCCGCCCATGTGGCCGCCGATGTCGTGGCTCCACCACCCGTAACCCACGTTCGCCGCGGTGGCGGTGAAGTAGGGCTGGAAGTCCAGGCTCTCCCAGCTGACGATGGTGTCCCCGGAGAAGCCGACCGGGTAGCGGTGGCTGCCCAGCCCGGCGTACCGGGAGAAGGTGAGCGGTCGGGCGCCGGCACGGGCGCTGTCGAGGAAGTGGAAGTGGTTGAGCATCCAGAGCGGGTCGAGTCCCACGACCTTGGAGTGCGGTCCGGACTGCCAGTCCAGCCACCAGAAGTCCACGCCGCGTTCCTCGAGCGGGTGGTGCAGGCACTCGAAGTAGGCCGAGAGGAACGCCGGATCGGCGATGTCGAAGACGATGGGGTCCTCGTTCTCCGCGTCGACGCCGAGACGTCGGGCCATGGACGCGTAGGCATCCTCGTGGGCCTGCACGCCGTCGGCCGGGTGCACGTTGAGGGTGAGTTTCAGGCCGCGCTCGTGCAGCCACGCCATGAAGTCGTCGGGGTCGGGGAAGAGCTCGGTGTTCCAGCTGTAGCCGGTCCAGCCGCTTCCGTACTTCGGGTCGATGTCGACCCGGTGCCAGTCCATGTCCACGACGGCCACCGAGAAGGGTAACTTCTCGCGCTCGAACCGTTCGAAGAGTTCCCTGTAGTCGGCGTCGGAGTAGCGGTGGAACCGGCTCCACCAGTTGCCGAGAGCGAATCGGGGCAGCAGCGGGGTGGGCCCGGTGAGCGCGTAGAAGTCGGCGAGGCAGTCGCGGTAGCTGCGCCCGTAGCCGAAGAAGTATAGGTCGGTGCCGGTGCCGGTGCCGGAGCGGGGCTCGAGCCATCCGGCGTCATCGAAGACCAGGGAGGCGCTGTCGTCGACGACGGAGAACCCGTGCCGGCTCATCAGGCCCGGCTGCAGCGGAACCGCGCCGTCGATGTCGTCGAGGGTGCGCGCCGTGCCGCCGAGGTCGGCCGCCGGTTCCCCGAACCGCCACAGGCTCTTGTGGTCGCTGAGCTTGCCGGTGACCTGCACGCTCAGGCCGTTGGGGGAGAACGGCTTCTTGTCGTAGGCGAGCTGCAGGTGGGCGGTGATGATCTGCAGGTGGGTGCCGTGGTCGACGACCCGGAACTGCGGCAGCGGGAATTCGCGCGAGAGCACGAGCTGGCTGGCGCGGTCCTCGAACCGGTTGTCGACGCTGTACTCCATGCGGATCAGGCGCGAGGTGAGCACCGTGAACCTGTAGTTGGGGCCGGTGACGACGGCGGCCGGATACGCCTGGGGCGCGACGGGGAGGGTGGGGCGAACGACGGATGCCGGGGCGAGGTCGGGGGAGGTGGAGCTGTGGGTCATGGGAGAACAAGTCCTTCTTTGGAAGAGTGGGCGGGCGGGCGGGCGGCGCGGGCGGGCGGGGTCTGGTTAGCCCTTGACCGACCCGTCGGTGAGCCCGCCGACCAGGTATTTCTGTAGGCCGAGGTACACGATGAGCACGGGCATCGAGGCCAGTAGCGCGCCGGCGCTGAAGACGCCGAAGTTGGCGTTTCGCTGACCCTGGATGAGCCCGTAGAGGCCCACGGCGAGGGTCTTTGCATCGGAACTGGTGAGGAACACCGATGCGAGCATGATCTCGCTGTACGTGGCCACGAAGGTGAGCAGCGCCACGGTCGCGAGGATCGGCTTGACCAGGGGCAGCACGATGAGGAAGAACGTCTGCGCGTGCGAGGCGCCGTCGATGCGGGCCGCCTCGTCGAGCTCGCGCGGCACGGTGTCGTAGTAGCCCTTCAGGAGCCAGACGTTGCCGCCGAGCACCCCGCCGAGGTACGCCAGCACCAGGCCGAGGGACGCGTTCAGCCCGAAGGCCGGGAAGATGCCGCCGATCTCCACGAACATCAGGTACAGCGCGATGAGCGCCAGCAGCGACGGGAACATCTGCAACAGAAGCAGTCCGACCAGGAACTGGTAGCGGCCGCGGAACCTCAGCCGCGAGAACGCGAACGCCGCCGCGGCGGAGATCAGCACGGTGACGACAGTGGCCGTGAGGGTGACGAGGATCGAGTTGAAGAACCACGCCCCGAACTGGATCTCCGGGTTGTTGAACAGGTCGCTGAAGTTCTGCAGCGACGCGCTCGTGGGCACCACCGAGGTGCTCTGCAGGGTGCCCAGAGGGTTGAGGGCCGCAGAGACGATGAACAGAACCGGGAACAGCGCGAACGCCAGGGCCAACAGGGCCACGAGGTAGCGCCATCCGGTTCGCTGCCACCAGGATCCCTGGATGCCGGCGGCGAACCGCCCGCCGCGACGGGGCGGGCGGGCCGCGGCGGTCTCGGCCGGGACTGCGGGGGCGAGGGGCGTGATCGTCATGAGTTGACCTCCTCGAGGGCAAGCGCTCGTTTGAACGTGGAGATCGACAGGATCGCCACGATGATGAAGATGAAGATCGAGATCGCCGCGGCGAAGCCGAACTGGGAGCCGCCGTCGCCGAAGGCGAGCCGGTAGGTGTAGCTGATCAGCAGGTCGGTCGCGCCGGCCGACGGGTTGTCCGCCGGGAAGGGCCCGCCCTCTGTGAGCAGGAAGATCAGGGTGAAGTTGTTGAAGTTGAACGCGAAGGACGCCACCAGCATCGGCGCGATCGCCGTCATCAGCATCGGCAGGGTGATGGAGCGGAAGACCCGGAACGGGGATGCGCCGTCGACGATGGCCGCCTCGGTGAGGTTCGCCGGCATCGACTGCAGCGCTCCGGTGCAGATCAGGAACATGTAGGGGAAACCGAGCCAGAGGTTGGTGACCAGCAGGGCCGCCTTGGCCCACCAGATGTCGCCGAGCCAGTTGATGTCAAGGCCGGTGAGGTTGTTGATCAGGCCGAAGTCCTTGTTGTACATGCTCGCCCAGACCAGCGCGGTGATGAAGCCGGGCAGGGCGTAGGGCAGCAGGAGCAGGGAGCGGGTGAGCCGTTGGCCGATCATCTTGCGGTTGAGCACGATGGCCAGCAGTAACCCGAGCCCGAAGGTGCTCAGCACCGACAGGCCGGCGAAGGCGATGTTCCAGATCAGGATGCCGATGAAGCTGTTGCGCACGGTGTCGTTGGTGAGCACCTTGGCGAAGTTGTCGAGGCCGACGAATTGCTTCCAGCCCGGTGCGAGCGTGGCGCCGCCGTCTTCCGGAACCCAGCTGGCGTTGTCGGCGACGTAGACGGTGCCGTCGGTGCTGTCGATGATGGTGTCGCTCGCGGCGTCGTACCGGTACTGCACGGTGCCGGAGAAGGCCTCGGACAGGCCGATCTTCTTGACCGCCTCGTCTCGGTCGAGGGGCACGCTGAAGGTGTCGAATTCGCGGGAGCGGTCGTTGATCTGCACCCCGGTGAGCAGGCTGTAGCCGTCGGCGGCGCTGACCTTGCCGTTGTCGATGGTGACGCTCGAGTCGGGCACCGGGGCGATGCCGCTCTCGTCGCCCTGCAGCACGCTGCCGTCGGCGGCTACGAGGAGGTAGACGAAGGGGGCGGTGTCCGGGTCGGCGCCCTCCGGCACAGCGATGCTGAGCGCGTACCGTTCGGCGTCGGCGCGCTCGACGATCGGGCCGTCCACCGTGATGGCCTCGATCGACTCCTCCTTGGAGATGGTGTGACCGTCGGAGGCGTTGGTGAACGAGGTGTAGAAGGTGTACAGAACCGGGTAGATCTGGAACATCAGCATCAGCAGGATGCCCGGGATCAGGTATTTGAGCGGGATGGCCCGCCGGGTGGCATAGGTGCCGATGACGGCAAGGGTGGCGGCCACCACGATGGTGCTCGCCCACCACTGTTCGTTGGCGATCGTGATGGAGAGGGCTTGGATGGCGACGGCCAGCACGATGGCCAGCATGAGGTAGCGGATCACCACGCCGAGACCACCGTTGCCGGCGCGGAGCCGCGGTGGGCGGGATGTCGGTGCCGACGTGCCGGCGGGCTCGGGGCGTTTCTGCAGGACGGTCATGATGCTGGCCCCTTCGCGGCCGGGCAGCGGTGCGGGCTCGGGGAGCCCGCACCGCACGCGGTGGACTTAGTTGGCGTCGGCGATCTGCTGGCGGATGGTGGCGGCGGCTCCGGTGAGAGTGCTCGCCGGGTCGGCCCCGCCGATGATGGCGGCCTCGGCCTTGCTCAGCGGGTCCCACACCACGGCCATGGCCGGGAAGGTCGGGCTGGGCTGGCCGAGGACGCCGGCATCGCCGAGGCCCTTGATGTCGGCATTGGTGCCGGACTGCTGCGTGAACGCCGCGGTGACGGCGGAGGGGCGGCCGTTGGCCTCGCTGAAGGCCAGGGAGGTCTCGACGTCGCTGCCGATGAAGTTCGTGACGAACTCCTGGGCGAAGGACTTGTTCGTGGCCTTGGACGAGATGTAGAGACCCTGCACGCCCACAAACGGCTTGGCGGTGCCGCCGGTGAAGCCGGGAACGGCGGTGATCTCGTAGTTCAAGCCGGCCGCCTTGAGGGCTTCGATGGCCCATCCGCCCGACACCATGTACGGCGTCTTGCCCTCGGCGAAGAGGGAGATGCTGTTGTCGGCGTCAATGGAGGTGGTGAGCACGCCCTGGCTGGCGAGTTCCTGGATCTTGGTCATCGCGGCGATGGACTCCGGGGAGTCCAGGCCGAGGTCGTCGGGGTTGTAGGTGCCGTCGGCGTTCAGGCCGAACAGGTACCCGCCGGCCCCGGTGAACAGGGGCTGCAGGTGGTAGGAGTCACCGTTCTGGCCGACCGGCAGGGAGAGCACGTTCTGCACAGTGCCGGCATCCACGAGCTGCTGGCCCGTGGCGACGAGGTCTTCGATCGACGCCGGCACCGTGGGCACGAGGTCGGTGTTGCGGAACAGGGCGACGTTGTCGATCGCGTAGGGAACGCCGTAGACCTGGTTGTTGTAGGTCATCGCGTTCACCGCAACGCCCTGGTAATTGGCGAGCTGGTCGGCCGACAGGTTGAGCGGGTCGATCGCGTCGTTCTGCACGAGGTTGCCGATCGCATCGCTGGCGGTCACCAGGATGTCCGGGCCCTTGCCCGAGTTCGTGGCGGTGACGTAGGTGGCGCGCAGCTCCCCGCTGATGGCCTGCACCTCCACCGAGATGCCGTTCTCCTCGCCGAAGGTGGCGGCGAAGGGCTTGAGCATGGTCGCCTGTTCCTGGGAGGTCCAGATGACCAGGTCGGCGTTGGCGCGGACGGGCGCTTCCGTGGCCGACGCGCTGCTCGCCGCGGGGGTGCCCGGGCTGCTGCATCCGGTGGCGAGAAGGCCGACGGCCGCGATCACGGCAAAGCCGGACACGAGGTGGGTTCGATGACGCATGAAGACTCCTTTATCTTCGAGGACACCCCGCCAGGGAATGACGGGGCTGTCGGGGGTGCAGTGCAAGGCCGGCGCCCCGGAGAGATTTCCCGCCCCAAGGTTTAGCGCTATACCTCGAGAAGCTAGCAGCCGGGATTCTTCGTGTCAAATACCTCCTGAGCGACGGATGCACCGGCCGCCGACTGCCTAAACTGAGGTGCGCCTGCAGCACGGCGCACGGAGGACTCGGAGGTGAGTGCGGTGGCGGTGACGCTCAAGGACATCGCCAACGAGGCCGGCACCACCCTGATGACCGTCTCCAACGTGATCAACGGCCGCTACGACAAGGTCTCGCAGGCGACGGTGGACAGGGTGCGGGCGATCGCCGAAAAGCTCGACTACGTGCCAAGCGCCACGGCGCGCAGCCTGGCTGCCCGGTCGTCACGGCTGGTCGGCGTGCTCCTGCCCGACTCCGCGGGCCACGACGTGCTCGTCAGCCCCCACAACGTGGCGGTCATCGGGGTGATCGAGGGCATGCTGCGGGAGAACGGGTACTACCTGCTCCTGCGCAGCATCCCGCCGTCCGATCCCGCTTCGGTCACCGCGGCCCTGCGCTCCTGGAATCTCGACGGCGCCGTTTTCATCGGCTTCCTTGACAGCCAGATCCGCACCATGCGTCCCACGCTGGACACCTCCATGGTGGTGCTGGACAGCTACGAGAAGAACTCCGACGTAATGAACGTGCGGCTCAACGACCGCAAGGGCGGCTACATCGCCACCCGGCACCTGCTCGACAAGGGGCACACCCGGATCGCCTTCGTGGGGCCCAAGATCACCGAACGCGGCGTGGTCAAGGAGCGGTTCAGCGGCTACCGCAAGGCGCTGCGTGAGGCCGGTATCCCCGTCGACGAGTCCCTCATCGTGGCCACCGACGTCGCCCACGCCAGCGGCGTCGAGGCCGGCCGGTTCCTCAGCACGGAGCATCCGGACGTGACCGCGGTGTTCGCCACCGCCGATTTGCTGGCCGCGGGAATCATGGAGGGTGTGCGGGCGGCGGGGCGCGATGTGCCCGCGGACCTGTCGGTCGTGGGCTTCGACAACCTCGACCTGGCCACCTATGTGTCGCCGCAGCTGACCACGGTGACTCAGGACCTGACCGCCAAGGCCACCCGGGCCGTGGAGCTGCTGTTGATGAGCATGCGGTCGGAGAGCATTCCGGCCGCCGAGACCGTCATGGACGTGCAGCTCGTGGAGCGCGGCTCGGTGCGGGACCTCACGGCCTGAGCGGCTGCGGCCGTGCGTGGCCGGGCGTGATCATGCCGGCGGGGCCTGCGGCTGAGCCGAGCGAGGGCTCGGGGCATGTTGCGTTCCGTGACAGCGCGCCGTGACATCGGAAAAACCCGAACCTACACTCGAGGCAACGCTCGCCGGCTGCGAAGGCCGACCGCGAAGGAGGCTTGATGATCACCCATCCGCTGCACATGCTGCGCTGCAATGACACGGGCCACGACGCCTGTGTCAACCAGGGCGCCGGACACGAGATCCGGCCCATGCAGGCGCGGCTCGCCGCCGCCGCCCCCGGTCAGTGGAGCGACGGCATCGTGGTGCGCGCGACCACCGACGGATGGATCGGGATCGCGATGCTCGGCCCGGCCGACGAGGCAGACCCGAGCGACGCTCTCCCGTATGACGCTCTTCCGACAACCCTGTGGGTCTGGAACCACGCCGACCACAGCGCACAGCTCACCAACGGTCAGCCGGTGGCGGTGCATCCCCTGCACAACGTGCTGGCGCACGGCTCGAGCCGCATCAGCATCGTCACGATCTGACCCGGCGAGCCGACTCAGCTCGCCGGGGTCATCTCCTCAGCGCTGAACCGTCCGTTCACGAGAGTCCCGACCCCGACCCCTCGAGAGTGCTGTCGGTTTGTAAAATAGGCCCATGGTGGGCATGAACGACAGGGTGACCCTCGACGTCACGGTCGCAGAGTGGGAGGCCTACCTGCGCGGCGCTCCCGACCAGGGTGGGGTGCGCCTGAAGCTGCGCAAGAAGAACTCCGCGGCGCCGGGGATGACCTGGTCAGAGGCCCTGGATGTGGCGCTCTGCTACGGCTGGATCGACGGGCAGACGAACCGGCTCGACGAGGACTACACGCTCACGGGCTTCTCGCCGCGCCGCAAGAACAGCCCCTGGTCGCAGGTGAACCGGGAGCACGTGGCCCGGCTCATCGCGGAGGGTCGGATGCAGCCGGCGGGGCTCGCCGAGGTGGAACGGGCCCAGGCCGACGGCCGCTGGGACGCCGCCTACCGGCAGAAGGATGCCGTGCCGCCCGACGACCTGCAGGCCGCGCTGGACGCCGACCCGGCCGCCGCCGCGTTCCTGGCCGGGCTGACCAAGGTCCAGAGGTTTCAGATCTACTTCAGACTCGGCAGCATCAAGACGCCCGCGGTGCGGGCGGCGCGCATCCGTGACGTGGTGGAGAAGGCCGCGCGGGGCGAGCGGCACTACAGCTGAGCCGCTGGCCCCTTGCGGCGGCGGTCAGGTAGGTGAGCCAGGCACGAGCAGGCCGGACTCGTACGCGATGATCACGAGCTGGGCCCGGTCGTGGGCGCCGAGCTTGGTCATCATGCGGTTCACATGGGTCTTGGCGGTGTGCGGGCTGATCACCAGTTCGGCGGCGATGTCGCCGTTGGCGTGGCCGCGGCCCACCAGCAGCAGGATCTCGCGCTCCCGGTCGGTGAGCGACGCAAGCGCGGCCGGCACCACGAGGGCCGTGGGCGCGTCGGGGGCGGTGTAGCGGTCGATCAGGGCCTTGGTGGCGCGCGGCGAGAGCAGGGCGTCGCCGCCGTGCACGGTGCGGATGGCGTTCATCAGGTCGGGCGCCTCCGTGCCCTTGCCCACAAAACCGCTGGCCCCCGCGCGCAGGGCCTGCAGCACGTACTCGTCCTCCTCGAACGTGGTGAGCACGATGATCCGGGTCGCCGCCAGCAGCGGGTCGGCGCAGATGGCCGCGGTCGCCTGGATGCCGTCCATGACGGGCATCCGGATGTCCATGAGCACGATGTCCGGACGCGTCTCGCGCACCAGGTCGACGGCTTCGCGCCCGTTGGCGGCCTGCCCGGCCACGGTGAACCCGTCCTCGTGCGAGACGAGCTCGGCCACGGCCGTGCGGATCAGGGTCTGGTCATCGGCGAGAACCACGGAGATCATGACGCACCATTCGGTCGGGAGTTGGCGGGAAGGTCGGTGGGCAGCCACGCGGTGAACCGGAACACCGGCCCAGGACCGCGCAGGGCGGTGAGGGTGCCGGCCACAGCGCTCACCCGTTCGCGCGCGCCGAGCAGCCCGTGCCCGGCGGTGCCGGCCGCGGCGCTCGCCGCATCCGTACCCGTCGATGCCGCGCGCGGAGGTGTCGCCACGGTGTTGGTCACCGTGATCTCGATGCCCGCGGGCTGGTAGTCCAGGTGCAGCAGGCAGGAGCGGTCCGCACCGTGCTTGTGCGCGTTGGTGAGTGCTTCCTGCACGACGCGGAAGGCGACGCTGTCGACGGCGCCGGGCAGCGGCCGGGGCGTGCCGACCACCCGGTGTTCCACCCGCAGGCCGCTCCGTTCGAAGTCCAGCAGAAGCGGCTCGAGGTCGGCGAGCCCGGCGACGGGCGCCGTTGTCTGGTCGGTGGCGGCATCCGGGGCCCGCAGCACATTGAGCAGGCTGCCGATCTCGCCGAGCACGGTGCGTGCGGCCTCACGGATGGTGGCCAGCGACTTCTCGGCGTCGGCCGGCCGGCCGGGCAGTGCCTGGGAGGCCACGCTCGAGTGCAGGTTGATCACCGCGATCTGGTGGGCCAGCAGGTCGTGCAGGTCGCGGGCGATCCGCAGCCGCTCCTCGGCCACCCGGCGCAGCGCCTCGGACTCCTTGGTTTCCTCGGCCCGGCGGGCCCGCTCGGTGATGCCGCGGATGTAGGCGGCATGCGACTTGTTGGCGTCGCCGGCCGCGGTGGCGAAGCCCACGAAGGCCGCCAGCTGCAGCATCGCCCGCGCGTCGTTCCACGGGGTCTCGAGGAACGCGACGGTGGCGGCGGCCAGAAGGAGCACCGCGGCGGCGGAGAACAGCAGCGAGGTCCGCCGCGGCCGCCAGCGGGCCACCGCGAACACACCGATCAACACCGCAATCAGATACGACACGATCGGTCCGTCCACGGCGAGCCCGAGCACGCAGGCGACGACGGCCGCGGATGCGCCCACCAGCGGCGCACGCCGGCGCACCAGCACCGACCCGGCCGATACCAGCACCAGCAGGCCGGCGGCGACGCTCGAGGTCGCCGCGCCGCCGAGGCTGTGCGGGGCAAGGCTCGGGCCGAGCACGATCAGCACCACGATGACGTCCCGCAGCCAGGCCGGCAGCCGGGACAGCGGCGAGAAGGAGCGATCGACCGGTTCGGGCTCGGTGACCGCGGGCGTCGGCCGGCGGAAAGGGGCGCGGGAAGGATGCGGTGCTGCGGTTTCGCGCGAGTTCGGCATGCTGTCCTCCCGCCCGGTGATCGGGCTCGTCTTATTCTGTCAATCGAACCGGGGCCGCGTCTGCCCGCGGGCGTGGGTGCTCGGCGTACCACGATCGCGGTACGCTGCCGCCGAACCATGCTCCGCCGGCACCATTGGCGGTACGGCCAGGTTCCTACGCCGGGAGGACGACCGGCCCGGCGCACCCCGCGAGACTGGGGGAGTGCCGTTGGGCCGGTTCGTTGGTGGGCCGGCCCGGCAGGCACGCCAACGCCGGCAGCCGCATCCGACCCGCCGCACACGTTGTCTTGCACCGGCCGCAGTCGCACCATTCGCAACCGCATCATCGACGCATCTTTCAGGAGAGCCACCCCCATGACCGTGCCCATTCTCGCCGCCCGCGACATTCACAAGTCGTACGGTCGCGGCGCCACCCGGTTCGACGCCCTCAAGGGCGTCTCCCTCGACATCCAGCAGGGCGAGTCCATCGCCATCGTGGGCAAGAGCGGATCAGGCAAGTCCACGCTCATGCACCTGCTCGCGCTGCTCGACAACCCCACCACAGGGGCCGTCGAACTCAGCGGACGCGATGCCGGCTCGCTGAGCGGCCGCGTCGTCAACCAGACCCGCAACGAGACCTTCGGGTTCGTCTTCCAGCAGTTCTTCCTCACCCCCAACACGAGCGTGCTCGACAATGTGACGTTGCCGCTGCAGATCGCCGGCGTGAGCGGGGCCGAACGCAAGCGCCGCGGCATGGCGGCGCTGGAGCAGCTGGAACTGGCCGACAAGGCGAAGAACAAGGCCACCGACCTCTCCGGCGGCCAGAAGCAGCGTGTGGTGATCGCCCGGGCGTTGGTGAACAACCCCAGCGTGATCTTCGCCGACGAGCCCACGGGCAACCTCGACTCCGCCACCGGCAAAGTCGTGGAGGACATCCTCTTCTCGCTGCAGAAGGAGAAGGGCATCACCCTGATCATCGTGACCCACGACGAGGACCTCGCCGCCCGCTGCGACCGCCGGGTGTACATCCGCGACGGTCTCATCACCGACACCCTGCACGGGGAGCCGACTGCCACCGCGGCCCCGGCCCCGACGTCCGCACCGATCACCGGGGAGGTACGCGCGTGAACGCCTTCGACCTGATCCGCACGGCCGTGAAGAACAGCCTGCGCAGCAAGACCCGCACCACCCTCACCGTGCTCGCCATCTTCATCGGCGCGTTCACCCTCACCCTCACCAGCGGGGTCGGCACCGGCATCAACCAGTACATCGACACCACGGTGGCCTCGATCGGCGCCGACGACGTGATCACGGTCACCAAGGCCGCCGAAGACACGACGGATGGCCCGGTCGAGTACGATCCCGACGCCAAGGCCGTCGCGGCCGCGACGGGCCGCCCCGGCTCCACAGTCGTGGCCCTCACCTCCACCGACCTCACCGCCATCGAAGGCGTCGACGGGGTGCTCTCGGTCGAACCGCAGCTGCGGGTGAGCCCGGACTACGTGCAGGTCGGCGACGGCACCGCCTACGAGGCCTCCGTCGGCAGCTTCATCCCCGGCATGGCCCTGGATCTCGCCGCCGGCGCCGAACCCGACTCTGCAAGCACCACCAATGAGGTCGCCATCCCGGTCTCCTACGTCGACGCCCTCGGGTTCTCCGACGCGGATGCCGCGGTGGGCCAGACGTTGACCTTCGGCGTGACGGATGTGCAGGGCACGCAGTCGCAGCTCACCGCCACCATCGTGGGCGTGGCCGAGGAGGGCCTGGTGGGCTCGACCGCTTTCACCGCGAACGAGGCACTCACCCAGACCCTCTACGACACCCAGAGCGTCGGCCTCTCCGACGCGGGCAAGGACAGCTACGCGCAGGCCATCGTGCGGTTCGATCCCACCGGAACGGATGCCGATCTCAGCGCCCTCAAGGGGTCACTGAGTGACCTGGGCTACACCGGCACCACCGTGCAGGACACGATCGGCGCCTTCAAGGCCGTCATCGACGGCATCGTGCTGGTGCTCAACGCCTTCGCCGTCATCGCCCTGCTGGCCGCCGGTTTCGGCATCGTGAACACTTTGCTGATGAGCGTGCAGGAACGCACCCGCGAGATCGGTCTGATGAAGGCCATGGGACTGGGCGGCGGAAAGATCTTCGGCCTGTTCAGCCTCGAGGCGGTGTTCATCGGATTCCTCGGCAGCGCCATCGGCGTGGCCGCCGGCATGCTGGCCGGCACGGCCGCCAACGCCCTGCTCGCCGACACCCTGCTGGCCGACCTGCCCGGGCTCACCCTGGTGGCGTTCGACCCGGCGGCCCTGGCCACGATCGTGCTCACCGTGATGGGACTGGCCTTCCTGGCCGGCACCATCCCGGCCCTGCGCGCCGCCCGCCAGGACCCGATCGAGTCGCTCCGCTACGAGTAGTGCCGCCGGCCTTCCGGGCCGGTTCTGACAGAGGGTGCGCCGGGTGGCGCGCCCTCTGTTTCGTGTGTGCACTTCCGCCGGCGGCGAGCGTCGCGGCGCAGGAAAAGCGTCGTGGCGCAGGAAAGGCGGCACTCTTGCCTGCGCCACGAGGCTGAACGTGCGCCACGAGGCTGAACCTGCGCCACGAGAGGAGTGCGCGGGGAGATGTCGATCAGGTTGCTCTGGCGCCGGTCAGGCTCCGGGCGTCACGTCGGCCCGGCTCAGGGGAGTCTGCCGCGGGTCCTGCTGCTGGTAGACGTCGGGGATGCCGTCACCATCGGCATCCACCGCTTCGGCCTGCTCGATGCGGCGGTAGAGCCGGTTGCGGGAGCGCAGGATCACCGAGGCCAGCAGCGCCGACGTGAGCGACGCCACCAGGATGCCCACCTTGGCGTGGTCATTGGCCAGCGACCCGGCGCCGAAGCTGAGATCGGCGATGAGCAGCGACACCGTGAAGCCGATGCCGGCGAGGATCGCGACGCCGGTCAGGTCGATCCAGCGCAGCGTCGGGTCCAGGCGCAGCGGGGTGAGCTTGGTCATCAGCCAGGTGGTGCCCACGATGCCGACGGGCTTGCCGAGCACCAGGCCCACGATGATGCCGATCGCGACGGGGTCGGTGACCGCGCCGATCAGGCCGTTCCAGCCGCCCACGGTGACGCCGGCGGAGAAGAACGCGAAGACCGGCACGGCGAATCCGGCCGAGAGCGGGCGGAACCGGTGTTCGAAGTTCTCCGACAGGCCCGGTCCGGCCACCGCGGGTGCACCCGCGCGGCTGCGGCGGTGCAGAACCGGCACGGCGAAGCCCAGCAACACCCCCGCGACCGTGGCGTGGATGCCGCCCGCGTGCACGAGGGCCCAGACCGCGAAGCCCAGGGGCAACAGGATCAGCCAGGCGGCCCGGGCCCGCTCCGCGAAGAAACGCCGGTACTTCTGGGCTAGGAACGTGTACAGCGCCAGGGGGATCAGCGCCAGCAGCAGCGGGCTGAACTGCACGTCGTCGGAGTAGAAGATCGCGATGATCGAGATGGCGAGCAGATCGTCGACCACGGCCAGGGTGAGCAGGAAGATGCGCAGCGCGCTGGGCAGGTGCGAGCCCACGATGGCGAGCACCGCGACCGCGAACGCGATGTCGGTGGCGGTGGGGATGGCCCAGCCGCGCAGGGTCTCGGGGCTGACGAGGTTGACGCCCGCGTAGAACAGGGCGGGCACGGCCACGCCGCCCATGGCGGCGGCCACCGGCACGATCGCCCGGGATGGGTTGCGCAGATCGCCGGCCACGAACTCCTTCTTGAGCTCCAGGCCCACCAGGAAGAAGAAGATCGCCAGCAGCCCGTCGGCCGCCCAGGCACCCAGGCTCAACTCCAGGTGCCACGGTTCGTAGCCGATGCGGAAGTCGCGCAGGGCGAAGTAGCTCTCCGACGCGGGCGAGTTGGCCCAGATCAGCGCCACAGCCGCGGCGAACACCAGCAGGAACCCGCCGACGGTCTCACGACGGAGGATCTCGCCGATGCGGAGCTTCTCGCGGTAACTGCCTCGCGAGGGAACGCTCTGCGGGGAGGGGGAAAGAGGGGTGTCGCCGGACATGGCACTCCTGAGGTTTGGGGGTCGGTCGTACGAGTGCTGACCAGACTTCCCAGCTCACCTGCCATCTAGCCTAACCGGCTCGGCTGATCAGGTCATGTGCGACCGGGCCGCTGGGGCCGCAGCCCCGACCGGAGATGAAGTAGTCTCGAAAATCGAGGTTCCCGGGGTGGGGCCGGGATGCAACCGGGCGCCCCGTTTCCCACTCCACGACGAGGTGACGGGTGCGAATGACGAGGCGGATGCCGCGGACCATGCCCGCACGCCCGGGGATCGCCGAGGTTGGTCTCCTCGATGCCATCGGGGCGCCCACCGCCGTGACGCTCGCCCTGTCGGGTGTCTGCGGTCTGACCGCCGCCGTCCTCGCCCTGGCCGGCCGGCCTGGGCTCGCGCTCCTGACCAGCGCGGTGGCACTGCTCGCCGGCTGGCTCAGTGTTGCCGGTCTCGTGCGGAAACGCCGCACCCAACTCACCACCAGTCTGCACCTGCACCGGCTTGAGGCACGTCGGGCCGAACAGGTTTCGGTGCTCAGCCATGAGATCCGCACGCCCCTCGCGGTGATCCTCGGCTCCGCGGAACTGCTCGCCGAGCAGGCGCCCGGCCCCCTCACCGAGCGGCAGAGCGTCTTCATCCGGCGCATCCTCGACAACGCCACGAGAATGCAGTCGCTGGCCGAGCAACTGCTGATGCAGGCCCGGATCGAAGCAGGCCTGTTCGAGGTGCACCCGGCCACCGTCGATATCCGCGCCCTCATGCGCAGCGTGGTCGAAGACCTGGCTCAGGTGACCGAGGTGCCGATCGTGCTGGACACCCTCGGCGCGCCCGTGCGCGCGTACATCGATGCCCAGCTGATCCGGCAGGTGGTCACGAACCTGATCATGAATGCGGTGCACAGCGACCCGCACAGCAGCCGGGTCGAGGTGCGGGTCGTCGCGGGTGACGACCAGGTCATGGTGTCGGTCAGCGACGGCGGAACCGGCATGACCGACCACCAGCGCGACCGGCTGTTCCGCAAGTTCTCCAGCGGACAACCGCTGGGCAACGGCACCGGGATCGGCCTGTTCATTTCGCAACAACTGATCGAGATGCACGGCGGCCGGATCTTCGTCGACACCATCTCCGGAAAGGGCACCACCATGATGTTCACCCTGCCGCTCACCGGACGTTCCCGTGGTTGACGCCGGCCCGCTGGCCTTCGTCGTCGACGACGAACCCGCGATGCTCGACATCATCACCTTCGCCCTGCAGACGCAGGGCATGCGGTTCGAGAGTTTTCGCTCGGCAGAGGCGGCCTGGTCGGCCCTGCAGGCCACCCGTCCCGACCTGATCGTGCTCGACGTGATGCTGCCGGGAATCTCTGGAGTCACGCTGTGCCGGCGGATCAAGGCCAACTGGGACATCCCCATCATCTTGCTCACCGCGAAGGGTGAACCGGCAGATCGCATCGAAGGCCTCGAGGCAGAGGCGGACGATTACATCGTCAAGCCGTTCCATCCGCGCGAACTGGCGTTGCGCGCGCAACGCCTGCTCAAGAACGGCGGGGACTCCACCCGTCTCGGCACCGTGGTGGGCACCGTTCAGCTCGACCCGTCCGGCGTTGAGGTGGTCATCGCCGGAACCCGCATCGCCCTCACCTCGAACGAATTCAAGGTGCTGTCGGCGCTGATGACGCAACCGAACGTGCCTCTCGGTTTCAACCGGTTGCTGACCGCCGGGTGGGGCGACATCGACCGGCTGGGTGGGCGGGAAATGATCAAGACCACCGTGTACCGACTGCGGCACAAGCTCGACGCCGCGGTACCGGAGAGCGGCCAGCTTGTGGAGAGCGTGCGCGGCACCGGCTACCTGCTCAGGGGCACCGTGGGTGCGTGAGCCCGTCGGGCCGAACCGCGCCGCCATGCTGAGTGGCAAAACTGTCACCATCTGTCACTGACCTGTCACCGACCCGGCGCCCGCGGCTCCCTAGCCTTGAACCACTTCCCCCGGCGCCGCACCAGGCGCCGTCACAGCTCTGCTCATGAACGAAGGAGTTCATTCCCATGCCACGTCTCGCCCGTGCTTCTGCCACCGCCCTCGCCGCCGGCGCCCTTCTCCTCACCGGATGCGCCGGTCCGGCCGGCTCCACAGGCTCAGACCCGGCCGCTTCAGACCAGTCGCTCACCTTCGTGTGCAGCCCCCAGGAGGACTGGTGCCAGCTCATCGCTGCCGAGTTCACCAAGGACACCGGCATCAACGCCAACTATGTGCGGCTCAGCGGCGGCGAAGCCGTCGCCCGGCTGAGCGCGTCGAAGGAGTCCCCGGAGTTCGACGCCTGGTTCGGCGGCGGCGCAGAGGGGCACATGGCCGCAGACGAGCAGGGCCTGATCGACACGTACACGTCGAAGAATGCCGACCAGATCCCCGAGGAGTACAAGGACGCCGACGGAACCTGGACCGGCGTCTACGTCGGCGCGCTGAGCTTCTGTTCCAACACCGACGTGCTCGACGACATCGGCGCCAGCGCACCGAAGTCCTGGGCCGACCTGCTGAATCCCGCGTTCAAGAGCAACATCGCGATGGCGCACCCCGGCACCTCCGGCACCGCCTACCAGGCCGTGTGGACTCAGGTGGAACTGAACGACGGCGACACCGACAAGGCCATGGACTACTTCGGTGCCCTGCACAAGAACATCCTGCAGTACTCCAAGAGCGGCAGCGCGCCCGGTCAGATGGCCGGCCGCGGTGAGGTCGCCGTGGGCATGATCTTCGCCCAGGACTGCCAGAAGTTCATCAACGAGGGGTTCACCAATCTCACCACCACCTTCCCCAAGGAAGGCACCGGTTACGAAGTCGGTGCGGTGTCGCTGATCAAGAATGCGAAGAACCCCGACGCCGCCAAGGCGTTCATCGACTGGTCGCTCACCGCGAAGGCGCAAGACCTTGCCGCCACCGTCGGGTCCTACAGCGTGCCCACGAACCCGGATGCCGAAATCACCGACGACATGGTCGACCTGTCGTCGCTCACGCTCGTGCACGCCGACATCGCCGAAGCCGGAGCGGCCCGCAACGAACTCACGGCCCGGTTCGACGCCGAGGTCGCCCCGGCGCCCAAAGAGTAGTCCCGGCTCCGAGTCCTCCGAGAGTAGATCACCATGACCGCACTACTGGGCCCGGCGACGATCGCCGCGCCACCACCAGGGCCGGGCGCTGCGTCGCCCGCCCGCCCGAGACGTTCCAAAGACCGCAGCGTCATCCTGCTCGGCACCGCAGTGGCCGTTCTCCTGCTGTTCCTGATCGGCTACCCGCTCGTCAGCCTTCTGGGGTCGGCCTTCTCGCCCGGCGGGCAGGCGGTGCTGCTGAGAATCGTCACCGACCCGGTGAATCACCGGATCGTGGGCAACACGATGACGCTGGGTCTCATCGTCGGAGTCACCGGCACCCTGATCGGTTTCCTGTTCGCCTACGCCCAGGTGCGACTGAAGTTCCGGGGCAAGCGGGTGCTGCACCTGCTGGCCATGATTCCCATCGTGGCGCCGCCGTTCGCGGTGGCGACGGCGGTGATCACCCTCTTCGGGCGCAACGGGGCGATCAGTAACGGCGTCTTCGGCCTGCACCCGAACATCTACGGTTTGCCCGGCTTGGTGCTGGTGCTCTCGCTGTCGTTCTTCCCGGTGGCGTATATGAACCTCAAGGGGATGCTCGAGAGCCTCGACCCGTCACTCGACGAGGCGGCTGCCGGCCTCGGCGCCAGCAAGCTGCGGGTCTTCCTGACGGTGACCATTCCCATGATCATCCCCGGTCTGGCCGGATCGTTCCTGCTGTTGTTCGTGGAGTCGATCGCCGACCTCGGCAACCCGCTGGTGCTGGGCGGGGACTACACGGTGCTGGCCAGCCGCGCGTACCTTGCCGTCACCGGTGAGTACAACACCAGTGCGGGTGCCGCCTACTCGCTGGCCATCCTGATCCCGGCGCTGCTGGTCTTCATGGTGCAGCGGTACTGGGTATCGCGGCGCAGCGTGGTGAGCATCACCGGAAAACCGACCGGGACCTCAGAGCTCATCACGGCTGCGAGCATCCGTGTGCCGATTCTCGCCCTGGTTGCTTTCATCTCGGTGCTCATCGTCACCATCTATGCCACCGTGCTGGCCGGCGGGTTCATGAAGGTCCCCGGCGTCAACAACGCGTTCACCCTGGACCACTACGCCTTCGTCTTCGGTGGTCTCGGATCGAAGGCGATGACGGACACGACGATGCTGGCCCTGATCGCAGCTCCCATCGCCGGACTGCTCGGCATGCTCATCGCCTGGCTGGTGGTGCGGAAGCTCCGACGCACAGCGGGACTGCTGGACTTCGTGGGGATGCTCGGACTGGCGGTGCCCGGGACGGTGCTCGGCATCGGGTACGCGTTGAGCTACAACTCACCCACGGTGTTCTTCGGTATTCAGGTGCTCCCGGCGTTGGCCGGAGGGTCAGCGGCCTTCGCCGGCGCGGTCGCGATCGTGATGGTCTACATCACCCGGTCGCTGCCGTCCGGCCAACGAGCCGGCGTCTCGGCGCTGCAGCAGATCCATCCGGCCATCGAGGAAGCGTCAACGTCGTTGGGTGCTGACTCGGCCACGACGTTCCGCAAGGTGACCCTCCCGCTGATCCAGTCGGCGTTGCTCACCGGCCTGACCTTCGCCTTCGCCCGGTCGATGACCACGCTGTCCCCGATCATCTTTCTGACCACGCCCGGCATCAAGATCATGACCTCCCAAATCCTCGCCGAGGTGGACTCCGGCCGGTTCGGAAACGCCTTCGCGTACTGCACGGTGCTGATCGGCATTGTGCTGGCACTCATCCTTCTCCTCAACGTCTTCGTCCGAAAGGTGGTCTTCCGTGGCCGAACTCACCGTCGCTAAGGGCTCGAATGCCCCCGACATCCAGCCCACCCGCGGCTCGGGCGCGACCGCCCCGTTTGCCGACGACGTCGCCGATCTGGCGCGGACCGAACCCACCGGTCGAATCACCCTCGACAGGCTGACCAAGCGTTACGGCGCGAAGAAGACCGACCCCGTGGCGGTGGACGCCGTGAGTTTGGACATCCGCCCCGGTGAATTCGTCACCCTGCTGGGGCCCTCCGGCTGTGGGAAGACGTCGACACTGCGCATGATCGCCGGATTCGAGGAACCCACCTCGGGGTCCGTGCAACTGGACGGCGCCGACATGACCCACGTCGCCCCGAACCGGCGACCCATGTCGATGGTGTTCCAGTCCTACGCGCTCTTCCCGCACCTCACCGTGCGCGAGAACGTGTCGTACGGGCTGCGCCTGAAGAAGCTGGGTGACAAGCAGCTGCGCGAAGAGGTCGACATCGTTCTGACCATCATGAACCTCAACGCCTACGCCGACCGCGCACCCCACCAGCTCTCCGGAGGGCAGCAGCAGCGTGTGGCGCTGGCACGTGCCCTGGTCATGCGACCCAAGGTGCTTTTGTTCGACGAACCGCTGTCCAACCTGGACGCGAAGTTGCGGGTGCAGATGCGCAACGAGATTCGCCGGCTGCAGAAGCGGCTCGGTATCACCAGCATCTTCGTCACCCACGACCAGGACGAGGCGATGACCCTGTCTGACCGGGTGGTGGTGATGAACCGTGGGCGGATCGAGCAGATCGACGCGCCGGAGATCGTCTACCGCCGGCCGGCATCCGTGTTTGTGGCGGACTTCATCGGGCGGGCGAATTTTCTGGACGCCACCGTCGTCGCGGCGCCGAAGGACGGACGCACCAGGGTGCACGCCCTGGGCCGGGAGATGGACGTGGCCTGCCATGACGCCGTGACTCTGGAAAGCGACGTGCTGCTCATGATCAGGCCGGAGTCGGTGCTGTTGTCGCCGCACGAGGACCAGGCCGATGTGCACGGCGATGTGGGCCGGGTGTTGAATGTGATCTTCCATGGCGAGACCGTGGAATACGAGATCGAAACCGACTCAGGCACCCTGGTCGCGTCGGTGGCGGATCCCTCCGTCGAGGAGATCTTCCGCCCGATGGATTCGGTGCGGGTGGGCATCACACCCGACCGCGGCTGGGCGCTGCCGCAGGACACCGACCGCGGGTAGCCCCGTGTGCGGCGGCCTCCGACCGGGCTACTCGGCCGCGAGGTCGTCGACCAGGGCGCGGTTGGCGGCCGGGGTCGCAACGACGGCCCCGATCACGATGAGAACCACCGAGGCGACGGCTGCCGACAGCACGATCGCGCCGGTGGCGGGCTCGCCCAGGCGAAACACCAGAGCGACGGCTCCAGCCAGGAAGAGCACGAGTCCGGCCAGGTCCATGGGGATCCGGGCGGCTCGGTGTCCGGCGGTCCATGCGGCTTCTGAGGCCATCAGCGCGCCCGTGCGGATGCCCGCCAGCGAGTTGATGCCCAGTCGCCCGCTGGCCGCGCGCTCGCTGACCACCACCACCAGGATTCCGGCGAGCATCAGGACTAGTGCGGAGATGAGCATGCCTGGAGACTATCGGGCTACGGGATGAGCCGCTCGGCCCGGTAGCGCTCGAACAGGTCGAGGAAGGCCTGTTCGGTGTTGCGGTAGCCGGTGAAGCCCGCGGCGCGGCTGCGGCCCATGTCGGCGAACACCTCCATGGTGCGGCCGAGGTCGGCGTCGGTGTGCCACCAGGACGCCAGCCGGGAGAGGTCGGCTTCGACGAGGTCGTGCTTGGCCGCGATGGCGGTCCAGACCGGTTGGGCATCCGTCATCTGGGTCTCGAGGGGGCGTGGTGCGTCGGCGAAGCCCTCCCACTCCACGCCGAAGTGCGCGGCCAGGCGCGGCCACAGCCAGCGCCAGCGGAAGGTATCGCCGTTGACGATGTTGAACGCGGTGTCGGCGGCGGCCGGGGTCGTGGCGGCCCAGACCATCTGCTCGGCCAGCAGGCCGGCATCCGTCATGTCGGTGACGCCGTTCCACTGGGTCTCGGAGCCGGGGAACACGAACGGACGGTTGAGTTCACGGCAGACGGCCGCGTAGACGGCGAGGGTCGAGCCCATGTTCATGGCGTTGCCGACGGCGTGGCCGATCACGGTGTGGGCGCGGTGCACCGACCAGGTGAAACCGCGCGCCCGGGCGGCGGCCCACAGCTCGTCCTCCTGCGCGTAGTAGAAGTTCTCGACCGACAGGCGCGGCTCGTCTTCGTGGAACGGGGTGTCGGGCACGTCGCCCTGACCGTAGGCTTCGAACGGGCCGAGGTACTGCTTGAGCCCGGTCATCAGGGCCACGTGCTGCACCGGGGCGTCGGCGAGGGCCGCGAGCAGGTCGCGCACCATGGCCGAGTTGACCAGGATGTTCTCCGCCTCGGTGTTCTGCCGCAGCCACGCCGTGAAGAACACGTGGGTGGGCGCGTGGCCGGCCAGGGCGGCGCGCAGCGAGGCGACACTGCGCAGGTCGGCGCTGACCGGGATCACGCCGGGCCGGGCGGCGATCGGAGTGCGCGACAGCGCGATCACCTGCCAGCCGTCTGCCGAGAGCTGGTCCACCAGCGCGGAGCCGGCGATGCCGCTGGCGCCGGCGACGAGGGCGGTTCGGGTGGGAATGTCGGTCGGGGTCTCGGCTTCACTAGTCATCATCAGGCACAACGTCCAGATCGGGCTGCGAATTCCGGGGCCAGCCGGAGCCTCAGGTCATGACGGGCCGCCGAGAGAGCGGATGAGCCTCGGCGTACCGCTGAATTCGGCATGCCGAACATATGCCAAAAGTGGAATATTGCGGCAGGGGTGTGGTTGGCTGAGGGCATCGAAGGGGAGTAGTTCCCATGGTTCGCGCCTCGTGTGCGCGGACAGAGCGGTACGTCGACATACTGGCGATCACGACGATCGCCCGGCGTACCACCCCGGCTCTTCCGGGGCGAACGAGACCTTCGGCCAGTTCCTGTGGCCGAAGTCTCGCTGTGCGCGCTTCCGGTTGCAGCCGACCGAGAGATCATCGTGCCCGCACCCCTTCTCCGCCGCATCCTGCTGTGCCTGACCATCGCCGCACCGGCCATGGTCTTCCGCATCCTGGGCCTGGCGCCCCACCCCGTTCTCGATCTCGTCATCTTCGGCGCCGCCGTTGTCGCGGCGTCGTTCATGCTCGCCTGGGCCGCCGAGGCCGCCCAGAAAGACATCTCCGGAGCCCTCGCTATCGCCATTCTGGCGCTGATCGCGGTGCTGCCCGAGTACGCCGTCGACCTGTACTACGCGTTCCGGTCCGGTTCAGACCCGGCCTACGCCCAGTTCGCGGCGGCCAATATGACCGGGTCCAACCGGCTGTTGCTCGGCTTCGGCTGGCCGCTCGTGGTGGTCGTCGCGCTCATCGTGGCCCGGCGCGCGGCCGCCGCCCGCGGGGTGACCGGTAGAGGCCTGCCGCGTGCGCTGCAGCTTCCGAAGAGCAGCCGCCTCGACATCGGCGTGCTCGCGATCGTTGCCGTGCTGGCCTTCGCGATCCCGCTGATGCAGACGATCGCCATGTGGTTCGGTCTCGTGCTGATCCTGATCTTCATCGCCTACCTGTGGCGGGCGAGCAAGGTTCCCGACAGCGGCGAGGAAGAGTTCGTGGGTATGGCCGCGCACATCGTCGAACTCCCGCAGCGCCAGCGCCGCATCCTCGTGGTGAGCATGTTCGTGGTGTCCGCCGCGATCATCCTGGCCTCGGCCGAACCGTTCGCCGAAGCCCTGGTGGAGTCCGGCAGTTCGTTGGGCATCGACAGCTACTTCCTGGTGCAGTGGCTGGCGCCGCTGGCCTCCGAAGCCCCTGAATTCATCATCGCCGTGCTGTTCGCCCTGCGCGGCATGGGCACCGCCGCCATCGGCACCCTGATCGCGTCGAAGATCAACCAGTGGACTCTGCTGGTGGGCTCGCTGCCCATCGCGCACTACGTCGGCGGCGGTGGTCTGGACCTGGCGCTCGACCCGCGGCAGGTGGAGGAGTTCGTGCTCACCGCCAGCCAGACCGTGATGGGCGTGGCGATCATCATCGCCCTGCGCTTCCACCGCTGGTCGGCGCTGGCCCTGGTAGCGCTGTTCGCGGTGCAGTTCGTGGTCACCGACACATCCGGCCGCTACGTGCTCAGCGCCATCCACCTCGGCATCGCCGCTGTGCTGTTCTGGGTGCACCGCCGCGACATCCTGCCGGCCCTGGCGGCCCCGTTCCGGCGCAGCCTGCCGGAGCCGGCCGCCGACGAGCGGGAACCCCAGCTGGCGCGCTGACCGGGCGCCCCGCTGGCCCGGGTGCCCCGGGGCTCAGGCTGCGGTCACCCAGATCGCGTTGGCGGCCACCGTGGCCAGTTCGACCGGGGCCGGATCGGCGGGGGCGGGTGCGGCATCCGTTGTCGCATCGTCATCGACCCGGCTGACAGCCATCGACCCGGCGTAGTCGCGGCGGGCGTGCACCGTGAGCGTGCTGCCCACGGTGATGCCGAGCGAGTGTAGATAGCGCAGTAGTGCAGGGTCGTGGTCGGAGACCCGCAGCACGGTGCCGGTCTCGTGCTCGGCCAGCTCGTGCAGGCGTCGTCCGTCGGGGCGGGCGACCGTGCCGTCCTTGCGGGGGATGGGGTCGCCGTGCGGGTCCTGCAGGGGGTTGCCCAGCTCGTCGTCCCAGATCTCCAGCAGCCGGTCGGACACGGCGTGCTCGAGCACCTCGGCCTCCTCGTGCACCTCGTCCCAGCCGTACCCGCATTGTTCGACGAGGTACGTCTCGATGATGCGGTGCCGGCGCACCATCTGCACGGCGATGCTGCGCCCCGCGTCGCTGAGCAGGATGCGCCCGTACGGCTCGTGCAGGATGTAGCCGTCCCGCGCGAGCTTGTTCAGGTTGCCCGACACCGAAGATGCGGCGACGCCGAGCGTGGCGGCGATCTCGTTGGTGGTGATGCCCTCGTCGGACCACTCGTGCGATTTCCAGATGACCTTGAGGTAGTCCTCCGTCATCGTGGTGGGGGTGGAGGCGGCCATCCCTCGATTTTAGGTGCCCTTGCGCGCGTTGCACGGCCCGCTTACGGTGACCGCTGAATGCGCCACCGGGTCGGAGCGGAGGAACCATGCGCAGATCGAGGATGGGCGGGCCGACGATCGGCAGGGCGGAGGTCACGACGCTCGCAGTCGTGGCGCTGCTCACGGCGCTGGTGCTCACCGGATGCGCCCCCGGACCCAACGACGTGGGGGCGATCACCCCGCCGGAGGCGCAGGCTGGGTTCTGGCTCGGGCTGTGGCAGGGCTTCATCAGCCCGATCACATTCATCGTGTCTCTGTTCAATGCCGACGTGAACATCTACGAGGTGCACAACGACGGCAACTGGTACAACTTCGGCTTCATGATCGGGGTGGCCCTCGCCTTCGGCGGGCCCGCCAGCGCCGGCGGCTACGCCACGCCCGGCCGGCGCAAGGGCTGACCCGCGCAACCCGCCCGCACCCTTGCGCCGCGGCGCCCGGCACGATGGGATGGGTTCCATGACCGTGACGAGCGCAACCATCGGACTGCCCGTGAGCGACCTTCAGGAGGCCGAGAAGTGGTACCGGAGGGTGTTCGAGCTGACTTCGCCCAGTGTCGAGCCCGCGCCCGGGGTGGTCGAGTTCGTGCTGGGGCCGATCGAGCTGCAGCTCAGCGAGGAGTCGACAGAGCGTTCCGGCGCGCAGTTGGTTCTACGCCTGGGGGTGGATGACGCTCCGGCCGAGTACCGGCGGCTCACCGAGCTGGGGCTGTCGTTGGGCCCGCTGGAGCACGTCGAGGGAGCCGTGGACTACTTCGACTTCACCGACCCAGACGGCAATCCGCTCAGCCTGTACTCCCTGGCCTGAGCCGGCCGGATACCCCGCGCCGGTCAGGTCAGGTCAGGTCAGGCCACGGAGTAGCTGACGCTGATCTCGTGGCTGTCCCCGGGTGCCAGGGTGATCCTGTTGTCACGGATGTTGCACGTCTCCACGCACACCATGCCGGTGTACTCGGTGTCACCGAAGTCCGCCATCGCGGCGGCCTTGTCGATCCACGGGTTCCACACGACGGTGCTGGCCGAGCCCTGCTTGGCGACCGTGATGACCCGGCCGGTGGACGCATCCGTCACGGTGGTGGTGGCCGTCGTGTCCAGGTAGATCCGGTCGGTCTCGGAGTCGAAGCGCACCGGTGCGCTCTCGGCGGGGCACGGGCCGGTGAGCCGGTCGGTGAACGGGACGCCCTCGAGGCCGGCGACCTCGGTCTGGCGGATGTCGGCGACCGCGAGGTAGGTGTGCAGGGCCTCCTCGAAGCTCACCTCGTCGCTGTCGCGGTTCGTGACCTCGAGTGCGAGCGTGAGCCGGGCTCCCACGGTGACCGTGTATCGGGCCTCGAACCGGTGCGGCCAGGCCGAGGCCCGGCTGGCGGCAGTGTCGGTGAGCACGAAGACGAGCACGACATCGTCGCCGGCCTCGCGCGCCTCGGCCAGCTGCCAGTCGGCCAGACGGGCGAAGCCGTGCGACGGTGCGGCGGCATCCGTGGGGTGGGCGGCGAACCACGGGAAGCAGATCGGCACGCCGCCGCGCAGGGGCACGCCGGGGGCGTATTCGCTCTGCTCGCTCATCCAGAGCACGCCGGTGCCGCCGGCGGGCGTCCAGGAGCTCACGTGCGCGCCGCGCAGGTACACCTCGGCGGTGCCGGACGGGGCGTAGACGCGTGCGACGGCCAAGCCGCCCTGCCCCTGGCCGAGTTCGACGGAGGACGGAAGCTCGAGCGTGCTGGGAACGGCGGGCATGGTGCCTCCAGGGTCGATGGACATGCTCCCATCCTAGGAAGCCTCGTCCCGGCGCGCCCCGGCGAGAGTGGAGCCAGGACTTCTCCCCGCACTCCCAAGCCCTCAATCCAGGCCCAACGCCCCTTCCGCCCGTCCCGTTCGTGTCACAAAATAGGCGCACTGTTCCCCAATCGGACATATGCGCCCGACGCACCGAGCACAGTAGTCCGCACCGGCAACACTTACCCCGCCCCATCCGCCCCGCCGCCCCAGCTGACCCGAAGGATCGCCATGCACCTGCTCCTGTTGTCCAACTCCACGAACCACGGCGGGGGTTACCTCGAACACGCCCTTGCCGAGGTGCTCGCGTTCCTGGATGGGGTGACCGAGCTCACCTTCGTGCCGTTCGCCGGAGCCGACCACGACGCCTACACGGCGTCGGTGCGTGACGCCTTCGCGCCGCACGGCATCGCCGTGCGCGGCTTGCACGAGACGGATGACCCGGTGGCCGCGGTGGCCTCCGCGCAGGCGCTCTTCGTCGGCGGCGGCAACACCTTCAGACTGCTGGCGGCCCTGCAACGTCTCGGCCTGGTACCGGTCATCCGCGCCCGGGTGCAGGGCGGCCTGCCCTACCTGGGCGCCAGCGCCGGCACGAACATCACGGCGCCCAGCATCCGCACGACCAACGACATGCCCATCGTGCAGCCGGAGTCGTTCGAGGCGCTGGGGCTGGTGCCGTTCCAGATCAACCCGCACTACCTCGACGCCGACCCGGCCAGCGTGCACAACGGCGAATCCCGGGCCACCCGCATCACCGAGTTCCTCGAGGAGAACGACGTGCTCGTGCTCGGGCTGCGCGAGGGCGCGCACCTCAGCATCACCTCCACCGACGCCTGCGCCCTGGCCGTGATCGGCGGAGAGTCGGCCACTCCGCTCTCCGCTCGGCCGGCGATCCTCTTCGAACGTGGCCAGGTTCCGCGCGACATCGCCGGCGATGTCAGCCCCCTGCTCGCGCACCCCGCACGCTATGACTCCCCGCGGGTGGCCGTGGCCTAGCGGCGGCTGCCCCCCGCTGGCCAGTCGGGCCGTTCGCTGCGCCCCGTATGGCTGGATGCGCCCGTTATAGGTGGCGCATCCAGCCACAGGGGGCGCAGTGATGGTTGGCCCGGGCATTCGAGTGGCGGACTCAGACCATGGCGCCGTCGTAGGCCGCGATCACCTTGTCGAGGAAGGCGCTCGCCGCCGCGCGCTCGTCCTCATCCATGGACGCGACCACGGCTTCGAGCCCGTTGATCAGGGGCAGCACGTGGCTGTAGGCGAGCCGCACCGAGTCATCCGTGGCGGCCACGATCAGGCGACGCCCGTCAGACGGATGCCGCTGGCGGGTGATATGCCCGGCCGACTCCAGACGCTGCAGCACCAGGCTCATCGCCGCCGTGGAGATGTCGATCTCGTGGGCCAGCTCGGTGGGGCTGGACGAGCCGCGGGACATGAGGTGGTCCATCACCTCCAGACCCATCTCGTCGACGGCGATCTGGTCGGCCAGGAACCGCCGGAACGCCTGCTCTTTCAGGCCTAGGCGCTGGATCCGGGCGCGAACGTCCTTCTCCGGCATCGCCTTGCCGTCCCGCCGCGCGGCCGCGCGGGTCGCGTTGTATTCGGTCCCGAACAGTTCAGGTTTGACATCCATGATCTCCATGGTAATACTCAATATTGCCAATCACATTGATTACCTCCGGGAGCGACCTCCCGGCACCCCTCGCGCCTTGCGGTACCAGCATTCTGGGCCGTTTCCCCACCCCTGCACTGGAGCCCTCCCATGCCCTCCAATCCGTCTCCTTCGACGTCCACGTCCACATCCGCCGACCCGTATCGGTTCAAGTGGCTGATCCTGGCCGTGATGCTCACGGCCGAGATCCTCGACCTCATCGACGCCACCATCGTCAACGTCGCCGGCCCGTCCCTCGAGGCGAGCCTGGGCGCCGGCTCCACCGGACTGCAGTGGGTGATCGGTGGTTACGCCCTCACCCTCGGTGCCGGCCTGATCCTCGGCGGGCGCCTCGGTGACCGGTTCGGCCGCCGGACCATGTTCCTGATCGGCCTGATCTCCTTCACTCTCATGTCTCTGCTCTGCGCGGTGGCACCCTCCATCGGCACGCTCATCGTCTTCCGCCTCATCCAGGGCTTCTCGGCTGCGATCCTGCTTCCCCAGGGACTCGGCCTGCTCCGCGCGGCGTTCCCGCCGCGGGAGATCGGCAAGGCCTTCGCCGTCTTCGGACCCGTCTTCGGCCTGGCCGGCATCGCCGGCCCCATCATCGGCGGCGCCATCATCCAGGCCGACCTGTTCGGGTTGGGCTGGCGGGCGGTGTTCCTGGTGAACCTGCCGGTGGGCATCGCGGCCATCGTGATCGCGTGGATCGTCGTGCCGCGTACGGCCGGCGACCGCACCATCACCATCGACCTGGTCGGATCGGCCATCATGGTGCTTTCCAGCGCATTGCTCGTGCTGCCGCTGGTGCAGGGCGAGAACGCCGGCTGGCCGGCCTGGACCTGGCTGTGCATCGCCGCCTCTCTGGTCGGCTTCTACCTGTTCACCCGTCGGCAGAAGACCCGGCTCGACGCCGGCAAGACCCCGCTGGTGACGCCGGGCATCTTCCGCAAGCCCGCCTACCTGGTGGGGCTGGGCGGCATCGGCCTGTTCTTCTGCGGAACCGTCGGAGCGCAGCTGGTCTTCACGCTGTTCCTGCAGCTCGGCGAGCAGTTCAGCGCCGGGGAAGCCGGCGTGAGCAGCCTTCCGCTGGCCATCGGCACCCTGATCGGCGGCGCCGTCAGCGGCGCACTGCTCGCCGACAAACTCGGCCGGGCCGTGCTGCAGATCGGCGGTCTCTTCCAGATCGCGGGCGTCGTCTGGCTGTTCATCGCCCTCGGCGACATCGCCGACTTCAGCATCTGGCAGCTGGCTCCCGGCCTGCTGCTCACGGGCATCGGCAGCGGCTTCGTGGTCGCCAGCCTGTTCAACGTCATCCTCGGCACTGTCGACGACGACGAGGTGGGGTCGGCCTCCGGCGTGCTCACCGCCGTGCAGTCGATCTTCTCCGCGGTCGGCGTGGCCGTTCTCGGGTCGGTCTTCTTCGCCGGCCTGGATGCGGGCGACCCCGGCCAGGGATTCCGCACCGCCCTGCTCGTGCAGGGCGGCCTCATCGTGGTGTTCCTGCTGCTCAGCCCGCTCTTCCCCGTGCGGGCCCGGCCCGAGGAGCCGGCGCTCGCCGAGGAGCCCGCCCTGGCCGACTAGCGGCTCGGGCGGGCGGCTCACGCAGGGGCGGCGCCGCTTCGCGGGTGGCGCGCCAGGCGCGCACCGGCGTGTGACCCGCGCCAGACGCATCCGGTCGGGTCTGGTGGGCGGGTCGGCCGGGTGCCGGCGGGTGACCTGCGCACCGGCGTGTGTCCCGCGCAGTGCGCATCCGGTCGGTCAGGCGGGTGCGGCAGGCGCGGCGCGGGCGGGTTGGGCGGGCGCGGCGCCGCTTCGCGGGTGGCACGCCGGGCGCGGATCGGCGTGTGTCCCGCGCAGCGTGCTTCCGGTCGGTCAGGCGGGTGCGGCGCGGTCGAGTCAGGACGGCGCAGCGGGCGGATCGGGCGCGAAGCGGTAGCCCATGCCGGCCTCGGTGAGCAGGTAGCGCGGGTGCGAGGGGTCGGCCTCGAGCTTCTTGCGCAGCTGGGCGAGGTAGAGCCGCAGGTAGCCCGTGTCGGTCATGCGCACCTGCCCCCACACCTCCGCGTAGAGGGCCTGCCGGCTCACGAGCTTGCCCGGGTTGCGCAGCAGCAGCTCCAGAATTTGCCACTCGGTGGGGGTCAGCCGCACCGGCTGCGGCCCGGCCGGCCCGGCGCGCACGACGGTCTTGGCCGGCAGGTCCACCGTGAGGTCGCCGAAGGTGATGACGGGTTCGTCTCCCGGCCCCGACAACCGGCGGGTGAGTGCCCGGATGCGTGCCAGCAGCTCGTCGATCGAGAACGGTTTGGTGACGTAGTCGTCGGCGCCGCGGTCCAGGGCCTCCACCTTGTCGGAGGCTCCGCTGCGCCCGCTCACCACCAGGATCGGCACGCTGTTCCACGCGCGCAGGGAGTCGATGACGGTGAGCCCGTCGAGGTTGGGCATGCCGAGGTCGAGCATGACCAGGTCCGGGTGGTACTCCACCACCGCGGCCAGGGCGCTGACCCCGTCGTGGGCGGTGACGATCTCGTAGCCGCGGGCGCCCAGGGTGATGCGCAGGGCGCGCAGGATCTGCGGGTCGTCGTCGGCGATCAGGATTCTCATACGGTGTCCTCGGTCCTGGAGTTGTCGAAGGCGGAGCCCGCACCATCGGCGCCGTCCTCCACCGCGTCCAGCGACACGACCATGGTGAGCCCGCCGCCCGGGGTGTCCTCGGCCTCGAGGGTGCCGCCCATCCCCTCAACGAAGCCCTTCGACAGGGCCAGCCCGAGGCCGAGCCCGGTGGTGTTGTCGGTGTCGCCCAACCGTTGGAACGGCACGAAGACGTCCTCCCGGCGGTCGGGTGGGATACCCGGGCCGCGGTCCATGATGCGCAGCTGCACAGTTCCGGCGAACAGACTGGCCGACACCCGCACCCGCTCGCCGGACGGCGAGAAGCGGATGGCGTTGCTGAGTAGGTTCACCACGGCGCGTTGCAGCAGCCCGGGGTCCGCCAGCACCGGGGACAACTCGCCCTGCAGGTCGAGCTCGACGGCGTCCGGCCCCAGGCCCAGTTCGTCCAGGGCGGGCAGCACCACGTCGGCCAGGTCCACGGGGGCGAGTGCCACCGCGAGGGCACCGGCCTGCAGGCGGCTCACGTCGAGCAGGTTGGTCACCAGGTCGGAGAGGGTGTCGAGGCTTTCGCCGGCGGTGGCGAGAAGTTCGGTGCGGTCGGCCGGAGAGAGGCTGATGTCGGGGGAGCGCAGGCCGCTGATCGCGGTGGTCGCGGCGGCCAGCGGGCGGCGCAGGTCGTGGCCGACGGCGGCGAGCAGCGCGCTGCGCATGCGGTCGGCCTCGGCGAGCGGGCCGATCTCGCTCGCGGTCTGCTCCAGGGCGCTGTGCTCCAGCGCCGCGTCGATCTGGCTGACGATCACGCTGAGCAGCCGGCGTTCGGAGGCGGCCAGGACGGGGCCGTACAGCTCCAGGGTGGCGCGGCTGCCGATCGGGATGCTCGTGGCCGGCGTGGGCCCAACCGCCGCACCGGCGCCCGACCCGGCGCCCGACGGCTCCGCAGCGCCCGACGCAGCCGCCGCGGCACCCTCGCCCGCGGCCGCATCACCCGTCTCGCCCGTATCCGCCTCGACCAGCACGGCGCCCGCAGACATGAGCCGCACCCGGGCCAGCCCGAATGCCTCGCGGGTGCGGGTGACGAGGGCCTGCAGGGCGTCCTCGCCGCGCAGCACGCTGCCGGCGACGGTGGCCAGCAGTTCGGATTCGGCCGCAGCGCGGCGGGCCGAGCGGCTGCGCCGGGCCGCCTGGTCCACGACGTAGCTCACCAGCACCGCGTTCACCAGGTAGAGCGTGAGCGCGAAGAGGTGCAGCGGCTCGGCCACGGTGATCGTGTAAAGCGGCTGCACCAGGAAGTAGTCCAGGGTGAGCCCGGACAAGAGGGCCGCGAACACCGCAGGCCAGAGTCCGCCGACGAGCGCGACGACCACCACGAGAAGCTGGTAGCTGAGCACGTCGCTGGTGATGGACTCCTCGCTGCGGAAGGTGACGAGCAGCCAGGTGAGCAGCGGGCCGCCGGCCAGGGCGAGCGCGAAGCCGGCGAGCCGGCGAGCCGGGGTGAGCGCTCCGCCCAGCCGGGGCAGCGCGAGGCCGCCGCCGGCGGCGGAGTGCGTGACGATGTGCACGTCGATGTCGCCGGACTCGCGCGTGATGGTGTTGCCGATCCCCGGCCCGGACAGCGCGGCGGTGAACCGGTTGCGCCGGCTGACGCCGATCACGAGCTGGGTGGCGTTGGCGGCGCGGGCGAAGTCCACGAGCGCGCGCGGGATGTCGTCGCCGACGACCTGGTGGTAGCTGCCGCCGAGTTCCTCCACCAGCGCCCGCTGCGCGGCCAGGGCACCCGGATGCGGCGTGGCCAGGCCGTCCTGGCTGATCACGTGCGCCGCGATGAGCTCGCCGCCGGCCGACCGGGCCGCGATGCGGGCGCCCCGGCGAATCAGGGTGTCGCCCTCCGGGCCGCCCGTGAGCGCCACGACCACGCGTTCCCTGGCCTCCCATTTGTCCTGGATGCCGTGCTCGGCCCGGTAGGTCTGCAGCGCCGTGTCGACCTCGTCGGCCAGCCAGAGCAGCGCCAGTTCGCGCAGCGCCGTGAGGTTGCCCAGCCGGAAGTAGTTCGACAGCGCCGCGTCGATGCGCGCCGCCGGGTAGACGTTGCCTTCGGCGAGCCGGTCCCGCAGCGCCTGCGGGGCCAGGTCCACGACCTCCACCTGGTCGGCGCCGCGCAGCACGGCATCCGGCAGTGTCTCCCGCTGGGCTACCCCGGTGATCTGCCGCACCACGTCGGCCAGCGAGTCGATGTGCTGGATGTTGACGGTGGAGATGACGTCGATGCCCGCCGCGAGCAGCGCCTCCACGTCTTGGTAGCGCTTGGTGTGCGCCGACCCGGGGGCGTTGCTGTGCGCGAGTTCGTCGACGAGCGCGATCTGGGGGCGGCGGGCCAGCACGGCCGCCAGGTCGAGTTCGCTCAGCTCGATGCCGCGGTGCTGCACCCGCATCCGCGGTACCAGCTCGAGACCCTCGGACATGAGCGCGGTGGCGGCGCGGCCGTGGGTCTCCACCACCGCGACGACCACATCCTTGCCCTCGTCCCGCAGCCGGCGGCCCTCTTCGAGCATGCTGTAGGTCTTGCCGACGCCGGGGGCGGCGCCGAGCAGCACACGCAATCGACCGCGTTTCATGGGTTACCTCACTGTGGAGTCGAGCTTGGCCAGCTCGAGGTTCAAGTTGAGCACATTCACGGTCGGTTCGCCGAGATAACCGAGGTCGCGTCCCTGTACGAGCGAGTCGACGAGTGCGCTCACCTCGGCCTCCGGCAGGTCGCGGGCGGCGGCGACCCTGGCCACCTGCAGGCGGGCGTACGCCGGGCTGATCTGCGGGTCGAGGCCCGAGGCGGATGCGGTGACCGCGTCGGCGGGGATCTCCGAACGGCTGACGCCGTCGAGCTTCTCGATCGTGGTCTGCCGGTCGCCGATGGCCTGGATCAGGTCGGGGTTCTCCGGCCCCCAGTTGCTGCCGCTTGATGCCGCGGCGTCGTAGCCGTCACCGGCGGCGGAGGGACGGGACTGGAACCATTCGGGCAGGGCGTTGCCGTCGGCGTCCGTGAAGGACTGCCCGATCAGGCTCGACCCCACGACCGTGCCGTCGGCGCTGTGTACGAGCGACCCGTTGGCCTGCGCGGGCAAGGCCACCTGGCCCACCACGGTGATGACCAGCGGGTAGGCAATGCCGAGCACGACCGTGAAGACGAGCATGGCCTTGAGGGCCACCCAGTAGGGCCGGGCGAGGGGGCCGGTGCGGGGGCGGGAGGCGTTCATGGGAGCAAGGTCCGTTCTGTGTGGCGCTCAAGGATTGGGCGCACGAGGCGAGGAAGAGGGAAGGCGGTCATGGCCCTAGAACCCGGGTAGCAGCGACACGACGAGGTCGATGAGCTTGATGCCCAGGAACGGGGCGATCACCCCGCCGAGACCGTAGATGAGCAGGTTGCGGCCCAGGATGCTCGACGCGCTCGCCGGGCGGTAGCGCACCCCGCGCAGCGCCAGCGGGATCAGCGCCACGATGATGATGGCGTTGAAGATGATCGCCGAGAGGATCGCCGACGCCGGTGAACTCAGCTGCATGATGTTGAGCACCGCGAGCCCGGGGAACACCCCGGCGAACATGGCCGGGATGATGGCGAAGTACTTGGCCACGTCGTTCGCGATGGAGAACGTGGTGAGCGCCCCGCGGGTGATCAGCAGTTGCTTGCCGATCCGCACGATGTCGATGAGCTTGGTGGGGTCCGAGTCGAGGTCGACCATGTTGCCGGCCTCCTTCGCGGCGGAGGTGCCGGTGTTCATCGCCACGCCCACGTCGGCCTGCGCCAGGGCCGGGGCGTCGTTGGTGCCGTCGCCGGTCATCGCCACGAGGTTGCCGCCCTCCTGTTCCCGGCGGATCAGCGCGAGCTTGTCCTCCGGAGTGGCCTCGGCGAGGAAGTCGTCGACGCCGGCCTCGGCCGCGATGGTGGTGGCGGTGAGTGCGTTGTCGCCGGTGACCATGATGGTGCGGATGCCCATCGAGCGGAGCTCGGCGAAACGCTCCTTGATGCCCTCCTTGACGATGTCCTTGAGGTAGACCACCCCGAGCACGGTGCGCTCGCCGAGGTCGGCGGCAGCCGTGCCGGCCGCGACGGATGTGCCGGTAGCGGCTGTACCCAGGGCGACGACGAGCGGCGTGCCGCCCAGCCGGGAGATGCGTTCCACCTCGGCGGTGAGCTCGGCCAGCACGGTGTCGGGCACGGGCCCCGCCTCGCCCACCCAGGCCAGCACGGCCGAGCCGGCGCCCTTGCGGATCTGGCCGCCGGCGGCCAGGTCGATGCCGCTCATGCGGGTCTGCGCGGTGAACGGCACGATGTCGCCGGCCAGGCTGTCGGGCCGGTGGAAGCCCCGCTCCGCGGCGAGGTCCACGATGGACTTGCCCTCCGGGGTGGGGTCGCTGAGCGAGGAGAGGGCCGCGGCCCGCACCAGCTCGGCCTCGGTCACCCCGGTCAGCGGGGCGAACTCGCGGGCCTGCCGGTTGCCGTAGGTGATGGTGCCGGTCTTGTCGAGCAGCAGGATGGTGACGTCACCGGCCGCCTCGACCGCACGGCCCGACATGGCCAGCACGTTCCGCTGCACGAGCCGGTCCATGCCGGCGATGCCGATCGCCGAGAGCAGCGCACCGATCGTGGTGGGGATCAGGCAGACCAGCAGGGCCACGAGCACGGGCAGGCTCACCGTCGCCGCGGAGTAGCTGGCGATCGGGTTGAGGGTGAGCACCACGACGAGGAAGACGATCGACAGGCTGGCGAGCAGGATGTTCAGCGCCAGCTCGTTGGGGGTCTTCTGCCGGGCGGCTCCCTCGACGAGGGCGATCATGCGGTCGACGAAGGTCTCGCCGGGCTTGCTCGTGATGCGCACCACGATGCGGTCGGAGAGCACCCGGGTGCCGCCGGTGACGGCGCTGCGGTCGCCGCCGGATTCCCGCACGACGGGGGCGGATTCGCCCGTGATCGCGGATTCGTCGATCGAGGCGATGCCCCAGACGATGTCCCCGTCGCCGGGGACCAGCTCGCCGGCGACGACGATGACGGTGTCGCCCAGGGTGAGGTCGGCCGAGGAGATCGTGCGCACCGACGCGCCCTGGGCGCCGGGGTTGGTGTCGGCCTGGTAGTCGAGCACCTGGGTGGCGCTGGTGCTCGTGCGGGTCTGCCGCAGGCTGTCGGCCTGGGCCTTGCCGCGGCCCTCGGCCACGGACTCGGCCAGGTTGGCGAAGATCACGGTGAGCCAGAGCCACACCGCGATGCCCCAGGTGAATGAACCGGGCACGGCGGAGCCGCCGGACTCGCCCGGGCCGCCGAGGAACGGCTCGGCCACGGCGAGCAGGGTGGTGAGCACCGCCCCGATCTCGACGATGAACATCACGGGGTTGCGCCACATCAGGCGCGGGTCGAGCTTGCGCGCGGCCCCAGGAAGCGCGGCCAGCAGTTGCGCGGCGCTGATCGTCTTCTGGGGCGTGGACGAGTGCGGTGTGGGGCGCTGGTCAGGGGCGACCGATTTTGGGGTATTGGACAGTGTGGTCATGGCTTACTGCAGCCCTTCCGCCAGGGGACCCAGCGCGAGTACGGGGAAATAGGTGAGGGCGGTGATGATGAGCGTCACGCCGATGAGCAGGCCCACGAACTGGGGCCGGTTGGTGGGCAG
>Ga0247808_10000081_pt1 | contig 78089 bp, 80 predicted proteins | sample UWRJL089202R1_FD_179914 | JGI IMG/M metagenome (GOLD analysis project Ga0247808, IMG submission 179914) | Plant litter microbial communities from Arlington Agricultural Research Station in Wisconsin, United States - UWRJ-L089-202R-1 | ecosystem: Environmental > Terrestrial > Plant litter >...
CGTTACTTTCAACAGCGGCCAGATCATCGCTCGAGTGCACTCTCCTACCCAGTGTCTCGGTGATGTATGTCCGATTCACAATCCGAGTGACCATGCACTTCGTGGCGAGCAGTTGTTCTTCAACGGCACCCACATGGTTCGTCGGGTCGGGGCAGAGCTCTTCATTGATCCCGATGACTACTACTTCCGTAATTGGGGCAAAGCTATCCTGAGGAATTCCGCAATTTGCAAGCTCTGTGGAGACGCCATTGAGAGCATCCACCGTCATCACATGGCTACCTGCTCCTGCGGTGAGATTTCAGTTGATGGCGGGCAGGCTTACTTCAGGGCCTCAGCTCGCAACTTCGACAACTTCATCAGCACGAGTGTCTCCGTGGGCTATGACAATGAGTGACCGGAGTTTCACCTCGGTGATGCTCACGGGGCACAGGCCCTCCGCGTTGACTGAAGAGGAAATTGTCTGGTCTCGTAAAGAGCTCCATAAGACACTCGCTCGACTTCAGAAGTTCCACGGAATTCAAGAGGTTATTTCTGGCATGGCTCTCGGCGCGGATACCTGGTGGGCTGAATCGGCTATCGCCTTAGGTATTCCCTTCGCGGCCTACATTCCTTTCGAGGCGCAGCCTCAGGTTTGGCCGGAGTTTGCTAGAGAGCACTGGCGTAAGCTGAGAGCTCAAGCGGTTCGAGAGGTAGTACTCGGAGAGAAATATAACGTGGGACTTCTCCACGCTCGCAATGATGCCATGATTAAAGATGGTGAGCTTTGTGTTGCTCTGTGGAAACAATCCAAGACCTCCGGAGGGACATTCTCCGCCGTTCAAAAAATTCGCAAGGCTGATAAACCTCTGATTCTTTTGGATCCTGAGACTAAGCTAATTGTTTCAGAGCGGCTTCATTGATATGAATTCATACCCAGAAGATCTCGGGACAGGAGTAGTGTGAAGATCATCCAGGTAACCCCGCAAATTGGTAAAGCCGATCTAGAGCGCAAGATGAAACAAGCGTTAGGTTTTCTTGAGAAGCGCGAGCAGGTGAGAATTGCGCTTGTACTGCGAGGTCGTCAAAAAGGTCACGTGGATAGTTCCATTGAATTCCTCAGCAAAATAAATGAGGATTTCTTTGTGGGTCTGGGAAGTCTCGTTAAGCCGCCTACGGCCGGAAACTTAGCTTTGACTTATAATCCTGTTTCGAAGCACTGATTTTCTCAGCGATATAACTACTGCTGGCTAGCAGTCTAAGCTCATCGTCAAACCTTTTGATGTATGACGCATGCTGCGGTAAAATCTCGCCAGAGCGTCAAGCCAGCGGCGTTCTGGGGAAGGTTATAGGTAATGGGTAAATTCTTCGGACTCCTCGGAATCCTAGCTATCATCGGTATTACTATGCTTATGATAGACATGCTCAACGGTGGTCAAATCTTAGCGTGGCTTCAAGCTCACACCGGGCCGCCGGACACTTCACCGAGATTTTAAAATATTAGCTTAGAGCTAATTCCCATTCCCTAGCTGCAGAACGATTTTCGAGAGCTTGAGGATCACTTCTTAGCCCATTGCAGAAAGCTTTTATATTTAAAGCTTTGCCGAGTTCTCCGGGTGTAAATAGTAAGGTACCATCGGCGCATACTAAGAGTATATCCCCGGAATGCTTCTCAACGTATTGAATTGAATGGTATTCTGGAAGAACTTTTTTGGTTTTTACGCTTTCAAGATAAGTGTGTGCGATTTTATCGCACTCGATTATTAATGTCTCATCGAAAACGAAGTTTGAACTGGATAAACTCATTATGTGGTAGCTCCTAAAGCTTTATACATGACTCTTTTACCAAAAATCATAAAAACCTAGGAAACTTCATCAAAGCTTTGTAAAGAGTTTACTAATAACTTCAACTGACGAATGGCATCCATGTCGTAGGTGTATTCGATTGGGGTACAATCAAGATAAGAATTCTTTTTGTAAAACCAACAAGTTATTTCCCAGCCGGATAAATCTGATGAAAATTCTTGAAAGAGAGAAATTAGTTCTCCGCGTAAATCATGTTCCCCGAATTGAAATTGGGGATAACATTTTTCACCGGTAGCTATACTCATGGAGAGAATTATTCTCTCATCCGCGAGCTCTTCAACGGTCTCCTCCGTGAGCCCAGTTAGAGAACAAACTTCGGCTAAAGAAAAGAATTCAACCGTGGCTAACGATTCCATTAAGTGCCTCCGGTGGTTAGAAAGAGCTAAGTAGACAAGGAGCTAAAAACATGGCTAAGTATCACCTCAACCGCGCAACTGGCAAGGCATCTAAGTGTGCAGCTACGGTAAGAGCCTGCCCACTCGGTGGCTTTGAGTCCCATTTTGAGTCACAAGAGGCCGCAGAATTGTTCTACCAAATGATCGCGGTTTCGGAACAGGCCGGCCCATCTCTAGAGTCCCCCGAGGCTTTCGCAAACGCTTCGCGTAGATTTGTTGAATTGCAAGAGAGCGGGGACTGGGAAGGTCTTCAGGCTTTTGTGAAATCACGCGCTTCGGATGCGGATTATGTTTCCGCGCTAGCTCGTCGCAAGGAGCTACAAGAAGAACTAGATAAGATCGCTGAACTCATGGAGGAGCCAAAGCGAAAGAGCGCTTTAGTGAACCCCGTGATAGCCAACGAGGGAGCCATGGAGCTCCGTGATCTAACACTTGCATACCGCGATGTCTACGAGGATCTTGCCTACAACAATGCTCTAATGACCGAATACCGTACTCTCACTGCGCGGGCCGCTTTTGCTGCCTCCACTCTCCGCGAGAACCAGGAAAGAGCCGAAGGAAGATTCCTACAGTTCGATGAAGAATCACTCGGTGATTTAGAGGCAATGGGCTCCTATCCAATCAACTCTCCGGAGTGGCATGCCGCACGAGCAGCCGGTATCGGAGGCTCCGATGTGGGCGCTATAATGCGAGTTGACGGAGCTTACGCTTCACAAAACTTTACTCGTGTGCTAGCCTCGAAGCTCGGTGAGCCGGTTGAGGATTCATTCAGCTCAGAGAACAAAAATGATCTAACCACCGCTATCGGAAGAGGTAATGCTTGGGAGGAGCACATTCGATACATGGTTCAGGATAACAATCCAGATATGAATGTTGCTTTCTGTAAGACCTCATGGCACGGTGCTGGGGAGACCTCCTACCGTCACGCCAACTTCGACGGATTGTTCTTAGATAAAGATGGGATTCCGGAGGGAATTCTAGAAATCAAGACCGGTTCAAACCCCAAGAAATGGGGTGACCCTAAGGATGGGCTCGATGCTGTCCCAGCCGGTTACCGTAAGCAAACACTTTGGTATGCCGCCAACGCTGGTTTGAAGTATGGAAAAATCGTAGCCGTGCTAGACGACAACGATTATAGAGAATACAGCTTCGACATGAACGATCCCGCTATCCAGGCTGAAGTAAAAGAAATGTACGCAGCTACAGACAAGTTCTGGGTAGAAACACAGGAAAAGAAAGCAGCTAAAGAATCCGGACTCGCCGCAACTCACCGCAAGACCAATGTTTTCGGTGGAAAAGATTCTCTAGACACCGTAGCGGATGTCTACTCAGGTTACTCAGGAGAGAGCAAAGCTGAAGCTAAGCAGAAACTAGCTGCCGCTATCGCTGAAGCCCAAGGTCCCGAGAAGCGTGAGCTAACTTCTTCTGAATTCCAGTCAACCGTTTACAAAGTTTTCAGTCAGCACAATCCTGAAACTCGTACTCGCCCGCTAGTAGGAATCGACATCGAGACCACCACCACCTCTCCTCGAACCGGTCGAATCATAGAAACCGGTATCGTGGAGCTTAATTCATCCTCCGGAGAATCGAAGATCGTTTACAATGAGCTTCACGGAGTGCCGGAGAAAGCAATGGTTGGTATTGGTCCCGGTGCCGTGGATATTCACCACATCACTGCGGATAGGCTCGTAGGAAAAACAGGTTTCGATAATCCAGAAACTCAGAAAGAGATTCTTGCAAAGCTAAAGAATAGCACCATGGTGGCTCACAACGCCGGTTACGAGGATCGTTGGCTTTCAGCCAACCTTCCCGGCTACCTAGAGGCTAAGGCAAAGGGTGAAATCAACATTCTTGACACGAGAAAAGTTGCTAAATACTTGATGCCTCGCTCCAATGACAACTCTCTACAATCCTTCGCTGAGGATAACGGAGTTCCCTATGAGGGTGCCCACGCCGCCGGCCAGGATGCTCTCATGATGATGCAGGGTCTTTCAAGACTTCAGAAAACCATTCACAGTCGAGACAGATTCATCACCCAGCGTCCTTCAGCAAGTACTCGTAAGAACGCCGCTGAATCTGTACAACACCGCGACGGAGAGTAATAAAGCTGAGAATGCCTAAAGCCTGGTTAGGGTCCGATATTCGATTGGACCCTAACCAACGCTAAACGAAAGCTCAGTTAATGACTCTTGATACCCTACTCCTCATTGTAGGCGGCATCGTAGTTTTGGTGATCGCCACCATAATCTACATCATGAGAGTCGGCGCAAAGCCCACGCAAAACGCCGTTGTTTTCTACCAGGAGCTCTCCAATAGATTTGACATAGAGCAGCTTAGTACTGAGAAGAAATCCGCAGCTGCCAATGCTAAAGTTCTTAGTGAGAATCTGAAACTTCTCTGGAATAAGAAGGATCTTGACGAGCTTGATTTGAAACCTGAACTAATAGGTTTGACACAGGCCGATGCCCTTGAATTTGTTACCCTTGCGGATGAATTGTTCCTAGAAAAAACAAATAGAGCATTCATCTATGACATCCATGACGCAAGAGAGGGCACTCTACGTTTATTCTCCGTAGAGAAGGATTCCGAAGCATATCAGGTGTTCGTTCTTGGACAAGCAATCGTTCGTCTCCTAAAAGAGACGCTAACCATTGAAGAATTCCCGGATATTGAACTTCCTGAGGAGGCAGCCTCCGAATCTCTCCTCAATCTCGAGAGTTTCGTTATCGCCAACTCCGGCGTGGCGGTGGATCCCGAGGAACTTTACTCAGTCACAGCCACATTGAGTGCTAAATTCGGTGATGACTGGAATGTGTATCTCATTTCTGATGATGTGTTAAAATTCGAGAGAGCTTTACCTGAAGAGGATGAGCCGATCATCGAAGAGAAGCCTGCCGATGTTTCACCGTTTGCTCTGCAAAAAGAGGCCAAGAAGATCGCCGCTGAAGAGGCCGCCGCCGCGCTTCTCGCAGCCGAGGCAGCTCGTAAATTACGTTGGGAACAAGCCGAAGAGGAAAAGCGACAGAGCGCTATTAGAGCTCGTCAATCGGCTATCGCAGCGGGTGAAATTTCTACACTTGCTGAGAAGCCTCAGTCATTCCTCTCACAGGCCATCGAAATCGCCGCCGATAAAGCTGATCTTCTATCCATTGATGAAGAGGTGGATATTCGTAAGTTTGATCGTATTGGTACTCCGACCCTGTTTACCGTTTACTCTAGCGAATTGATCGAAACTACCGAACAACCTTTCATCGAGTTCACAGAGAGTCTTTTAGGTTCCCTTCGTGATAACTTCGGTGGAGATTGGGCTTACGAGGTTGATAATGAACCGGCTAGCTCGATTTCATTCACCAAGGGAATTGCCTAAGAGTTCACTTCGTGATAGGATAGTTTTGCTGATTAAGGAGCAAACTAACCATGAACGAGTTTTCGATCTTCAAGGATCTTGAAACCGCAAGCGAGCGAAAAATCTCTCGCGGTGGACTTGCTATCTTTCGCCTAGATGGAAGTAATTTCAGTAAGTACACGGCTCAGTTTGAAAAGCCGTTCAGCATTCCTTTCGAGGTTGCTATGGACGCCGCCGCTGCCGCGGTTTACACAAAGGTGTTGACCAACGCACTCCTCGTATATGTCGGTTCGGATGAGATCTCTGTTGTGGTTTCGGATGCTCACGTGGAACTTCCTTACGGAGGTAGGGTCAACAAGCTTGTTTCACTCACAGCGGCTCATGCATCGGCTGGCTTTAGTGGAGCTATTTCCCCTGCGCTAGGCACCCCGGTTTTTGATTCACGATTCATCGAGTTTTTCGATTCTGCGCTCATCAGGGAGTACATCACATGGCGCCGCCTGGATGTTCGTAAAAACGCCACATCCATGGCTGCAGGCGCGCTCCGTTCACATAAGGAGCTCATGGGAGTCTCAACTAGAGAGCGTGGAATTCTTCTAGAAGGTACTCAGTTTGAGAAAATTCCTGAGGGTACGTTCAACGGACGATTCATGGTTAAGACCGATGAAGGAATTGAATTCGTTCCCGCCACTCGTGAGCTTGCGGAGGAGCTTTGTGCGGCAGCTAAGGATACCCACGACAACATCACCGCGCTCAAGGCGTCCAACGCCGTAGCATAAGCTACTCACTCAGTTTTGATTAGATATACCATTTGGTTACAAAAACCAAGAGTTTTTAAGATAGGATTTTCATATGGCTAAATTCCACGTAAACCCCGAAAGCGGCGACTTCGGTCCCTGTACAGCGAGCAAAAGAGCATGTCCTCTCGGTGGATCTCAGCTTCACTTTGAGACCGAAGCGGCAGCAAAGGCTGTCTCGGAGGAAATCCTTTCCGAGCGCTATGCGACCCCGACTAAGCCCAAGGGAAAGCTTATCATCTATGTAGGTGTCCCCGGCTCCGGTAAGAGTACTCTTGCCGCCAAAAAGGCAGAAGAGACCGGTGGAGTTGAGCTCAACCGCGACGACAAGCGTACTGAGCTTTACGGTGAGTCCTACCACAACAGCCGTCCTGACAACAAAAAGGAAGCTGCTGTTACGGCTATCCTGAAGAACAAGATGATTTCAATTCTTCGTGCCGGTGGCACGGTGGTTGACAGCAACACCAACACTAACCCCCGTTTCCTTGCTGCCTTGATTTCTCAGGCAAAGCAATACGGAGCCGATGTTGAAATCATCACTGTTGACGTTTCACTCGCAGAGGCGAAGAGACGTAACAAAGCTCGTGGAGCTCAGGGTGGAAGACTTGTTCCTGATTTCGTGATCGACCAGATGGCTACCAAGATCTATTCAGCCGACGGTACGATCAAAGAGGTAGCTCATGGAGCCAAGGGAGTTTTCTTCCTGGATAAGGATACCCCTGGGAAGCGTTTGCTAGCGGAGTATTCGGCTGAACTAGAGGCTAAGTACCCTATCCTGAGCAAGGACATCGCCATCGTAGATATTGATGGAACACTTTCGGCAAACCACAAAGAGGTTGAAAACTACATCACCGGTGTTAATGTCAAGAAGGATTGGATGGGTTTCTTCAAAGCTTCAGCCAAGTCCCCGGTGAACAAGTCCGTGCTAGAGCTAGTCAAGACGCTGCGAGCCGGCGGGGTCACCGTTTTTGCTCTAACCGGTCGCCAGGATTCTTCGGCAGAGGACACCATCAATTTCCTCAAGGCTGCAGATGCTCCTATCTCAAGAGTTATCATGGCTCGCGATGGAGATTTCCGTGGAGATTATGACGCTAAAACCCACGCAGTTGAGGGCCTCGAAGCCGAAGGCTTCTCCATCGTTCACTCCATTGATGACCGTCCAAGCTCTATCAAGGTTTGGGAGGATCGCGGAATCATGGTTTCCAGAGTTCCCGAAGCTCTAAAAGTTGACGGAGTATTCCTCGAACCCCAGGTTAATAGCTTTGCGGGAGAGGGCTTCTGCGTAAAGTGTGGCCTTGATGCTCCTATTGGTGTTGTTATTCACGAAGAGTGCAGGACTAAGTAAAATGGCTAAGTTACACTATTCGCCTTCTTTAGGAAGGCTGTCACGCTGTACCAGTGACAACTGTCCTTTCGAGCATTTTGATGCTGAAAACATGAAGCGCATGGCTCCTGTTATGCTCATGGGTAGTCCCAGCGTTATGAAGAATTCCTTCCAGGGGATTCGGGTTCTACCGCAGGCCATTGCTCCTGCTTTGAATCAACTTCGTAGCGCCATGTCCCCTAAGTTGTTTGAGAACATCATTCAGAATAGAGTCAATCGAGATGGTGCCTCGGATCACTACCATGTGACAACTATTAGGCCAAATGAGTTCAGAGCTCTCAAACGAGAAGGTAAATCTCTAGAGGTTACTAAGCCTTTCCATTTTGAACTCAAGGGCGTCGGTACCGTGAGCAATGAGAAAACTCAAGTGTGGTATGCTGTTGCCGATTCGGTATCCCTGGATCAATACCGCTACTCACTGGGGTTGCCTCGACTCGATTACCACGTGACTCTCGGCTTCACCGTGAGTGATATCCACGATCTCCCAAAGGGAGAAAAGACATTGATCTAAACTAAAAAAGGTCACAGAACCGGGTTCTGTGACCTTTTTTAGTAGGAATCTTTAGTTTTTGTTGAGCCCAGCGCTCACTGCCTGGGAAATTTCACCGGTTGTGTAACCAGCGCTCATGAGTACGGAAGTGTACCGTTGAGACTCTCTAGTAACAGCTTTGATTTCGCGTTTCAGTGAGTTCTCTACAAGCTTATTACGGGCATGAGTTAGCTCCTCCATAAGCTCATAGCGTCGGGCGACTAGCTCTGTGAGTCGTCGCTGAATGCTGTTGGTGGCGCCGGGAGTTTCATTGCTTAAAATCATGGTTTTATATTACCATTTAGTTTTAGAACTGATTCAACGGCCCTTGTTAGTGGTGACCTCACGTGGCTTACCCTTGTTGTCAAAACCCCTAAGGAGAATTTTGTTACCCCAAAGCTGAATAACTATGAGAGAGCTCTTATCCGCTTCGACACGAAGAATACTATTGGACTGGAAAACAGTGACATAGCCTTCACTCTCCAGCTTTGGTGCAACTAATTCCACAGTGGGAATATCCTGAATAAGTTTAGCAATTTTCTCAAACATGTTGAACGCCTCCGGTGAGCTCCTGTACTAACTGTTCTAACGTGAATTAAAAATCTGTAGAGCTTAGGTTTCTTGTGATAGAATTTACTTGAAAATACGGAGAAAAATGACAAATTACGCAGCTGAAATCGCCTGGATTGATCTAGAAACCACCGGATTGACTGTTCCGGATGGCCATTGGCCGCTTCAAATCGCCGCCATCATCACCGATAAGAATTTCGATGAGCTCGGAACACTTGAGCGAAAGATTTTCTACACTAGTGACAGTGTTTTCCGCTTGAAAGAGCTGGCGGGAGATTACGTCCGCGCCATGCACGAGGCAACCGGACTTTGGGATCAGCTCACGGATGAGAAGAACCCCACCCTTTCAATTCTCGACAGGGATCTTCACGCTTGGCTAGTAAGCTTTCAGCCGGAGGTTGGAAAGCTTATCATCGGTGGAAACTCTATTTTCCTCGACCGTGAATTCATGCGAGCTTTCCTTCCGAAAAGCTATGCTCACCTGTCATACCGAAGCCTGGATATGACTAGTGTTGAGAAGTTCTTCGGGTTCACTGAGGCTCGCAAGGAATTCGAGAAGAAGCTAGTCCACAATGCCCTGGATGACATTCGTGAGTCCATTGAGCAGGCTAAGTACCACCGTTCATTGACGAAGCCTTTCTGATGACTACCGAAAACTTCAACAATGAGAAAATCGCTCATCTTCTTGCTCTTGGAGAGCAGAGGAGAGCTCAAGCTCGCATTGATGCCTTAGAAAAGCTCTCACCCAGGGAGCAGCGCTTAGTTTCCGAGGCTCTAGTGGCGGGCTACGTCGCGAGCTCCATGGCAAACGGAGATCGAGATATACCTAAAGATAAGGTGATCGTGGCTATTGGCCTGGATGTTGTTTTGGGCTATCCTGATCTTTATCCACTTCTTGCGGATTATCAACCAGAAACGGATTGACCCAACAAAAAAGCCGGTGACTAAGTCACCGGCTTTTTTTGTTTTAGTTGGTTAGCGCTTGAATCCGAAGAAACCCTTGAGCTTCTTGTCGACCTCTGGGTCGGTCTCGTCAACGGCCGCGGCAGCTGATTTGGGAGCGAAGAAGGAATCCTCTTCAGCGGCAGCTTCATCTTCAGCCTCAACGATGGAAGCAATGGAATCTGCTAAGTCGTTCTGAGGAGGAGTGAAGAGCTGGTCGAAAGCGGCTGTCTCTGCGGGGGCAGGAGCTAGCTCGTAATCGTTCTCAGCATCGCCGACGGCAACTTCCTTGTCGAAGATAAGAACCTCTTCAGCATCGGTTCCGTAGGAGTCGATGGTCTCAGGTACAGCCGGAAGATCATCGCTTACATACTCCGTGGGAGCTGCGTAAACAGGCTCATCAGGTACGTAAGCTGCGGGATAACTAGGAGTCGGGGCCTCTTCGTACTCATCATTTTCGAAGTTGTCATAGTAGACGGGCTCTTCCACTGTGGCAGCGGGTGCTTCGTAAACGGGCTCTTCGTAAACAGGCTCGACTACCTCGACTGGCTCGTAAACGGGCTCAGCCGGTGCGTAGTACTCAGGCTCGGGAGCAACCTCTACTGGAGCATATTCGGGCTCAGGAACAACTTCTTCTACAGGAGCCTGAGCTGCCTCGTAAGCAGCATTTGCAGCTGCTTCGATTGCTTCATCTTCGTCAACTTCTGAGAAAGCGGAAACTGCTACGGGAGCCTCTGGGGCTTCAACGATGAACTCATCCTCAACATTGATCTCATCGAGGAGATCGGAGAGGTAGTTCTTTAGGGCGCCGCGGTAACGGAGCTCGAACTCGCGGTGCTTAGTGATTTGAGCCTGTAAAAACTCAAACTCGGCACGGGAGTTCTCAAGAATAGTGCTGGCTTCGGTTTCAGCTCGTGAGACAATCTCATCCGCTTTCCTCTTAGCCGCAGCCACGTGGGCTTCGTGGGTCTGGCGAGCGAGGGCTAAGAGGTTCGATGCCTCTTCAGCCTCATTCGAGGGGTCGTATGCCATGATGGATCCAATCTGTTGATGATGGCTTGCTAGCAAAAATCAATATCGGAAACACTACTGATATTGTTCGGGCACGCGAGGATGTGATTTTAATGGCCAATGAAGAAGAAGTAACTCCCGTTACTACACCAAAGCCACGAGCCCCTAGAGCTCGTAAGAAGCCAGAACCTAAGCCTACGGTTGAGATAACCCCCACTGAAATAGTTGTGGTCGAGGAAGTCGTAGTTGAAGAGGTTTCAGAGAAGCCCGAGGCTAAAGAAGAGCACGGAGGCATTGACGAGCTTCGACAGCTTTTCGATGAAGTTGACGAAGAACCAGAACCCGAGCCAGTGATTCCTCCTCTATCTGTTAGAGGAACTATTCTCGCTCCCGGTTATTGGCAGGCTTTCGATGGTGAACTAGGAAGAGTGAACGTTCTCGCTTTCCTCGGTTTCATCGCCTCATTCACTTTCTTCCCCCTAGGTATTCTTCTATCCGGACTCGGTTTGCTAAACGCTAAAGCCGTTCCAAGAGATACGGTAGGACGAATCTTCGGTTGGGCCGGTTTGGTGATTTCTACATTCATCACGGTGGCGGTATTCTTCTGGATTCTGCTGCTTCCGTTCACTCTAGCTTTTCACGGAAATTATTAAAAAATAATTTGCAATGTCGTAGCCACTATGTTATAGTGGTTACACATGCGCCTATAGCTCAATGGCAGAGCAACGGCTTCTAACCCCGCAGGTTGTCGGTTCGACCCCGACTAGGCGCACTGTCACACAAAGTGATAATGTGAAATACAAACCACTAACAAACTGGAGTAAATCGAAATGATGTAGGTAACTCATCCCCCTCTGTACCTGGTAACTCACGCCGAGCTTCGCGCCGGTCAGCAGACTGCTCAGGTAGCCCACGTGGTAGCCGACTTTGCCCTACAGAGGATTGATGAATTCCGTAGCTGGCATAAAAATTCCCAGTACATTGTTTCACTTCAGGTTCCCTCCCCCGAAGCACTCGAGGAGCTCTATTCTCGTGCTTTCGATGATGGCCACGATGTCATCTCTTTCCGCGAACCGGATCTAGGCGATCAGCTCACCGCTATCGCTTTTGTGCCTCACGAGCATGTGAAGCCTTTTCTCGCTAACCTGCCTCTGGCCGGTAAGCACTTTCGAGCAGCAAAAAACAACTAACAGTAAAGGAATAATTACCATGTCAAACACAATCGCAACCGCCGCAAAGCTTACCCACGAAGAGCGTCTTGCTAACTTCCTTCTCGACTCCATCGTGGATGAGAGCCTCACACCTGAGGAAAACTACCGTAGACTCATCGCCGCCGCCTTGGATCACGCCAACGATGTCACGAAGAGCGGAAATAAAGAGGCTCTTGCCTCCTACGCAGTAGCCACCACGGAGCTCACTCGTCGGCTCAATGCCGCTCGTTGGATTATTCGCACTGTTCTCAAGAAGCGCGACCCCGAGAGTCAGAACACCCCGCCCGAGCTCCAGTGGGCCACCGGCTACGGTGAGCTCGTTATCCTTGGAATCTTCCGGCCTAAGAAGAGCAACTACTCCTACTCTCGTGACGAGAACCTCACGAACAAGTTTGGTGCAGAGGGTTTTGAAACTGAGCCCGGTGATTTCATCAAGTTTCAAGTGGGCACCACGGTAGGACAGCTTGAGCTCCACTACCTGGATGGAAACGATTGGAAGCTCGGTGCTTACACTCGAAAGACCATTCGACGCCACAAAGATTCAATCAAGTACGCCGCCCAGGCAGCCGCAGAGAAGGTTATCCGCGAAGCTGAAGAGAAGGCTCGCAAGGCGTTGGAGGCAAAGCGTAAGACCATTGACAAGGAGATCCGAGATGCCCAGAAGCAGCTCGATGAGCTCCTAAAGCTCAAGGCACTAGACACCGTTTCCGCATAAGAAGAATAAATCGAAAGGAATAAGATCATGGGATCAAAAACAAATTACACTAAGCTTCTTGAAGAGCGAGAGGCCGTGAAGAAAAGAACAGAAGAACTAGTTACTTCAAAGCTGAACTACCTTCGAGGCATCGGTATCTCGGTACTCACGAAGAAGCTCGGCCACGGTTGGAGAAACGATGAGCTCTCCTATCTAGGAGACATCGGTGTTTGGCTCAAGCACGGAGGTGAGCTCCACGCTCTTAATGAAGATGCCGTTGAGTTGAGCTCTGCAGCCGCCACTAGCATTCGACCCAAGGGTGTTTACAAGATCCCCATTCGCTTTCTCCGCGCTAGTGATCGAGACTTCGCTCACTACCTCCGTCAGAAGATCTATGAGCGCAAGGAGTACCTCCGTAAGCTAGAGCTCGATAACGCTGCCAAGTCCATTAGAGATATTGAACTTGACATGGATAAGAAGAATAAGGAGCTCGTTCGCCTTCAGAACCTTGTGAACGATCAAAAGGATAAGCTTGACAAGAAAAAAGAGGCAGAGAAAGAGAAGACCGCCAAGTAGAAGGATGCTCTAAACCACAGCGAGAAGCGTAAGTCCGATAAGAAAAATCTCGGCCTATTTCACATCTCCGGTGAGAATATTCAGCGTTGTTCTAGCGGGGGCGAAAAATGCGCCGTGTCTCCTTCGGCTCATTACACCTCTCGAGAGGCTGCAAAGTTAGCGGTAGCTCAATGAAGTTAGAAAAGATCCTAAGATTCAAGTTTGGAGAACCCTATGGCTAAATTCCACATCAACCCGGAAACGGGTAATCCGGGAAAGTGTAGTGCGGCTGACGGCAATTGCCCCTACGGAAGCAATGCTCCACACTTCAGCTCAGCTGAAGATGCACGCTCGGCTTACGAGGCTGCTCAAGGTGGAGCTTTTCTCTCAACCGCCCAAAAGATAACTCTCACTAAAGCGGATGCTAAGAAGCTCACTTTTCCTCGTGAACGTGACATTGGAGAGCCCTACGCTTACGGCCTAGCCTCAGAAATCTCAAATTTCTACAAAGAGCTAAGTACCGCCAGCTACACGGCAGCAGATAAGCCGGCTACCGCCGCAAAAATCGAAGAGTTCCTAAATAAACTTTATGAGAAAAGGAATATGCCAGGAGACAACGGGGTAGCTGCTCGTAAGTTCTACGCACAGGTCATTTCAAAATTGGAACCTTTTGGAGTAAAAGGTAAAGAGGAAGATGAAGGGGATAGGCTATTCAAAGAGGCTTTCCCCGATGGTTTTTCCTATACTCTTTCTGTTACCCCTAAGGAATATGAAGAGAGCATCAGAGCCAATAGTGAAAAAGTAGAGCTTCTAAGTAAGCCGATTGAAAAACTATCTGACGATGAAATTTCATCAGCCGGTAAAGCTATCTATGACAATATCCCAGCATTCGATAAATTCTGGTATAACGAAGAAGGAGTTACCGAAGCTTTATCTCAATACCAAAAGAATCTCATCGGTGCAGAGAAAAGAAAAGAAGTATTGAAAGTTTGGGATAAACTACCAGCGGAGGCTAAATCTCTCTACTCTAAAAAAGAGCTAGAGGAGCAAATTGAGACTTTGCAAGGAGCGGAAACTTTCTCTGATTACTCTAGAAGAGGGCCAGCGATTCCCGGAAACCCACGTATCAAACGTTTTTTGAGTAGAACTAAGGCTGCATCTGAAAACATCATTGAAGCTGACAAAGAGGCTTTAGCTGCTAGAAAGAAGTATGATGCGGTTGTGGCAAAATTAGATAAACTTTCTTAATCAAGGAAAATAAAAAGGGACAACAGAGAAAATCTGTCGTCCCTTTTTAGCGGAATTTTCAAACGTTGAAATAAACTCCCGCGTAAACCTTGCTAGTGTTGAAGAACCTTCCGAGTGCCTGCTCAATCTGCTTTCCGCCGACGGGGTTAGAAGTGTGAACCCAAATCTTCTCGATCTCGGGAGCCTTGTCGAAGAAAGCAAGCTCCTCAAGCTTTGAAACAAAAGGCATGATAGAGGTGGGGATCCCGAATTGATCCTCTCCCAGATCGTGGTCAAGCCAGAGCTCGCCAATAGAATCTTCCGGAGACAGGGTCTCTACCCAGCTCAAAGACTCCGCCGCCGTACGAATCACGGTGGCAGGCTTGCGCTCCTTGAAAGAGCGTAGGTCGTCTATGAGGACGACATCGAAGCGAGTCATATTTAAACCTTATCTTATTACTGCTGAGGGGTCAATGAATTTTTGTGCTCAATGTAATAGGGGCTTTCCTGTGAAAGGTTACTCCATGAGTTTCTCCGTGGAAGTCGCGGAGTTCCTTGGTATCCTCTTCGGTTATCCCATTGATTTGCGAAGAACGCGGCTACCTTTAGGTCATCTTTTGAAAGACCCAGTTGTTTAGCGTTCTCGTGATCAGCTAACGCTTCAACTTCATCGGGGTAAGTATAGAGGAAACTATTGTGCTTCAATTCACGATTTCCGTAGCCAAGAAGTAGTTTCGTGATGATTCTAGCATCATCGTAATCTCTCTCCCAGGGAGCCTCGGTGATGTCATAGACCTGATTAACCAGCAACTCCGTTAGGAGATAGCGAAGATGCTCTGAGGATTTAGGAATTTGAGAGTAGTATGCGACTATTGAGGCTTCTCGTTCAGTTAAACCGTGGGTTTCCATGAGCTTTACTAAATTGCGCTGATCTTTGCGCTCTTTCTCTATGCGAGAAACACTTTCGTACCACTCTGACCAATCGGTAGCTAGTTCAGGGCGAGCGGCGAGAGCCTCTAATTCGGCGATTTCCATTCTCTACTCCTTTTTCATTGAGATCTTACCGAAATTGTTAGAAATTTAGTCATGGTTACTAGGCTTTGGCACGCGAATCCCGACACGGGAAAGATTAGCCGATGTAGCGCCTCTGAGGGCCGTTGCCCTTTCGGCTCCGCCATGCATGGTGACTCCCGGGAAGATACTCAAAAAATCTATGAAAAACTCATGGAGAACACGACTAAATGGGCTCTAAAAAAGAGTTTCCCCATAGTTAGTTTGGACGATCCGACTTTATTCCCAGAGTACAATAAGCGTAAAGATATTGATCCTAGAACCATGTCGCTAGAGGATGTTTTTGAACAATCCAAAAATAGAAAAGTTATCTGTCCCGATTGCGGTAAACCGCTCGGAGGAGAAAACTCTGGTCTCGCCGCTATCTCCATGCAGAGTGCCTCCAACGCCGTGTGGTGTAATCACTGTGAAGCATATTACGACTCCATGGATGAGCCGGGGCTGGAACCGAACATAGACTCTCCGACATATGGGGCTGTGGTAGCTGAAAACGTCTCGAAAATTACCTGGTACCACACCACCAATAAAGAAAATTGGGCGGATGAAATCCTTTATAAAAACGGGCCCGAATTTGTCCACATAGGCGGCGAGGCGGCCGCCGCGGATCGAGCAGCATCATCAATGTATGGTGAAGGTTTTGACCACTACATCTATGTGATCGAGGTGGATAAAGAGGTCTCCGTTGATCCAATCATCTTCGAAGATGACGGGGTAGATTTTGTTCCCGAGGAAGGTCACGAAGCCGTAAGATATCTCAATCGCTACGAAGACACTGGCTCAATTTCACTAGCAATTCAGCCAGAAAGAATCAAAATAGTGGGGCGTGCATTAATCAATAAAGCTCAAGTTGAGAGGATGGGAACATATCTTTGGGAAGTTCCTGAGGAGATGTTTTTAGAGGAGGAGCGACTTAACCAGCTAGCAGCTCAAGAGCAATGGCTGGCGCTCAATCGCGAGAGAATAGCTGAACTAGACGCTCAATCTGTCTAAACGGTTCCTTCGTTCGCTGTTTTTGGTAGGATACCTCGACCAAATAAGTGGACGTAGAGGATAAGACGTGACAGAAGAGTTGAACGGTGTTGAGAATAACCCTGTAGAGGCAACTCCACCAACCCCTATTTCTTCCAGCAAAAATTACGACAAACGCCGTCGAGTAATCGCACTCACCGCGGTTCCAGTGCTATTAGCAGCAAGCCTCATAGTTAGCATTCCCATTGCTGTTATTTACATGACACCGAACATTCCGGTTGTGGTGGCTATTCTTGCCACCCTCGCTGCAGAATTTTTAGCTCTCGCTTGGGCGATTTGGTACGGAAAACTTACCCCCCTAAAAGACTTCCTTTATCTAAGGCTCCCTAAGTGGTGGTATATTCCGGTCGGTATCGTGGCCGGAATTTTAGGTTATGTCATTCTTCAACTAGGAGCCATGGCGACCACCAGTATTTTTGGTGCCGAGGTAGGCTCATCGGATACTTCGACTCAACTCGGTAATCTTCAAGGATTCCAAGCCTTTATTGTTCTCATCGGCTTAGTCGCCGTTCTCGGTCCGGTCACCGAGGAATTCTACTTCCGTGGTATCATTGTGGGAGCACTTCAGAACAGTAAATGGAATAAACCCTGGATAGCCATTGTGGTTTCCGGTGTTTCGTTCGGTCTCATGCATTTTCAAGGAGCAGGTTCAGTCACGGACATTTTTGTTCTACTCTGGACTATGACCATGGGCTTCGGCTTCGCATGGCTTCTCCTAAAGACCAAGTCCATTTGGACTCCGGTGGCAGCTCACGTGGCATATAACGCAGTGACCGCCATCATACTACTATCCGGATTTGAGGGTTAAAATGACCGAACCATTAATGGCGATTAGCAATGGGGGCCTCAGCATAATTTCCCCTGAGCTCGCCGAGAAAATCCAATCGAAAAAGATCTCCCCCTCACTGATCACTTCACTAAAGAACTGTCCAGCTCAGTGGGTAGCCAACAGCTACGTAATTCCGACCATCGTTCCTGAAGAGGACGATAACGCGGCCTCCCGTGGATCACTTTTTCACAAGGTCATGGAAGTGGTTTTCGCGGAGGCTCCTGAGGTTCGAACTCGTGAGTTCATTGATGAAGTTGCTAAGCAGGTTATAGAAACTGATGAATTTTCTCAGTTCAAAGGTAACGAAGATGCCTGGGAATGGCTTCAGAGAGCAATTGATGGTTATTACCGCATGGGTGGTCGCCCAGAGAAAGTCAACATTGCTGAATATCTACGAGCTGGCGAAAAGGAACCTAAAAAGGGACTTGAGGTCTTCGTAAAAGGTAACCTCGGTGGAGCAGAAAGAGATACTCTTGGATTTATCGACCGTTTAGCTGAAGATCGAAAACATGAGGGTGGCGTCATCATTGAGGATTGGAAAACCGGAGCGAAAGCAAAAATCTGGAATCCAAAGACTAAGAGTGAAGACGGTAAGGCCGAGGCTCGCCAACAGATCATTTACTCCATGCTTCTTAAGCAGTCCGGTGTAAATGTTACCGGTGCTCGCCTTATCTACCCGGTAGCCGGTGTTGTCGTAAATGTTGACGTTGATGATGAAGCTTTCAATGAGCAGGTTTTGAAAGACATCAAAGAAACTGACGAAGCTCTAACAACCATGATCGAGACGAATCTCTTTGAATTCCGTCCGAATTTTCTTTGTGCTTGGTGCCCTCTACAAAAAGCATGTCCCGCGGCGCAGATCGGTAATTTCCAGAAGGCTCGTGACGCAGCAAAGAAGGCGCCACCCATTGAAGTTCTCGCTAAAGGTTTCGACTTCATTTGATAAAATGAACCATGCTTATCATCGTTTATTCCACCTCACTCGAGGCTGAAAAGCGGGAAACCGAGGAGAGAAAACAATGAAAAAAGCGCGCCAAATTGTTATTCCAAATGATCGTCCACTCACTAGTGAAGAATTCAATGATTTCAAAGAGCATGCCCTAAAAAGCTCCATGTGGTATGCTTCCGAGTACGTGAGAAGCGAACGCCAGATCATGGACAAGCTTGTGGCTAAAGGATATACCGAAGGTGAAGTCGACTATGTTGACAAAGCTGGAGTTTCTCACTCTTTTGACATTATGGAATATGTGCTTGAGCAACTTCGTGAGGGACTTGTCGTTAACGATGATGCCTACGCTAGAGGGCTAATCCGACGCTATTCCGGTTCCCGTAGGGGAAGCCGTTACATCGGTCAGAAGCTCCGTGAAAAGGGTGTGGATTCAGAGGTGGCCGCGGCCCTTCTCGAGGAGCTAAAAGATGAAGATGAGACCATAGAGGCTATCGACAGTCTTGCGGAAAGATACATTTACACCTCTGCCTACACAAAGGTTGAGGGCGACTTCAAAAAGAGACAAAAATTAGTTTCTCATCTCCTTTCAAGAGGTTACTCCTTCGATGATATTTCGCTGTGGGAGAACTCTAAGGAGGAGTAATGGCTGATACGCTGAAAGGCGATCCGTTCTTCGGTACTAGAGTTATAAACTTCGCGCAAAGTCTCCTTAGCGGGGCCAAAAAACTGGACCCCATCACCGATTTTGAAAAGAAACTGCTGAAACACGCTGACGAACTCAAAAAGTTAGATGGGGAAATCGAAGGTGGTTTAATTCCCATTCTTCGTGAGGGAATGGATTATGTTCCTCCCCCGGTGGCTCTTCGAATGTTGCTTTATCTAAGCAGATTTGACTTATCTAGAAAAGGCCATGAGATTATTCATTTCGCTGCTCGTGATCGTTTGGCTCTTTCCGATGATGAGATTAATCAATTGGTCTCCGAAGTTAGAAGAGACCCGCACTCTAACATTGAATGGTCATTAGCACTCCTGGGAGAACCCGATCCTGAAGAGGATGAGAACACCACTAAAAAGAATGCGCTCAATCTTCCCAATGATTTCAAGTAACCAGCCGAACGACCTCGGTTCGTGCCAGGCTTCGATCTAAGCGAGTTTTATTGATGCTACGCGGATTTGTGCGTGATCAGTCAAAGAAAGACCACAGCGTCAGCTAGCGAGTTTTAGTTAGCGAAATCTTCAAAAGGAACCTCGACCACTCCGACAGAAGTGTCAAAAACTCTCGGGGGAGTTGTGAAAGCTCCCTTGGTGGAGAGGTCGGCAAATATTTTTCCGTTCTTGGAGCGGAATTTAGAGCCCGGTTCAGTTCTCGTGGAGGCTACGGCTGTTCCCGGTACTGGACGCTCACCGGTGCCTTTACCTTGAGTGAGATAAAGATTGATGCCCTCATGGTGTCTTGCTCTAATTCTTCTGTAAGCCTCATTGGATTCAACATCCACGAAAACACCGGAGAACTCTTTATAGCCGTGAGCTTTTAGCTCCTCGATGGTCTTAGTCACCTGAGCTTCACTAGCCATGGTCTTGTCAAAAACAATGTTTTTCTTAGTCTCTGAAAGTGTCTTGTAAAGCTGATCACTTATCACAGTTGCTTCGTAGCGAATTAGCTCGTCTGTTTCCATGGGGAGCAGGCCGGGGATGGTGGGCTGCATTTCCTTCTCAATCATTTTTTCTTTAATGATGTCAGGATTCACAGGAGCGTAGTTCTCACCATTGAGCTCAGAGGCGTCTTTTATAACCGTGGATTTACCAGCGCCGGTGATTCCACCAACGAATAGAGCTTTACCTTCGGAGGGAACATTCTCGTATTCTTTAGTGAGTTCGGCAATTATCTCTAGATGAAGAGCCTCTCTAGCAAGAGGATACTTAGAGCGAACGGTGAGGGTCTTGTGAGTACTAGGATTGGAGCGTCTTACTCTGCGGATATATTCGTAGTGTCGATCATATTCTTCATCGGACAGTGGAGTGCGAGCGGCTCTGTGAGCGCCCATGGAGGCTAGTTCAATTTTCTCGAGTTCAGCATCGCTAAGATGAGCATAAGGATTTTCCTCAACCTCTGCAGCGAAAGTAGTCTGTTTTTCTTCGTAGGCGGTGCGAGCGGCCTCTTTGGAAGTAAAATGGGCATCATCGCCTCCGAAAGGACATTGTTTTTGAGCTTTACAAAGTCCCGGTTCACCGGTTTCTGGGTTTATGTGGAACTTAGCCATAGCCTCTCCTGCCTCTCACTACATATCTAATGTGTTACTGGCTAGTTTTTATTCTCAGGAGTCCCAGCCTCCGTTGGCGGTTCCCGAACTCCACTGACGTTCGATGCATTCCTCAATAGCCGTTACTACTTCTGGATGTTTGGAGTAATCAAAATTGCTGCTTAAAGATTGTAAAAGATCCTTGGCAGCCGCAAGGGTATCAAATTCTATACCTCTTCCGCTTCCCATCTCCATGTCTACCCCATTGGAATAACCTTCACTATAGGCGGAATCCAGATGAGATTTTACTAAAGCTAAATCTTTGCTACTTCCATCCCAATCATTCTCTTCTAGCATGGAGATAATATTTTCGGCGCTTGAAACGTAATATTCAGCTTTTACTCTTTTTAGCGATGGATTCATTCTTTGTTGCTCTTCGTAAGCTGCTCTCGCGCCGTCTCTAGATGTGAAATGACTCTCATCTCCGCCAAAACGACATTTACCTTTTTCTGCTCTACAGAGCCCTTCGTTTCCCGTTTGAGGATTGATGTGATACTTTGCCACTACATAGCTCCTAAGTCTAGGTAATATCTAACGTTGAAAATCAGTGATAGAATACTTCATGCCTGCCAGAAAATCAGCACTTGAGGAAATTCTTGTTTCCTACCTGATTGCAAACTTTCCGGAAATTGTGATTATTCAGCGTTCCAGGGCCATAAAGAAAACTCGTTCCGGAAAATCGCGCTATGAGATTGACGTTTATCTTCCAGAGCTACGTTTAGGCTTCGAAGTCCAGGATTTTGCGACTCATTCTAAAGGATCAGATCAAGAAAAAGGACATCCCTGGCGACGTAATGGGCTTAAGAATGGACCTAAACTTCATGAGCTCAAAAGGCGTTTAGCTAAGGAGCAATTGCACGTAGATATTGTAGATATTTGGGAAGATGAGTTGCGTTCTGGCGAGTTTAAGCGCCTCGTGAGCGAACAGATCAACTCCAGGTGTGATAGAATATAAGGTCTCTCGTGAGAGGAAACCCGCGGGAAACTTCTAGACATTTTGCGGTATGATGAAAACCACTTTGAAGTAAGGACAATTAAGCTATGGCACCGGAAGAAAACTACAGCGCCGAGGATATCGTAAAGCTCGAGTACCCAACCTCGATTTGGAAACGCCCCTCCATGTATCTTGGTGAACGTGGAAGCCAGCAGTCCGTAGCTGTTCGTGAGATCATCGACAACGCCGTCCATGAATCACTCCGAGGATTCGCCACCCGCATGAAGGTGGTCTTTGGAAAAGACAAATCAGTTCTTATTCAGGATAATGGTCGCGGTCTTCCGGTAGACGAGAATGTAAAACTCAAAACTAACGGAATTATTCTAACCATGGCGACACTTCACGCCGGTGCCAACTTCAGCACCAACGTCACCGCCGGTAAAGCTGGAGCCGGACTCAACGGTGTTGGTGCATCCGCCGCTAACGCTTTGTCTAAGCGTTTCGACGTGGTAGTTTACAAGACAGCCAAGCGCTTTGAACTAAGCTTCCACGATGGTTTTGCAGGGCACTTCTCCGGTGATTCACCGGATGAAGGTTTCAAGCAGGACACTAATATTCGGGAGTCGAAAGATTCTCGATCAGCAGCGGAGAAGAAGGATTGGAAAACCGGAACCGCTATTAAACTTTGGTTTAACGAAGAGCGCTTCCCCAAGGATGAAGCTGTGGACATTGACGATCTTGTGGATCGTCTGAAGTACACTTCATACATCGTTCCCGGGTTCTCAATCGAGGTCGTGGACGAAAATCGTCAGTACGAAGATGGAAGCAACTACTCCTGGTCATTCCACAGCGAGCACGGACTTCAGGAAATGGTTGAAGTCATGGCGACCGATGCCTATCTTCCAGGTACCGACAACAAAGGCTCCATTTTCAGTGAGAAGGGTATTCACTACCTACAGACTCAAGGAAATTACATGGAGACCACGGCTGATGAATTTGGAAAAATCGCCGATGTTCGACGCACCGTAACCGCGGAGTTAGCATTCCGTTATGGCTCCGGTTATGACAAAACCATCGCAAGCTTCGTAAACACTATTCACACTCATCTCGGTGGAGTCCATGAAAGAGCTCTCGAGAAGGCGCTTCTAAAGACCTTCGGTGAGCGTATGAATGGTATGCGAGGACTCATTACCGCTAAGGATGAGCCTCCGATCATTGAAGATTACTTTGAGGGCATGACTATTGCCCTGAGCGTTAACGTCCCCGAGCCTCAATTCGTGGGACAGCAAAAGGATAAGCTCTCAGGTCCCGAGGTTGAGAAGGCTCTTCTCGGAGCTTTCACTGAACTATTCAACGGTTTTGTTAGCGCGCCTGCAAACCAAAAGTTCCTCAAGCCCATGTTCGAGAAAATCGTTCAGGCGAGCAAGAACCGTCAGGCTGCCAGCGAGGCTAAGCTAGCTAAGCGCAAGAGCAATCAGGTTTCCAGTAGCGCTATGCCCGCTAAGCTTGCCGACTGTGATCTAACCTCCACCGAGGAATCCGAACTTCTCATTTGTGAGGGTGACTCGGCTGCTGGTACCGTGAAGAAAGCTCGTGATGCTACTTATCAGGCCGTAATGCCCATTCGAGGTAAGATCCTCAACAGCTTCAAAGCCAACAACACGGACATTATGAAGAACAAAGAGGTCATGGAAATTGCCAAGGCTATCGGTGCCGGTTTCGGAAAGAATTTCGACATTGACAAGATTCGCTACGGTAAAATCCTCTTCGCCTCTGACGCTGACGTTGACGGACTCCAGATCAACAATCTTCTTTACACGGTATTCAACCGTCTATTCCGTCCTATGATCGAAGAGGGACGAGTCTACCAGACGGTTCCGCCTCTATTCGAGGTTAGAGTAGGCACCGGTAAGGCTCAGGAAGTTATCTACGTGACTGATGAATCCGAACTTGGTCGAGTAATCAAACGCCTCGAAAAGGATGGAAAAACTTTCAAGATCGAGCGTAACAAGGGTCTTGGTGAAATGGAGCCGCAGAGCTTCTACGACACTGTGCTGGATCCTGAGAAGCGAACTCTCCGTCGGATTACTGTTCAAGACGCTGATGCCGCTGAAGCTGCACTTGTTCTCACCATGGGTGACAACAGCCAGGAACGTAAGGACTTCATGGGAGATAACTTCCAGGTAGCCATCGACTCTGGTCTCGTAGAGGGCTTCGAAGAGGGCGTAGAGTAAAAACCGCCGCGGGCATCAAGCTCGCACAGCAATAACTTTGGTAAAATCTTTTAGCTATAAATAAGAGGAGTAAGTGATGGCCCGTAAGGCTAAGATAACGCAAGAGGATCTTGTCGAAAAGAAGAAAAAATTTGAGCAGATCGCCGGTAATCTAGAAGAGATTTCGGTCGAGAAGTTCCTAAAAGACAACTTCCTCCCCTACGCCTGGTCATTCAACCTTGACAGAGCTCTAGTGGATGTTACTGGTCTAAAGCCGGTACAGCGTCGTATCCTCTATACCATGTATAAGGATGGGCTCTCGCCTACTTCAGGTCGTTCAAAGGTAGCAACCCTCGGTGGTCGTGTACTCGCTTACCACCCTCACGGTAACTCCTCTGTAGAGGATGCGCTAAAGAATCTCGGCCGTGAGCACATTTTCCGTGTTCCACTCATCGACGGTAAGGGTGACTACGGTGTGCCCGGTACTCCAGGAGCCGCCGGACGATACATCGAGGCTCGTCTAAATCGCGCAGCTTTCCTAAACGTTGAAGAAATTGCCGAGCATGCCGTTCGCATGGTACCGAACTACGATGGTCAAACCACCGAGCCAGTGAAGCTCCCTGTAAAATGGCCGGTCGCGGTCATCAACGGAGGCTCCGGTATCGCCATTGCTTACGCTTCAAACATGCCAAGTCACAATCCCACGGAGATTATGAAGGCGTGTAAGGCACTCCTACGTAACCCTGAGATGACTCACAAAGCTCTTTCAAAAATTATCCTAGGGCCTGACTTCAACATGGGCGGAATCATCCCTTCCAACGATGGAGTTCTTGAGTATTTGGAAACCGGAAGCGGCTCGTTCAAGATTCGTGGAGATTACACGGTAACAGATAAGCCTCGCGGAGCCACTAGAATCGAATTCCATGAGATTCCTTTCGGAACTCACCCCGAGAAAATCATCAGTGAAATTCAAAAAGCCGTCACCGACAAGGGACGCTTCAAAGACGTGGCCGGCTTCAAGGACCTTTCGGACCTAAAGCACCCCATTCGCGTTATCATCGACACGAAGCCGGGAACAAATTACAAGAAGGTTATTGCTGAACTCTTCGCTTCTACTAGCTTAGAGTCCAGTTTCTCCTCCAACATTACTACCATCGTGAACAACAAGCCACGCCAGAGCTCAATGAAGGAACTACTCCTTGAGTTCATTGAATTCCGCAAAGAGTGCGTGACTAACAAGCTTACCTACAGCCTAGGTAAGAAAACTGATCGACTTCACTTGGTAGAGGGTCTCCTCAGAACTCTTCTAGACATTGACGCAGCCATTGCTATCATTCGTAAATCAGATGATGCAGATGCCGCCAACGTGGCTCTTCAGAAGCGATTCAAGATCGACAAGCTACAATCCGACTACGTGCTCGGTCTCCAGCTTCGCCGTCTTACCAAAATGGATAGCGTTGCACTTCAGAACGAAAAGAAGTCCATTGAAGACGAAATTGCCTATTACGAGAGTGTACTCAAGGATTCTGAAGTACTAAAGGAATACCTCCTAAAGGAATTTGAGGAAACTCACAAGATCATCGGTGACGAGAGAAAGACTCAAATCTTCTCACAAACTCAGGAAGAGTTCTTCCAAGCCGAGAAGACCGAAGCTAAAGAGCTCAAAGCTGCTGAAGTTAGCTCTGTTACATATGTAACTCGTTTTGTTGACGGTCGTCTTATCCGCTCTACCATGCCCTACTCATACGAGAACCTAAGAAAGATTCAGTATTCGCCAATAGCTGACCAGCTTCAGCTTATGACAGATGAAGATTTCGTGGTTATCGGTTCAGACGGAATCGGTCGTAAAATTCCAGTTACCTACGTAGCTCAAGATCTCATTTCTACTGCCGCTAAAGCTGGTGTTCCGTTACCAAAGGGTGTAACCATCGTCGGTATTGCTAAAGCTAATGGTAAAGGTTTTGGTCTTGCCGTTGGTACCGCAAAGGGCTTTGTAAAGGTCTCTAAGCCGGATTGGAAAAAGGATGAATTCCCAATCATTTCACTGGCTGCGGGAGATACTGTTCTCGATACTCGTTGGCTAGACTCCGAGCCTAAAGGTTCGTTGTTCTATTTCGCTACTCGCAAGAGTAACATTCTCGTGTTTGACGCTGGAACAATCCGCGCCTCCGGTTCAGCTGCCGGTGGTGTAGCTGGGGTGAAACTTCTTGGAACAGATGACCAGGCAGTAGGATTTGGTTACGTTGAGAAGAGCGAGGGTGCTATGGTGCTCTCCGCTACTAAGAGCAGCCTTAAAGTAACAGCGCTTTCCGAAATTTCATCGAAGGGTCGTGGAAGTCAAGGAGTTGCTCTTCAGGGACTAGACACGGGAGAGGTTCTTCTTGGGGCCTATGTGGGAGTCGATCCTGTTATCGCGGCCTCCGACATCGGCGCACTTGTGAACATTCCCCCGGCGACTCCTAGAGCTCGCAAGGGAACGAAAGTACCGGGAGCTCTTGACTTCGGTTCAAGAACACCAGTCGTGGCTGTTTCTACGGTTATTCCCAGTGAACTAGGCAAAGGGCTCTTCGCTTGAGCCTCTCTGATAGTTCAAGTGTAATTCGGCCTTAGAAAGGAAGCCATGTGCAGCGATGATTTGAAGCCTCGGACGAAAGACCGAGCTTTTATGGGGGCAACCCACGCGGTGAGTGGATTAGCCGTCCTTCTCGCTTTAGTAGCCTTTGTCCCGGGTTTCATTGAATGGTCAGGGATCAATTCAATGGCACTCATTATCCTCACAGCTTTCGTGGTGGCCGGTGGAGCTCTACTCCCCGATCTAGATAACTCCGCATCTTCCGCTAAATCAGCTTTAGGAATTTTCGGCCACGCTTTGAGTTTTGTGTTTATCAACTCATCGAGGGTTATTCAAACGGTTATTAGAACTCGACGGGATGACGCTGACCCCAATCCTCACCGTGGATTCTGGCACACAATTCCGGCGGCTCTGCTCTTCGGTTTTCTGACTCTGCTGGCAACACAGATCCCCGGTAAAACCACCGTGCCGATCTATGGAGAAGTTACTTTTAGCTGGATCTCAGCTCTAGTCATTTGCGCTCTAAGTGTTCATTTAGCTTTCGCAGGTCTTTTTGGAACATTCATCAAGAAGGTCCGAAAAAGTTCCATCGTCGGTGAGCTTGCCGCCTTGGGTATTGCGTTAGTGGCAACCGGTACCGTTTTCTGGTTCCTCCCTCACAACGAAAATTTCTGGTGGCTTTCCGTGGCCGTAACCTTGGGAGTGCTCGTTCACATCTTCGGTGACGCTTTCACTACTGCCGGTGTTCCGTTGCTATTCCCACTCTCCGGTTTCATCAAGAAAAAGTTCTGGTGGAACACTCGCTTCACTCCCATGAAGGCCGGAGGCGTTGCCGAGAAGTATGTTATGCTTCCGATTTTTAGCTTGATAGTAGTTGTGTCACTAGCTAAAATCATTTTGGAATTGTTTCAGCCAGTTGCTTAAGCAATTCGTTAGAAACAATTTTGCAAAGAACTAACCTTGGAGATGAAATGGCCAGTTTAACTAAATGGCACATAAATGACAAGGGAGAAGTGCATCCTTGCAAGGCGCGACCAGGAAACTGCCGTTTCGGTGGTCAGACCGGGGACAAGAATCACTTCTCCTCAAAAGAAGGCGCTGAACTTTACCTAGCTAAGGGTAACAGTGGATTCTCGGAACTCGGAACTAGACGTAAGCGCGTTCAGATCGAAATAGGTGCCGCGAAGCCGGAGACTAAAGCAGCTGTAGAAACACTTCTAGAAAGAGGCGTGGCCGTTTCGGCTACGAAGAGTCTAGATGGGCTCACCGCAGCTACACCTAGTCGCTCCTCTGAAGTGGATATACTCGATGATGACCTCAAGGGCATCACTCTAGAATCCGTAAAGGCTCACCGCCCCTTCTAAGTCATAAGTGCTCACTCGGAGGCCCGATAAGACCATGTCAAGTGGTTATCGGGCCTCCGTTTTTGGTAGGATTACCGTATGGCTATAACTCCCACATCAAAATTTGTCTGCTCCAATTGCGGCGCAGAGTATCGTAAATACGCAGGAAAATGTCAGCAGTGCGGCGAATTCGGAACCGTGGAAGAGCAGGCGGTTACATCCGGTGGTTCAGCATCGGTCGGCCTCAAAAGTGGCGGCGCCCAAAAGCCGGTGAAATCCGCTTCAACTCTTTCTGAAATCGGTGTGAATCCAATCTCACGAACGAAGACCGGAATCGGGGAACTTGATCGAGTTCTAGGTGGAGGAATCGTTGACGCGGAGGTTATCCTTTTCGCCGGGGCCCCGGGAGCAGGTAAATCAACCCTCTCCATGGCTTTAGCCAACAGCTACGCTCTCATGGGTAAAAAGGTTCTTTACTCCTCCGGTGAAGAGTCCAAACAGCAAATCGCTCTCCGTGCTACACGCATGGGCGTAACTAGCGAGAATATTAGAGTAACCAACGAAACCTCATTAGAGGTCCTCCTAGGACACATCGAAGAGGTGAAACCAGAGCTTGTCATCGTGGACTCTCTGCAAACTTTAGCAAGCTCCGAAATTCCTGGTTCCGTTGGCTCTATCTCTCAATCTAAAGAGGCAGCCAACGTCCTGACTCGCATAGCTAAAACTCAGGGGATCTCCATGGTCCTCATTAACCAGATTCTGAAATCCGGTGATTTCGCCGGTAGTGAATCTGTTCTCCACATCGTGGATTGTGGGCTCATGCTTGAGAGCGACTCTGAAAGCCCTTTGAAGTTCCTAAGAGCCATGAAGAACCGTTTTGGTGACCTCAACGAGATCGGCTGTTTCGTCCACGCTGAAGACGGTTTAGAGGAAGTATCCGATCCGGGTTCAATATTTTTGGACACCGGTGAGGGGGATAAGGTTCAGGGAGCCGCCTGCGGCTTCATCAGTGAGGGTATTCGTCAATTCCCCGTGGAGGTTCAGGCTCTAGCTGTAAAATCAACTCTAGCTAACCCCCGGCGCCAGTTCAACGGAGTAAACTTCAATAGAGGCCAAATCGTTTGTGCAATTCTTGACAAGTACTGCTCCGCTCAGACATTCACCAATGACATATTCGTAAGCACCGTTGCGGGAGCTAAGGTTAATGATCCTTTGGCTGATCTCGCAACGGCGGCGGCTCTGCTCTCCACATCCAAGAATAAGAATGTGTCGAAGAAAACAGCTTTCGTTGGCGAACTCAGTCTAACCGGAACAGTTCGTGGAACATATATGATCGAGAGTAAGATTAGGGAGGCTGAACGCCTCGGCTTTGATCGTATCGTTATTCCGGCCTCCGCTAAATCCCAAGTTAAGGGACGATATAAGATCACGATTGACACAATAGCCAACGTAAAAGACCTCGCTGGTTTCCTAGAGTAAGATCGGTGAATTATGGCATTGCCTATTAGACCAGGTAGCGGGCTACCAGTCGCCCGCCCTGCGGAAGCTTTACCAGACCTTGGGGTTATGCCGGAGCTGCCAGAAAGTCGACCAGTCTCGCAGCCAGCGCCTGCCGTGGCACAGGCTCCAGCTCCGCAGCAACGGCCGGTCGCTCCCGTCACCCAGACCCCAAAGAGAGCTCCGGTTCAAGCTCCAACAACTTCAGCTCCTACAGCTAGGCAGCAGAAACCTCTTCCGGAGGGCTGGGCTATCGACAAGGCTACGGGCAAACGCTACAAGAAGCTCCCCGGTTTCAAAGAGGGAGTCATGAGCAGTAAGGCCGCAATCAAGGCTGGTTCCAACGGAGGCATGAGCTTAGATCAGCTTCGCGCCACCGTGCGTGAAGAGCCGGATTTGAATCCGGATGATTTGAACGGCGCTGCGGAAATTTTCATGTCTCACTTGAGGGTACCGCCGGACAAGGATGAACAAAAGCGTCTTCTCGAGGAACGAGCTAAGCGAGAGGCTGCTTTTGAGAGCGCTTATGAAAGAGTTGTGGAAACTGAACCGGAAGATGATGACTCGCTCTAACGGCTAGTTTGATATTTCAACGGCTGGCTCATTGAGTTAGAAATAGACTTCACTACATTGATTTAGGAGTACCGAATGCTGCGAACTGTTCTCATGGTTGTTGTTGGCTTTGTGTTGGTTGGTCTCGCGGTCGCCCTACTCCAGGTCTTCAACGGAGATGTGGGAGCACTATTCGAGTGGGCATGGGATTCAGCCCTAGGTCTCATCAACGCCATTGCGGACTTCTTCGTTAATAATTCTCTTTTCCAACGTGCAGTTTCTTGATTGTAATCTCCTAGTTTTGGTAAAATAACCTTACACAGGAAAGGATTCTCACAGGGGAATCCGAAATTAATCAAGTAAGGTAGGGCGACATGGCCAAGAATCCAAATGCAACAGAAGGCACCTTCTCTGCAAAACCGTTTTATTCACACGATGGTAAAGATGACAACGGCATCCGAGCCGAAGTCAAGGTAGTCACCGGCTACGGTGATGTGCTTTCCATCGAAGATTCCAAAGGTGGAAAAAGCAAGAAAATTGAGTTCGCTGTTAGTAACACCGAATTCTTCCCCTCCGGCTGGACTCGTTCCGCCGCTCTTCAAGAGCTAGCCGAAAAAGCTAAGGCTAGCGGTGAGCCAATCCACTTCCGTATCGAGACTCGTCGTAAGGATGACATCGACCGTGAGAAGCCGTTCTCGGAGCTCAAGACCGACCGCGGCGCTGAAATCGTCAAGTCCCTCGCAGCCCTAAAGCTCGAAGGTGATGATGAGTGGACTATCTCTCAGGATGCCGTTACTCGTTTTGACGAGGATCCCAAGACCGCCGGCGGTCTCGTAAAGGCTGGTGACCAGGACATTGACGATCTTCGTCCAGCTCCGCGCAGCGCCAATTCGGGCAACTCTCGCAACAGCGATTACGAGCCTGCTCCCTACGTGGCAGTCTGGCGTGGTGATGTGAACCCCGGTTCCATCGCTGTGGCCGTGCCGATCAACTTCCTCGTATCTCTCCTAGAGTACGAGCGTGAAGAGGGAATCGAGATCGACAAAGACAAGCGTAAGGAAATCGCTCTTGTCCTCGTGAAGATCGCTAACCAGCTTCAGAAGGACATCTTCGTGAAGAAGCTCAAGGTTGAGTACGTGGGAGTTGACCTAACCGCCGGCTCACACACCCGAGCACGAGCTCTTATCTTCGAAACTCTACGTTCATTCTTCCCCGTCACCGAGGCGGTTCTAACGGATGACGAGGCTTTCAAGACCTGGCAGAAGAGCGTCTATAATGTCGCTTTCTCCATGTGGAGCTGGGGTATTGACGCGGTGGATGAGTTCGTAAAGTAAGAAAAACTCAATAGCTCTAACGAAAGCCAGGCTAGAATTTCGGTTCTAGCCTGGCTTTCCTAGTTTAAGAGAAATCAATGTTGATATTACTTGCCATAACCGCACAAGTGGTTATAACTCCACATCCCTGAGCTAGTGATATGAGTGCAATGGACTTGATCCTAAAGCATTTTTACTTGCTCTAAAACCCACCAAAAGGAATCAAGCAAATGTCATTCATCACAAACATCAAGAGCGCCTTCGCTTCAGACGAGAGCGCAGACCGCGGTTCACTAGTTGAGACCGTACTACTCATCGCAGGTTTCGCAGTTGTTGCGATCCTCGTTGTTACCTGGATTGGTAACGCCATCGCAGGTCAGGCTGCTAACGTATCCAACTGTATCGCAAGTGCTAACGGCTCCAACGTTAACGCTGTGAACACTTCTTGCACCTCTGACACTCGTAACGTCAAGAACACTGTAAACAACACCATCAACTCCCAGAAGGGTGAGCGTTTCTGATCCTAACGGTTCAGAAATCATCACAGTTCTAACTGTTTGATTCACCCCGTAAGGCGGGCACCTAAGGTGCCCGCCTTACGGCATTTAAACTTCAAAATAAAACTGAATAGACTGCACAGCAAAAACCTCAGGCATTGCTGATATTGAGCCTGAACTGAAATGTGGAAGGCTTACAACTATGGATAACCCTTGGGTAATAGCAACATTGCTAACATTAGCAACGTTCCTGCTCTTTTACATCATTGTGGTGCCGAAAAACGGCAGCCAATTCACCCAAGGTGATTACAGCGACTCAAACGGTGTAGTAAAGGCAGCTAACTTCCTCGGTAACGAGGTCTACTCGATTCTTCCCGCCTCCATGGTGAAGCCAGGAAAGCGTACTCGAGGAGATCGCCTCTCTAGGGTAGAGAAACTATTCCAGCGTTCGGCAAACCCCTGGAATCTAAAACCTCACGACTTCACATTCTTCAAAATTGTCTTCGCCTTCCTCGGAATCATCGGAGGAACCATCGCCGGTTTCGCCATAGGCTATGTGATTGACTTCCTTCCCTGGTTCGTGTTCTCCCTCGGTGGTGCAATCCTCGGTTGGGTCTACCCGAACACAACTTACAACTCCGCCGCTAAAAAGCGCGACTTGGAGTTCAAGCGTCAACTCCCAGAGGCTCTCGACCTTATCATCATTTCCCTCGGTGGAGGCTCAACCTTCATCACGGCTATTCGTGAATCTCTAGATAACATGCAGGCCGGTATTCTTCGAGACGAATTCAGAGAAATTGTGAAAACAGTTGACTCCGGAGCAACGCTTAACATCGCCCTCGAGAACTTCGCCGGACGAGCACCTAACGACTCAATCACTACCTTCGTAAAGGCAGTTCAAGAGGCCACTGAGCTCAACGTACCCATCATGGAGGTACTCGCCTCGAGAGCCGAAGCTTCCCGAAAAGACTTCTTCGCTCTCATCAATGCTCAGACTGCCGTTCTTTCCTCCAAGATGATGATGGCTTTGATGCCGACGCTAATTCCCGCAATCCTAATTTGTGTGTTGGCGCCCGCTGCATTCTCGCTACTCAGCGCTCTTGGATAAGAACTAAATAAGAAGGATTCACAAAGATGCCACTAGATAACTCTAACCCGATGTTAGATGACGAGGACAACGAAAACTTTAGGGAGCCAATCGCTCCTCTAGGTAGAAAACTGCCCATGTCCTTGCCTCAGAGAGTTGAACAGGTGAGTAATTCCGGGGCAGATTTCTTCGATGAAGATGAAGTAAATCTAAGAGATGTGCTCGGCGACTCATCCAATCAACGCTTCGGTGAAGCCGGGGATCCGATCATGGAAAAGATCGAGGACCGCTACAAAGAGCTCAAAGCTAAATATCCCACCGGTGGTTGGAAGTCACTACAGCTGATCAACCTTGATCTACTCTTCGCCATGCCTGAGGACTGGTTGAGCAAGTTCACGGCAGATGTGCAAGAGGGAACCAAATGGACACAGCAGCAGCTAGCTGCTCGTGAGCGCTCCGACGCCATCGCGGCAGCGCAAGCTAATCCTACTCAAGACAAGTACCAGGACGCGGCATTCCGAGCAGTTCAGTCAATTCTAACGGAATTCCTCGACCGCAAAGCCTACCGCGGCATGGAAAGATTCATCATGCTTAACCTGGTCGCTTCAGAGATCATCGGGCTCTCCTCCATTGATCCGCTCTGGAGAGACACTCGAGTAGACGAAATCATCATCAACGGACCAAAAGACGTTCAAGTTGAAATGTTCGGTCAGCTTAGGAAAGTACCGGCCGCTAAATTCAGGGACGCCGGCCACGTGCTCTCCATGCTAGAGCGCATCTTCAGCTCCATCAACAAGCAGCTCTCCCCGAAGACTCCTCTAATGAAGGGTCGTCTCCACGATCAGTCCCGTATCTTTGCGGTGCATCCCTATGTGGCTCCCGAGGGTCCCAACGTGGCAATTCGTCGCCACCCGGATCGCTACTGGACAGTGAAGGATCTAGTAGAAAGAGGCTCTTTCGATGAGAAGGTAGGCACCTGGCTCGGGAACATGATCTACAAGGGCTGTTCTTTCGTGGTCATCGGTGGTACCTCAACCGGTAAGACCTCGTTCTTGAACGCTATGACTGGGCTTTACAAAGAGGATGTTCGTCTCATCACTCTCGAGGACAACATCGAGATGAAGCCGCACCCCGGCAAGATGCTAGCGGCCGCCATGGAGACTAAGCCCGGATCGGTGGATAATCCCGAGGACGGAGTAACCATGCGTGACCTCGTGAAGGGTACCCTCCAGATGCGTCCGGACGGGCTAATCATCGGTGAGGTTACTGACGGTGCCGCCTACGATCTTGCTCAAGCTTTGAACACCGGTCACTTCGGCGCCTCCACAATCCACGCTAACTCCGAGTACGATGGTGTCTACCGTATCGCCTCACTAATCCAGCAGGGTGCTGACCTAAGCCAGGAGCAGGCTCTCCCACTCATCGCGGCCGCCTTCGACTTCGTTGTGCTCCTCGAGCACTTCCCGGAGGATGGTTCACGTAGACTCGTTTCCATCTCAGAGGTTGACCCCTACGTTACTCGAGAAGCCGGTAAAGCGGCTACTCTAGGAGTTAACCAGCTATTCAAGTTCACCGCGGACGGTAAAACTAAAAACGCCGATGGTGAAGATAAGATCTACGGCCACTGGGATCAGGTAGGGGAGCTCTCCGAGGTACGTAAAGAAAGACGCCACTTGGACCTAATCGAGGATCTTCCATGGTCGAAATTGCTTGAGATTTCAACCATTCCCGACTGGGCTCTGAACAAAAAGCATTGAGGATATTATGCTTAGACTGTTCATAAACAATGTAGCCTACGCATTCTCCACCACTAGACACTTAGACAGAGCCGCTCAAGGGCTAGCTCCGACTATACTTATCCTAGCCGGTTTCGCGGTGATAGCCATCTTAGTTGTAGGTTGGATAGGGAACTCCATCGCCTACCAGGCTGCCACGGAGGCCTCCTGTATAGATGATACAAGTAACGGAAGTCCCAGTGATAAGTGTCTAGGTTTGGATTCAGACGGCGCCAATGTTATTAACAATCAAATCAACTCACAAAAAGGTCAACGGTTCTGAACCGGCGACCGATATTGATTTGCAGATTAATCTTGCGACAAAAATTAGATCGGAGTTAAAGGATGTTTGACGCGCTACTCGGGGGTAATGGACTTACCCTCATGTTCATTGCGGGAGCCTTTACTCTTTTGATCGGTTTTGTCCTAGCCATGTGGATTCGCGCCATGATGGTGAAAGGCGAAAAGAGCTACGAACAGCAGCTTAAGGATCTTCTAGAGGATGACATCCTCTCGGAGAACGAAAAGCCGGACGGTTTCATCGACCGCTGGAGCTACTTCTGGGGTAACCTATTCGACCAAATGGGCTGGGCCCGCTACGAAGAGGATCCGAAAAAAGCCGGTAAAGACATGGCAATCGGGGCCGGTATCGTCGCCGTGCTCGGAAGCGTCCTCACTCAGAACATCTTCGTAGGACCCCTTCTAGCCGTGGTACTCATGTTCGCTCTAGGCCTCGTGTGCAAGAACATCGTTTCGAAGAAGTCCGACGCTATCTCCGATCAACTCCCCGGATTCCTCTTCGCCCTAAAGGCTAACATCCAGGCCAACGAAACCCCCGAGCGAGCAATCCTAAAAGTCATCGACGCCATGCCGTCACCGCTCTACGATGACCTCCTAATCGTTCGTGGACACATCCTTTCAAACTCCACATTCAAAGAGGCACTCCTAGACCTGAAGCTTCAGACAGCCAACCGAGACCTAAAGTTCCTGGCAGCATGTATGATTCAGGCCACCTCCTCCGGTGCCAACCTCGAACCGCAGATCGTAACCATTCAAAAAGTTCTCGATGCTCGTAGAGAAATCACCGACGAGATCAACAAAGCAGCTCGTCAAGCCTCCCCCGCCATCTGGGCCTCCTCCATCGCAATCCCCGGTGCATTCATCGCAATCTTCTTCAGCGACCCGACAGCCTCCGGCTTCTGGTTCGTGAACCCCATTTCCTGGGCACTCCTCGGAGTAATCGGTGGCCTCTGGGCTCTCGGTGTGTGGTTGTCCAGAAACATGGTACAAAAGATCCGAAACATGTAACAGAAAGCAGTAACGTGGGTAAGCAAGCCGTTCTTGAATTTGAACTAGGCCAAAAAGAGATCTTAAACTCGAACTCCATCCCCTCACACTTCATCGTGAAAGGGAACATGGTTTCCCATCTGAGGGATCTAGCAGGACAAACCGGGGCACTCCATCACCCGGAGGAAACTCAAGCACTAGTGTTCAGTAAGCTCCAATACCTGAAAGTCACTGCCGCCTACCAGATGAAAAAGAGTCGCTTCAAAAAGAAGCTTCTCAAAGATGACCCCACCATCACCGCAGAGGCTCTAGAGGCAGAACTCCTTGAAAAGTTCCCAGACCTCGAAAAAGAGGAATTCCCCATCGAACCTCTTTTCAAACACTTCACTCTCCAGCTAGTGGTCCTACCTCCCACCCGCAGACGAGTTGACCCACCTAACCTATGGCCCTCACTAAAAGCCCTCGGCGATGGACTCACCGACTGTAATTTCTGGGAGGATGACTCCTTCGAATACATGGTGGAAACTTCATTCCGCTACGGAGGAATCTCGGGCCTAAAATCCCGTTGGAAGCTCAAACTAATAATCACCGAGGTAGATGACCTGACCCCGTATCAGTTGGTGGCAGAACAGGTTTAACTCCTCGCAGCTCTCACGGTAGAATAGCTTCGTGGTAGTTAGTAGAGCAACGAATATTCGCAAACCAGCGAATAGCTTTAGCGAGTCGCTAGCAGGAATGTACCCAGAGCTTCTGAAAGAGTGGGATTACACTAAGAATCCGTTCTCGCCGGAGCTGCCGGTGCCGGGGAGCACGGTGGTTGTCCACTGGGTCTGTTCGGAGGGACATTCGTATGAGAAACCAATCAATAAGCGGGTAAGCAGTTATGGTTGCCCCTATTGCAGCACTCATTCAAAACTTCTCACAGGTTTTAATGATTTAGCTACTAAGTTTCCCAACCTTCTACAAGAATGGGATTACGCAAAAAATGATTTAGATCCATCTCAGGTGAAGTCGACTGAAACTAGAGCTAAACGTTTTTGGATTTGTGCGGATAAACACCAATGGGCGGCAACCGTGCAAAATAGAGCGGCGAGAGGATCAGGTTGTCCCGAGTGCTCTAAGAAAACAGCAAAAGGAGAGATTGAATTACTAGAATTCATTCGCTCTTTAGGCTATACAGCTATTTACACGGATAGAACAATCATCGCTCCCTATGAAGTCGATGTGTGGATCCCCGAGTTGAACCTTGCTTTTGAATTTAACGGAGTCTATTGGCATTCGGAAGAAATGATTCAAAGTCGTTATTCGATGAGCGCTTTGGATTACCATAATATGAAATATGAGCTTGCTAGGAAATCTAAAGTTCGTTTAGCTTTCGTATGGCAGGACGATTGGGTACTTAATCCCGAAGAAACTAAAAGAGCGATTGAATCTACACTCAAATCGGGTATTGCCCCACTTCTTTCAAATTTCGAGAAGCCGTATTCCTTAGAGCTTTTTAGGAAAATCCAAAGAGCTCGCTGATACTATCTTTGATATTGAACTGTGTCCCACTTACATAGTTCACAGAAAGGATAAGTCGTGTCAAATAATCACATCGTCTCCATGAATATGACGAACTTCTTTAATCGTGAATTAATGATGTACAGCTTTGGAGATATCAAATTCAAGAAGCCAATTTCGTTGAAAGCTGTTGCTTATACGGTTGGTTTTTTGATTGTTTGGACGCTTCCACTGTTCTTCATCATGGGTATCCCAACTAATCCGGTCTCTTTAGTTCTTTTCCTGGTGCCGCCTATTGTTTTGGGTCAGGTTGCTGTTAGACCCATTTTCGGTGGTAAGACCCTCATTGATTTTACGAAGACTGCTATTCTTTTCGTCGGTGAGCCTCGCGGTTGGGCGGATATGAAGCCTTTCGATCCGAATCCCAAGAATCAGATTTTCACAACTGAGCACGAGATTTGGATTTCTCGTCGTCGCGAGCTTTCTCTTCTAGCCGACGAAATCGAAGGCAAATAAACTTTTTAGGTTGCGGTTTGCCGTGATCGAAGTTCTACCACAGGAGCAATTCAATGGAATACAATTTCAGTACTAGCATGTTCATCGGTGAGACATCCCAGGGGATTCCCATGCCGGTGTTCTTCGATCTTCATACTCCCATTTTCAATGACAAGCCCCCGGGAGTTCTAATCACTGGGCAGCCCGGTTCCGGTAAATCCTATCTAGCCATGACCCTCACGGCTATGAGCGCTATTCTCGGTAAGACCACGGTTGTGCTTGATCCTAAGGGTGACTTCATCTCATTGATGAATCTTCAGAAGGACATCGGTGCTTTCAACTTGTGGAATCTTTCTGACAAGAAGCGTCGTGGTTTGCTCGATCCTTTCCGTATGTCTGCGGATCCTGGAGAGCAGCTTGACCTTGCCATGACGGTTATTGAGCTCTTCACCGGTGGTATTGATGGTGGCCAACGAACTGCTCTTGCTCCGATTATCAAGGATGTTATTCAGAATCCGAATCCTTCTCTTGGTAAGGTTGTGCAGGAGCTCCGTGGTTCACAGCGTCAAGAGGCTCGAGATCTTGGTACTACCCTGGATTTGATTGCTAGTCTTCCTCTCGCTGGGCTTTGTTTCGCTCCGGCCGGTGCTCACCTTGAAAGTGTTTCCATTGACAAGGGCCTAACCGTTGTTACTCTTGTGGGAATGGAGATGCCGAAGGAGGGTGGTAAGGATAACAAGTCTCGCCTTTCCACCGGTATTTTGTTCCTTCTAACGGACTTCATTCGTCGTCTCATGATTAAGGATGACAGTCGGACTCCTAAGACCCTGGTGATTGATGAAGCTTGGGCTATTCTTCAGACCCCGGCCGGAGCTCAGGTTGTGAAAGAGGTTGCTCTTCTCGGTCGTTCTAAAAACTTGGCTATGTTGTTGGTTACTCAGAACAACTCCCATTTACAGCACTTGGATATTGAGAACACCATCACTACTCGTTTTGCTTTCGCTTCCTCCGGTAAGGAGGCTGATTCGATCATCAATGATATGAAGCTTCCGGAGGGTGAAGGTTTCGAGGGTTTGATTACTAGTCTTGGTAAGGGTGAATGTCTTATGAAGGACTTCACGGAGCGCTATTCCACCGTTCAGATCTCCAGCTGGAGAAAAGAGTGGGATTACGCTTTCAAGACTAACCCACTTGAGAAGGCTCGCCAGGAGCAGGCTAAAGCTAAAGCTGCTGCGGCGCAGGGGTAAAATTAGTTTACACTTGTGTACGATATACCTCTTTAGCAATAAAGAGGATATCCAATGAGTTTTATGCGTTCCCGTTCTGAGTCAGGTCAAGTTTCTGCTCTTGTAATTATCATCGGTGGTTTCGCCGTTGTGGCACTGTTAGCGGGTCTTTGGATCGGTAACACCGCAGCGGGTTTGAGTGCCGATGCTGCTCAGTGCATAGCGGGGGCTAGTTCAGCTCCCGGGCCTAGCTGTTTAGTCGGTGGAGGCAGTGGGAACACGAATGCTCAGGCTGCCGACAATGGAAGAGTGGCGGGGCCGGCCTGGATTGATCCTTTCGGAGCCAATGAATCGGCGACCTCCGCGGCTGTGAGAATAGCTAAGGAAAACTTTGAGCTGGGGCTTCTTCGCTTTGGTGGGTTGAAACTTACGGTTTCAGCTGACTCCAGCGGCTATTTGAATCAGCTTCAGAATGCTAGTAGTAAAGCGGCTGCTCTTGCGGCGTTACAGAATCTAAAAAGTGTTTTGGATACCGCCTGGTTGGATGGTGAAGTAACTCGATCAAATTCGACCCTCGCTTACGGTGCCAATCGTCTTTCCTCTGTTGGCCACGAGGCGACCACCGGGGCTTACGAGGCTCAAGCTTTAGCCGAAACTGGGAATAGTTATTTACGCGCTGCTCAAACTCAAGTGGATGCTGCCATTAACGGTTATTCTACTCTCACACTTGCTCAGCTCCGAGCTTACGCTTCACCCATCTCTGCTAATCTGACTAGCACAACCGAGTATTATCCTGCAGCCATGGGAAAGATCAACGAAACTTTGGGTAAGCTTTGAGATAATTTGTTCTGTCCGCGGTGGGGTTTATAGAGTTGGTCACCGGAGGCGCTGGCCAACAGTCTCCCACGTTGAGATAAATTCTTCGAGGTTGTGTGTGCTGCGCTGTTACGGCCTCATAGACAACGAGCTGGCACCACAAGCCGATATGTTCTATTGGGAAGCTCAGCATCCTGTTGATATTTTAGAGGAACGCATCCCACAAGGGACATCGGAAGGATCTAGGACAAATGGTCTCAATAAACGCTAAGACAGGCGGGCTATTCAAGAATGCCAAAATTATTTGGCTTGGTATAGCTGTCTTGCTTGTGGCAGTGTTCTTCGGTACACTCACCCTATTGCAGTCGGTTTACCAGACCGAGACTTATTACGTTCTAAACCAGGATGTTCCTACCAGGACTCAGATCACCATGGACATGCTTACCCCGGTGGTAACCTCCGTTGGTACTGCTCCCGGTGGTACTCCGGAGATGGACGCGGCAGGTAAAGCATCCGAACGTGATGCTATCCTAGCTGAGGTTCAATCCGGCGGTGCTTTCGCACAATTCCCACTAGTTTCCGGTGACGTTCTTTCCCCTTCCAACGTTGCTGCGCTTTCTGATATCTCCGTCGGTGTTCCTGACACCTGGGTAATCACCTCATTCAGTGTTGATTTCTCCAACGCTATCCAGGGTCGAATTCAGCGTGGATCATACTTCGACATGATGGTTGTTGGGGACAGTGGAGCCTACTACCCCTTCGTGAACATTCTCGCTCTTGAGACCTCCACCGGTGGAGCTACAAGCTCTGCTGAAGGTCAGGATGCCAGTGGTCAGAACGCCACCACCAGCGTTTACACTGTTGGTATGTCCCCCGAGAATGCTGGTAAGCTCCAGTGGCTCACAAACTTCGGTTCTGGTCAGGTAAAGCTTGTTCTTTCACCACGACAGAACGAGTACGCTTCACCGGATCTCCGCGCTTACGCCGGTATGTTCTACTATGACCCGCTAGTCGATGGAGTTATTGCTCCTGGTCTTCAGGAAGTTCTCGATGAGAACGGCAAGCCGGTTGACCTAGACGGCGACGGAAAGCCCGATTACCGTGAGGTTACTGACTACACCTTCAGCGATGTAGAACGTGATGCCTTCGGTCGTCCGCTAGATGTTGTTGAGAACGTCGGTCTTGGTAACGCTAAGATCCCCGCATCCGCAGCCGGTGGAGAAACCCCCACCAACGTGAACGCCGGCACCAATGCCGACGCTGACGCCTGTGAAGCAGATGGCGGAGTCTGGATGAACGGCACATGTGATGCCACCGGTGATTCAACCGGAACAACTCCTACTCCTAAGCCTACTTCTACTCCGGAAGCCACCGAAACACCTGAAGATGAAACTTCAGGCGAGTAAGCTACTCCGAGCACGATATTGATATTGATTTTTAGCCCACCACAGTGGGCCGGATCAACACAGTTAGGAAACCAAGAATGACTACTACCACAGTCACGCCTAAGGCGATCTATGTTGGGGTCCCGCAAGTTTACGACTACTTAGTCAAACTTCGACCGGACTGGGACTTTGCTCCAGCCGTACCTGACATTGCATCCCTTTGGAATGGACTCGAAGACGGAAGCATTGATCAGCAATCACATGTGATTCTGATTCTCGACGCTTTCTTCGATGAGAGAGGCGCTGACCGTTCATTCGAGCAGCTAATTGCGTCCATGGCTCCCTACTGTTTCGTGGGTATCATCAGCTACAAGCCTCAGTTCAAAGAGATCATCAATGAGCGCGTGGAGGCCGAGGCCTATACTCTAGGGCTTGGAACCACCCCAACCTACTACTACATTGATCCTAAGAAGCCAGCTCCCACCATCGACTCATCGGTGGCACGTTTCGCATCCGAAACTACCCTCACTGACATCGCGGCCATCCTAACCGGCCGTCCAGTTGAGTTGCTTGCCGAGGATGAAGAGCCAGTAGAGCAGAATTACGGTGGAGTAGTCATCGCGGATGACGATGAGCCGTCCGATTACCTTGGTCAGGTTGTGGCAGTTACCTCCTCAAAGGGTGGTTCCGGTAAGTCAACGGTGGCAGTGTCTCTAGCCACTTATCTCGCTCATGCTTCCGTGAACTCCGTTCGTGAAGGACTCGAGGCAAAACCTCTGAAAGTTCTTATTCTCGATTTGGACGTTCGTGACGGTCAGCTCGGCTTCTTGACCAATAACTCGAAGCCCACTGTTATTCAGTTGCGTATGGCTGGAATCTCCAAGGAATCCATCGAAGAAACAGTAATCTCTTCATCTCGTTTGAAGTGTGATCTCCTTCTAGCTCCTAAGCGTCCTCGTAACGCCGACGATACTCCTGCCGATTTCTATGCTGAACTTGTACAGCAGCTTCGTAAGCAGTATGACTACGTTATCCTCGATACTTCGGTTAACTACCTTGATCCTCTTCTCGAGAAGGTGGCCTACCCACTCTCCGATCAGATCGTCTTCGTTACTGACATCGTAATCAACTCGGTGTTCTCGATGACTCGTTGGATTCAGGAAGTTACTAAGCCTAAGTCCCAGATGGGTATGGGTATCTCCAAGAACAAGATCGGTATCGTGGTCAACAAGTCCCTCGGTAACGTTTCCATGCCCGGAGAGAAGATCTACCAGTCAGCTCTCGGTATTCCGATCATCACCCCCATCCCATCCAATCCAAAGATCATGGCATCTGCTGCCAACACACAGCAGATGGACCTCTTGCTGCAGCACAGTGACATCTACTCAGCTATTCGCCGATTGGCGAAAGCACTAGTCGGAAAGAAATACAAGCTTTCCAATTCAGTGGAGAAATGATTCACGGCTTGTAAGCTAAAAAACGGAAAGGCACGTTCCCAGTGGTAGGGGAACGTGCCTTTTCATTTTGCTTTGATACAAGAGAGCGTAGGTGAGTGAAGGGAGGTAACCGTGGCTAGAAAAACCGCGAATATGGTTCTACGTGAACATTTACAAAACCTTCTTGGCTCCCACGCTAGTTATCTTCTCCTCAAAGATGAAACAAAAGAGCCGGTTGGCCGCTACCGTTTGAAAGACGGAGTTGCTCCTCCCGGGCGGCGTTCAGAAATTCCTGAAATAGGAAATTACGGAATTATTCCTGAGGGTGGTTTCTTCATCCTGGACCTGGATGTCCATCGCGGTGACCTCCAGGAGCAGCTTGCGCTGTTTGAGGAGCTCTTCGGGGTAACCTTAAGTGAAACTCTCGTGGTGGAAACACCCTCCGGAGGTCTTCACTATTATCTTAGACTTCCCTATGGGTTCAATGAACCTATATTCAACGGCTCTTTGAGAAGCTACGCAAAACATCTCATGGAGCACTCGGTGCTCTCGGCTACCACGGTGGATGCTGACATTCGTTCTTCCGACGCCACAGGCTATGTGGTTGGACCCACCTCCCATGTCTCCATCGGTAAAAAAGGTTTACCTTACAAGACCCCCGGTGGCTACATGTTCCGAGGGCGCTCTAAGAAAATTCTCGAACGGGGAGATTTCCGTGGCATCGCGGTTATTTCTGAGGGTGGAGCGGAGCTTCTTAGACATTTGAGGGCTATTCAGCTCGAGAAGAGAGCCCCTAAAGAACAGCCTGTGAAAGAGGGGAACTCTTTTGAAGAGCCCACTCCCCAGGCTCTCATGGAGCATGTTCCCTCTCAAGAGGTGCTAGCTCGAATTTCTTATGGTTTGAGCAAGAAAATCGGAAATAACGCGGAGTATCACCGCCGCCGCTCCTTTGTGCTAGCGGCTCTCCGCTGCTGCTACAGTGATTACGCCATCGCTGCCGCCTGTGTGAAGCTCGGTATCGACAGAGACACTTACACTGAAGAGCGTCAACCGTTCTGGGAAACCTTAGCGGATATGAAAGGTTTGAGAATCGCTGGCCCAGCGGAGCACACGGTTTACTGTGATCTTGGCCGCCGCGCTCGTGGAACGAATAACCTCACGCTAGATGAACAGCTTGAGAAGTTGAAAGAGAAAGTTTCCACGAGGACTCTTTCTCGCAAGAACAGTTTCCGTGATCCGAAGGCTATCAATATGCATCGGGTTATTCAGCAGCTAGATCAGGGTACCCCGAAGGTTCCTCAAAAGGTTCGGGATGCCGTACTGATTATGGATGTTCTATTTCAGCCGCTTCTAAACGTGGGTGCTACTAGAGTAGTGGTAGCTAGAACTCCGGTGGCTGAAGCTCTCGGCATCAGTGAGGCTAGAGTCGCTGAAGCCATGCGTTTATTACGCGCTAAAAGTGTGGTGGAGCTCAGGAACCGCCAGCGCACCGGTTTAGCGAGCACCTACTCAGTGGCTCCTATTTTTATTCACAAACTACTCACCGGGCACCTGAAATACCGCTGGAGTCTGATCAAAGAGAAATCCGGTGAGGGCACCCCTCTTCTTTACAATAGATTCGAGAATGTTTTCCAGGAGCTCAACTCCGGTAAACGTTATAAGATCGACGGCACCATCAGACGAGAGTGGAGAAGAGAGCTAGGGACCCCGCCCGAAATAGCCATGACCACATTCGTTAAAGAGTATCTAAGGCGAGAGCTAGAACCCAAAGAGGGTTGACAGTCCCACCTTTTCGATGTAGAATAGATCTAGATCTATAGAGGGAGTTTAACCGATGGCTTTGTCAAAACACGAGGTAAAGCGCTCAACCGTGCTCATCGCCGGTGGTGGGGAGACCATCAAATCCTCCATCGCAATGGACAATATCTCCCACATCATTACTCGCCTTACCGAGCTTTACAACAAGCCGGTTGACGCGGCAATTCGTGAGGTCATCTCCAACGCCACCGATGCGGTCAATGAGCTTCCAGCTGAAGAGCGTCGTCCGGTTGAGCTAATCTCCCCAAACTCTTTTAGCAATAACTTTGTTGTGACCGACCACGGTGTCGGCATGTCAGTGGATGACGTGAAGAAAATCTATGCCAATTACGGCGTCTCCACCAAGAAGGATAATCTCCAGGCCGTCGGTGCCTATGGGCTCGGTGGTAAGGCTCCGCTAGCATACGCGGACCACTTCCAGGTGGTTACCACCAAAAATGGGATCACCACGAACTTTACCATGCGTAAAATCGCCGGTGAGGTTGAGGTGGAAATCCACTCCGTAGAGAGAACTCTAGAAAGTTCCGGAACTAAGATCACCATTCCGGTGGAGCCCGGAGATATTTACCTCTTCAACAGCGCTATCCGCTATTACGAGAAGCACTCCTGGGGTTCCCCGATCACCATTGATGGTACCACCTACTTCGAGAACGAAGATTACGTCCACTTCGGGGACTACGTCATCTACGAAGACCAGGAGCAGACCATCAGCGGTCGAGTTCATGTGCGTCGGCGCGGGCTCGCAAAGTACTTCAACAGCCTCAAGAACAATGAGTTCTCCGTGGACACCATTCACTACTCACTCGGTGGCTGGCTCTATGCGGCCTCCGGCTCGAGCGAATCTTCACTCAATCCTAACTATGTGGTTGAGATCATTCCGGCCCTAGTGGATTTCGCATCCTCTAGGGACTCCATCACATCCAACGAAAAGCTAAACAGGCTCAACGAGAGAGTTATTGAGCAGCTAAAAAGTGGTGCAGAGATCGAGAAGGCTTTCGAAATCTTCAGAGATTTCGATGAAGCTGAGCTCCACTCTTTTGACGGCTCGCTCGATTCGAGTTCAATCAAGTTGGTTAACAGTAAAATTCAGCTTGAAGTTCCTCGCTACTCCGCTCGTTCGACTTTCGTAGGCGAACTTTCACTCATGGACAACAAGCTAGGTATCAATCCTTTCCAGGTGAGGGACACAAAGGATCCGCTTAGTATCCTTTTCGGTATCGCTTGGAGCAAGAATGCGCTGAAGCGTATCTCATTCTCATCCAGCTACTCTTCACTTTTCGGGAACACTCACTCCGTGGTGGATCAGCCCAAGATCGGGGATCTTACGAAAGACTTCCCAACCCGTGTAGCTGAGGTTTCACTTAGTGATTTGGCTCTAACCTTCTTCAAGGAGGAGTCAAAGATCGTTATCGTGACCGCCGTTAATGAGCTACAGCTTAAATCGTTCATTAGGAACAGATCAGCTTTGTTCAATAGCGAGCGCAGTGAGTACATCTATTTCTTCTCTAAGTTCTCTAAGAGCAAGCTAGCTAAGAGTGGGCGAGAGAACATTGAGAAGTTCCTCGGAGCTAAGCTCTCGTGGGTGACCGCCGATGAGCTAAGTGCCTCCATCGCGGTGGATAAAAAGAACATCCTGCTCAATCGCCGCATGAACCGTTCACTTGCTGAAGACAAGCTTTTGAAAGAGCTTGTTCAGTTCAAGATTCCTTCGAAGATTGACGATTGGGGTTCGCTGAAGCAGATCGAGGCGGCGGAGGAGTACCGTGTAACTCTCGAGCGCTACTCCTTCGCTAATCTCATCGAGGATGAGTCGGCTGCCATCATTATTTCTCGTAACTGGAAGACGGTTTACCGTGGAGCCTCCAACGCGGATGAAGATATTCTCGGAAAGAAAATCTATATTCTTTACGAATCGAAGCTCTCTCAATCTCTCGCGGTTGCTCTCCAGGATATCTCTGAAAGAGTCTTCTTCGGTTCAGACTTTTCACCAAAGTCCGCTGCCGCTAAGAAGCTAGTCGAGGGGCGAGTTTTCGGAGGTTCAACCTTCACCGCGATCCGTCGTCGGGCTTCGGATAAGGAAATCACCGTCTCTTTGCTTTCACCACACTTTGACGGTATTTCAACTCCTGCTCTCAAAGTTATCCATGAGCAGGCGCCGGAGAGTAGCCGTGAGCTAAAGCATGTGATTGCCACATACCTCGAGCACAAAGCCGCTAAGGAACCTGTGAAATTCAACCAGCGAGATGCGCTACTCGAGGCTGAGTTGAGAGGTTTTGAGATCCATAACCACGCTGCTCAGGTTGTGAAAACTCTCAAGGAAATTTCGGACGGTTACTCAGTTGAGGCACAGCTCCACAAGCAGATTTTCTTCCCCGGTTACAGCCTTCACAACCAAAAATCTCTCGATCCCATGGGGCCTGTTCTTGAATTCATGTTTGCCTCTGTAACCGAACGGCTAGTTGCCGCTATGGCACCGCAGAGCGCAGTCTAAGCGAGTTTAACCCGAGGAACGTGTTTCGCATACGTCACGTTCCTCGGGTCCTTAGATTGTCACTGAAGTCCTCAGTTTTTATGATATAAGAGCTGGACGAGAGGACAGGCAGATGCCCACACCAGACTTTAATTCAGTAATAATCGAAGAGATTGAGCTTCCTTATGACATGGAGAAAAGCTTCCTAAAGCTTACATTCTCCGATCCCATGCTAAAGGATTACTCCCTTATAGTCATCCTAGACAGCACAACCTGCTCAGCCGGTAATCGTATTTTCACAGTGATTGCTCGTTACCCTCGCTATGTTCACGCCGAGGCTCTTCGTCACAGAGTGTTCTCAAGGAATGCTTCATCCTCACGTGCTCGCTCCGTGAAAAGCACCTTGAAAGAGGTTATGGAGAACCCCATCATTCCTCTATTCACCGTGAACCAAAAAGGCATGGGTGGTCGTTTCGCGGATGATGAAGTTCGTGAGAAGCAAATCGCGGCATGGCTCCGAGCTCGTGATAGAGCAGTTGCGTCAGTCCTCGAGCTTCTCGTAGGACCGGAGCTCTTCGACAATTATGGTTCCGGTTTCGAGGACACAAGCGCCGTCGCTGCCGCATGGGAAGAGATTCTAGACGATTACTACGAGAACGGCTACGATTCAGCTGGAGATCCTAAAGAGGGATACCTTTCAACCCACAAGCAGCAGTTCAACCGAATCATTGAGCCTTACACTCCTTTTGAAGAGGTAATCACCTCCACCTACTGGGACAACTTCCTAAGTCTTCGGGACCACGAAGATGCTCAGCCTGAGATTCGAGCAATCGCGGTGCTTATCAAAGCCGCGCTTGAGGCCTCTTCACCCCAGGAGAGAACCTACCACCTCCCGTTCATCCCCGCCAACGAGATCCCCTCCGACCAGGCCGATTGGGAGACTGTTCTCAAGCCGCTATTCTTGCGCTCATCGGCAGAGGCTGCCCAGATTTCTTACAACGATAAGTCATCGGCAGAGAAGAGCACCGCAACGGCTGCTCTAGGTGCACGACTATTCACCTCTCGTCACCTGAGTCCTTTCGAGCACCCAGCCATCGACAGTAAGTTCTATTTCGATGAGCTAGCGGTTAGAACCGATACACCTCTAACAACCGCAGAAAACGAGCTCATTTCCAATTTCGATTCTTCATGGGTTCAGCTTCGTCCAATTCTCGCAGGGATCACTAAATAATGTCTTCACACCTTTCAACCCTCGGTCAGCTATTTGCCGAAATCCAGTCCCGAGCTAGCGAAATTTCAAGTGGGGAAGAGCGAGGCAAACGCCCGTTAGTGACTCTTCTCATTATGGCATTTTTGGATGCCATGGAAGAAATCCGCATGGGAGTAGAGTTCGATGAATTCTCAGATTTAGCAGTACTTAATCTGATTATTCGAGGAGCTGAAGAGGGCTATTCCAACGATGAGATTCACGAATTCGTTCTGTCTCTTCAGCGGGATCTAGCCTGAGAGTTAGTTTGATATTGCTTTCTGCTTGAGGCTTTTCTACCACGAAACCGCTTCCTCAAGCTCGTGAGTAGAAAGCAGAATGTCCGATGACCAAAATCATCGCCTGGACGGATGTAGAATCCGGCGGGACCTCTCCTGAAGTCGACTCTCTTTTAGAAGTGGCTGTCGCATTTACTGATTTTTCGGGAACGCTTTTAGCCGATCCTTATTCATCCTTAGTAAGTGTGAAAAACATCCACAAGATTATGCAAGAGGCAGATTCCGTGGTGCGCTCCATGCACGAGCGTTCGGGGCTCTGGGGGGACCTTTGGGCAGAGGATGCTAAAACTTCCGAACAGATTGATTGTGAGCTTTTTGAGCTTATCTCAAATCTAACTGGGGATGACAACATTGTATATTTCGGCGGAAACTCTCCTATCTTAGATAGACGCTACGCTGAAATCTACTTCCCGAATTTCTACAAACAAATCTCACATATGACGGTGGATGTGACAACCTTATCTCTAGTGCTTCAAGAGTCCGGAGATGCGAAGATGTTCCATAAGCGTGGAGATCATAGAGCACTTTCGGATGTTCTTGACTCCATAGATGAATACCGTCACTACGTAAAATGGATTTCATCTAATTAGAAATCTATTTCGGTACAATTGAAGTTATTACATAGGAGAATTTATATGGCTGACATAACGGTATTTACAAAAACAGTTTGCTCACAGTGCGACAGCACTAAGGCTCTTCTCGATGAACTCGAGCTTGAGTATGATGTAATCAACATTGAGACAACTCCCGGTGCTCTTGCACAGCTTAAGGCAGCAGGTTTCCGCGCTGCTCCAGTTGTAGTAAGCACAAAAGGTGCTTGGGGCGGCCACAATGAGGAAAAGATTAGAGCATTAGCTGTTTAAAACTAAATAGAGAAAAGGCGCAGCTTTTTGGCTGCGCCTTTTCCATGGGATTGGTAGGATACATTCATGAGCGTTGACCTAAAAACAGCTATAGCGCAGGTAAAAACTGCATACCTTATTTCGGATTTCATAAAAGCATCCGGGGTGAGGCTTACAGCCAACGGAGCTGGCAAATGGAAAGGCCTTTGCGTCTTTCACAATGAGAAGACCCCGAGCTTCTCCGTGAGCGATCACTTCCAAAATTTTCACTGCTTCGGCTGTGGAGCCTCCGGAGACATCATCAAGTTTGCCATGGAGACCCAGAACCTCGAGTTCATGGATGCCCTCAAGCAGCTTGCTGAAGATAAAGGTATTGAGCTTTCACTTGAGCACAACAATGAAGAGCCAGGAATCGACTACAAGTCACTTAGAGAGTGCTTGAGGGAATCAGCCAACTTCTTTGCTCGGGAGTACCACAAGCTTCCAAGCGATCACAAAGCCCGTTTACAGGTTACTGATCGAGGACTCTCAGAAAAAGGGATGGTCTACGGTTATGCTCCTGAAAAAAGAACCGCTATCTATGACCACCTGAAGAGCAAAGGCTTCTCGGATGAGACCATGCTCCAAGCCGGTGTAGTCACCAAATGGGAAGAATCCGGAAAGTTCTCCGACTTCTGGTCTGGACGGCTAATGTTCATAATTACGGACATCACCGGTAAGCCCATCGGTTTCTCCGGAAGAAAATTGTTCGAAGATGACAAAAGAGGAAAGTTCGTAAACTCCTCGGCTGGTCCACTTTTTGATAAGTCCTCGGCTCTCTTCAATATTCAAAACGCTAAGAAGCCCTCCTCGGATGTTAAAGAGGTTTTCATCGCCGAAGGCCAGTTTGACGTGGCAGCTTTCATTGAAGCTGGGCTCCCCAACGTGGTGGCATCCTCCGGTACAGCATTCACTCCTCAGCAAGGTAGCATTCTTCAAAGATTAGTCGGTGAAGCCGGTAGATTAGTCTTCGCTTTCGACGGTGACAAAGCCGGAGTTAAAGCTGCGATCACGGTTTTCAAAAACGTTCCTAGTATTCACTCAAGCTCATGGGTTGTTCGATTCCCAGAGACCGAGGATCCTTGTGACCTGCGGTTAGCCCAGGGCAATGAGGGATTCAGAGAACATGTAGCTCAAAGAGTTCCGCTAGTCGAGTTTGTTCTCAATGTTGCTAAAGCGGACTATGACATGGGGAGCGAGCTCGGTCGCGCTCACTACCTAGAATATGCAGCGAAAGTTCTGAAAACGGTTGCCTCCAACACCGTTCGAGAGGCATTCATCCGTAAGGTTGCTCTTGATTGCTTTACCGAGGTAAGTTCAGTAAAGGAATTAGTCGGTAGGAGCTCCGCCCTAGAGCTAGGTACAGAGGGTAGAACTACCGAAACCGTAGCTCCGGCGGAAAGCCCTCTAGCGCTCGTGGACTCCACGGATATTCTAGACAAGATCAAAGAACGTAAAGAATATGCTTTGGCTGCTCGATTCGTAGCTTTGGCTCTTATAGACCCCATTCTTATTCAGTATCTTCCGAAAAACAAGAAGAAGCTTCCTCTCGAATTCGGCACCACCATTGATGAGTTAGCCGCCCTCGGGGAGGGTGATGCAATTATTCCAGAAGCTTTCACTGATAGCCGACTCATGAACTATCTCTCAAGCTCTAGACTGTTTCCGCTAGCTCATTTAGAGGGCTTCAATACTAAAGAGCAGTTTGAGTACGTCTACAAAAAGTATATGGGCGTGGTTCAAGGGGCTAAGGAATCAGAAGTACAATCTAAAGTTCTCGCGGTGCTCGCCTCTTCAGATGAAAGTGATCAGGTTGAGTTGTTGACGAGAGCACTTGAGGCTGAAGCATCTCATATGCAAATTAAGGATGTGGATTCTCTTGGCGCGTAGGCTCTTTCTGGTCGAGGTTGACCCTAAAGAGCTCACTCAAGAATTACGCCAAAATAGAGTCAACAAAATAGATGAGTTCAACATCATCGAAACATTCATCCCTGCCGAGAATCAGAAGCTCATTCAACTTCTTTCATCTTCCAAGATTTTGAGAACTGAACAATCTCCTCTAGATCAACGTTGGGCTAAAGGAGAGTTCTCGGTTCGCTCTAAAGGTTGGAAACTGGAAAAAGACGGCCCACGAGTCGAAATTTCCAAGGACGATTATTACTCTTTACTTCTAGGTAACACAAATGCTGCCGTTGAGCAAAAGGTAAGAACAGTGTTCAATTTAGGCGGCCGCAGGTTTTCTCTAGAGATGAATTTAGAGCGTAATTATTCTGTGATTCAGGTTGATTACGAGGGAGATTATGGAACTCCTTTTGAGCAACTGTTCAGTTCCTTGAGCTCAGTAGATGTCATCGGTGAGCTCTTCATGTCGCTTGAGGAAACTTTCTGTAGATTATATTTGAAGAATCCAGTCGGTATTGATAGAGGAACACCTCAAGCGATATTGATTTGAGGATCGGCTCCTTAAAGTAGCAGAAAGTGATAGCCCATGGCTCTATTCAATAAAAACAAAGAAGATTCCGAAAGGGATAGGATTCTTGGTCAAGAAATCAAGAACATCCGCTACGTTTCTTTGACAGAAGCGTTAGAGGGGGAGATTAGCATCAACTCAAAAGATGCTAAAATTACCTACTTCACCTTCCCCAATGAGAGAGTCTTCACTGTCATTTCCGCCTCCGGCCAAGTTCTTTTGGCTCGTGACTCGGAACGTCCCGTGGACCTCACCTCTTACCTCTATTGGAGTGATCTTTCAGAGACTTCGAAGAGCAATGTTTTAGTTCTTGCCTCCGGAAATCCTCTCAATGAGGGAATTATTGGAGTAGTAAATTCTCGGGTTCCGGAAGCTACGCCGACCCTGAAGAAAGCTATCTACGACACAACTTTAGAGGCTCTCAAAGTAATCTTTGACGAATTCGGTACCTACGAGACAATCGACACTGAGATTTACAAAAACAACGAGGTTGTGAAGCTTCTTAGCAACCAAGGTTTTGATCTTGACACCGTGGAGACTACGGTAATAGCTGCTCAAAATAGAGCTGAGGAGTTGGAGCGTCTCCTTGGGATTGCCGTCGGGTATTCATATGCAAAGCTTAGCGAAACTCAACTTTCTCCCGGGGAACTAATCACTCCTGAAGATAAACTGGTTTACGCAGCAGCAAACGCGGACGCTACGATTGAAGATACTTTAGTAATCGCTTCAGGCTTCCGTTGGGTCACAGTGCTTCAGAAAATTCACGATTTGGTTGAAGCCGGAATCATTTCCATTGAGATTGATGCTCCTTTCGAGGCTCTTCCGGATTCGTTTGAGATCCTTCATCCCTACGAGAAGCTCTTCCGTTTGACCCACGAGCTCTCTTCAGAGCTTGAGCCTCTCGTTGAGAGGGTTTTTGACATCTCAGGTGATCGTGAACTAGCTTTGAAACTCGCTCAGGATAACGCTACTCTAGAGCTTAGAGTTCTCGAAGTTGAGGATATGCTCATTCGTAAACTAAAAGGTGAAGTCTACGACGATTTCCAGGATTTGGATGCCGAGATTCAGGATAGTGTTCGTGTTCTTATTCTTGACCGTGAAAGCGCAAACGAGAAGAGAACTGCTATCCTCACACGATTGAAAGCCCTTACTCTGGACGACACAGAGACCATTGCTGATGATCAGCTTAGGGAGCTCATTGGTTTGAAACTTGTCGGTATCGAGGTAGCTACGAATAAGCTTCCCCACTTCGAACCGGATCTCTCCAATAACCATTTCGATGTTCCGGATGAAGAGCCTTCATTCAATTTCAACGATGCTCGACTAATTCAGAACTCAGAGGGTGAATTCCAAGTTGAGGAGATTGAGACTCACGAGGGACTAGACGAGGACGAGGATGCTCTAGCCATCCACGAGTTAGTTCATCTCGTAAATAGCGAAGCTGAACCTGTAGTTCCCAATGAGTTGGATCTAGATCAGCTTGATTCGCATCTCTCTTCGAGTTTCACATCATCGAGAAGAAGAAAACGAGCTTTCCGCGCAACAGAATTGCTCAATAAAGAATTAGACGGTCTCTCCGACTGATATGAGCTATGCTTATATTGTTGTTTTAGAAGGGTAAAGAATGGCAGAGGAAGAGGCTGTTGAGCCGAGATCCCCGTGGCCGGTAATCGCACTTCTCGGAATTGTTTTTCTTCCCGGTGGAATTTTAGCACTTATCCTCTGGGGGATGCTCCGATTTGGTAGAAACCGTCCCTCGGTTATTGGTCTTGTCGCAACACTGGTGGGAGTAATTTCCGCGGTCATAGTAGGTTTATCTGTTTCTGGTATTTCAGAAAAATTCCAGATTCTACTCAACGACTTTGACGGGAATAAAGTTGCGGATTTAGCTATCCTCTTCGCTCCTCTTTGGCTAGGAGTTTCTCTAATTCTTGGCGCCTTTGCTGGTTACGGCTTCGCCGTGTACTCTGCTCGTCAGATGAAGAAAAATCCGTATCTGACCCAGCTTGCCGGTTCATGGAGACATAATTTCAAGTATCGCCGCACCCCGGTGGAATATTTCCGCAGGAAAAACAACATTCGCGCATTAAAGAATGGGCTTCTTGTTGAGGATGACAAAGCGCCTTTAGGACTCGACGAGAGAACCGATGAAGTTGTTGTCCGCCACGATAGTGAGGCTAGAAAGCACACATTCATGGTGGGTGCGTCCGGTTCTGGTAAGGCTCTCCACGCAGCTACCTGGATCCCAACTCAAAAAGGATTCAAAAGAGTCGGCCGTGTCCGCGTTGGGGATGTACTCTTCGATGAGAATGGTAACCCAACTAAAGTAACCGCTGTTTACCAGCCGAAAACTGAAGATCATTACAAGATCACACTTTCCAACGGCGAAATAGTGAACGCTTGTGGGGATCACCTTTGGAGCGTGAAAGAGGCCGGAGGCTCCTTGGAGACTCAGGTTTTGAGCACCAGAGACATTGCGCTAAGCCCTGCATCTTATTACATTAGCGCTCTCCGTAAGCCGGTCCTCGGTGTCGAGCGTCCCATGGTGAACACTAAGCTCCTCGGAGCATGGATTGCTAGTGGTGCGCCTCGCAATGGTCATATCCTCAAAAGAGATGCTCTAACTAGAGAAGTTTTGAGTGATTACGACAGCTTCATTGATGATCTCCAGAAGATGGGGTGGCTCGATGGTGCAGGAGATACGCTAGAGCTAGACTACGACTGGATTATGACTTCAATTCCGGCTAGAGAGCGTGCTCTTGATGGCGCAATCACCGTAGCTGGTTCCTATACTCTTGATGGTCAAGTAAAACTTACTCTTCCTTCTAAAGAGGTAGCAAACTATCTTAGAGCAGTTGTGTTCTCACTAGGAATTCAACCAAGCCCTCTTGAAGAATCTCAAGGAGCTTACTCCTTCCGTTTCACCAATAAAAAGGCTACTAGGAAACGTCACAGTAAATTCTCTATTTCTCTGGGCGAAATTTCCAGAAAGGGAGCTCCCGCTAGAAGCTTGATCAAGTTCGTTAGTGTGGAGCCGATTAACGATAATCCTGAGCACTACTTCTGCTTCACGGTGGACTCACCAAATCACCTATTCCTATTTGGGCGTACTTTTACTCCAACCCACAATACTATTACCATGCAGAGCTTGATCTACGCGGATATTGAAATGGGTAAAACGGTTGTTGTCATCGACTTCAAGCGTTCACCAAAGTTTGCCTCTAAGCTCGCCGCCTGGGCTGAAGATAATGATAGAGAGTTTTACCATTTCGTAAACGGTGATACTAGCGAATACGATATCCCGCGCTCTAAAGGCCAGTGCTATTACGATCCGCTAAAGTCCGGTACTCCTACCTCTAAAGCCGACATGGTATTGGGTATGCGTGAGTACGACAGCAACGCCGCCGTTTATAAGGCAGCCATGCAACAGCTTCTTCAGGTGCTCTTCGGTATGACCAAGTTTGCGGACAAGTCCGCCGCACCGAGTGTCGACTGGCGCCACGGAGGCATGTACCAGCTCGCCTCTGTGATGTCTGGAAATGGTCTTGGAGAGCTTGCCGCGGCCAACGTTATTCAAGTACCACCGGGTTCCAGTAAGTATACTTTCAACATGCCTGGAGCCGGAGGAATCACCGGAGCTAAGGAAGTTTTTGTCAATTCTCCGGTGGCTAAGCAAGCTACTGAACTTGCCGAAGCTTTGAAATCAAAAGGACCGTTGACTCAGGCCCGCGATGAGCTTCAGGGTCAAATGAGAACCATTTTGGCTTCCGAGTATGGTCAATGGATGAGAACCGGAAATACTCCTGAAGATAGAGAAATTGACCTCTTCAAGCAGACCTCCGAAGGTGGCAATGTAATTCTATTCTCACTAAACTCTGATTCTGAGCCAGAGTTTGCTCAGTACGTGGGAGCAATGATTTTCTCTGATTTGACCAACATTTCTGCTCTACGTAGAAACAGTGGGGCATCTAATCAGGTTAATATTTATGTGGACGAGTTCCAGGCAGTACCGCCTTCATCCGTAACCTCTTTGTTGGAGAAATCTCGTGAGTCTAAGATGGCTCTCACCATTGCCCAGCAATCTTTCGATCAGGTTGTAGCCTCCGCCGAAAAAGCCGGTGAAGCTTATTTGAACTCTATTCTAGACACTTGTTCAAATTTCATTGCTCACGCAGGTTCAACAGAAAAGTCAGCTACTAGACTAGCTGAAATTCTTGGTAAAGAATATGTGACTGTTTATTCAAAAGCCAATGATAGCGATTCTTCCTTCCTTTCTGTGAACTGGGCTAAAAACCAGTCCTCTAAAGTAACCGCCCGTGAGGAAGAGCGTTGGAAATTCGCTCCTGCAGACTTCATGTCTCTATCCTCCCCAGACGCCGCCAACGGCAATAAAGCCTCAGCTGTTTGGGTGACAAAAACCTCTGCTGATCCAAAGTATTCTCAAAAAGGTGGAGCCACGGCTCGCACGGTGTGGATGGTTCCCGCAGAGAAAGTTCTAGTAGAGTACTACGAGGGAGTCGAAAAGCCTAGAGTTCGCCGTAAGGTAACTCCAGCCGCGGAGTTCGAAGAGTTCGCAACTGTTGAGCAGATAGCAGTTCGTGAAGAAAAAGAATCTCGCATCAAACAAGCTGCCGCCTTAGCAGCTTACGAGAGCGATGATGATTTCGATACCATTGATGAATCTTCTGAAGATGAAGAGTGGGGCTATGAAGATATAGCTGATGATGAGCCTGTGATCGAGGAGGAGCTCCCACTGCCAGCTCCTGCGGTTCAACAGCCTGCTAGAGATTCTTTCAACATTGATGATCTTTTCGGTGGAGGTGGAGCTCCCGTGGTTTCTCAACCACCTAGAGTAGCTCCTGTAACTCCTGAGCCCGTAAAAGAGGCACCTAAGCCAACTGTCGCGCAGCCGATAGTACATAAGCCTGTACCACCAGTGGTGCAGGGTCGCCCTGGTTTACCTACTCGCCCTGGAGCAGGTTTACCTACTCGTCCCGGAGCCGCAGCCCCGGCTCCGAAACCCGTTTTTGACTCTGAGGACATCGCTCTTCCAGATATCTGAATGTGATATTACCTTAGGAAACAGAAGAGGAACACTAAATGCCACTACCAACAGGCCCCAGCGGCGGATTGCCACAAAGACCTGGCTCTGGTCTACCCCCGCGCCAAGCACAGCCACCGGTTGCTCCACAGCGCCCGGTAGCACCTCGACCCAATGTTGAGCAGCAGCTTCCTCCGGCTCCAGCCCTCCCCCCTGTAAATAATGAGCGTCTTAGCCAGTATGATTTTGAAGCTCAAAAAGTACAGCGTCCAAGTGCTCCTCAGGCTCCCGCACCGGAACAGTATAACCCTCAGCAACAGTATACTCCTGCACCGCAGCAGCAATATACGGCTCCTTGGGAAGAGGAAGAACCTCAGGTTGATCCTTACGAAGAAGAGCGTCTAGCTGAGGCTCGTGCTCGCCGTGAGCGTGAAACCGCTGACAGATTTGATCGTTCCATGGAGCCTAAAGCTCCAGCCGGAAAAATCAAGAACAATGTTCTAGCGCCACAGGCCGGTGAACTTGACTCTAAAGGTCAGAATGTTTTCATTGACAAGAAAGAGAAAAAGCTCAAGGCTTTCGGAGGAAAGAAATCAGCTATTAAGGTTAGTGACCTTGATCGTAGAAAAAATCTTCGACAGAACGCTCGAATCGTTCAAGTACTTGTAATCGGTTTAGTGCTAGTTACTCTAGGTTTCGCTGCTAAGAACGCTTTCTTCCCTCCTGCTTCTCTTACTCCCACGGATGTTCAAGGCATAGTCTACCAGACAACCGGTACCACGGCCTTCCCCATCGAGAAGGGACGCTATTTTGCTGAAGCTTTCATGGATGCATATTTGGAATTCAACCCAAATAACCCGAACAGCAGTGCTGTTATGCAGTACTTCAACAATGGTAGTCTCACTGAAGGTGGAGTAGCTCCTGGATTAGATGTTCGCTCCGGATGGAATCAGACAGTTGTAAATGGTCCTTTCACATACCAGAGTCAAGCAGCATCTCCTTCGTCGGCTATTTACACGGTCGGTGCGCTAGTGAAAGTAACTAGCTCAGGCGGTACTAACACTAATACCACACCGACTCCTACCCCAACGCCCACGGAAACTGAAACCCCTACCGAAGAGACTGAAGAGACCGAGACTCCAGAAGATTCAACCTCCGGAACTAACAGTACTGAAGAATCCACAACTTCAACGGAAACATCAACTAATGCCAACTCCGTAACCGAGCTCGCGGATGGTAAGCTCATGTGGCAGTACTACACAATTAATGTGTATTACGATGAAGAGACGGATACTTTCCTAATCGCTTCGTATCCCACTGTTGTGCCTAACCCCTCCGTTGGTAAGACCAATGATCTACCTCCATCAGTAACCATTGGAACCGGTGAAGCAATCAAGGCTGAGACTCTCGAGTCTATCACTCCTACCGTTTACGGTTTCCTAGAGGCATACAGAGTGTCAAACTCTACCGACTACTCTAAGCTTACTCCATTCCTTGATACGGATCCGGATTCAGCATTATTGAAGGGGCTAGATGGGATCTACGACTTCAAGGGTGGTGCAGCAGATGACAAGAGTGTTGTCATGTCCGCATTCGCTACTGAAACCACTGACATCAAAATTGTCCTAACTTTGACTTGGACACAGACCGTCGGTGGACAAACTGCAGAGATTCTTTCTCAGTATGTTATGACCGTGACTCCTCAGTCCGGCGGTTACCACGTGACAAGATTCGTACCTCTTGCCTACGTTCCCGCTCCATAAAGCATCTTATACCGATTAGATACTGATATTAGAACTCGATGAATGAGAAACTCGAGAAAACTCTTTCATTGAACAGAGTGCACACTAACAACAAGGAGAAACCATGGTAGAACTCTTCGGCCAAGTAGACGTCATCGCATTAGGTGACCTTTACAACACGGTCATCAAGCAGTGGGTAGGCCCCATTGTGCTCGCGGGTATTGCGGTCTTCGCAATTATCTTCCTCAAGGATCGCGCATGGATGAAGCTCATCAGCTTCGTCGGAATTGCTGCGGTTGTAGCCCTACTCGTATACGGTGGAGATTTCCTCTTCAACGGAACTGGTACCGGTCTTACCGGCGTTGCCAACAGCGTTGCTGGAGAAGTTGGACCCTAAGGCTTAATCATAGCCTCACCGCTTGACCCCCGTTTTATGCGGGGGTCAAGCCATTTAAACTGTAAAAATATAGCGTGATGAATACTGATATTGATCTTCACATGCTTCGAGTTAGAGCGGACGAAAGATAAACCATGGCAGATGAAAAGAAAACCAAGCCCAAGCCTAAGTCTGGCAAAGGCAAGCACCTGGCTCCTTCAGCCATCGCCGTTGTGGATAACATTGTTTTCTCAATGCAAGATTCCTGGGCCTACTACCGTTTGACAACAGATGTGTTCGATTTCCTCTCCACCGACGGAAAGATCGGCTCGGCCTATCAAATCGCAAACGCTTTCACTAACTTAGTGGGAGATCGTAAAGAATCCATTGATGTCCACCTAATAATCACCTCCGTACCGGTTGACGTGGATGCCTGGGCTGTTCAAGTGAAAGAAACCGCTAAGAGCTGGAATAAGTCCCCTGGCTTCGAGCGCTACATCACAGAGCAGATGGACATGCTAAAGCACGAGGAATATCTCAAGAAAGTTGTTCTTCTTGGAGTGAACCTCGGTAAGCGTGGAGCCCTAGAGTTTGAGAACGTCAACTTCCTAGAGGTTGGACTCAAAGGAGCTAAAGAGCAGCTGAGTAAATGGTGGAATAACGCACTACAGGTGCCCGGTAACGAAATTACCGCCGACGAAGAGGATAACTCACGCCGTAAAGAGGCTGAAATTTTTAGAACTCTTGCCAACGGTAACCTCAGAGCTCAGCGCATGACTTCGGAGGAAATCCTCCTCACTATCAAGCGTCAAATGTACCCATCCATGCCTACTCCTTATCTAGAGATCGACCACGAAAATCGTCTCGGCGCCGGGGATATGGATCTAGAGCTAGTATCTGCGGTTGAGAACAAATACCGTTGGCTAAAAGTCAACCAAATGGTAGACGGTCAGGAGATGACCGGTTACAGAGCTTGCCTAAGCTTCAGTAAGTTCCCTAGACTAAGTACCTTCCCACAAGGTGGATTCCCGTTCTTCTATTTCCCCGCTAAATTGAGCCTACCGTTTACTCTTTTTGCTCGTTTGACTCTAGTTCCTTCAGAGGGCATGAAAAAGCAACTTGAGAAGAAGAAGAAAGAAATGATCGACGAGCAGGAGAACGTTGCTGCCTCCGGTCAGGCCTCCGGTGCGGCCGGTGTAGTTAGTGGTGGACAGCCAGCGGCTATTCAGGAAGCTTTAGAGGACATGCAAACAATGACCTCCATGCTAGCTGGGGACAAGACTCCTTGGGTTCAGGGTTCCTACAGAATTGTTGTGGAAACTCCGGACGAAGAGATGCTCAGAAAGTACTGCTCCATCGTGAAGCAGCGCTACGCTGATCTCGACATTAACGTCTCTTGGACTGCTGGTGACCAGGCCGATTTGTTCCTAGAGCAAATGCCCGGGGATCACTTGAGAATCAAGTCATTCAACCAGGTCACTAACCTTTCCTTTTTAGCTACCTCTGGTTTTAGAAACTCCAGTGATGTTGGAGATCTAATCTTCGGCTCCGGAGAAGGAGTTTAAAAACAATGGCAACTCGTAAAGCTGGTGGCGGCGCCGCCAAAGGTGCGCGTGGAACTATCGCGGCCGCGGTAATGATTGTGCTCATAGCAGCTGCAATCATTGCTTGGTGGAATGTCAACAACTTTAAGAGCATCGGCGATGCCATTGATTGGCTAAGAGAAAAGTCCGATAAAGTCGGAACCTGTATTGACGATAATCTCAGTCAGGGTCCAGACAACATTCGTAATTTGGTAAATGCTCACAACTGTATTTTCCCGGACCTCTCCGGCGACGGTGGCACCGTACCTGATCCCACCGGCACCCCAGTTCCAGGTGACGAGAAGAACCAAGATGAGCTCAATGCTCTTCTCGACACTATTACGGTTGCCGAACCAAAAGATGTAGATTACGTTCGTTCAGAGTGGAAGCACTGGTCTGACCTAGACGGGAACGGTTGTGATTCCCGTGAAGATGCGTTAGTAAAAGCTGGCACGGCGGTTACCACCGATCCGAAAACTTGTAAAGTTCTAACTGGTACCTGGATTGAACAGTACGCTGGCGAAACCTACACTGATCCGTCTAAGATGGACTTAGATCACGTTGTTCCTCTCTCATGGGCAGCTTCAAACGGCGGTAATGATTGGGATGCAAACACTAAGGAAGAGTTTGCCAACGACAATGGTAACCTTATCCTTGCATCTGCTTCCGAAAACAGAAGCAAGGGAGACAAGGGTCCCTCTAAATACATGCCTAAGAACGAAGCATTCCAATGCTCCTATATAACTGCTTTCGTTTCGATTGTTGCGAAATATGACTTAACGATCTCGCAAGCCGATAAAGATTCCGCCGTCATTATCATCCGTACTAAGTGCTAGACGACAGTCTAAGGAAAGAGCTAATCATGTCATGGGAAACTGCGAGCTTAGGAAGAAAGTCGCCCCTACCATGCTTTACTGCGTGCCAGAACGGAGATACTAACAATGGCTGATCGTTATGAAGAACTAGCGAAAAGTTTCCATGCCCATCAAGATGGAAATGACGCTAACGGGTACAAAACCGCCGGTGAATTCCTCACTGTTGATGAGAAACTAAAGGTTCTCGAAGAGAGAGGTCAAGCAGATCTCATTGAGATCTTCAAGGACTGGAAGCCTCGCACGAGCACTCGTCGTCGCAAGGGTGCGCCGTTAGATCAACGTGTCTCTATCACCGTTACGGCGGCTGACCGCGCGGTCATGGATGGGGAAGTTAAGACCATTAAAGCAACCGGAGAATCAGTTTCTCTAGGAAACCTTATCCGTTCACGAGCCATGGGTAATCTAGACGTGAACGGGTGGAGAGACACCGCTAGCGCAGCTCTCGATGAGCTCAATGAGCTTGTCAATAGTCAAAGTGAACTAAAGAAGCGCAAGAAGGCTATTGAACTTGATCTTGAGAACAATGTGGATGATAGCGAGCAAATTGCTATCTATGAGCGGGAGCTCTACTCTATTGAGGGGAAACTTGCTAAACTCATCGGCTCCGGTGAAAAGAGAGCTATTAGACTTCAGGGTCGAATGACTTTCACAGAGGCCGAAACTGTTAAGTGGAGAGCTCAACGTCTTTGCCTCTCTACCACCGACTATTTAAGAATAATGATCTTTGGCCTCGAACCCAATAGTTCCTCGGATGCCCATTTAAGTGTGGATGCTCGTAGACGTTTTTGGATTTCAATTCTCGATGTGGCTGACAACGGCTGGGGTAACCCTCCGGGAGTTAACCTGTGCTCACAGTGTGAATCTTATGCTGATGAGATTTCAAAACTGCGTGAAAGAATTCGTCAGCTCGAAGGAAACTGATCAGAAAACCGACTTTAGTTAGAAACTAAAGATCAACCGGCGGGTTTTCGTGCAAAACCGATATTAGTTTGCACCTAGGCCCCTGAACAAGGATTTACTGGATGTTTTCTAAACTTCGAACTAAACTTCGCTCCGACAGGGGTGACTCTACACTAGTATCGACTGTCCTAGTTATTCCTTTGATTCTCGGTATTCTCATCACCATGATTGATGTTTCGGTTTATTTCTCAAACCGTGGTCAAATGTTGAACTTAGTTCGTGATTCCTCTCGACAAGTGGCCATATTTGGTGGAGACGGAACAGCTACTTATGTAACTCCGCTAGAGTACGCCTACGGCGTCAATAGAACTACAGCTTGTAGCGGTTTAGACACTCGCCCCATGGTCGCTAACGCTTACAAGTCCACCACATCTACCGCAATCGAATGTAGCCTTTTGAAGAATATTTCAAACTCTAGCGGTTTCGTTTCGGTAACTGTTGAGGATATTCAGTGTGGTGCAGCTACTTCTGCTGGTAATTTCACCTTGACTAAAGCTCTGCTCATCGGCTCCCAAGTGGGTTGTGAATTGACCTGGCGCTATGACAGCATTCCAGGTTCCGGTTTAGGCTTCATGAGTCGACTAAGATTCGATGATGCCGGAAATATTTTGGATCAGGTAACTAAAGTTAACGCGACCTCGGAAGTAAGCCAAGCGAACGTTCAATGCCAGAACTGGACTAACGGCTCATTTGTGAACTGTTGAGAGGTATAGGAAAATGAAAAGAATTCTTGACCTCCTAAGATCCTCCCGTAACGGAAAAGACAAGGGAGACGCCGTACTTGTAACGGTTCTTTTGTCGATCCCCCTTTTGGCGATTTGTTTCACTTTTGCCACCGGTATTTCCATGTCCATCTGGCAGAAAACCTCATATATCTCTGCGGCTCAAATGGCTGCGACCGATTCCTTGACCGCTGTGCAAACTAACGGTTATTTAGGGCCTCAGACTATTCAGAAATTTACATCCGAATACCTTTCTCAGACTAGGGGCATAACTAACAGTGCCGTTCAATCTGCCGGTCAAGGTATTAATGCTGAAACAGCTATTTTAGATGGGGGCTACTGTTCCACCGCCGTGATTGACGGGGTAACACGACAGCTTCCATACATGGAAATCCAGTTGGATATAGCTAGAGGTACCGGAGAATCCGGAATTTCAACCTATTCCTACACGAGCGAGGGTCTTGGCGGAACGGTTGTAAATCCTGCTGGTGGGCACGGAACGGCCGTCTATGGACAGCAATACCGCGTAATCAACGCTAAGGTCTGGGAAGCTTCCAAAAACATGAGCATAATGGGAGTTACGACTCCTATTCAAGGTTACGACTCTGCTTGCCAAGCCTACAACATTGATGTCTCCGCTATTCTTTTCGGAAACAACGAGGATCTCAACACCGGTGTCACTTGCTTCCAGCCCGACGCATTCCCCGTTACTCCTAACCTAGTACAGCAGGTTGCTACTCCAGCCGCTCAGATCAAAGAATCTCCTCTACCTACCTGTGCAAATGCTCCCGTTGGTAACCTATCCCGTTACGAGATAGTCACCGTTACGGGTACTTATAGGACATGGTCTCAAATTCAGACACCTGCCGGGGATCGCGGTTGGGTTCTAACATCAAGCCTTGAGGCGCCTAGCACCTGGACTGTCACCTATGACATGAACTGTGATGTTAACGGTTGTTCATCCACAGACATTCCTAACCCTACTACATACAATTGGGGTAACGGCTCCGCGGATATTCCGTTGAGTAATCCTACTAAGGATCACTACAACTACGGAGGATGGCAGCGCTATAACTGCACCACCGGAGCTAACATAGGTTCAGCATCAACTACCCAGAAGATCACTTTTGGTCTCTACGGTAACCTCTGCTACAAAGCTACTTTCACCATCCACAAGATCGCTGTAACATTCGATGCGGGAACCGGAGCAACCGGTGGACGAGTACGCACAGTTTACAACTGGGGTACCGTAGTTCCTGTTCCTAACTGTGCGGTAAAGACCGGTTATGATTTCAAGGGTTGGCAGAACTCCGCCGGTGTACTAATCGCTACATCGACTGGAACGCCTCCAGCTTGTAATGTAACAGGTAATGTCACCGTGACTGGTGCCGACCTTTCAGAAACTGTTTACACTGCTAAATGGCAGAACTCCACCTATACCGTGAGTAGAACATACGGTACAGGTTGTAGCGCAAGTGGTGGTCAATCAACCTACATCTTCTCTACCGGAGCTCAAACTGTAGCTCTTGGTGGTAGAACCAATAACGGTTACGAAAACATCACTTGGTCTAAGTCCTCTGGCCCCGGTAGCATTTCGGGCACCAATGTTTCTGTACCCGCGAACGGTACCGGAAACATCGTTGTGAATGCCACATGTAGCCCAATAACTTACAGTATTACGGTTGCATCAAACCCATCTGGTGGATCTAACACTGGAGCTGTTGGCACTTACAACATCAATGGTAAAAGTCAAAACCTTGCTCAGCCAACCATGACAGGTCGTACTTTTAGCTCCTGGTCAATCGTGGGAAACTCTGCCGGCGCTGGTTCATCCATGAGCGGAAACACCTTGGTGATTCCTGCTGGAGCTTATGGAAATATTACCGTTCAAGCTAACATGACAGCTAATACCTATAGCATTAGCTACAACTGTAACGGTCGTAGTAATAGTGCTACTTGTGGAAGCGGCGGCCCCACTAGCTACACCTATGGAACCGCGCCAAATATTCCAAATGCTTCGAATTCGGGAAACTCTTTCGATGGTTGGACATTGACTACCAACAGCAGAAGCAACATGAGAACTGGAACTTCAGTTATTCCTGCCGGTACCGTCGGTAACGTAACTATTTTCGCTCACTGGACCTGGTCAACTTCGACACGATCCGATTATGGAGCTACCTCAAACTTCAGTAAGAGCTGTACAGGTTCCTGTGTTATCTACGTTTCATGGAGCTGGTCATGTCCTTCCGGTGGTAGCCTCAGTGGTCAAAGAATTACATTCTCTGACTCCGCGGGAGCTTGGGGTTCAGGAGACTTCAGCAACCTCGGTTTCGGACCTCACACTAACGTATCACAGGGTAACACTAGATTGATTTCTACGAACTCCCTTTCCCGTCTGCAAACTTCGGCCTCGGGTACATGTGAGAGGACAATCACATCTTCAAACAATATTTGATAGGATAAAGGCATGAAGAAACTTATAGCCTTTGGTTCGTTGGCGCTCGCCGCCCTGGTGTTGTCAGGCTGTACTCAGCCTGAAGTTGTTGTGCCGGATGAGCCTAAAAAGGAATTCGCCTCCACTGAACTGGTGGAGCTTTACACCGCCTCCGACTCTCTCAATTATGAGAAAGAAATAGAGGATGGCGTTACCTATTATTGGAATGAAGGCGATTCTGACCTTTCCGAAAAGGGACAGTACTCAGTGACCTACACCACCGGAAAGAATGATTCAACCGCTTGCTACACCGATTCCACGTTGGAAGGTGCTATCAAGATTATCTCCTCTTACACGGATAACGCGGTAATGGATATTTCACTCACCGGAACATGTGAAAAGTTTGAAACGGACGCAAGCCTTGAGTTGGCGATTAACGGAAATGGTCGGTATGATCTTCTCGTGACCGCGGCTGATGGTAAGGCAACAACGGAGCCGTTCGCAAAAGCCCTGCAAGATTACTTAGACAGCATGGAGGAATGAGAGAGGGAAAACTAGTCTCCTGCTCCCAATGAGGGGAATACTAGCATCATATTGTTAGAAACTACGTTGCAACTAAATACTGCTCACGTTACTAGAAATTAAGGAAGAGCATGACTTCTTCAAAGAATCAGAATTTCTCATTGTCGGAAGCTTTGAAAGGGAGGGTCGTTGTAGCTGACACATCATCACTGCTTATTGCAGGAACGCTTTTGCTTGAATTGTTAGATGACAGTCACCTAGTAATCCCTGCCATTGTAGTTAAGGAGCTCGAAGAAAAACGCTCCCACGCTACACTCGGCTTCCTAGCAAGAGAATGGTTGAGACTTATCGAGCAGTATCGGATCAGTGATCCGAATGTTCTAAAAAGTGGTGTCAAGCTCGAAGGTTATCCTAAAGTAACTCTTCAGATCGAGCCTAACCACTCCAATCAAAAATCCCTCCCCCAGCATCTTCAGGATGGTTCTCATGACAGCACCATTCTGGCGGTAGCCAAGAACCTCAAAGATGAAGATAAGGATGTAGTCCTTCTCTCCAATGACATGCCCATGCGTCTCCACGCTAGCTTGGAACTTGAGCTTGATTCCTTCGAGTACACCTCTTCGGATCCAAAATCAACTCCATTCCTTGGTAGGTTCCAGCTGGACACGGATTCCGCCGACCTCGAATCACTCGGGATCTACGACGACAATGTAAACCGTCGATTGGATGCAAAAGTTCGAGCAAGCCTTCCTAAAGATGCTGCTTTCACTTCCTTCTCAGAAATCCTAATTGATGGTCAAGCTACCCAGACAGCCGTGATCGTTTCCAATGAGAAGCTCCAGAAGGTGAACCACAAGACCAAGGTCTTCGGTATCACCGGAAAGACTCTCGAGCAGGATGTCCTCATTGAGCTCTTGAGAGCCCCTGCTGAGGATCTCCCTGTGGTTTCGGTCGGTGGTGGAGCCGGTACCGGTAAGACACTTCTTACCATCGCAACAGCTCTTGAAGAGTTGAAGTACCGTCATTACGAGAAGGTAGTCGTGTTCCGTTCCCTCCACGAGCTTGGCCAAGGCCAGGAGATGGGATTCCTTCCCGGAAGCGTGGATGACAAGATGGCTCCCTGGGCTGGAGCTATCTACGATGCCATTGATACACTCGCAAGGGTTGCTAAACCGCTCCGTAAGAACTCTACTCCCGTAGATGTTGAAAAGCAGAAGGCAGAGGCCGAGAAGTTCCGCGGCATGCTTGAAATAGCTCCGATCACCTACTTGAGAGGTCGCTCTTTGAGCAAGACGTTTATGATCCTCGAAGAGGCTCAGAACTTCAGCCGTTCAGAAATTTTGAACATTCTCTCTCGTGCCGGTGAGGGTACTAAGATCGTTCTTACTTGGGATGCCGCGCAGGTTGACTCGCGCTTCCTGAAGTCCGGTAAGGATGCCGATGTTTGGTCAGTGGTTGATTCACTCAAGCACGAAGAGATCTTCGCCCACATCACGCTCACTAAGACCGAGCGTTCAAAGGTGGCTGAGATTGCCTCCAGAATCCTTGAGAAAGGGCAGTGAGTAGAGCTCCTCTGAAATAAAAGTAGGGAGTCCATAGCATTTTGATAGTGTTATGGGCTCCCTACCTCTTTTATTGATATTTCAAAGCGAACCAGTAAACACTTACAGAAGGTATTCTCAATGTCGTCTCCTATGCCAAAATCTGGCTCACGCGCTGTCCCTACTCGGGCTAGAAAAAGTAGTAGCGGAGTGAGTGGAGGTTTTGGCGCGGCCATCAAGACTGGTGTCGAAACCGTAACAGCGCCGGGCAACCCCGGTGGCGCCCACATGGGGGCTCCGAAGAAAAACCCTCAAGTTCGAATCGCTAAGAACACTTACAGTAATCTTTTAGCAACTCGTCTTCTAAAAGCTTTCGGCCTAGTATTTTTAGGCATCGTTCTAGTTTATGTGTGTATCGCACTCACCATTTTTAGAGTAATTCCAACCACCAGCGCCGGTCTAATCCCGGTAAAAAACCTCACCTATTCAGGAGGGCTAATCCCCTCCGGTGAGGTCATCATGGTGGACATGAATGCTCCTCAAGGCACCGAAATCCTCGACAGAGCAAAACAGGCTTTCATCCCCACCTCCACGGCAGCCGTGGTAAAAGTTGAGGCTGGTCCCTGGGGGAATTTTGAATGGAATTCCGGTGTTGTAACATTCGATGAAAAAATTCTCACCTTAACCATGCCGGAGGATCCTGGTACTGACAAGCTAGAAAGTCAATACCTAGTAACCTGTGTTGAGGGCGCCTGTACTCCCGGTGAAGGTTACATTATCCCAGCCAACCAAATCATGGGTCAGCCCCTAGGTTACTAAGAAAGGACTGCCATGCCAGTTTTCGATGAACTAAATAAGGGCCCCAAGAGACTTGAGGATCCTGAAGAACGCCAAGCGGACCACATCCGTAGAGACGGGAGCAGGCAGAACCTAAAGCGCAAGAGCTCCGGTGTAACGCTTTCCACCTACAAGCGTTCAATTCAGGCAGTTTATGTGATCGCAGCTTTGGCAGCCGTCGGTGGAATCGGATATCTTTGTTATTTCGCTATTAGCGCGTTCATAGGAGAATAATGACTACCTCCGGAACCACGCTAACTAAGAATTCTACTCCGAAAGAGCTACAAATCTATTCTCCAACGCTATTGTCTAGATTAGTCTCTCATTTGGCGTCAGATATCCCTGGTTTTCATAGTATAATTGCTAGTAAGTATTTTCAGCGAAAGCTGGTAGATTACGAAGATGTAAACGGAAAAACTAAGCTAGCTCTATCTTTTATTTTTGTTCAAGACAACAATGCTCCCATTGAAAATCTCGATAGAAAAGTTTTTGATTCGCTCACGAGCTTGTTAGAAAAAATGAAATTGACGTTGATCGTCAATGACGTGGTGGTGAATCTTCTCCACTCTCGAGATGGCAAAGAAATACTTTAGGAGCTAATGATGGCCTGGTGGAAGAGAATTAGCAAACAGCCTTTGGTTGACAATAGAGTCATCAAAACTCCAAAGATGGATACTAAAGAGATTGCTCAAGTAAAAGAGATTTCCCTAAAGCATTTGAATAACAGAGACATTGAAACCATCAAAAAGATTCAGGATGAGCTCCTAGCAGCCGGTGTTCTAGCTCCCAAGGAAGAGAGCATTGAGATAACCGATAAGTTTGAGGATATTCTCACAGCCGCCTATGAGCAGGGGCTTCGTAATGTGGATGAACTCGTTAGGGACTTCGCCCTCAATGATGAGTTGAGCGCCGGCACCGGTGGAGATAATCTGCTTCTCGACGGCGTTGACGACTACGAAGATACCGTGTATGATGTATATGAGGAAACAATCAAGCAGGAATCTGTGATTAGTGTTGAAGCTAATGATGGTGATGGAGGGGTAGCTCTTCGCCTGCCGGATGGTTCTACAGTTTATGGTAGAATTCCTGGACAAAATTAAAAATCTTTGCCGCTGAATGGCATTGTGGCGTGTTTCCCTGACCCGCAATGTTGATATTAGTAGTGAAACAGAAAGTCGGACTTCGACTTGAGTAAGCAGCCCAGCGCAAGTAAGTAGAACAAGGGAGCAATAAAATGGCTACAGAACATTTAACAAAAGATGAAGAACTAACACTCGGTGCGTTGGTTCAGAAATCAATCCAAGCAAAAGAGCTTCAGGCCGACTCTAAGAAAGCATCTTATGAGTTAAACGGCGAAGAACTCACCTCAAGTCAACTCCGTGTTGTCATTGCGGAAGGCACACGCGCTGCCGATAAGTTGATTTATTCCTACAGCGCGTTGGTCTGGTCTCGTGCCCGACTATTCAAGTCAAAGTACCCCTCGGCTCCCGAACTCGAGGACCTCGCTCAAGAGGGCTTCATCGGGCTTGTGAAAGCCGTTGAAAAGTATGACCCCTCAAGAGGCAACAAGCTTTCCACCGTTGCTTATTTCTGGATCGACCAGGCAATCGGTCGTAGCACTAACAAGACTGGTCGCCTGATTCGTCTTCCCGAAAACCGTATCTCGGACTTCGTGAAGATAAGCCGCATTCGTGCTCGTTACGAAGAGAGCGACCTCTCAGTGGATCAGATTGATGAGATTGCAATGGCTGAGTTGAAGCTCTCCCGTGCAGACTTCATCAACATCACCACCGCCGCATCCATGCCAATCTCCCTCAACCGTCCCGTAGCTTACGACGGTGGAGAATCTAAAGAGCTCATGGACTTCGTGGCGGATGACTCGGCGTCAATCTCCTCCGAAGAGCAGGTTGCAAGTGACCTCATGCTAGAAATTCTCGAAGAGAAACTTCTAGTGCTTTCAGAGATGGAGAGAGCTGTAGTCTCCTCCACATTCCTTCTCGGAGCAGTCACCAATAAGCGTAAGTCGGTGAATGAGGTCAAGGAGACATTCAACTTGACTCCACAGAAGTTCAAGAGAGTTTTGAACACTGCTCTCGGAAAGCTCCGAGTCGAGCTAGAGGGGCTTGACATTAGTTTCGGTGATTTCTTGAACTAAAACGCGATATTGAGAAAAAGCGCGGGACATTTTTTGCGTCCCGCGCTTTTTCCGTATTTACTTTGGTAAAAGACAACCATGGAGAAAAGCTTGCCTAGTGCCACCGCAAATGCAGTATATATTGCATTCCACCTGAAAAATAGTTTAAATGCGCCCGCTGACGCGGCCCGCTTAGGTGTTCTTTTAGAGCGCACTTTTGGGGTTGAGCAGATCGAAACCGTGGATTTAGATACTCAAGATAAAGAAGTTGTTTATCGTATCACCACACCCCTATTAGCGAGTAAAGAGGAAGAGTTACTTTTCTTCCAGGCTTTGAAGACTTTATTTGAAAAGACGGACGAGTACCACCCCCACTTCACTCAAATCTACGGTTGATAAGGACAGAAGAAATAACGTGAACACCGCAAGAGCACTTTACTCTAGAAAAACTTTTTATCTACAGCCAGTCGAATTCCGCATAGGCGCAATTGTTTCGGATGGCATGTGGTATTCCCTTCCAAAGTGGCGTAAACTCGCCAAGTGTTCCGAGGAAGAGATTAATAGCTGGATTGAAAGAAATCTCAAATCAGGGGTTTTGGAGCAGGCTTCCACCGGAGCTAAGTCGTTCAGATTCTCCCTTCCCTCCATTCGTAATTGGTACACTGAGAACGAGATCGCTTTCGGTGAGCAGATCATCGACTTCCTATTCCCGCCACGTATCTGGGATGACCACACAGAGGTGGAGGGATTCCTAGAGGCTCCCCTGAGAATCATCAGCATTGTTTCCTTCTCCATAACGGATAGAGTAGTGGCGGCTGAAATCGTGGAAGGCCTTAGAGGAATCGCTAAGGTTCGTGAAGTTGATCCCGACCAGTATAAAGCCTATGGTCTCGACGCGGCAGTAATCAAAGCAAAGATCGAGGAGCTCTCAAAGGGTAAGGTTCTTAAGACCTACGCCCGTAGTGAAGCAAAACGTAGAGAGCTCATTGACTTTACTCCTAAGTTTGCCAACGGCCTCATGCAGTTCTACAGCCAGTTCGGAAAGGCTTTAGTTAAGCCGATTATGAACACCATCAAAATCTTCCTACCGGACCCAGAGGATCAGAACTCTCAGATTACTCTTTGGGTTATCGCAGCCATTGAGAAATTCGATGAGACCTCCGCAGTTCCTTTCAGTGGTTACTTGAACTCAGTTCTCCACCGTTGGCCTTACGATCTTCCTGCCGATCACCTTGGTAAGGATTTGAGCAACTTCCAACGAGAGCGTTCCAAAGCAATTAAGAAGCTCGACATTAGCACCAACAACGGTGATTTGGAAAATAAGAAAACCCACAATCACGAGGCAATCGCTAAAGAGATGGGGCTTTCGATCAACACCTTCCTCGAGTCGGAGGAAAAGCACCAGATCTGGATCAAGACTCAAACCGCCTCAACGCTTACCTGGGATGCTAGTTCCGAAGAGAAACAGGTTGAATCTAACCTCTCCGGAAACTTCACAAATGCGGGAGTGGACACGGATGTTATCCTAGCTAACAAGATCTCCATAGCAACAATTGAGGCAGCAATCGAGTCTCAAAGTTTCGCTGAGGCATTCTTCGTTATCTCACAGGTGGATACTCCGGAGCTCGATTTGAGTCAATTGAGAAGTCTTTCTGAACCGTTTGTGAAGGCGTTAACTAACCACCTTTGATTCATTAGGTGACCGCAATCTTCGGTACAATAGCGCTACGACATTGATTGGAGTAGCCGCATGTCACTAACGCTTCGTAGGGTTGAGCTTACCAATATCCGCTCCCACTCTCACGTAATTTTTGAGCCGGAATCGGATGGTATCACAGCCATTCAAGGAGAAAACGGAGCAGGAAAGTCCACAATTGTCGACTCTTTAGCCTGGTGTCTATTCGGAACTAAACCGAGTGGGGTCTCCAAAGCCATGGAAATCTTCAAGAACGGAATTTCCGACACCGACAAAGCATTCGCCCGCGTGGATATGGTCGTGGACGGTCGCCTAATGCGATTTGAGCGCCGAAGAGTCAATAAACATGGTGCAATCGAGGTCGAGGTCTTCACAGTGGAGATTGACAGCCACGGAGTTGAAAAACTAACCAATGTGGCTGGACCTGCTATCTCACACGCTGAGAATTACATTCGTAAACTACTTCGCATGGATGAGAAGGGTTTCCTGGCCGCCGTTCTTATTCAACAGAAGCAGGTTGACCAGCTAATCTCAGCCAACCCCCGTGAGCGCGGTCAGGTCATTGAAAAACTTACCGGAATCGCCGGAGTAACGGCTGCTTTAACGGAATCGAAACAGGAACTCAATGTCCTGAGAAAAGCAGCAGCTCTTTCAACCATTGATGAAGAATCTCTAGAGAAACTTCGAGTTGAAGAGGCAAAGCTGAAGAAGGATAGTGTTGGGCTCAAAACCTCACTCGAAGTTTTGAAAAATTCCGCCTCAGAACTAAAGAACAGCGGTGTGGTTGTGAAAGAACAACTTGAGGCCGCCGTGGAGCTTTTCGAGCACAAGGATTCACTTGAGAAAAGTATCAATGACCTGGCGCTAAAGAAGACCCTCAAGGAAGAGGATTTAGAGTCCACCTTAGAGGATAAAGAAAAAGCAAAAAGAGAACTTGTTAATGCGAGTGGGGAATCCTTAGAGTCGCTCACGGAGCTAATCAAGGAAAAGGATACCGAAAGAGGTCGCCTTGATCTCATCAGAGGTAAATCTGAAGATCGTATTGAGCTCCTTACCAAACGTAAGAAGGATAAAGAGCTCAGGGCAAAAGAGCTAAAAGTTTTCCAGGGTAACATCGAGGAGCTTAGTGAAAAATTAGCCACCAAGAAAACGGATCGCAATAAGCTAAACTCTGAACTAGCGGGACTTCGAGGCAATGTTCAACAGTTGGCTAACGCAACGGCTGTCATCGAACATGGTGACAGCTGCCCAACCTGTCTCCAAAAAGTTTCCGATGTCTCAGTAGCAACCGCCGCTCTAAACGCTGCTTCAGAGGCTGTTCAAATCCAAATCGCCTCAACTGAGGAGCTCATTGAGGTCAATCTCACCGAGGCAAATGAAATTGAGGAACTTCTCAAAAACCTCATAGAGAAAGAGTCATTGGAAGGTGAGCTCGAAGAGTTAACCAATGAGCTGAAGGAACTTAAGAAAACCCTAGACAGAGCAGCTGGTGAATTGCGCGTTTCTGCAAAGGAGCTCAAAATTCTTAGAGAGAAAGCCGATGAAGCTCGACAAGAGAAGCAGAAGAAACAGGCGCATCAAAGACTTCTCGATAAGGCACAGCAGCTCACGGCTGAGGTAGAAAACATTGATTTCCAACTAGGTAAGCTTCGAAAAGAATCTAGCGAACTAGGCCCGGCCTCCCAAAGAGAAATCAATGGGCTCCAGAAAAAACTAGACACCATCAGAGGTAAGCACTCCAGCACATCCATGGAGTTCACTAGTAAGAACGGTGATCTAAAACTTCAGCTTCAGAAAATTGAGCACATGAAGAAAGATATTGCTCGCCATGAAGAGGATATCCGTAAGCACAAAGAGTTAGTTCAGTCCGTGGCGGTGGCCTCACACACTCACGAGGTTGTTGCAGAGTTTAGAGAGGCGCGCATTCGTAACTCTATTCCTGTGATCGAGGTTTACGCATCTGATCTACTTAGTCGTTTCACCGAGGGTAAGTTCGCTCGGCTCTCACTAAACCAGAAGTTTGAGGCAACCGTTTATCTAGCGGATGGAACTGCTCGTGCGGTGGGATTACTCTCCGGTGGTGAGCTCTCAGCCGCTGCCATGGCGTTGCGTCTCGCCATTTCACTTCTACTGAACTCCGATGCCGGACAGAATCTCATGATTCTTGATGAAGTTTTGGTATCTCAGGACACTAATAGGGCTGAACAGATCCTAGTGACTTTGAAAGAGGTATCAAAAGGACAAGTGATCCTCATTGCTCACAATGAGGCAATTGATTCAATCGCAGACAAAATAGTCACGTTGGGAGCGAGAGCCGATAGCTAAACCGCGGAGTGATATTCGAGTCAACCTCTTCTCGCCAAAAATATCGCATGGTACCGTAAGTTTTGATATTGATTCGGACCGGTTTAACATGATTGGAAAATCTAATGCCTGACCTACTCCACATCAGTGATGACCCTGCCTGGAATTATTGCTTAAACCTCCTCATGGACGACTCCATCTCCGAGGTAGAATCCAACGGCCCCGATCAGTTCTTCGTTAAACGAAGCGGCCGTCGCGTGCATCTCACCCAGATAGTTTTCCCCAATGTGGAAAGTTATGCTAAGAGCATCGAAGTTGGACTTGTTCCACTCATCACATCTCACTTGGATTTCGAGGAGGATGGGTACATTTTCGAAGGTCCAATCCGCTACACCGCAGATGAGAAAAGAATCCGTGGCCGTTGTCACATAGTTCTATCTCCTGCTGCAGATTCGCCTCAGGTGACCATCGCTAAAAAGTCCACCTCATTAGCAACTCTTGATGCCATCGCCGCTAAAGGTTCTATGGCTAACGAAATGCTAGCATTCGTGAAAGCTTCAGTTGCCGCTGACATGACCACCGTGCTTTCCGGAGGAACCGGTGCCGGTAAGACCACATTCCTCGAGGCTCTATGTAAGCTAATTCCACTCGAAACTCGTATCGGAGTCGCGGAGGACACCCCCGAGCTCGATCTTCCTCACCCAAACGCAACATACCTCCACTCCGTCCCTTGGCGCCCAGGAATGGATGAAAAGGATGTGGCATCACTCTCATGGGTTGTGGCGCAGTTCAACCGAATGCGTACCGACAAACTTATCATCGGTGAGACTCGTGGTAAAGAGTTCGGTGACTTCTTAATCGCCGCTAACTCCGGTATGGAAGGCTCGCTAACCACCATCCACGCCAACGAGCCTACTAGAGCCCTAGACAAAATGACTAACTTCGCTTTGAAGGGTGCTCCCGGAACCCCAATCCGTTCAATCAACACTGACATCGCAACATCCATCGACTTAGTATTCCAGCTTGCCTATTTCAAGTCTGATTCGCGCTACCGCATGACAGCAATTCAGGAAATTACCTCAACCATCGGTGGAACTGAGGCTGCGGCTATCACCACAAACCGTCTTTACACTTACAATCAAGAAGACGATACTTGGAAGAAAGATGGTCAACCAACGGATCAGCTTCGTGAAAAATTCAGAATCCACGGAGTGGATTCTTCCCAATTTATGAAGACAGCTCCAGGTACTGTACTACTCGCTCCGGGAGGTGCGGCAGTTACGGAAGGACCTGGCGGTCTTCCAGTCAGGAGAGCATAAGTGATTTCCAAAAATCCAGAGGAAAAAGTAGCTACGAATCGTCTCACCGTTGAGGCGCTTCGTTTCTATGTTCCTATCTTCCAAGAGGCGGATATCTACTACGAGGCTTACTCAACTCAAGTCACCCCTGAGAATAGAGCTAAAGTAGAGGCCTCACTAAAACTGAGGGAAATGGCCGTGGATTATCTCATGGCAATTTCCAAGCCACTCATAATAAAAGAGCTGAATAAGATCCTAGCTGGAAGCCACATCCGAAAGGGCGACGATAGCCTTTTTGATTTGCTCTACTACGCCGGTCGCGGCGGCGCCATCCGTGGTCTTCGTCATTTCGATGTTAATCTCATCGACAAATCAGCAACTAACTATCTTTTCATGTGGATCACCACCTACGCCAAGAAAGAGCTGAACGCTATCGAAGCTGCTCCTTTTGGTATACCTCCTGCTCGCTTCAATGTGTATAAGAAAATCTCCGCAGTTCGCAAAAGGTTGAGCGAAAACATTGGACGTTACGCCTCCAATGAAGAGGTTCTTGAAATGTTCAAATCCGGTGGAGCGGACATCAAGACCATGACCGGAAGAAAAACCGATGTCACTGAGCCCTCACGCTCTAATCAGCGAATGACTTTAGAGCTCATTCAAGAGCAAGAGCATTTTGAGCGTAATCTGATTTCCCAGAATCTCATTGATCCGTTGGATCAGCAGGCCAATAAAACTTTATACGGTGTAGCGGCCGAAGAAACTTTTGCGGAAAGCCTCTTTGGAGCATTCCTAGACGCTTATCCTTTCACTAGAGAAGCTCGAGTTGCGCTTATTTCCGAGCTTCAAGCTACCCCCAATGCTGAGGAGGATGAACTTCTTCAGTCCATGGATTCATTGTCTCTCAAACGTTTGAGCTTCAAATGGAAACTTTTATTGAAAGATAAGAATGGTCCTTTTGTCGAATTTTTGGAAAGCGTCCAACATGATGGGTACAATGAGCTTGATATTGCCCGCACGCTCAAAACAATTAAAGAGCAGCCGGAGCTAATCAAGAAAACTCAGTGGGAACCACTTCTCATTAAGGATGAAAGCTCTAGCAGGGGTAATGGAGGTAAAAAATAATGTCAGGTGTTTTGTTGGTCATTCTTGTGATCGCATTTTTCGGCCTACTCGCAGTAGGCGCCATCGCGGCGTTCGTCATCTCCGTCATGCAACAGAGGCAGTATGACACTACCGCCCTGCCGGATCTAGGTCTTCCTGAAGATGAAGTAGTTGAAGAGCTATTGACTGAAGATGACGATGAAATCGTAACTGAGTCCCGTTTCGAGGGGCTTGACGAAACACTTGTCCTCGAAGATGAAGAGTCTCAGGCACTCATGCAAACAATTTTTAAAGCTGGTGGAGATCCACAGGCCGAGAAACCATCTAAAAGCGTTTTAGGTGGTTTAGTTGGTGCGTTTAAGCGTACTAATCCCGTAGAAAAGAAAGAGGAAGGACAGGCTAATGCCGATTCTGAATAAGGAAGCCCTAGCAAAAACAGTGGCCGCGGAGACCGGAGTTTCGACTGCCGATGTTTCTAAAGTTATTGATTCAATCCAGGAGACAATTATCTCCTCAGTGGCTGGCGGTCAAGAGGTGAAGCTCATGGGTTTCCTCTCCATCGAGCCCACGGTACGCGCACCGCGTGTTTACAAGAATCCCCGCACTGGTGAAGACATCGCCGTTGACGAGTCAGCTGGGATCCGCATTCGTCCGATGAAGAATTTCAGGGAGCGCGTAGCCGAATCGGCTAAGTAAGCTTTCTTTTATTCTCTACTACCACTCATCATAGACAGGAAAAACATTGAGTAATTCACTCAACATAGTCGTTAGCCTACCTAGCGATTTCATCTCTCTTCTGAACTCGGAGATTGATGATGAGCTCATCGTTGCTCAGGGTAAATGGAAAGTAACTCTTACCCCGGAACAGGCCGAGCACATCAAAAAATCTGCCCGGGATCAGCTCAGATCTAAAGTCTCTGGCTTAGCTAAAGCTCACTGGGACCTTGGGAATAAAGTCGTAATCAATGCCGCCGGAGCAACCGGTAATTTATTGATAACTAAGAAGAGCAAGCACGATCAAAACATTATGCTTCTCCTCAACAAAGCCGGTTGGGCTGTTACTCAAGAAGAAACAGACTCCGCAGTAAACGTGTCTGATTTTTATGAATCACTAATCAAGACGCTTT
>Ga0247808_10000083_pt1 | contig 76636 bp, 140 predicted proteins | sample UWRJL089202R1_FD_179914 | JGI IMG/M metagenome (GOLD analysis project Ga0247808, IMG submission 179914) | Plant litter microbial communities from Arlington Agricultural Research Station in Wisconsin, United States - UWRJ-L089-202R-1 | ecosystem: Environmental > Terrestrial > Plant litter >...
TAAGAAAATTCACTTAGATTCAGATATGATGATGGAGAGTTAAGTAACTATAGCGATTTCAGTAATGTGCCTTTACCTCCAAAAGAAAGCTTTACAGGAGTTAATGCGATTCCTACAGATAACAATGGAATAAAGATTACAATTCAAACAGGAAGCAGGATAGTAACTCAAATAGAGATTGCTATGGTAGCACCTAAAGATGATTTGCCAAATCCTGCATGGGTTACAATTGCTACATTAGATAAAAAGAAGTTAAACATTCCTGACAATAGCCAGTTTGTATATAACTTTTACAATGACGGTAGTTACCCTGTTTCTAATTTAGAAAAGATTATACGTCCATACTCATTTTTACCTAAAGCACCTTTATGTCAGGCAAAAGCCCGTAATTCTATAGTATATAGCAATTTTAATGAAGGATTTGCTGATGTGCCATTGGATACAGACTTAGAGGTTACTTATGAAGATTTATTTATTGAAGAGGGTACGGAAAACATTTTTAATGAACCTGATTTTTCTTTTACTGACATTCCAAATACAGGCGCATATTTATACAATAGGAATTTAAATCATGGACAGTATAGGGATTTGGATGATAGCCTTCATTTTGTTACTTCAAATAAAAGAGCTAATAGCTTAAAAGTAACAATAGGTAATGATGTAAAAAAAGGTAACATCTACACAGGACAAATGAGTAATGGTGTTCATACCTTTTACGTTAGTTATGAAGCAAAAGTAACTGATACAGCTTTAACTGTAGCGAATGAAATAAAACAACAATTATTAAATCAGACAGGCGGTAATGGTGGAAACATCATTAAACAGATAATGGGCAACATTAAGCCTGCGGAAACACAGCCCGTTCGTAATATTTACATCAATACAGATGATGGTTTAGGAAATATATCTTTTGAGTTTTCGATTATAGATTATACTGATGGAGGATACTATGGCGCAAGTGCAAGTGTTAATCCTGTTCAGTTTAATACATTAAAAGATACGGGACAAAGCATCAGCAACATGAAGCTTGGTGCAGGTATTAAGTTTGGTATCATGTACGAGGATTTTCAAGGACGTAGAAGTCTTGTTTATACTGATGATAACCTTATTACCACAACTGCTAGTCAAAATACATTAGGGGGCATCAAAGCGCCTGTAGTAACTTTAACAATAAGACATTTTCCTCCTATATGGGCTAGATACTACCAGATTGTAAGAACAAGGGATTTAACCTATGCTGACTTCATACAAATGATAATTCAGAAGGTTATTGACGTTCCTGTTACTAATAGTGGAGGAGATTACTTGGATTTAGTTGTAGGTAGTTTATATACTTATCAAAAGATACATCCCAACACTACTCTTCAATATACTTTTAAAAAAGGGGATAGATTAAGGGTTATTACTAAAGGTGATGGTAGTTATTATCCTTTCTTTGAAACAGAAATTCTTTCTTACAAGGACACAACAACAGAGGTTATAAACTCTAACTTAACTGTTAACGGCACAGACACGATTACGGTAGATTCTGCAAATTCTGATAATATTGGCAGATTTATTTTGGTTGATGGAAATGAGAGAGAGATTTTAGCTGCCCCTAGTGGTACAACATATACCGTAGATTCCCCTATTGGAGTAGCTAGTCAGCCTCCTTATTTATCATACGAATTAATTGACAGGAGGGGTTTATTAAGAATAAGAAGACCAAGCACAGCTAGTGGTGTAGTTTTAGATGATCTATCGTTAGTTGAGATATTTACACCAAGTTTGAGTGGGGATACTTTAGGTCAAAAGCAATTCTTTCATTTTAATAAGAAGTTTGACATATTGAATGCGGGAACTGCAACACGGTATCATTCAGCAAATCAACAATCTCAAAGCGCAGTAACAGATGCTATTGTAAGGATAACAGAAGGAACGGTATATGTAAGAAACAGGGAGATGCCTATTACCAATACAATTCCAAATGCACAGGTAGAAATTAAAACAATTGAAGACCCTAGTTATTCAGACTTTTATTATAGTGAATTAAATGATAACGGCAGAGATAACGTAGAGGATAATAAGCAAGGCGTAGTGCATTTTGGAGACAGAATGAGGTATTCTAACATAGAAATAGAGAACACCGCTATAAATGGCTTAAATGACTTCGATAACTTAGATAGAGAAGATTATAATGATAAGTATGGTTTCTTTAAACTTACGATTGCTACTGAAAATCAGATTTTAGCTTTTAAAGAATTAAAAGATTGTATAGTACCTGTATTCCAAACAGTAATTCAAGATAATTCAGGACAAGAGTTGTTGGGGGCAAGCAAAAAACTGCTTAATGATATAAGATACTATTCTCACGATGGCGGTATTGGTGATAATCCTGAAAGCTATTGTAGAAATGAAGGACAGCATTACCATGTATCGGCAAATTCAGGATGCTATGTTAGATTGAGTCGTGACGGAGTTACACCTATTAGTCAGATATACTTTTTTGATAATGAAGCAAGGGCAATTTTAGCAAGAGCCAGTGCTAATAACACAAAAATATTTGGAGAATTTGATAGGCTATTGGCATCAGTGGTTTGGTATGTGGAAGGTTACAATGAAAAGAGCTTCTCTCAAGGCTTTAATGGGGCTACATGGGAAGTTTTATCTCCCGCATTAGTTAGTCCCGTACAGACCATTGTAACGCCTCCTACGAATGGGGTACTTAGTACCGACCCAACAGGATTAACTGTTTATACTCCAAATACAGATTTTGTAGGCAACGATAGTTTTACTTATTCAACTGTAGGTGGTGTAATTAGAAAAGTTTGCATAAGGGTAGATGATGTTCCTCAAAGACCTACAGGATGGAGACAACAAGTAGGTTCAGAGTTCTGTGTTGAGGAGATGGGCGAGAATAATGGCAAACAAGGATGGTTGGTGTTAGAAGAATACTATTTAGATGATTCTAGTGTAACAGGGAATGAAAAGCCTAACGATGAAACTGACCCTAATTATGTGCCGCCTATAGATAATTTAGTAGATTGTCCACTTCCAATACCTCCAACACCTGCTACGGTTCATTATAGCCTTAGTAGAGATGCTTCGCCTTATGTTGATGGAAACATGGGTCTACAGAAGAATGGTGGTTCTAGCGAGCTTATAACATTCGTAGGAACAGGAGATAGCACCTTAGGTTTTAATGTTGGGGACACTTTAACCGTAAACACCTTCCACTATCATTTAGCTGTTAGATGGCCTGATGACGCTAGTTTAACTGTTAACATACGTGAAGGTGGAATTGGTGGAACAATAATATATACTTTTACAGGCGGGTCAGTTGGTTTAGCTGATGTATATAGCCATAGTGAAGTATTGACACTAACAGAATATACTGTAGAAGTAACTACAAATAGTACAGATGCAACGCTTAAAACCCCTCCAATGGGTTATGAGTTAATTAATAACACAGCAATTGCAGATGGACTTATATTGGTTAGCGCTACTGATACGACTACAGCAATAATTATGTTGGGAGAGTCACCTTCTCAAGTTCCAGTTCCAGTAACAGGAAGTCCAAGATCAGGGTCTTACAACATGAAGGATGATGCTAACACACAAAGTATTTTTGTAAATAATACAAGTAGCAGTTCTATTGACGTAACAGTAACGACAGTTCCAAGTGGAGGTTCATTTACAGATACCCAAACGATATTAGCAGGGGCAACATATAACTTTACAGGTGTGGATAAGGTTGGATTTAGATTAACAGTTAACTAATGGGAAGCGTAACAGTATTAAAGAACAGTAGTGTTAGTATAGACCTAGCAATAGATTACAGGGATAATGGATGGACTATATCAGGTGGTGTAGCTACGCACTCTGCTTGCAATTCAGGGCTGATTAAGCTTAATGGGTTTCCATTTAAAGTTGGTGTGCCTAATGTTTTTAGGTATGTGGTTTCGGGATATGCAAGTGGTGGAGTTAATATTAATGTAGGGGCACAATCGGGAGCAACAGATACAAGTAATGGAGTAAAGTTTGTTACGCTTACGCCAAATACAGTTAACGACCAAATATCCTTTTATTCAGATGGCAACCTTTCGGTGGAATTACTAGAAGTATATACGGATACTTTTGAAGAGACTGCTGTAGCAATGTATTTTAGCGAGCCTAACAACCGTTGGACTATGTATTCATCTATTAGGCCAGACTTCATGTTAAAGTTCATTACAAGCTTTTATATGTGGCAAAACGGGGTATTATGGGAGTCTCATACTAATCCTGCACACAATAACTTTTTCGGGGTACAATATCCAAGTATAATTACGTTCTATGTTAATTTAGAGCCTACAGTAGTTAAGAACTTTTTTAGCGTAAGAGAAAAGTCAAATAAGGTATGGGCTGTTACTGATGTGGAGATAATGGAGAGTTATGGTAAGCCTAACGGACAGAGGTCAAGAATTAAGTCGGGGAACTTTAAACATCTTATGGGTGATTATTTCGCAGACTTCTTGCGTGACCAAAATGACCCGAGATTTGCAAATCAACTTGATGCTTTAATGAGAGGCGCTCTACTTCAAGGCAACGTAGCCAAGATTACCATAGAAAACAATGATGAAACAGAGGTTAGGTTGCTTAGTGTAGACGTAATTGTAAGCAAGCAAGAGTATACCTATTAAATAATATAAATCATTTACTACCTTTGAGATAGTAATTTAAACTTAAACACATGGCAGCATCTACAGGAGGCTTATCTACAGGGAGTTTAGTAAGCGCAGGAATTAGTTTACTGCCTGCCTTGTATAAAGGAATTTCAGGCATATTTCAAAAGAGTCAGGCTAACAGAATAAACCCAACAGACCCAGGATATAAACTTAACACCGGGGTTATAAATAACGCAAGGGTTTTATCTGATAGGTCAAATAACTACCAATTGGCAGGATATAACGATGCTGTAGATAATATCAACTCTACAAGCGCAACAGCGTTTAATAATGGAGTGCAAGGCGCTACAAGCGGTGGTGATGTATTAGACCTAGCTACTAAGATTGCTTATGGTCAGGGACAACGTTTAAATGATTTGGCTGTTAACAATGCGCAAGGAAAAGATCAGGCTTTATTACAGTCTTTGAATGCAGATGCAGCAGCAGGAGAAGAGTATCAACAAAAGAATGCTTATGATAGGGATGTTTACCAACAGAAATTAAGACAGAAAGCAGCATTGATACAGAGTGCAAACCAAAATATTTATGGAGGTATTGATGATGCAGCACAAGTTGGTTCAAGTTTATTGAATCCTATGCCTATGGGAGATACAAGTTCAACTACAGGAGGTGGTTTAAGTCCTGCACAAATACAAGCATATAATCAATTGAGAGCAAGAAGAGGTTTAGTAAGTTAATTATGGCAGTAGATTTAAATACAGTTCCATTAGGTCAAGCGGGTACGGGTGCTGCGTTTGTATTAGGTAATAGCCAAGCTGCTGACCAATTTGCTCAAACACAAGCAAGAAATCAACAATACGCTTATCAGAATGCTTTACGTCAACAACAAGAGGCAGCAAAGAAAGCAGCGTTATGGCAACAAAACGCTTTAAAGGTTGAAGGTGGTTTATATTGGAAGCCTGAATTTGACAAAATGTATCAGACTCATTTGGAAGATGGCATTAAACTACGTCAAGCAGGAATTAATCCTTACGACTATAATCCTAACGACCCAAACCAAGCTCAAAAAGCCGAACCATATTTATTAGAAAGAGAAAGAATACTTCAAGATACTAAAAACAGAAAAGCTACTGAAACTGAAATCGCAAAAAGATTTAGTGCTATTACAACCAATCCAAGTAAATATGAACCCGAAGATATTGACGCTTTAAACGAATACATTAATACACCATATTCACAAGCTAAAAACATTCCTGTGCCTACATTAAGAGAGGCATTTAATGTTGATAGGGATTTAGTTGCTAAATTAGACCCTGTAACGTTTCAAACAAGCAAAACAGTAGGCAATACTAAGATTGATGAGAACAAGATGTTGGTAGAGCCTACAAAGCGAAATATTGAAACTTTAATAGCGGATACTGATACAGGTAAAAGATGGATTAAAAGACAAACAGGGTTAACGCCTAGTGAAGCTAAAAACATTCCTGATACTTTTGAGGCTAATAAAAAAAGATTGATGGAGGAGTACAAGGGCAATCCTGATATGAGGACTAAACTGGCTGCACAATTTGGTATAACAGGTGAGAGTCAGGAATTAGACGATCTGTTAAATCAACAAGCAATGGAAGATGTAAGGAAGAAACAGGCTTATAATGGTGTTATAAATCAATATACAGAATTGGCTAGAGCAAAAGCTAACGAGTTTGTTAAAACTAACCCTGACTTTAGAATAGAAGATCAGGCAATGCAGCGTGAAGGACTTCAATTACGCAGGGAAGCTAACAACAGAGAAAGAGTAAAGTTTAACGAGAGAGGACGAGCAACTTCACAAGGAGAAGCAGAAGACTTAGTTATACCATTTGCTGATGGCAAAGGTGTTGCGGAAGGAAAAGGTTATGTTAAAGTACCCATGGCTACTAAAAACTTTGCAGGAACAAAAGGCGCTATTGACTTGTCTACAGGTAAGCCTGTTGATTTAACTAATTCATCTAATGATTATCAGGTAGTAGGAGTAGCTAACTTCCCTTTCATCAACAAAGAGGTGAAGGATAATGCAGGTAACAGTATTCCAAAAGGTTCATTGGCACAACCTAACTTTGCTAAGGGTAATAGTGATATAGTAAACGAAAAACCAATGATACACGTGCAGTTGAAAGAAGGAGATTTGGTATCTGATTACTTAGTTCCTTTTGATAGAATGCCACAGAACTTAACAAAGAACGACAAGGCTATTTTAAGCAGTTTTAAGCCCGCAACAGGAAGTAACACAACACAAAGTACTAATAAACAAAAAGAGTTGCCTAAATCAGTAACAAGTAAATTCAAAAACGTTCCTAAAGGAGGATTTTAATAATGGCAGAAGAATTAGAACAAGTAGTAGAAGAACAACCAAAACCAAGTATCTACAAGTTTTTAAAAGATAATGGTTTAACTACTAAAGATGAGGCTACTTTCGGTAAAGAATATTCTACTCCTGAAAAACAAAAGGAGTTGTATGAGTTTATGAAGGGAAACCAACTTACAACTAAAGATTTAGCAACATTCAGCTCCGACAACTTCGGGGCTTTTAAAAAATACGGACAACCCAAATCAAGTTTCTACACAAGATTTAAGCAATGGATTAACAACATCTGGTACGCAATCATCAACTTCCCAAGAGGATAACACTACCTACGGTACAATTCCATTAGAAGACGTTACAGTAAGCGCTAAGAGAGTAAATCCTTTAGTTGGTAACGACCTTCAATCTCAAATACCTCAAGCAAGACAACAAGAGTTAGTACAAGATGTTAATGCCAATCCTAAGGAGTTTCTTCCAAAAGAACAACCACAGGAACATTGGTATAATGTAGGGGGCGCTATGCTTCAAGCAATACCTAAATCCGTATATAAAACCGCATCAGACGTTATTCAGTCTCAAATTAACTCTATATCTCCTAAAGATAAATCCATTAAAAGCAATGATGGTAAAAGTTTAGCTGAACAGTATTTTAGAGACGTTCTAAGCATCTTTGATGATAAAAACATAGTTGATGTAGCCAAGAACCTTAATCCCGCTATGAACTCTTTAAATGAGCTTTCTAGGAGTGTAGTAAATTCAAATGTTTCCCAAGAGCAAAAGAATGAAACCATTAAGGAGTTAAACAAAATGAAAGCTTCTATTCAAGGTCGTGTTAACATGATGGATGAATATGCAGCAAGAAATCCTTATCCACAAAACATAGCTACGAATACGGCTGTAGGAATAGCAGGAATGCTACCTGATATAGCTGTAGCAGGATTGGGTGGAGCAGGAGCAACGGGAGAAGCTTTAGCAGCAAGAGTTGGTAGCGCTATAGAAGGTAAAGTACCTGCAATAGTTCAGAAGTTAGCACCTAAAGCAGCAGCGTTATTAGAAAGGTCTGTCAAAGCACCGTTTACTAAAGTAATGGCAGCTAAAGGCGCAGCAGAGGGTGGTGCATCCAACGCTCAATCACCTTTATTAGGAATGGTAGAGGGAGGACTAAAAGGAACAGGAGAGGGTATGTATATGCATGTTCTTGGAGAAGCAGCGGGGAAGGTAAGTCCATACATATCCAAAGTAATAGGAAAAACAGGAGCATCAAGCGAAATATCAACAGCTATTGCTAATCCATTGGCTAATGCAGGAGTATTCACAGCAGGGAAGGCTATTAGAACTCCTTTAGAGGAGGGGAGAATGGCTACGCAGGAAGAACTTGAACACGAAATGGCTATGGGTATAGGGTTTAGTCTTTTGCATGCAGGACAAACGTTTAAAACGCATCAGGAGGCTAATCATTTTTACGAGAACACTTTAAAGACAGACCCACAAGAAAGTTTAGGTAGAATATTAAATGAAAAGCCTGAAAACATATTGAGGGACTATAACCCTGAATTGAATGTTAAAGACTTAACAGAGGCACGTAATGAGTTGAAAGATGCTATTATTAAAGAACCTGATTTAGCTGTTAAAAAGCAATTAGGAGAAGAGGCATTGAAAATACAAAATCAATTAGATGCTAAAGAGGCGGTAGAGGGAATTGTAAAAGATAAGGATGCCTTGGTTGAGATGGTAGCGAAGTTACCTGAATTAAATCCTAAACAGAAAGAGGAGTATGTAACTAAGATTGAGCAGATAGCAAATGATTATGACCCTGTAGAAGTTGAAAAAAATACACTGAATAATAAAATTCAGAAGTCACAGGACAATATAGATTATTGGGAAGGCAGATTAAAAGAAGAGAAAGTTCCTTCTGAAAGAATGGAGATTGAAAAGTCAATAGATAACAATAAAAAGTTTATTGAAGATGATACAAAACGACTTAAAGAAATTATAGACACCCCAAAAGAAATTAAGCCTGTAGAAGAAGTTAAAGCAGAAGAACAACCAACTACACCAAAAGAAAAAGAAACTCCTTTAGAAAAAACTAAAACACCATTAAATGAAACAAAAGAACAGCCTATACCTAAAGTTGAGAATGTGGAAGAGGTATCAGCACCTAAGACAGAAAAAGCAAGTCCAACGGCAGGAGAAGAAAGCGTAAAAAAAGGTGAACTGAAAGACAAAACCTACACTACTAATGATGGCGAAAAGCTAGACATAAAAATATTTGATGGCATAAATGGCGAGGTAGAGAGTGTTTCTGATATAAAAAATAAGGATAGGTTATCATTTTCATTGTTTAATGATAAAGGTCAATCTGTTGCAGGAGTAAGTTTTTGGAAAGATAAAGATGGCAAGTGGGTATCTAATATGACTAATGTTAGTGAAGGATACCGAAGAAAAGGTATTGCAACGGCAATGTACCAATTCGCTAAAGAGAACGGGTATGATATTAAGTCTTCTGATTTTAGGTCTGAAATAGGAAATAAATTCACCAATAAGTTTTTTAAAGAAAATAAACCTTTTGATTTAGAAGAAAGACAAGCAGAATTAAGAGCAAAAGAAAATGTTAGTGATAATAAACAACCTACCGTTAAAGGAGAAACTAAAGCTAATGCAGAAGTTATACAACCTACCAAAGATGACGGAAGAAGAAATGAATCTAAAGCTGAAAGAGTTGGAACAGCAGATCAAGAAGACACAGGAGTAAGCGGTATTAAGAAAAAGCTTGTAAGTGATGAGATAATTGAAGGTGTAAACATTGATAAAATCTCTGATAAAGAAATGCAGGACTTAGGGAAGAAGCTTATTGATACAGGAGAGATTAAGCCTAAAGAGATTGTAGATGAAATAGCAGGTATGCGACGAAAGGTTACAATAAAGGGTAGAGATTGGGTTGATGAACGCACTGATAGTAATCCGAGAGCTTTACAACCAAAAGAGGTTGTTGCCTTAATCCATTACAAAGCTACTTTAGATAATGAGCGTAGAGAACTTTTAACAGAAAGCAATAAGTTAGCATCGGAAGGGAAATCAACTAAAGCTGTAGACGCTAAATTAGCCCGTTTACAAGACGATATTAACTCATATGATGTTATGTCAGTTATCACAGCACAACAACAGTCATTAGCGTTTAGATTGAGAAAAGGATTGCTTGATAAAGACTACAACTTAGTTGAACAGATTGAACAGTATAAGAAAACTAACGGAGGTGAAATACCTGCTGATGTTGAAGCTAAATTCAAGGCATTAAATAAAGAGTTAACAGACTTAAAAGAAAAGATTGCCGTAGCCGAAAAGAAAGCGCAGGAGGCATCGGATAGTCAGGCTATAGATAACATCAAACAAGATGTAGAACGTAGCGATAAGACGAGGAAATCAAGCCTATCGACAACAGAACAAGCAAGAAAAAAAGAGTTAGCTAAAAAGTACAGGGTATTTAATGATGTATCCCGTATTGTAACATTAATTGCAGAGAAAGACTTTAGGGAATACGCTAAGTTGGTTCTTAAAGAGGCTAAAGGAGATTTCCAAACATTTGCCGTTGAGATATTGGGAACTTTGGGTGTAGATGCTAAAAAGTATTTGCCTAAGTTATACGAAGAGATAGGCGGTAAAGGCAAAGTTGATATGGAAAACCTAATTGATAAACCTTTTGTGAAAGACGGAGAATTAGTAATTCCTAACAACTACATACGTGACTTAGTTAATCAGGGAATAACGGATATAAACGAGTTATCAGAGGCAGTTAAAAAGATTGTAGAAACAGATTTGCCTGATGTTACTTTAAGAGAGGTAAGGGATGCTATAACTAAATACGGCAAAACAGTTAACCAAACAGCAGATGAAGTAACACGAAGCATTAATGAAGCTAAAAGATTAGGGAGGTTATACTCTGAATTAGAGGATTTGGCTAATCAAAAGAAAAAGGCTAAAACTATTAAGCAGACTAATAAAATATCTCAGCAGGAAAGGGAATTAAAAAGACAAGCGAGAATACTAGAAGATAGATTACCTAAAACCAATGAGGAGATTGTTTTAGCGGAGGAGAAAAGAATTACCAATGCTATATCCGCTACTGAAAGGGCTATACTAGATACTCAAGAGAGAATTGAAAACGGAGAGCTAGAAAGGGAAGTAAATAATGTACCTGAAACTCCTGAATTGAAAGAGGCTAGGGAACGATTGAAAGTTGAACAAGATAAATTAGCAGAATTACAGAAAGAAGCGGGTGTATTTGAGAGAAGAAGGGTAGAGAACAGAAAGAAACAGCTAGATAAATTTATAGCGGAGAGAAGACAGAGATTAGCTGATAGAAACTTTGCACCTAAAGCTAAAGCAGAACCTATACAGGCAGATGCAGAGCTTTTAAAGTTAGAAGAAGAAGCTAACAGGATAAGGAATGAATATGAGGAAGCACATTATGAGAATGAGCAAAGAAACAGACCTCTATCCCAAAAGATATATGACAATGCTATTGGTTGGGGAACAGGTATTCAACGTGCTTTACAAGCAGGGTTAGATGCTAGTGCTTTCTTAGTTCAGGGTGTTATTGCTATTGGTTCACAAAATCCTGTTAAAACATGGGAGGCGGTAAAAGAGTCAGCTAAATTCTTGGCATCAGAGAAATATGAGCAAGAGTTTTTTACTAAACTAAAATCTGCTAAAGACTTTAACGAGATGAAAGAGTCTGGTCTTGCGCTTAACTATCCAAATTCTAAATTAGGTAGCAGGGATTACCAATTGCAGGGAAGTGAAATTAGTAAGATATGGAACTTTATAGTGTCGCCATTAAAATATACGATAGGAGAAAAGGCTTATGAAAGAGCAAAGCTATTTAATCCTTATAGAGCAACAGAGCGCTCGTTTACAGGCGCTATTGATACGTTGAGAGTACAAATGTTCAGGGAGTTCACAACATTGCTTAAACAGGATGGAATTACCTTTGAAAGCAATCCTGAAATGTATAAGACTGCTGCAAATGCTGTAAACAACATGACTTTTAGAGGTAGATTAAGAACGTTAGAACCAATTGCAAAAGAACTATCGGTATTATTCTTTGCCCCTAGAAAGATTTCAGCAACACTAGCACTTACAAACCCTTATTATTGGGGGGATTTAGCGGTAAACAATCCTACAGTAGCTAAAAGGGCTTTATTGAAGATGGCTAGCTTTATTGCACTTGCTACGACTTTGACTTTAGCGCATAAGGCTTTTAACGATGATGAGGAAGATGAGAATAAAGACATATTCAATCCTATCAGTCCTGACTTTATGAAGTTAAAGATTGGTAATACTAGATTGGATTTCTTTGGGGGATTAAATCAGAACGTTGTATTGTTTGCGAGGATGTGGACTAATAAGTATAAGACTTCTACATCAAGCAAAGTAAGTACGCTTGGAGATAATGCTTTTGTTCCTACAAGGGCTGAATTAGCCTCAAGGTTCTTAACTAATAAATTTGCCCCTACAAGTGCATTACTATACAGATGGGCTGACCAAGGCAAAGGAAGACAAGTAGAATGGGGAGATGAGGCTTTAAATGGGGTAACACCAATATGGGCGCAAAACATTAAAGAGCTTTACAAAGAACATCCCGCTACTATGGCTTCGTTCTTGACGGGTATGGCTTTCTTCGGACAGAACATGAGTACATACGGTGGTGCTAAATTTATGGAAAGAGGAAAGGATGATAAGCTTATTGATTTGGTGTCGGAAAAGGGAGGTTCTTTTAGTGAGAAAACTCGTTCAAGCATTGAAGTTGTAGATGAGAAAACAACGGAGAAAAGAGGGGTTACTACGGCAGAGTTTGAGAAGTATGAAAAAGAGTACGGGGATTATGTTAAAGCAGAACTTAAATCTAACTATACAAAGCTAAAAGCAATGAATACAGAGGATTTTGAGAAAGAGTTGAAGAAGATTAAATCTAACGCAACAGAGGTCGCTAAAGAAGCTGTATCAGGCATTGACGAGGATATGTTAAAGATGAGGAAAGACGGAGAAACAGTTAAACTAACTCCTGAACAATTACAGGAACGTATAAGCTTAAATAAAGAGTTTATGAAGAAAGCAATAACCAAAAAGGACAGGTACATCAGATACTTTATGCGAAAAGATAAGGTTAGTAAGGAAGTAGCGGAAAAGAAAGCAGATAAAAAGCTTAAAAGCCTTGCTAATGAATTTTCTAAATCAAAGATGGAAAAAGAGGTATTCTCTAATAAATAAATTAAATAATAACTTTACAACATAAACTTAAATACAGATAATCATGGCCTTAACACCTAGTCTATCATACTCCCAATCATCTGATGGAAAAATTCTTACCATTATAGACACATCAAACTATGTCGCTCAAAGTGTAGACCCTGCTTCATATGTCAGAACCGTAGAGATATGGACTCTAAAAGATGCAAGTGGTTCTTTATTGGATACCTTAACATTTAATGGTTCAGAGTTAACGGTTGACTACGATTTAACTGCCGACCTTTATCTATCCCTTAAACTAATATTTACAGGCTCACCTAGTGTTGCTAGCAAGATTATCAATATCGGAACTACCCAATTTGAATACATTGCCTTAGATAAGCGTTTAATGAAAAACTGTGGATGTAGTAACAGTAAAGGATGTGATAAGACTACTTTAGGTGCTTTATATTTAAGTAGGGCAGAACAGCAGGTATTAGCAGGTAATCCCGCTAAGTTCAACTCATACATTCAAGCTAGTCTTAAAGTGTTAAACGGATAAGCCATGACAATAGAGGAAATACAAGATACTATTCTACTTGCCAACTCGTTCACGCTTGAGCTTACTGATCTTTTATTAGAGGAGCAAAAGAAGGGCTGTAGCGGATGCAAATATGAAGGACAGATAAATCAGATAAACAACTTAGTTCTTTCGTTAGAGAACAGGATAAGCCGTAATGATTTAAGTTTAGATACATATAAGATTTACAGTTGCCTTTTAACAGCTATAGAGAACTTTAGTGGTTCTTCTGTAATCGACCCTAACGCTTTGGTTAGCGGAATAACAATTATTGTAGATGGTGGAGGAAGTGGTGACGATACACCTGATTCTATTGACGTGTTCTATTCCGATATGACGGGTGACGATGGTAATGGTGGCAGAACAACTTATACCAACACTGATTTAATAGGTTGGATTCCATTTATTCAAACACTAGGCGTTTCTATGCTTTATATTGATGTAGACTTTACGTGGAACTCAAGTACCGCAGTTTTGGAGTTATTGCCTAATGGAAATTTACCTGCTATTTATTCAGGCGGTACATTCAGAATTACAGGTTATAAGAGAGATGGGGATGTGCCTATAAACCCTTTAGTTCCGTTATTAATAAATTGGTCTTAACAAGGTATAAAAATGAGTTCTATAAAATCTTTAGCCGATAATTCGGTGTCAACATATCCAACAGATAGCAATGTAAACGTATATGCTACGGGAAGCACACCTATGCAGGTTATATTAAGTTCAGGAGAAGAGGTAACAATAGCAGAGTTAAACGGAGGTAGTCCTATTACAACAAGTCCCTTTGACTTTACCTACAATTCCTCTACATTTCCAAGTGGCGTTAATCCTGTAGTTACAGATGTAGGAACAGACAAAACAATAACATTTACATTTTCAGGAGATATAGATTCAGGTGATTTACCTATCATATGCAAGTACTTAGGTGATACTTTAATTGATAATAAGATTTCAAGAGCAACAGGAACAACATTGATTAATGTAATACCAACAGTTGATGGGTATATTTGTAGTCCTGTAAGCTTTGATGAGTTGATTTTTGATGAAGATAAAGATGTTGATATTGTCCTAACTCCTGTTATAGTCCCTGCATTATATTCGGGATACACATTAGATAATCCTGAAACATTTAATAACGGGATAGTTTTAAATGAAGTCGACGGTGTATATAAGAGTGAGGGAGGTTCAGAGTTTATAGGTCAAGGATTAGAGGGAATGGTCGTAAATGGTAAAAGAGCAATTATTTACACAGAGGATACTAAAAATATAGTTTTTGGTTTAGGTGCTTCGGGAATGGATAACCTATATGATGCTCCTGCAATATCTTTTGAGATTGACAGTATGGGATTTGTTATTGTAGTTAAAAATAATGTTTACGTGTCCGACTTATCCCCACAACCATCTGTTGGACAAGGCTTATTGTTTAAACGTATGACAGTAGAAGACCCATCAACAGAATTAACTACCATAAGGGTTGGACGTACCATAGATGGAGAAAACTTTCTAACAGGCTATCAGGACGTACCATTACAGTATTTTAGAGATACAGGGCGTTGTGCGGTTTATGAAATGGCTAACAATACATCAATAGAATTAAATCATCCACAATATAAAGCTTAAAATAAAATGAGTACAATATGTAACTTATCGTGGGTTGAAATGCCTCCTGAACCAACAACAGAATTTGATGTTCTTAACACTTATGAGCAGATGTTTACACATGTGAACTTTGCCTTTGGTTCAGGAACAGACGGACAGCACATAACAACTATACCTGCAAAGAAAGGTGGTAAGCCCCTTATTTATTCAGGAGTAAATAATCCGTTAATTGGAGGAGCGCCAATATTAACTATTTTTAAAGATGACCCAACCGAGGCTAGTATAGATGTTCCAAATATCCCTAGCTTAATGTATAGAAGTGCTGAATTTGACCCAAGTCTTGCTAATCCAAGAGAAGTAGCGTTTGTTATGAGGTTTTTAGCAGGGCAAGATTATGAGCAGTTTCAGGACACCTTTGTAGGTGGTGACCCATTTGGAGATTCAGGGGCTCAATTTAGAGTGATAGACGGAGTTAATCAGAAAGCAGGTTTTAGAGCAAGAGTTGGAAACAATGATGTGATCGGCAGTTCTTTTTGCCCCTACTGGAAGAAATCTTTAGTTCAATTGTCAATGACAGACTCACTAACTAGAATGTGGGTTAATGGAGTTTACCAAGGTTCAATAGAACCTAGCGATGCTTTACTTAAAACATGCAATGAGATTTTTGTAAACACTAATAATCCTGACCAACAATGGTTTGCTTCTTATCATAAAGTTGATGGGTTGTTTAGTGATGATGACAGGCTTAAAATAGGTGTTTCTTTAATGAGAAAACATAAATGTGGTGTAGACCCTCAATTCCCATATGCAATTAATGTAGCACAGGGGTTATCATCAGGAGTTTGGTCTAGTACTTATACAACGAGAAATCCATCAGGAGGAGGTATTAATCCTGCTCTTACACAAAATCAATGGATTATTAATATTAGGAATACGGGGGCTTTTGAATATCAAAAAGTTATTGCTACTACACCAACGGTAACGGAGTCTGCTGTTAATGCTGCTGTTGCTGCTTATAAAGCTGAAATAGGTGGTTCATTTGAGAGTTCACATATTTACAATCAGGTAAAGGCTTTTGATAATTCAGGGTTTGGGTGGAAATATATGCGTGGAGATTATAGTTTAATAGCATAATAAAAAACAAGATGAAAAGAATATTAACGATATTATTAATGGGTATTGCCTTTGCTTCATATGGACAGGCAGACATTAACAGGACAGTAAAAACACCTGCAACGGGTTCTAATCAAAATAAGACTGCTGTAAGAGATGCTAATCTAACTGCTGTTTATAATTTAAGGATGCCATCTTGGAGTTCGTTCAACCTGTTTAATGCTAAGCCTGATAGTGCAGGCTACATAGGCTACCAAAACGTAATTAAAAGAGCAGCTATTTGGAGTGGCAATAAGTTTGACACATTGGCATTTACTCAAGATTTAGCAAATTACATGACTATTACAGACGGTTTAAAGCGATTAGACAGCATAACTGTTAGTGGGCTGACTGTTACCGCATATGCTCCTATTCAGTGGCGTATAAACGCTGTAAATTATCAAAAATTAACAAATAGCGTATTCTCTATTCCTGCTACTACAGACGGGTATAACAGAATAGATTTATTATATGCCACGACAAGTAATACAGTTTTGAGATTACAGGGTACAGAAACTATGGGTGTAGCAGTAGAACCCGTTCCTCCTGTTAATACAATTAAGGTAAGTGCCATATTTATTACAGGAAGCACTATAAGTCCTCCTTTTCCAGATTTAACGGATTATCTTACAAAGAGTGAGGCAACATTATTATATCCTACTTTTAATTATCTTACATCAAACTACTATACAAGCTCACAATCGGACAGTAAATATATATATGCAAGTCCAAATACTCCACAATCAGCAAGCATAGACATAACAGATAATGCAACTATTGGCTCTAATTTATCAGTAGGAAATAACGCAACAATTGAAAGGACTTTATTCACATCTGATATAAGGTCATTAACTGGGGAGAATTTAACGTTATATACTGCTAATAATTTATACCTTAACCTATCGGGAGGTAGTAAGCTTATTGTTGGTGATGCAACCGAGGGTGCTGTTGCTGATTTTAGAACTACCGTTAATTTGATTAAAATACCAACAACAGCAACAGGCACCAATTACTCATTAGTAAGAGATAGTGTATCAGGAGAGATTAAGCAACAAATGATTACAGGAGGCGGAGGCGGTTCAGGAACTGTTACAAGCGTTTCAAGTGCTAACGGAGATATAAGTGTAGCAACGGGAACAACAACCCCTTTATTGACCTTAAATAGTGGCACAGGGGCAAACCAAATTGTTAAAAGAGATGGTAGTGGTAATATCGCTGATTTATCAGGATATGCTTTATTAAATGGTAACAATACATTTAACGGAATAGAAACAATAACTGAATCGGCATTTCCTGATTACAATACAGTAGTAAGGTCATACAACATACAGGTTAATGATATAGCGGGTTATTTTGGTAGATTATCTCCTGCCGAGCTTTTAATACAAGGTAATCTTTCGGGAAGTGGATTTGTATTAAGGGGTGATAACGTTACAGGGGCGCTAAAGACATTTCAAATGCCTAATGTATCGGGTATATTAGCTTTAACTTCTGATTTACACTCTCCGGTAACTATAGGGACTGCTAACGGACTTTCTTTAGCCGGACAAGCATTATCTATGGCTTTAGCAAACGGAAGCGTTACAGGGGCTTTAAATGCCACTGATTACAACACATTCAACAACAAACAACCTCAACTCAACGGAACAGGATTTGTAAAGGCATCTGGAACAACGATTAGTTACGACAATAGCACTTATCTTACAACGACAGCAGCGGCAGCAGGGTATGTAGATTTAACTACTAATCAAAATGTTGGAGGCACTAAAACAATGACTGCTAATAACTTTTATATAGATGGCAGTGTGGGTACTCAAAAGATGTTTGGATTTAGTGGCGCTGATACTAATCCTAACTTTAAAGGTGTTTATGACTTTGATGGTGGTTACAGCGGGTTTCAATCAGGTACTAATAAAGGTGTTCAGGTATTCGGATATTGGGGAGTAACTATTCAGGGCAATACTCAACAGGCGACTCCTAACACATTAGCAACTATCACTGGGGCTACAACAGATAATAGCTTAACTGTACTTCAAACAACATCTAATGCACCTATAATGGAGATAAAGGCTGCATCAGGAATATCTGCTAATTATTTAAACATAAGTACAAGTGCAGGAACAGGAAATATTTTTAATATCAACTCTTCGGGTAATGCAACATTAGCGGGCAGTTTAAACGGCATAACATTTACAAATTCAGGGACTAAGACTTTAAACTTAGCTAGTGGAAGTTCTTTAATTACTTCGGGGGCTTTCTCCACTACTTTAACATCAACAGCTAATACAACAGTTACCTTTCCCACAACAGGAACTTTATACGGTACAGCTACGGGAAGTATTACATCAGCACAGTTATTAGCTTCTTTAAGTAATGAAACAGGGACAGGTGTAGCAGTATTTGGTACATCACCAACAATTACAACTCCCAATTTAACTTATGCCATAGCAAATAAAACCACCACTTATACAGTTGTTTTAACAGACTATACATTGACAGGGGATGCAACTACAGCCTCTTTTACTATGACTTTACCTACAGCAGCTTCATCAACGGGAAAGATTTTTAGCTTTAAGAAGATAGATAGTTCAGCGAACACGGTGACTATCAAAGGTAATGGTGCAGAATTGATTGATGGAACTAATACAAAAGTAATTACTACTCAATATGGCGGTTTTACATTGCAAAGCAACGGAACGGTATGGTACATTATATTATAAATATAAAGCGGGTGTAAAAGCCCGCATTTCACTTCTAATCCCTATTATATGAAAAAACATCTACTTATTCTTCTTCTTGGGTTATCTACAGCATCTTTTGCGCAAACGCAGGATGTTACCATTTTAGACCCGCATGTAACGCAGATTCAGAGAACGGCAGACTTACTTTCAGCGTTGCCCCGTCAAAGGGTTTCTACCTCAACAGCCTTAGTTTTAACCGATCAATGGCAGACGGTTACATTTGTATCAGGTAATAGCCTTTTTGATATGAACAACTTTGCAACGAGTCGTTGGGACTTCACCAATTCCAAGCTACTCACCAACCCCTTGAATAACTATGAACAAGGTTATACATTAAGGTTTGATATGAGTTTACAGAATGTAACAGGCATGAGTAAGGTGCAGCTAAGATTCGTTATTCCTGCCCCTACACCTACTTACTTTCCTTTTCCTAACTCAAGTACCAATAGCTTTGTAGACGTCACTACGCTCACTATACAAGGCGAGATAAAGAACAACAGTTTTGGTTATGACATTTACACTAATTCAGATTTCAGGACTTATGGGTGTCAGATTCAGATGAGGGCATTAAGCTATTCAAACACGAGTAACATTCTTACAGGGCTTATATCGCAAGTGTTAACAGTACTTACAGGAAGTAACAGGGTAAGCATACTAAACTCATCACTGAATATTTACGCTAAATAATTATATTTGGAGAAACTTATACTTAAAAATTAAAAATCATGGAAGAAAATTTACAAAACGAAGAATCGTCTTTAAGAGGTGACACTTGCAATGGGGTAGAGAAACCTACAGATGGCAATGATTGGATTTGTCAAGATGGTAAATGGGTTAAAATAGATGTTCCAACCCTACCAACAGAACCTTAATCATTTCAGAGATGTATAAATACCTACGAGAACATGGGATATTGACTACATTTCTAATTCACTGGCTTCTATATTATTTTGCTTTGCTTAATAATACATTGGATTGGGGGTTTAGCGGCAAGTTAAATTACTCAATCCAATGGGGAAGCCTACCGATATTGGGAATAGGCGTAGCTATTACTTTTTCCAAGTGTATTGATGATTGTAATGTAAGATTGTTAAATGCATGTATATTTAGTATGGCGGTAAGGCTAGTGGTCATTGTGCTTAAGCCTTGGGGTTTTGACAGTAGTCCTACCATTATGTTCATTTGCGGATTCTGCTTGATATTTTACTTTCTTTATGAGTACTTTTACATGAAATCAAAAAGAAGAAAACTATACATTTAACTTTGCCTATAAGATAAAAATTCTACTTCACAATTTTATAACATTTACACCATGAAGGGAATTTATCTAAAGCTTTCTATCCTAGCATACACAATATTTGTTTTATGCTACAATTTCTTTGAAGTTACGCTATCAACTAATTACTATTATTTATTTGAAAAATGTTTTATGCTTATGGTTCTTTTTATAGACTACAAAAGTTCTACGATAACAGACAGGCTGTTTATAAACTATGCAAGAATATTAACGACATTGGTGCTTGTGCATCTTATACTATCCTTATTTCAGGACGGTGTTAAAGAGTATGGATTGGCATTCTTAGTGTCTAGCGTTGTACTATCTATCTTTGGTTCGTTAATTGCGCTTTACTTGGAAATAAGGAGAGAGAAATTATGAAAAAGGAAAGATTTGTTTGGAGTTGGCCGATACTGCTTATGATATGCGTTACCTTTAGCGCTAGTGTGTTACAGTCTTGTGGGGCAATAAAAGTTGATAGCATTAACAAACGTCCTATATTAAACACATTCAATCAGCTTAATGCTGTGTGTTGGGTGTCAGGGTTTACAATTGTTATAGGCATTGCTTTTGCGTATTACGTACACCTACAGTTAACAAAACTAGATGAAAAGATTAACCAATTAAAGCACAGTGAATAATAATGAATCAATCAGAAGAAAGGGTACAATTATCCCGCAAGTGGAAGCTATTTCAGTTGTATTCACTTCAAATTGCTTTGGGTTGCCTTTCAGGATTGATATTATTAAACTTCTCTTATGTGGAGGGAGTGTTCAAGAAAATTCATTTGGAAGCTCTGTATGCTTACTTCCTTGCATCCGTCATTATTATTGGTGTATTTGCTTTTATGTGTTCAGGAGGAATAGGATTATTCAGATTGATAAATGCAAAGCGATTACTAAGGATTATAGAAAAGGAGGACAATAACGATGGAGTATAATTACAGAATAGGTCTGGTTGTTTTTCTTATTAATGTTACTATAATTATTTGTTGCAGTATAGGAAGCTATTATAGGTTTCATAGCGCTGTTAACTCTAAAACAAAGAAAGAGGCAGACCAACACTTCTTAGTACTTTTATGCTTCCTTACTTTTCTTGTAGCTAATTCTTTTGCCCTATATACAGGATACAAAGCTTATATACTGACTCCTTCGTTAATACGGAGTGATTTGATAATTTATAGATTGGCTGACAGAAGTGCTATGTTGCTTGTTAGTATAGGATTGATGTTATTGGGAAGGAATATTAAAGGAGTGTTTAAACATGAGGATATAGATACTTAAAGAACTGTAACTTCGTTATATTCATAATTTGTTTTTAGAGAAAGGAGAAAGGTGTTCGGATGGATGCCTTTTCTTGTTTATTGATATTCAGTACATTTACATAAAAAAAGAATCACTATGGCTTTAAGAAAAGGAACAATCACAGAGGGAGGTAATAAGATTACTTGGACTCAAACGGATAAGGGTATATCCTATTCAGATGGAAAGACTGCTATCCCATCTCCTGACAACATGGATGCTAAAATAGCTTATAAGACCGCTACCTCTGTTGTAGTGCCTCCTGTAGTTATACCACCTGTTGTGGACACTAAATGGGTTTCATATACTCCTGATGAGTTGTCTACTAAAGTTGGATTAAAAGACGTAAACGTTAGGATTAAGGCATCAACTAAGCCTTATACAGGTCAATATACCCTTACAGATTTTGAGCGTGTTACAATTGATCTAAATGCGTCAGAAGGTGTAGTATTCTCTACATGGAATATGGAAGCTTTTGTGCTTAAAGGAATAACGAATGATTTACATTTTATTAATGGAAATGTAACTAAGACTAACAGGCCATTTGTTAAGTACGATTATTTGGGAAGTAAGCAATTAAGTGGCATTACTTTCGATAAAATGGTGTTGGACAATACAGGTAGTTTATTTGACTCTCAAGGTGGTTATAAAGACTCTGTAGAGCAATTGGCTTTAGGTATTATCAATAACTTTAAAGTAACGAATACAACTATTAAAAACTCTCCAAATCAAGGTACTTTTGTTGTGGTTAAGGGGGAAGATTGGCTATTTGAAAATGTTACGGTAGATAATGTAGCTGTTACATCTGGACAACATGCACATATATTGGTGTTGATGGGTAATGGAATCATAAGGAATAGCATAGTTACTAATCATAGGGGAAGTTTTAATAGGGTTACGGCATATAACTTAACCACGGCTAATAAGAAATCGGTATTTACTAACAATATTGTTGATAGTTCAACTAGGTACAGTGCCTTTGAGGTGTTTTACTTACCTGATGAGGTTTATAAAAAAGCAGGATTGTTTTATCCTTCTAGTGTATTAATTTACAATAATACTATTGGTAGATTAGGATGGACAGATAAGATTTGGGAGAATGTTGGTGTTGATATCTATGATAGCAGAGGTGCTGTAGAGTTCTATAACAACTTATGCTATAATTTATACTCAAACAATAACAATGCTAATCCTAGTTTAATTAACTATGCGAGTAGGGATGCTAAAGACCCTTTAGTTAAGTCTTATGGCAATGTGTATAAAGCTACATGGCAAGAAGCAGTAGAGAACTTAAACAGTTTTAAATCTAAATTTAATGGCGTAGGAGCGTCTTTGTAGGATATGCTGAATAAACAAGATATAAAAGAACTTGCAGAAAAGAACGGTTACACTTATGATAACTTAAATGCCGTTGTTAAAGTGGAGTCGGGAGGGATAGGATTTGCAGCAGATGGAAAGATTATAATTCAATTCGAGCCATCTTGGTTTAAGAGGAAGTCTCCTTATACCCCATCTGGACTGTGGTCACAGAATGGAGTTGAAAGACAAGTAAGAGAATGGCAAGCATTTAATGACGCTTTTAAACGTGACCCAAATGCTGCTATGGAATCAACATCAATAGGATTGATGCAGGTAATGGGGTTTCATTATAGCTTATTAGGATTTAAAACTGTAGGAGAGATGTGGGATTTTGCAAAGGTTTCAGAACGAAACCAATTAGATTTAGCGATTAGATTTATCAAGTCAAATAAAAAACTAGATAAGGCTTTAAAAGAGGGCGATGCAGCCACTTTCGCTTATTATTACAATGGTAGTGGGTATAAGAAATTTAAATACGACACACGGCTTGTATCAGCAGGAATGAAATCAACTAAATAAAATATATTATGGAATTTCAAATTTATCTTAAATGTGTTATAGCAGGAATACTAGGTATGATTGCTCACATTGTCTTTTTAAAGCTTCCTGCGGTAAGGAAACGTAGCTTGGCAGCTAACAAGCCATTTAACCTTAAAGAGTACTTTAAAGATGATTGGTTAGCTATTCTTGGCTCTTTTCTTACTGTAGTTATTTGCGTTTATCTATTGGATGAAATTATAGGGTACAATCCTAACTTCTTTAGATATGTTAAATATGGGTTCTTGTTTATAGGTTATACAGGGAGTTCAGTATTAATTGGGATACTAGGTAAGGCAGACCCTAAAATACTAACTAAGGTGGATAAGGCTACAAATGAGTTAAGCGACATTAAAGCGGGAGATAGATTATGAAGGAAGACGGGAAGGGATTAATCAATTGGTCTTTGGTAGGTGTGGTTGTTGGAGTGATTATGCTGTTGCTGTTTTTAGCGGGGTTATTCCAATCATGCGGAACACGTAAGGTAGAAACTCAAATCGCTAAGACAGATGTTAAGGTTGATAAGGAGGTAAAAGAAAGCGGTACTCAATCTAACAAAGTAGAAATTTATACTAATACTGTTGCCTCTGAAAAGAGTGATAAAGTAGACGAAAGACAAGAGCAAAGGATAACAGAGCTTTATAATGAAAATGGGGTGCTTATAAAGCGATTGACGGAGTTAACTAATCAAAAGAGTACAGATAAGTCAATTAAAGATAAAAGTGTCTTAGAAAGCTTTATTTCGTTTGAATATAAAACGTTTGTTACTACCTATCGTGAAACTATTACTATACACACTAAAGGAAAAGTTAAGGCATCCGAAACAAGTAACAAGTACTTTTATATTACTATAGCTTTATTAGGTGGATTAGTTATTTGGTTAGGGTATAAAAAGGTAAGGGGCTAATCACCCCTTTTTTATTAATCATTCGGTTTAAATAACACTATCCATTTGCCTGTTGTTGATTCTGCTTCTAACCATTTGGTATTTGCTTCTTTCCATTTTACATCCGAAGTGTAATCATGATAAATTGGATATTCATAAGGATTAACCTCATACACTTGTAAATGCTGCATCAGGGATTTGAAGGAATCTAGGGCGCTAAATAACGAATGAGTAAAATACCCTTTACGGTAATCCTTATGCTTAATTAAACCGTAATCATTATACTCATCAACCATAATCTTAGCTGTTTCTTCTGTAACCTCGCTTGTAAGTCCGATTAAAACCGTGCCTTTCGGGAAGTATTCCCTGAATGTTTCATGACCAACAAAGTAAGATAAATAAGGCTTTTCATCATTGAAATACTTAAACCTATCTGCCCCGGGTGATGGAAGGAAAAACGTTACCGTTCCCTTTTCTGTTTTATGTTCTACTTGCATGGTTAAGCGTTAGATGTAAAACAAGTTACGCATAAAACAGGATGTGATTTCTTACCAAATTCAAAATCGATTTTAGAAAGTTGTTTGTCGCAATTACAGCAATTAGGATTATGATAAAGTTCTTTTTCTTCATCCCATTCTAAATCCATTTTTTCGGCAATATCTTGTATCTTATCGGGATTTGGATTAGCTATGTCTAGTTTATCAAACGCAAGGTCTAATACTTCATTGTCAGTTAAGTGTGTTTTCATAATCTTACTTTAAATTGTTTCTAAATCTGTTAGGTTAGTATGAGTTTAGAATAGTCATAGCATATTGAAATGCCCTAGTCCAAGTTTGTTCCAATCCATTAATTTCATTCCATCCGATTCGATCTGCGTGATCTTCATAACTATATTGCACGTCGTCGGGGTCTTGAATAGTTTTCATAATATCCGCCCGCATTTGTTCTTGATGGTTTTTTCTAATTATATCTATTGTTTCCATATCTCTTATGTTAAATCCTTTAGGTTGAGGATTGATTGTTTGTCAATAATAACCTCGTATCCGGCATCCCCTTTATCAATGCATTTATAATTTGCCTTTTCCGCTGCTTCATCTAACTTTTGATTGGCGTATAGCTTCATTGCTTTTAAAATCATTGCATCTGTTTTACGACCAACTGGCCATGGTCTATTTGGACAAACTAAGTCAAGTATTTCTTCTGCTGTTTTCATACTTGTAAATTTACCTTTTATATACCCTTAAAAACGTTCTATACTTACCGTCTGTAGGGATGTGTTTGTCTAAACATATTATATGCCATATTGCTTTTAGTAGCTTCATAGCAGTTCTAATTTTTTATTGGTGTCTCTAGATAATTTTCCAAACCCTCGATTAAACAACTTTAAATAATCATTAACAAGTTTTCTATGCGTTTCAATAAAAATCCAATCTTCATCATCCATGACGCTACCTATAGTCATATTTCTACCAACACTCATTATTAATTGCTGTACAATTCGTATTTCGGACTGTCTATCTTCGAAATATTCTATATGAGTCAAAAGTTTATTTGCCTCATTAATTGTTTCTTTTTCCATTTCTACTTCTCCTTTTTAACTTGGTTAGTACCTAAGAACTGTGCTAATCCCTGCATCTGTTCTCTTAACTCTTTAGCTTTCTTACTTGGTATATCACTTTCTTCTATTGACTTATTAATGTTTCCTAATATTCCGTATATCTGCTTTAGATTAGTAGGTGTTAGATTTAAGTGGGTAATGGTGTCCTGTACGGCTTTAACTTCTTGTTTAGGCTTAGTTACCTCTTTAGTTGATTGACCGTAGCTTATAACGGCTGTAAATGCGAATAATGTTGTAATGATAAGTTTTTTCATTTTATTATTTGTTTTATTAATGATGATAAGTTGTGTATTTCTTCATGTGTTATGATTATTTCTTTCCCCTTTTTAGTAGTTAAAACAATAAAGTCATTTTCGCTACTCGTATATACATTACCTCCGTTTTTTAATGGGTAAGAAATGCTTAAAGTTGTTGATGCTTCATTTTGAGGCCAATTATAAGCAGGCTGAATGTATTGTGTTTCATTTTCCATCTTATTCCTTAATTATTAAAATCCTCTTTACTGTTATTGTTTTAAGCTTATATCCTTTATATAAATATATAGGGAACATAAGTTGATCGTAGAAGTTTAACGTAGCTACATCCCTTTTTAAATCAGTTGTATTGGCTATGTAATATCTATCGTTAGATTTAGTATAAACGTAAGTATAAAGGGTGTCAGGTTCGTTATGATTAGTGTTTTCAAGTTTACTGACATATATGTTTACATCAACGTATTCGGGTAGTGTTTCCTGCTTTGAGCATCCTGCAAAAAGTAATAGGAGTAGTAGATATTTCATAGTTTTATTTCTTAATTACTGATTCATTTTGTAGTCCCCATGCAGGGCTTTCTCGGTCTAAGTTTCTAAGTGACCATTTCTGTGCGAGGGTAACATCCATTTCTGTTATCTTTAAATGATGCGCCACCCTTCCAATAGTAAAATTAGGATTAGCCTTTAAGAAAGCTAATATCTCTTCTCTGCTTTTCATAAATTCTCAAGTTTGTTTTTAATATCATTTTGTGAATAATTGTTTCTTTTGTAACCGAATGGATTGGCAAGCTTAAATAAATAGTCCATAGTCTTAAAATAAGGTTCTTGTTTATGTATAGGCATTTCTTCAAACTCTATATTGTCTAGCTTTCGCTTTAAATACTTGTATTCTTTTTTAGGAGTGACTTTGCTTTTGGAGGTTTCCTTTTGCTTAGACGTTACTTTAGGAGGACTAAACGGGTAATATCTCATAATAAGAAGTTAAAGGAGGCTTTTTACACCTCCAATTAGATTAAAATGGTAGTGTTATTTTCTTACCATTTTAGAAGGGTAAATCTTGGTCTGGGTCTTCCTCTACAGATGCGGGTGCTTGTTGTGTTGGTGTTCCCGAAGTCTGATTGATGTTAAACTTCCATAGTTGTAAGCTTAGGTAAAACTTTTCTTTATACTCGTTACCTCTAAAATTCGCTGACACCGTTACGTTATATCCAACCCTAATTTCATCTAACTTAACACAGTTGTCTTGTGTAGCTTGAATAGGAATGAATTGAGGATATTCGGTTGCCTCATCAATTGTTAAAACTAAATCTCTTTTTTTAAATTTTTCAGAAACTTGTTCTGTTGTTCCTACGGCTTTTACCGTTCCTGTAATTTCTACTGTCATGATGTTTTAATTATTGATTCTTCTTTTTTTAATTTATTTATTAATGAGGCAACCCTCTTTTGATTCTCTACACTTAAAGCCAAACTGTCGTACACTAAATTAAAGTTTCTCTGCGTTTCAGCCTCTATAAGATCGTTTTCTAATCCAAATGATGCAATATCTCTGCTTAGGTTTTTAAGTAGCGTAGAAACGTTCTTTTGTGTCTTATCGCATAAGTTAAACAGATACTTGTTATCCTCCTCTTTAATGCCGTATTGAAGTGTTAGCATCGTTAAGTAATCTTTGAATATTTCTCCACTTATAAGGCTACCTGACTTTACGTTGAATGTAATTGATTCCTTAATTGTCATTTCATTATAGCTAATATTAAAAGTATTAAGTAAATAAGGATGTGCTTTAGGGTTATTAGGTCTGTGTTACTGTTTCTGTAGTGTGCCATGTTCGTAAATATTTCCGATTATTTCAATATTTGGATTGTTAAGTAGAAAAGGTTTATTATTGCAAGTGTACAGAGGACGGTCTATTCTATTTCTGTTATCAGATGATACTATCCAGTAATTCCAAGCTAAATGTAAATCATCCCAATAAATGCTATACAAATCATTTTGACTTCCTAAATCGCTATTAGCACGATATGCTTTTACTAAGTCTCCTTCATAAATGTCTTTTCCGTTTTTATCTTGTTTGCCTGTAAACTGACCAAGGGTTTCGGGGTTAACTTCATACTTACTAAAATCGTTTGAGTCTGAATGTTCAATTTCGTGAAAGACTCTGCCGTTTATGTTTGCTTTAATGTAATTGCCAAAAACCATTGTATTTCCATACATTGCTCTAAATTTAATTTCTCTCATATCTTTTAATCTAATATTCTTAATCCTAGTTTTTTTGTGTTTTGAAAAAAGCAACTAAATCTTTAAGCAAAACTTTTTTGTAATCAGGGTATTTAATACTTTCGGTATGTTCTTGAGTCCACCTGTATCTACCTTTCACCTCTACAGAACCATCTTCTTTAAATTCAGGAGGGTAGTAATTTATGCTATAATATTTGCTTAAAACTTTTTTTACTTTATCTGCAAAATCCCATTGATTGTCATCCCATTTCCAATGTTCCATATCTTTAACCTTGATAGGAGAAAATCGGACTAAACTTACATTACTCCACCAACATAATCCGCCATCTTCTATACTTTCAAGAAGAAACTCATGCCAACCATTATCATGTAGTCTGATTTCTTTAAACCAAGATAAATACCATTTGGTAAAAGGCGCTGCGGATATTCTAACTAAATCTCCATCTCTTAAAGCTTCACTTTTAACTGACTCAAAACTCCAATCTTTTTGACTTATGTTTCTATGTTCATCATAATATGTCGTTGTGGCAAAATTTATTATATAATTGAGTATTTCTATTCTTGCCCTGTTTCTTGTAATTAATTTCATTTTCCTAATCTGCTTTTTAAATAACCTAATTCTCTTGATTCTTTGTCGTTGGCATGAATGTAGTCGTGGTGTGGTTTACATACAGCCATCCATTCTCTACTGTCCAACATATAGTCTTTTCCTCTGCCCCTGATATGATGGCATTCTGTAGATATGCTTATACAATTTTTAAACATACATAACGGATGGTCTTTCATAAATTGTTTCCTTAACACGCTATATGCAGCATCTATTTTCTTTTGCTTATCGCTTTTCTTATTAATCGGAGTTCTCTTCTCTACGGGCTTTATATCGCTTGACTTAGTGGTTATTTTGTAGTTGCCTATGGGTGTTGCCTGTTTGAGCGAACACTCTTTACATTGCTTTGGGTTACTTTTCCATAGGTAGCATTCCTTTTGGCAGGATGAGCATATTTTAAGTTTCATCTTCTTTTTCGTAATATTTATTCATAACCTTTTCTTTCATCAGTTGCTCTACCCACATTACATCATGTTTAATTGTATGTCTCCAATGAAATCCCTCTTGCTCTGCATTATCTCTTATTCTTTTCAGAACTTCATATACAGCATTCAATTCGGGTAGGCTGGCTTTTCTTAGTTTGTCGTATTCTAAAGTCATCATATCCTTTGTTCTCCTTTAATTTTAAACCTATCTGTAAATAAAGTTCCTTGTTCTTTAGGTAATATATAATACTGATAAGCATTACTACCACATTCGTTTATTCTTATCTCTTGTGTTGCTTCTAATGATTTGAAGTAGTCTGAACTCTTGCGCCATTTAGGTTGTTTCATAATTCAACTCTTGTTATTGCATGTGCAAGCTTCATTCCATCATCTCCATCAAACTCATGTAGTTCTGGATTAGCCTCTAATACGTAAGGATAATGACCTTTTACCCATCCTTTAGGCGTTAATAACTCAAACTCTAATCCGTTAATACATTCTTCCATTGTAGGCTCTCTGTATTTTGTTTCATCAAAAAATGCCATATCTATTTATTTTGTGTTTTCTTAGCCTCGTGTTCAGCCTTAAGTTTGTCGATCATTTCCTGAGTGCCTACAAAATATTGAGGTGTTCCCCAAGCAAGATGGTGTTTAAATTTCTCCATGATCTCTTCTCTGCTCTGTAAAACGGCTACAAGCAGATTACCTACGTTTAGTGTGCCTCTCCTAGCCATAGTTTCGACGTAGTGATATACCAATGGGTCATTAAGATACTTTTTAAAGCCTTGAGGTAAAGAGTCAATTATCAACTTTTTACATTCTTCTATTTTATTGTATTCTTCCATATCTCTTTATATTTTATCTATGTCTATAAATTTTGGTAAATCATTTTTATTTTCGCTATAAAATAACAAACCTCTTTTAGCTATTTGTGGCTCATATTTAGCATCAGGAAATTTAAACAGCTTTTCTGTAGCAAATTCTTTAATCAGATTTAAGTAATACTTTCTGTTAGCCCGGTAACTAATTCGTCTATCCCTTGAGTTCTTTTTCATAATCTTATTTGTTTACTCCTCCACTACGCTTTGTTTCTTTACACCATTGGTTATAGAGGGTGTTTAGTTTTTGTTCCATAATGTTTAATTACTTTCCTAAATGCTTTTCTAATGCGACTATTAACCCAAAAGCAAACTTGTCGTTTTCGTTCCAAAGTTCGCATAATAAATTGTACAAGTCTCTTGCTTCATTATCAGTTGCAGTTATCAGTCCGTCTGATATAATGCTTAGTATTTCATGTTTCATATTGTTTAAAGGGATTAGAAAGGGTGTTTCATTTATTGTACTGTACTTACTTGCATACTATTGAAATCTTGTTAGGCTTACGTTTACGAACGAGTCCGTCCTTACCCAAGAAGTAGTTTGATGGATAACATAGTCCATAAAAGGCACGAAGATTAAGTTTGTCCTTAGAAACTATTTCAATGTTCTTCTCTGATTTAATCAATCCAACTGCATTTAACTTCTTTTGTATTTTGTTGCCTGTTGTTATGCTTCTTCTATTTACAAGAGTTGCTAATCCTTTATTGCTGATACTATAATAATCTTCGGTTCTTTCGGGTGTTGTGTTTTGCAGATAAGCATTTCTCTTTTGAATTAATTTCTTAGCTTCCTTTGGAGAGATAAAATTATCCTCTTGCAGTTTAATGATTTCGGACTTGAGATTGGTTATGTATTGTTGTTGCCTAAAGTTTTTTAATAATCGTGTAAATTGAATGTTTAATATTTGTTTGTTCTTGTCATTATTGTATTCTACGGCAATTAGGGGCGACTGTAGTGACTTTCTAAGTTTGGTTGACCCAACTATGCAAAGATTCCCGTTGTGCATTGTAACGAGTCCTAATTCGGTAAGCTTCTTTATGTGCCTTTGTAGAGTAGAAATTGATAGCCCTGTTTTCTTAGAAACTTTTCTATATGAGAAGTTGTAGAATTTAGGATTTTTATAAGTCTTTCTTAGGATGATTAGGATTGATAATGAACGTTCCCATTTTTGAGCAATAGCTTGTTGTATTACCGCTTCGGGTAGCCAAGTGTATTTGTCGTATGTAATGGAAAGTTTGGTCAAAGCAAAAGGGTTAGTGAAATTTAACTAGTTACCTTGATTGACGCTGTGGTAGGGCTTTATCGGTAATCTTTGCTAACTCACTAACCCTTTAGGGTTATATCTTGATGTTCTTTGTATGATTGTCCTGCCTACCACAGCGGTTTCAACCATGCATCAAAGATATGAAATATTTTAATATTTAGGAACTTCTAAGTAATCAAATAGTTCCTCCCTCAATTCGTCTATTGCGGAGGTCGTTCCAGAACTTAAACCGTAAGCAGGATGCCCTAAATTCTGTGTCGCTTGTAGTAGCTTTTGTTCTGTTTCCTTTAACACCGTAAGCACCTCTTCTTTTGTTGCTGTCTCTAGTTTGTCGCTTTTCATTTTTGTTGAATTTTATAATTTTCATGTTTTCTTTTAATAAAAGGTGGCGCTTATCCAAGACAACCACCTTCCAAATCTAAATTAACGCATAGCCTATGAAGCTATAATAGGGGCTCTCATCTTCCTATCGTGAATGTGGAGGGACTCAAACCCTCATGGCTACTGTGTTCCTTCATTACCTTTGCGAACTCTCTAAGAAGCTTTGTTTCGGTACACACTCAATTTCACACACTTTTATGTACTCCATTTAATCGCATGACGGGATAGTGTGAAATATAGGCCTTATTGTCTTTACCGTCTCTCTTTCCGGCACACATTCATATTTACTTTTTTAAATTAATCGCATATTCCAAAATCAAAAGTGCATCTGCATTTGCAAGTGTAACCTTAATATGAGGATATAACTGTTGTGCTTTTGCTTTAAGTTTATTTTTCCATTCGGTTGTTGATAGTTTAGACTTTGTGCCTATAAGCATTGTTTTCTGCCATGCTTGGGGAGAGGTTGTTGTTGTTTTAATTTCATTGGCAATCAAAGCCATTTCGATATGTCCGTAGCCTTGACCAAAGTTAAACATTGAAGAACCTCCCATTTTCGGCATACCTCCAACCTTTTCAAGCATACATTCAACATCGTAATCGTTTTGTCTTAAGGATTTAAAGAGTTCAAATAAGTCTTTTGGCGTGTCTGGCATTTTATATGAAATGATACTTCCATCAAATGTTCTAACTACTATTGCACCATTTGCTCCTGGGTCTATTGCTATTAATGTTTTATTTTCCATCTGCTGCGGGTTTAATCTCTCCATTATCAAGAGTGAGGGTTAGTTCTTTGTGTTCTGTTAAAATATGTCTAGCCCATTTAGCACCATCTATAAATCCTTGTCTATAAAAAACTGCTATTTCATTATCCTTATAGTTAAACTGTGCTAATTCATCAGCATATTCAAGTATGTCTTTTTGCGTTATTGTTTCCATATCATTTTCGTTTTTGTAATCTGCCGTCAAGTTCAATCTTAAACCCTGTACTTTTTAGCTTCTCCGCTAATTTAAGGCGTTCTGCGACACTATCTAATTGAGGTTGTTCTTTGTCTACCGTGTAAGATATTTTGTTGTGACAGCTTATTTCATTGCCTTTAAAAGTCTGTTTCATAATTTAAAAATCTTTATCTCTTGGGTCAATTTCTTTTGCCCCCTTTATACACCAAATAAAAATACCTAAAGCTATAACACATATTCCAAATATGGTAAAAGCAGTTTCACATGTAGACATATCAAAATCTTTTAAAGGGGTTTAACAACACTTCAATTGTACTATAGAAAGGTAAAGGCATCTTATTAACAACTAACATTGGTGGTTTAGGTTGACTAATGTAATGCTGATTAAGTGCTAATTGTGTTTCTCTAAATGTTGATTGCTTTTTCATAATGATTGGTTTAATTTGGTTAGGTAAAATTAGATTGCCAATCGCTGACTGTACAGCGTTCCCGTCTTTTATAAATTCAATTGAACTTAAAGGTTATATCGCTTGGTTTATGGCAATCTAATGAGGTTAGTTGATATTCCAACTTGGTCTTTCATTCTCTAATTCAGCTTCCCTTCTATCACGCCTTTCTTGTTCGCTATAATCGGCTAGAACATCTGCTCTATAATCTTCTTCGTTATCCTGTTCAATAGCTATCTGTTCAAGGGTAGGGTTGTCTATGTGCTTTTTCATAGTTTTCATGCTTTTGCAAAATCTTCCATTATTACTCCCTTATCTGTTATCGTACCTAATTCTACACAAGTAGAATATTTTTCACTCCAAGCCTTGCAATTGTTTCTTGTTTCAGCGCCTCCATTTGATTGGGCAATTGATCTTGCCTCTTTTTCATTTTCAGCATTAATAACAAATCCAAAAGCTTTGTCAAACCAAGGTTCCCAAGGATTTACATCAGATTTTTCTAATTTATCTTTAGGTCTTAAAATAAATGTTTTCATATCTACTTATATTTAGCTTTTTCTTCTTTAGACAGTTTATCAAATTCAGGCTTTAAACTATTCATGTGTGCCTGTATCATAGGTAATACTAATCCGTTAAACCCTGAAAACCTAATAGCATACTTAAACAATTCATTCTTCTCTAGTCCTTTAAGGTCTATGGTTGTTTTTGATGTCTTTCTTTCTTTAATATCTTTCATGTGTTTATAGTGCTAGTGGTATTCTGAATGTGTGGTAAGGATATTCTTTGTCGAAGATGCTTTTCTTCTCAAACTTCTCATAAGAGAATTGTAGGTTCTTATTGCCTCCAACAATAGGCATGGTATCGTTAATTGTTAGGTACTTAAATTTTATAAATGGCGATCTTTTATCTTTACCTATATAAAGTGTACTTTCATTGGCATACCAAACTATTCTATATACTCTATCGTAAACTTTAAACTCTATCTCCCGACTAAATTCTTCATCGCCTAAAGAATTATATTGCCCCATTATTTGAGCGCTTTCGAGGACTAATTGTATTTCTTCTAATGTATGTGGCTTCATGTGTTATAAGTTATGTGTTGCTAATAAATCAAATAGTTGCTCAAAGAAGTCATTGTCACTAGCGGTCTTAATAAAATCATTGTCACAAAACTCATCATCTCCTAAAATCCACCCGTTTCTATCTTCCTTTAATTTATAAGCTTTAAGTAGGTGTACTCTGTGAGCGTAAATACGATGTTCCATGCCATTATAAAATGGTTCGGATGCTAATGGTTCATCTCCAAAGTGAGCAGGATTAGATTTAAGTTCTTCTTCTTTATATTTCTGTAGTAAGTCATAAGACTCTTTTGTTACCATAATATATACGGCATCATCTAAATACTTTCCCATAACTTAATTTATCTGCAAATTTTTATTCTCTTTAATTCTTGCACCTTTTACTTTCTCTCCTGCTTCAATAGCATTCTTAACAGCTTTCTTATCTATTTTGAATGTAGCAGGTACAGGAATTTTAAACTTCTTAGGGATAAGCTTTTCATCCTCTATAATCGTTTCTTTTGAAGTTCTGAATGATAGCTTAATGTTCTGCACTTCGATTGATTTAACTTCAAACATTATCATGGCATTCTTTACTCTCTCTTCTAACTTTTCCTTGGCTGTTATTCGTGCCTTTTTAAGCGCTGTAAGGCGTTCAATTTCTTTATCCAATAAATCTATCTCTCCATCATACTTTTTACAAACATAGCCGTATTTAGCGCTTTTAATCTCAAAGTTTTCTTTGTTAAGTTCTAAGGCTTTTTCTAATTCTGGTGTTACCTCGCCTCCTGCTTCAACTAATTGTTGAGCAATGGATAAATATTCTTCTTGAAGGCTGTAAAGATTTAATTCTGTACTCATGCTTCCTGTTTTTCTAAATGTTTAAACCTTTTTTCAAACAATCCCTTCAATAACGAATTGCTCTGATATGAAAAGTGGAGGATACTTATGTACCGCTCCAATTCCTTTTTGCTTTTTATGTTCCCTACTTCCTTTGTTATCCTTAGTAGGGCTTCGCTGAATGTTTCCATCATAAAGCATAATTAAACTTTTTCAACAGACTTCTATTGGATTTTAATACCTTCTTAACCTCTTCCCATTTCTCAAATGTTTCAGGGTCTAAGCTTTCGAGGCACATTTCATTAACAAAATCTAAGGCATCTAATTCACCTCTATCATTCGTTAAATACGCTTGAAAATCTTTTTCTAATTGTTCTTGATTTGTAGCTTCTAAACTTGTGTTAGCATCGCTTTTAGAGTTAAAAAACTCGTTTAATAAATTTGTTCTTTCCATGATTTTAATTGTTTTTTAAAAATTGTTTATATAAATATTCGTATGGCGCATCTTTTTCCCCAAATGAAGCGAATGCCATATTATTACTTTTGTCTATAAGAATTAGTCTTTTCTTGCCTTTACCGTAATCCTTTAATAATATTTCTAATTTCATCTATGCAGTTTTGCTAAGTTCTTCCTCTAATTCTTTCTCTGTTGCTTTAGATACTGACCATTTCTTTCTAACATCAGCAATCTTATACCCTTCTCTCATTGCTTTTACAACATTGGCGAAACTAGGAGCATCAGATTTATTTAACCAAGGCAAAGCAGGTTTCTCTTCTTTCTTATCTGTGCCACCTGTACTGTTATTACCACTTGCATTGTTACCATCATCATCTTCATCTATGTTAAGCGATAATACAGCCCCTACAGCGTATCTTCTCTGATAAGTGATACATGAGCCTATTCCTTGAGGATCGTTCTTTGTAGGGTTCATTTCATACGTATCCATTAAGTATTCACCACTCTCTGCATGAATAAGGATTGTAGTTAAACCATGATTACCTGTAGGATGCTGACTAATGACTAATCCTGCATCTAATAAGGGTTGATGTATCTCTGAAAGAATATCTGGTAAGGCAGCGTATTTTGATTTAAAGAAAGGGTTGTTGCTTCCCTTGTTTACCGTTCCTACATTAGTGTGAAACTTTACCAATGCTAATGCAATGTTTTTTATTGATTCTGATTTTTCCATTGTTATTTCTCTGCGTTAAGTTGTTTAATTAATGCATCTGCATGTTGGACTGCTAGTTTTGATATTTGATCAGGTGAATATGCTTTACTATTTGTTTGTGTATAGCATCCTTCTGCATTAGCTAATATTCCTTGCATAGCTTTAGTAGCTATATAAGCTCTAATTGTTAAGCCTCCCTCTGTGTAGTTAACCATACCTAAGCTGTCACCATCCATTCTGTCTTCGTATTCTTGCCTGTATTTCAGAAGTGGAGTTAATGATTCATTTGGTTCTGTTTTCATATTAATCAAGTCTTAAATCCCATCTACGTTCAAGAATTGTCTCATGGGATAGTTTATGTTCTTTATCTTTTGTTTTAACCTCTTTAGGAGAGGTGTAAGCTTCTATTTCTTTATCTGACATAAATAGCCCTGTGTGCGAGTTAAAAGGTCTTCCATTAGGCTTAATTACGATGTATAGAGGTAGATGCTTATAGGGTTGGTGTTTCTTCTTTGCCATGATGCTTTAAATCTATAGTCCACATTAAGAAATTGGTATAGTCTGCCATCATTACTGTAATGTTATGCAGAAGTGCTACATAAGCTTTGTATTTGTAACCTGATGGATATTTAACTTTATCCATTTCAATGCCCATAGCTAAACTACTGTATCCATCAGAGCCTAACCAGACTCTAAAAGTGTTTTCTTTATCTATTTCATCGGGCATTATAGAAGTTATACCAAAAAGTAGATTCCTAATGTCCTCTACAATATCGTTTTCTGATTTTACTGTTGTTAATGTCATCACTTCACATAATTAATCTTGTCATCTAATGCTTTCCATTCTAACTCTACTATGAAATCTTTTAAATCCCATAGTTCATTTCTCCTAGCTATAGACTCTACTCTCTCAAAACGCTTTCTATCTATTCCTAAATCAATGCTTTCCTTTTCTAGGGTGTCTATTCTTGCCTTTATTTGGGCTTTAATTGCGTCTATCATGGCTGTAATGATTTAAGGTCTTCTATTATCTCTTTAAAAATGGGTATAATCATAGTTAATGACGCTTTAGATTGAATGGCAAATTGATTTAACTTACCTTGAAGTAACCTTTCTGACTGTTCGGATGTGATTAAGTATCCTTCATACTTTAAAAGTAAAGTTTTAATTTCCTGATGTTCCATATTTGTTATTTTGTTTATGTTTTGTTGTTTAAACCCATTTCAATAATTTCACTCTACTTCTTATTCCTTTTACCGGACTGTGATTTTATTAGGTAGGATTTGGAACACAATGCCGTGTTTAGAGAGTTGATAGTTGTTGCTAATGTACTTCTCCCTAAATGCTCTATAGTTTGGCAAGTAGTCAGCCATTACTATGTTACGTTCCGATTTTATAAGTTTTAATCTGTTAAGGTCTTTTTGAATTTTAACCCCTGTTCGTGCGCTGCGGTTACAGAGCTTTCCAAATGATTTGTTTGATAGCATTAAATAATCTAGTTTACCAATTTCAGCGTTTTTGTATTGTGGCATATCGTTCATTTTCTTTCTTGTAAGCTTTATGTCGCTAATTGAAAGTTTGCAATCTGCCTTAGGAATATCAAGGATGTTTTGGCGTAACTTATTTGCTTTATGCTGTAAGTGTAATTTTCTACGTATTAGTGTCTGTCTTAAATATGTTAGTTGATCTTGCTTGTTATTGTAGATTTTTATAGGAACTAATGTTGTTTTGTATTGTGCTTTTAAAGCGTGGGTTGATTTAAGGTAAAGGTTGCCATTTCTTATAGAAGCTAAATCAAGTGAAATAAGCTTGTGTAAGGCACGATGAAGTGTAGCGGGTGAACAACCTATCTTTTTGGATAAATCAGCGTATGTGAAGTTATAATGTACTGGTTTGCGCTTTAATGAAGCTAATCTTATAAAATAACCCAATTGATTTTCAAAACCTTGTTCAAAGGCAATTTGTATCAGTCCTAGTGGAAGATACTTATAGCTGAATGGTTTTAATTGTTTGGGTTCGTACTTCAATGATAAAAGGGGTTAAACATTTCACGTTGATACTAAACTCTGCCAAGCGCCCTGTATCTTATGATTATGTCAACCCCTTTAAGGATATATTTTGGTAATGTATAATGCTTATGACGTGGGCGCTTGGCGTTGCCTTATATCATGCACCAAAGATATGAATATTTTTTATTTATGCTCTTTAATAAGCTTTTTTATATCAACTTCTTTAAACTCTTCTTCAAAATCGCTACCGTCTTTATACTCTAAAGTAAACAGTTTGTTGTGTTTAAATGCTTTAGGCAGAATTTTTAAATCAATTCCATCCCACTCAATATCTTCGTAATGACGCATAAAGAAAACTGATTTACCTTTTATGTCCTCAGCAATTGCTTTCTCCATCATAACATCAAATACAACAACGCTACCTGTATAACTTCCGTAACCACATAAAGGGACTAAAGAACTGTTTGCGTAAATCTCATCAGCTGATTTAACGGCATCCCAAGCCTGATAAGGTTCGTGCCATGCGTGACCTACTACATCATCGAATATGTCACCTTCTGTATTTATTCCAGAAGTTTCTAAAATCCTTCTTAATTGCCTTTTTGAAGTTCTTACCTCATCATCCTGAATGTAATCACTATCTATAAATATTCTTTTCATAATTTCTTTTTTTGCCATAAGCAGAACAAAGCTATTCCGGTTATGAGAGTGAGTAGTATAGGCATTATTCTCCTAGTGCTTTATTGATTGCTGCCTTAAATTTATTGTAGCTATCAGTTGATTTTGCTTTTCCTGATTCTACTTTATCCACAAAGTCTATTGCAGCTTGTAAAAGGTCTTGTGAAGCGCAAATTAATGTAGCATTAGCTTGTGCAGCAGTAATACCAACCTCAATAAAATCTAACACATTTCTTCCCTCAGCATAAGGCGAGTTTAGTATTTTAAGAAATCCACTTCTTGATACGGCATGCCATTCACCCTTTGTCCCTTTAAATTCTTTCATTAGTCTAATATTTTTCTAATCCATTTAACCAAAAAAGGCACTAAATACAAAGCGCCTCCTATTAATAATCCTATAGTGTATTTGTTCATTTCTCATTATAATAGTTTAATCCAACCTCTATTAATCAATTCTTCAACGCTTAATCCCATGTAAGGAATTGCATAGCCTTTTGATTTTAAGTAATCAAATACATGGCATTGAAATTCATAGTTTTCCTGAAAATGGTCTATTAGGTTATAACGATTTACATTAAATTCAAATTTTTCACGCAAATAATTATAGTCATGGATAGATAGTGATGAAATAGGTTTGAGTTGTAAAAATGTGTCTTCTAGAGAGTAAACACCATATTTTTGAGAAAATCCACTTTTATATTCTATTGAAGGTGTATATTTTATAAATATAGAACCTTTACTTACACCTATAATAACGCCAAAATGAACGTATCTCTTTGATTTTACAATAGCACCTAAATATTGTCCAAAAAACTTTTCTTTGTTTTCGAGTGTGTTTTCCATATCATTAAATCTGAAATACTAATCTCTGTATATACCCCTTATGCATTAACAAGAAGTTTAACGGTATTTTGCTGAGGTTAGCGAGACTTTCGAAGTCTGCATCTACATTTCCACCTTTATGTATTGAAGTGGCTAATTGAGGATGTTTATTGAACACTTGTTTGAGTGCTATGATTTTTTCAGTTTCCATGATTACAATTCTAAAAATTCCTTAATTGATTGAATAATTTTCTCTTTGTTCTTAGCGTATAGGTTAAAGTTCCTTTTGCTAGGGTGAATGGTATAAAGCCATTGAGTATTGCATCCCCATGTTTTGTCTTTAGTTGCTATATAATCTCTGGCAACATTGCCTAATACCCAAACTTTATTGGCTGATTGCACTTTTATTTCCAGTGTATCATCCCAATGCTTATCCATTTGTTCCTGAGTAGGTTTTAAATGCCCTCCGTTAGCATCAAATCCTGTGAATGAACCAAACACAGCATCAAAGTCAAAAATGCCTTGTGCAGATTCTTTTGTAATGCCTACTTCTGCTAGCCATTGATACAGCATTGTGGTATCGTATGGGGTTTCTTGCTTTACAAATGGCAACGCTTGGCCAATTATTAATATTCTATTTTTCATGATATCTCCATTTACTTCCCAAGCATGTTTTTGAATTATCTTTTAATGCCCTCCAAACTGATTTGGTAGCAGCTTTAGCTTTTATAGCCTCTTTAATTGAAGGCCATGTTTTAATTATCTGATCTGTTTTTTTGTCTATTTGGTCGACTTTTATACATTTAGGTGCTGTGCCATTAATTTTACCTGCCGTATTGTGAGTTTTTAAAACCTCTATCATGTGCTTTTGGTTCATCGAGTTATTACACCATTCAAGATTTTCAAGTCTATTATCGTCTTTGATGCCGTTGATATGATTTATCTGGGGATATTTTGTTGGGTTTGGAATAAAGGCTAACGCAACTAACCTATGAGTTAAAAACATATGTGATTTTAAATCCTTTCGTAAACATATTTTTAAATAACCTTGTACGTCTTTTTTAGGAGTCATAATTGATGAAGGTATTGAGTAATTACCTCTTTTTTCCGTTACTACAAGCCTATCTAATGACTTTATTCTACCAACATCACTAACTTCGTATAGTCCTTCAAAGCCCAATATGGGTTTCCATTCTTCTTCAAACATGATATGTGCATTTAGCAGCTTCTTTTAAGCTTGGTTTATGTCCTAATGATTTCTCTGTTCTTTTAAATGATGTTTCCCACATCTTATCTACTTTGATATTTTTAATACCCTCTACGCTTGCGTGTGCTAAATGTAATATTCCTTTAAACCCTACTTTCCAATAGTATTTTTTAGGCAATCTAACACACATCATCAATTCGGGTATAGGCGCTTGCCTTGTTTTTACATGGCTATCTAATCCGAAGTATTGAACCCATGAAATTTCTTTACCAATCTTATATCGTAATCCGCTGTTTCCCTCTCCAATATCCTCTAAGTAAAATCCGTTTGCTAAAGCCCATTCTAAAACAGTTTCTTTATTCATGTTGGGAAACTGCAAACTCAATATTAAGGCATCGTTAGGGATTTCTAATTTATCAGGATTAACAATTGTTTTCCATCCTACTAATTCAGGATTACGAGCGAATAAAGAAGCGAACGTACAGCCAATATTTTTGCTGTTGCACATCCATTTCCTATTTAAAGTAGTTTCCATAACTCAACAATTAAAGTTTCAAACATAACCCCTAATATGAGGCATTCTACTATTACCAAGCCTTTTACAACTATTGTATTTTCAGCTTTATTACCTATGTTAACGTTCATTACTCAATTATTACAGATACTTCTAAGTTCTTATTATGGTTTACCCATGTTGTAATGTCTTTACGCTTATTACCTACCTTGAACTTAGCAAGGAATATAATATGTCGCTTAACTCCTAATTTATCAGCTATGTAGTTGATTTCTCCAATAGCATTGCTAACTGTTAATTTGTCGTCTTGATTTTTCATTGTTTTAGTTTTTTTATAAGTTAGCTATTATTGTTTTAGCTATATCTCCATACCATATCATTACTCTTCCATACAAAGACATAGGAATACTATATCCTGTTTTATATTTTTTAGAATCTGTAGTAGTAAATTTATATCTAATTTCTTCTAGTTCATCACCATCAGCTTGTATTTTAACTACATCATCAGCTAATAAATTCATATTACTTTTGAATGGAACATAAAATTGTTTTTCTGTTCCATCTTTGTTTACTATATATAATGCCATTGTTTTTAAGTTTTTAAAATGTAAAAGCAGGGAAGCAAACAAACCCTGCTAAATCTAATCCTCTACGAAACGAATGCTTTTTACACTTATCCAAGTGGTGTTTTTATTTAAGCGATTTAAGCACGCTATAAGCCTCTGTTATTATTGGCAACTGTTTACCATTACCCGATAGCTTTCGTTCTTTCTCAACGGCTGTAATGACGTTTAAAAGGGTTTCTTTGAGTATGTTGTTTTGCTCAATTAGATTATCTATAATTCTATGCGAAATATTATCTTTCTCGTCCATCTTTAAATGTATTTTTCAATTCAACATTATACTCTTTATTATTCACTAAGTACCAATTTATAATTAGGTTCTTAATCCATTGTTCGTGTAGTGCGTATGGTTTCATATTAGCTATTTTTATTGAAAAAATCGCCGATAGTTATTTCGTTACCTTGTGTATAATATCCTTTTCTTGTTTCCATAAAAATCTTTAACTGCTCTATTATTTCTACCTCTGTTTTTGGATTTATTTTTTGCCTTGACAAATACTCTTTAAATTCATTTTTACATTCATAGCAGATGTAACCAACGCTATCTATGTAAGTCTCACACATTATTTGAGGACAATTTTCCCTATAACAACTCATTACTCCCATTATTTCCAAGTTTTAAAATCAGATAAACTCCATAACCCTAATAGAATACATATTAAACTCATAAAGCCTAATAGTAAAGCAAATCCACCTAATCCATCATAACAATTTACTTTATATGCTAAAACAGATAATATGCAAGCAAGGATTGTAAAGAATGCACAACTTAAATAGTCGTCAGCGTTTAGTTTCTTCATGATGTAAATATATTTTCAAGTGTTAAATACCTTTCGCCCTCTAGGTCTTTCATATCGTTTCTAATGGTAATATCTCCCATTAATAACCGCCAGTATAACCTGTTGTATTTTAAGTCCTCTAATACTATTATGCGCTCGTCTAATGGTGTTGCTTTGCTCTCTGCAAGTATATCGCCATCTTTTATTGGTTGTCCTTTAGAGTTGTTCATATCCTTGTTATTTTTAATTTGCTCCTCATGTATTCTATAAATAAAATCTCTTATGTAATAAGGCCAACCATTTCTTGTCCCCGCTGTACAATCTAAAAATAAACCTGTTTTAGAGTTTATAACAGAGCTTTTTAATCCATTTAGATGAATACAATAAATCCTTTCTTGCTTATCATTTATAATCCCCAACCACCAGTTAAACGGGAAATCCTTTCCTTTTAACTCCTTTAAATCAGAACGTTTGAAATCATTTTTCATATCACATTTAGTTTTCGTAATAACTGTTTAGCTGTAGCATTCATTATAGCAAATTCAAAGGAATGAAATAAGACGCTGTAATCAACTGTTTCATACAAATCATGTATTTCATTGTCTAATTGATAAAAGTGTCTTAAAAGGGCTGAATTGCTTTCGGGATTGCTAACATGTTCCGTTGAGAATAGTTCTGTTTGCATTTCTTCGCTGTTTATTAGTGGTAAATTCTATTTTGATATGTTGATGATACATTTAGGATGTTCTTTTATTGCTTCATTAAGTTGTGTTAAAACTTTCAAAGCAACTTCATAATTACCCCAACCATCTGTATCAATTATACATTCGTGATTACCTACTTTTATGTAAGTAATATCGTTTATTGTTTTGTATTTATTTTTCATAACGTTTCTGCTTTTGCTTCATCAGTATAGGCACACACCTATAGACGTTTATTTTATCAACCCTCGTGTCCTAGTCGGTTGTTTCTCGCTACATACCCATTACTTTATTATTCATGGTTTAGTTAACCGTTTCAAGTTAACAGCGTTTTGCATTTGATTCGAGTTGGTTTTATCCCTTATCTCTACAACTGTTTGGTAGTTAAACCCTCATTTACATATTAATGAGATATGCCAATCTTTATTTTAAAACGCAATATTGGGAATACGTTTGTTTTTGCCCTTGATAACAGATTCGAACTGTTTAGCCTATTATTTCAGCTAATGCCTTAATCAAGGGTTTTTATTATTTATTTTTATTGTACCATTTAATAAACCAAACAACGGCATTAAAACATGATTCTATTTTAGTTTTGTATCTAGTATCTAAATCTTTTAAATCCTTAATGCCTAAATCTATTTGAGAATACCAACCTAAAAACTCTACTCTATTGTCATATTCAGTATGTAAATACACTTGTTCGTCTTTTACATTGGTTGTTTCAATCTTTTCAACCACTGGCATTAACCAATTCCAATCAGAATTATATAAAAGTTCATCCTGACTATAGTGTTTTTGTGCGCTGACAACATTTTTTAAATCTCCATAGTCTTTATATTGTGCTTTACCTATTCCATAAGTATTTGAATGAACATTATATAAACCGCCCATAAATTCAGCTATAAGCTTATTGTTTTCTATTGTTGATTGTTGAGTATTCATGATATTTTAAACTTTAAATCCTATTTTCTTTTTTTTAATATATTTTCTTTTGTTTTCAAAGCCCATTGTAACGCCATAAAAGTATCATCTTGTTTGCTACACCACGTATGACCGTATTTAATTTGAATAGCTCTTGCAAGATTATATTTATGCCTTTTAATTGCTAACCAAAATATATTTTCTGATTTATCTCGCTTTGGCTTATTGTTGCCGTATTGTATTAGTTCATCAAGTAGATGAGGAAATGTTACTTTCATAATTTAGTTATGCTTTATACATTTAAAACTTAAAAACAAACTATACCATTTTCGATAAAAATAAAACAGCGGGTATTTTTGATTACCACAAACACAACATTTAGCATTTGTAAAAGTCTTTGTTTTCATTTGGGTATAAGATTTGTTCTTTATAAATTATAATCATTGCTTTATCGCCTTTCCATTTATCAACTATTTCATTACATGAGGTGTTGATAAAATCCAAACCGAAATACATCGCCAGAGACAAACCTCTTTGAAACATCCAATCATAATTTGTACATTTTGACTGAAAAGCGCCATTAACAAATAATTTGTATTGTGTTTGTGGAATTGTGGTTGGTTTTAACATGGTTATTTATTGTTTTAAGCTATTTATATTCGATTTAAGAGACTTTTATATATTGGTTGGTGTTTGGTAGGGTAAATCTTTTAATGTGTTGTAGAGGGGGTTAAATTAGCCGTTTATAATTTCTTGCAATTCATTTGCAAATTCATATATATCCGCATCTAATATGCTTTTAGCCTTATTTAACGAATTAACGCATTCTTTGTGTATTCTTTCAGCCGTTCTACTATCGCTATCATAGCCTAACTCACTGCAAAATTCTTCAAACTCTTGTTCGCCTGCCATTGCATCTGATATGAAGCATTCGAAAGCACTTAATAAATCTTCGCCTTTAATTTCTGTGTTACCTTGATTGTAATCATTAGTTGAGCCATAGAAATCAAAACCTGTTACGCTTTCATTCTCTGTGTTTTTAACTGTTATGTAGAAACGGTTATGTAAACCTCCATCTTTGGTATTTGGGAACGCTACACCCGAAGCGATTAGCTTAGATGATATGATAAGGTTCTTGTATTTAAACTCTGTAGTTTCGTAATCGTTGTATTGCGTTTTAACATAAACTTGAATTGCTTTTAATTCTAACTCGTTTAAGGTGTGTGCTTTCCAATCCCAACGAAAATGCCCTTTACCGTAATTAACCGCTTTGTTTTCGTCAGCATCCATTTTATCTCTATAATATTGCCCGCCATGACCTAAGCCTTGTATTTTGTTATCAGCAATGTTTTTAAGTAATACTGGCACGCTTAAAGGGTCACCAACACTAAATATGATATTATTTAGCTTTCTAATTAAAGCATTTAAGGCGGTTGTTTCTTTGTATTTATAGCTTTCAGTTTTCCAAATATCATTTGCAGTTTTATACAAAGGCACGGTTTCCCCTGATACCTGATTATAACATTTGATTATATTATTTGCCATGCTTAAAAAAGCATCTGATTGTTTTGTTGCAAAGAATTGTATTTCGTTATTCATGATATTAGTGTTTTTAAAGCTATATAAGCCGTTTAAATTATTTAGTAGTGTTAGAGCCTAATTTATAAGCTTGTTGCATTAATGATAATATGTGACTCTCTGTAATTGGATAATCGAAGTCATAACCTGATTTTTTGAGTATATCAGCTAGTTTTCTGTTAAAGTTATCGACCTCTACAGGAATAACGTAGTACCTTATAAATTCCCCTCTATGTTTTGCGTTTTCTATGTCTTTGATTTTAGCTTTTTTAGCTTTATCCAAGAATTTAATATTTGTCCCCAGATAGTTGTATGCTTGTTGTTTTAAGCTTTGAGCATCCCAAACTTCCATTATAAAGAACGATTCTCCGAATGCGTCTGAATATCTGATTTTATATAATTGTTTCTTAGCTTCCATAATCTTATTTATTTGATGGTGTTAAATATTTACGTGTTGGTTTACCTGCTTTAGTAAGCTTGCCAGTCTCAAAATAAAGCCTGCCTTTTTTATTAGCATATACTTTATATGTTTTACCGTTATAGATTGCTTTGTCTTTAGTTTCTACTTTATCCGCAGCATCTAAGTTGTAAACAGTTTGAGCAAATAAGCCCGATGCTGTTAAGCTAATAAGCAAAATGATTGCTATTGCTGTAATGTAAAATGTTGTTCTTTTCATGGTGTTTTGGTATTTATTTCTAAGTAATCAAATAAATTCTCTCTCAAATTGTCAATAGATATAGTAGTCGACGAACTTATTCCGTAAGCGGGATGACCTAGATTTTGTGTTGCCTCTAATAATTTTTGTTCAGTTTCTTTTAAAACTTTAAGCACTTGCTGTTTTGTTGCTTTTTTTAGATTATCGCTTTTCATTTTTAATTATTTTTAATATTATTTGATATGAACCTTTTAAGTCTTTGGAGTTAATAAGTTCATTTAGCTCTAAAATTAGATTATTTTGTTTTTTGCATAGAATTAATCTATCATATACTTTTTTTACCCAATTAATATCTTCATCAAACTTTAACCATTCTATATAATCAAAAGGATTATTTATAAGACCTTTTAGAGAATCGGCACAATCATACCATCCCAAATCTGTCTTCGCCATTCCCATAAATTCAGCTATACGTTTATTTTCTTTGCTATTATACATTTTAATGAGTTTTAAGACGTTTAAATATTAAATTAATACAATTAGTAGCCTATACTATTTAAGTTGCTTAGAGTGCCTTTAGAATAAGCCACACACAATGGCAATACAACAAATACAATAAGGAATAATACCGAGGCTATAATAACCTTTTGATTGTAATTAAGAGTTTTCATATTATTGTTTATTAATTAAGTAAGAAGATTTAACAACAAATATATCTGTACTGTCAATGCTACTTTTAAGCGTTTGCAATTCTTTCAAATGCAGAGTGATCTCGCTATCATTCAAATTAACCATCACACTATCTCCAATCTTTACAGGAATACTAACAGACTCCCCTTCAATAACAGTAATAACTTTACCGTTAACAATTGATGTAACATCGTAAACCCGTAGTTTAGACTCCTTACACGACTGTATAAGAACAGTAGTACAGAACATAGCACACACAGCGCCTAATAATAATTTTTTCATGTTGATATGATTAAGGATTGATTAAATGTTTTTATTAAATTTAGATGTTGAAAAGTCATAAAAATAATCATACTCTTTAACTAGTTTATCATATTCAGAGCCATAACAAAATTCTCCGTTATAAACCTTTTTACCATCGTCAGTAGAATTAAACATATAACCAATTGTTCCGCTTGCATTCATTCTGTAAATACCGCCACAAACTGATAATGCATCTTTTTTTAATGAAGTTTTCATAATTAATATATTTTATAAATGTTAAAAATCAAGTTATTAGAGTGTTGTATTATTGGTAGTCTCTAATGGGTAATGTTATTTATTCTCCTGATAAAACTATCAATACCTCAATCTCATCTAAATCGCCATTATCAAGGTTTAACTGAATACATTCCTTCATGTCCTGTAACGTCTCTTCAGCATCCTGACCTAAGCAATAAAACGAATGCATTCTAATACCCTCAATATCTTTCAATATAGAGATACAGCCATCTAATGATAATTTGTTAACGTCTTCGCTTAATGTAATTTGATTCGCCATGTTATTGATAATTAATGTGTTAGTGTATATTATTTAGTACAATCAGCCATTTTTACCTATTTTGTGCTGATTTGGTAATGCAATAGTACGAACAATATTTATAAATGCAATACTTTTATTTAAATATATTTAATAATATTTATAGACGTGCCTCTAAACACATTTAAACACACTATTTATTTTTAATGTATATTATGTTGTTACATTAGGTTATAGAACTAACCAAAGAAATTATACTACTTATAGCCTTATCAGTAGGTGCAAACAATTTACAGTTATTCCATCCGTTACCAATATACTCAATCATACCGTTGTTATACAATGTAGTCATCATGCTATATATCTTCTTATAATAACCATGACTAAAACTATGATGCTTCAAAACCTGATTAACACTCATACCTCCACCAGTGTAATGATAATTAGTAACCAACAACACTAACACCTCAAAACTCTGATTAGTTAAATGGTTATCAGTTATAAACTTGTTCTGATTATATATATATGACGTGACAAACTTTAGGGTGACTTTAGTTACAGGGGGTTTATCCAATACTTTTAAGTCTTCAATCTCTGTTATCATACATCAAAATTAGTTAAATCAAATGTATTATAAAGACTTTTAAAACACTATAGTCATGACCTTTAATAATAACACCATTGATAATTAGTTAATATCTTACATAGCTTTAAATTAGTTAGGCTTGCTATTGATATGATTAGTAGGTTAGTATAAGTAGATAGTGATTGATAATAATGAGATTGAGAATGAAGGGCACCCCGTTGAGATAGATCGTGTTTTGATGAGGGAGGGAGGCGGGGCTTTATATAGGGGTTATATGAAGCTTATACCATTATGGGGGGGGGTATCTGATATAAAATGGTACTTATATATTCATTTGTGTGTAAAGATTTAATAAGTATTACTGCTTACTACTGATAAGGTAAGGGTTGGATTTAACCGTTAGCATATTTATATGCGGATACCTTGTTATACTCTTTATATATACGGTATTCTTATTATTTGTTTAGAGTATTGATTTAATTGGTTGGTTGTTATTTAAACTAAGAATATGCCTTTAAATAGTCTGTGCAGTATTTTACATGAAATGTGGATAAAAAGTATAGTTATTTGCGTAATTATGCATAAATATATTGTGCAGTGTGTTGCATAAAAGAATTAAAGTGCATACATTTGGATATGGCAAAAAGAAAAAAGAAACCTACAGAAGAAGAGCTTACGGATGAATTGATGGGGACTAACCCATTTATGACAGATGCGTTAATAACGGTAAGCAAAAGAAGAACACCTAAAGATGTTGAGAATGGTGCTATTAATTACGAAGACAACTTAATTGAGATTACGCCTTATACTAAAGTATTTGAGGTAACGGGAGGTAAAGAGAAGATGTTGGCATTGAGTCCTAGAGGAAAGGAGATGTATTTGTATTTGATACATTATGCGCCAAAGGCTAAAGATTATATGTGGATTAATAGGGTTCACTTTATGAAGAGCAATGATATTAAGTCTGTACACACGTTTTTAAACGCTTTAGGAGAGTTAAATGCTTCGGGCTATGTTCAGTCCAAGTTTAAGATGAAAGATGTTATATGGCTTAATCCGTTGTACTTCTTTAAAGGGAGCAGACTAAACAGATTTCCTGATAAACTAACAATTAAACCTTATAAGAAAAAAGATGAATAAACTAACAGAGTACATGGTTCAAGAACCTAAAAGAAAAGGTGAATTTCTTTATAACAGAGCAATATTCATTTGGCATAATAACTACGAGCAAGATTTGAAAGTTCATTGGGGAATGAAATTAGATAAGTCAAAAGGGAAAATGGATAGCTATGGCGAGGTTAGAAGCAAAGGCAAGACTATGTTTCGTATCCGTCCAAAAAATGAAAATGAATGGATTAATTATTAATAATATGGCAATATTAAATTACACAACAAAAATAGATAGCATAAAGACTATCGGGGAGATAACAAAATGCTTAGTTGAGCATGGCGCTAAAAAGATTGTATCAGATTATGACGATGATGGTGTTCCTATTCAGGTTACATTTCAAATAAGCATAAATGATAATATGGTTTTCTATGCTTTACCTGCAAATTACGGAGGAGTGCTTAAAGCTATGGATAAGAACAAAAAAGTTCCTCGTAGCATGGTTAATAAAGAGCAAGCAATTCGTGTATCATGGAGAATTATAAAAGACTGGGTTGAGGCACAAATGGCTATTGTAGAGGCACAGTTAGCTGATATGGCAGAAGTATTCTTGCCTTATGCGGTTACTAAAAATGGTAATACGCTTTACAACGAGATTAAGAACAACCCTAAACTGCTTTTGAATTAAATAGAATAGTAATAAACAAATAAAAGAACATGAAACTTAAAGAATTTTTAGAACAGCTTGTGGAAGCAAACAGCCAAGTTAGACTTTGGTATAAGGTAGATGAAGGACATAAAATGATAGCAGAAAATGACCATGCTGTTATGGAACATGAAATCCTACGGTACAATACGGTATTGAGTGAATATCTAAATAATGAAGTTGAACACATTTTTTCCGTTTTAATGTACAAATCACAAAGTCCCGAAGCAATAAATATTTCGATTAAACTTTAACCTTATCCAACCAATAGAACTAAACTATAAAGCAATATAAATTATGGAAAAGCAAGATTTTTACGAGTGGTTTAAAGAAATGTTAGATTATGCTAATAGCAAAGATTGGTATGTAGATACAGAAAACCCAAACGATTACAAGGACAGTTATGAACAAGGATTAACACCCGAAGAGACTATCGATGATGATATGTCTGATGCTTATGGAGATTTTGACGACTAAATAAATAGATATGGGATGGTTCAGTAATCCGAAATGCCCTCATTGTGGCACAGAAACAGTAGCAACAGGATATTCATTTCCTTACCCTCAATTGAGATGTAATAGATGCTACAAGGAAAATACAAGACTTAAAGAATTAGAGGATAGGATTAAACAATTAGAAAAGAAATGATATGGAAATTAAAACAGCAGAAGATTTTTTAATCGAAATAGACAGACTTCATGGAGATGATACAGTACATGCTACCAAAGAAGAAATAATTGAAATAATGACTGATTTTGCAAAACAGTTTGTTGAGTTTGGGATAGAGGACTTAAACAACCAATCTGAATATCAATCAGAGGCTTATTTAAAACACCTTAAATCCTTAATAAAATAGACTTAATCACTATAAAACACAAACAACATGAAAGAACCACAGAAAGGAATGCTACACATTGAGATAACAGATAGTGAGCAGATAGTAGAAATAGAATGCCATGTAAGTAAGAAACTGTTTGAGTTATCAGCAGAGGACTTGGTAAGTGCAATATGCTTGTTTCAAGAGACTAGAAAGGAGTTAGAAGATGGAAATTAAAAGCATAAACGAACTAAAAGAATTATATGCAGATAGCAGAGGTTTTGACAGCTACAATGATTTTCTGAAAAATGCAGGATACCCTACGGATGAAAGTTGGGAGGCTATTTGCAAAGCTTATGCAGAACAGTTTATGGATTTGGCTATATCTGAAACAGATTATAAACATAATGAAAACGTAAGCACAATATCAATCAGAGAATTAGTAGAAATTAAAAACAAAATAAGATGACAAGACTACTTTGCTATCTATTCGGACATAAATGGATAAGAGGAATGTATTATAACAGAGATTACTGCTCAAGATGTTGGAATACAAGGCATAATAAGCCTCTATAAGACCATAACTATTTAAAAACATACAATCTATCCAATAACAAAATAAACAGCTTAAAAACGAACTATATGAAATGGAAAGACGCTAGGTTAGAAGTGCCTGAAAAAGAAGAAGCTTGCATAGTATTAACAACAAAGTGTTGGAAAAGGTATCCCACTATAGAAACTGCATTTTACGGATATGATTCGTCTACAGAAAAAATGTATTGGTATGGGTGTAAGTTTCATGACGCTATTGAACATGACCAAGATATGATTAGCGTTCAGTATTGGTGTTATGAGGATGAGTTTATATTTGAGAATTTTAAAGATGTAGAATTGCTAAATCCAATAAAATGAAAAGAAAACAGCTTGCCCGCATTGACTTAAGCAACCCTGATAAACCAAAAATCATATTTAACTCAACAAAGGCATTCAAAGAAGATTTAACTGCTTTTAAGGACGGGGCTAAAATTTGGGTGGAAGTGAGAACATACTCACCGCAGCGTAGCTTATCGCAGAATAGCTATTTACACGTGATATTTGGCATTATAGCAGATGAGATAGGTATCGAGTTAGAAGAAGCTAAATGGCTGTTAAAAGAGAAGTTTTTAAGAGTGCCGCTAACAGATAAGCATGGCAACGAAGTACACGAAAAGGGAGATATACAATTTAGAGTAAAAGATACAAGTGAACTATCGAAAACAGATATGATTAGCTTTATAGACCAAATTTACAGATGGAGTTTAGAATTTCTGAATGTGGATTTGCCAAAACCTTTAGAACAGCAAGAATTACCGATTAATAATTATCCGACAATAGAATTATAAACAATTTAAAAACAAGAAAAATGAACGAAGAAAACAAAATTCCACAACAAAGAAGTGTTGAAGAACAATTAGAAGATTTAAGGCAACAATTAGATTGGAGAAAAGAAGAAGAACGTAAAGAACTAAGAAAAATTAAAGCAGAAGCTTTTAGAATGGCTATTCAGATTAAACCAAATGGAAGTTTCTCTTCCTCAATAGGACAAACAGTAGAACCTAAGTACTCTACAGAAGATTTAATTAAATCAGCTAATAAAATTTACGAAGAGTTAATTAAATAACTAAATTTGAAACACTTTAAAAACAAAAACAATTATGACAAAAAGATTTAAGAAACTCACAATTACCCAAAAGCGCAAAAAGCCTTTCATTAAGGTAAGCTATGATGATGTAGACGTAACAAAAGACCTTCAACAGTTCAATGTAAACTACGTTAAAACATCTAATCAACCGATGAGTAAGGCATTAACAGATGCAGTCGAGAACTTTGTTGTCCATTTACTTCACGCTAGTGAGATGATAGACGGCAAATTAGAGCTTGGAGAACACGAATTTGATAAATGGGTATCAGGACATAACTTCCAAGACGATGAACGCTACAAACACGTTTATATTACCTCATTAGAGTTTAGTGGTAAAGAAGATTATGACGGAATAGTAATCAAAGGCTATAGAGAAACACAATTAACAAGAAAAGCTAAGAAGATCAACTTTGAAACAGGCGTTATTGATTTAAACAAGGAATTAGAAAACCCTTATGCTTTATCAGGCAATCTTTGTGACTGTGTAGATGACTTAGTAACTCTTTTAACTAATTATTTGGAGAAAATGGAGACTACTCCTAGTAATCAACTTAGCATAGCAGTATAATGAAAGACATAATCGTAAAAGATACAATGGTTGGCAAAGATATTATTGTCACTTGTAATTCGTAAAATAATCAGAAAAACGTTGCATTCTACAGGGGAGACTGTTTGGAATGTTATCGGGCGGTAACCAATCCGTTTTATAAAGTCAATCTTAATCGGTTGGCTTTTTTTGTTTATCAGTAGTTCGGAAATACCGAATTACTTGCTATATTTGTTCAAGCGCAATGTAGCGCTATACATAAACACATACATATATGTTCATTTTAAGAAAAGTTGCCAACGGGCATGAGTCAAACACAATTGTAGGAGATTCTTATAATTTCGTGTCAAAGGAAACAAATCCAGAAGAGTTCACTTTAGCATTTAAATCATGGCATGGGGCTATTTCAATCGCAGAAGAAGATAGCGAGACTTATGCTTTTTTAATTTACGAGTGTGGTCAGAAAAGTATGCCACTATTCAAAAATCAGTACAACTACATTATGACAAGCGATGGTAAAACATTTGCTAACATAACGCTTAGATAAGATACGGTTTAAACAGTCGTTCAAAAATTGAATCCTGCGGTCGAGACGATAGCAGGATTTTTTTATATATTTGAAGTGCCACAGGAAATATCTCCTGATGAGTTAAAATAAATATTATGAAAAGTACAATCAGAGTCGATTACGATTTCGACGCAAACGAAACGTTTATTCAGTTAAACATTCCAACAAGCGAGCCTCACCACATGGTTGATGTAGACGTTAAGCTAGATTTAGCCGATAAGCACCTAAAGAACTTCATAGAGCAATCTTCTACTCGTGGGTTAGAGTTAGTATACCCTAATGATAATAATGACAACAGCACACCTCAAATTAGGTTAAAACAGTCAACTACGACAAATAACGTTAGATTAGGTTCTGAACAGCTTGACGAATTGAGAGAAAAAGGAGAATTAACTTATACTCAAAAATAATTAGCATATTTGCAATTCAAAAGGCACAACTCCTAGTGCCAATATATTTTGAGTTAATAATCATAAAGGATTTGAGTTTGGTAGCTTGAATCCTTTTTTTATTTACACGCTTTTCTAACTATTTGAAAATAATTTCTTGTTTATTGAAAAATACTTTGTACTATTGTGGTATGGAAACAACAAAGAAAAAAATTAAAGTAGAAAACCTTATGACGGTTGAAGAGTTCGCCACATTTAAGGGAGTAACAGCAAGAACAGTTTACAATTGGATTGATGAAAAAATTGTAAAGACTGAAATGATGTTCGGTAAAAAATTAGTTGACAAAACTTCTTACTTAAAACCGTAGATAGTTTTCGACGGCTCTAAACAATTCTAAAACACTGAAAAATTATTAAAAATGAAATTAGACACAACATTCGACATTAGACAATCTGTATTTTTTATACACGACAATAAAGTAGAAGAAAGAACTATTGATGCAATATCAGTCCAAGTAAATTCTGAATTTAAGGATAGAAAATATAATAGTTATAAAATGGAAGAATATTACTTTTCAAACGCATACGAAATAAGATTACCTCTTAAAGAGGAAGAAATAGGACATGCTATAATAAGAAAATATGCTAACCAAATATTTGCGACTAAGGATGAATTATTAAACTCGCTTTAATATGGTTGGATTTATTAAGCTTCACAGAAAACTACAAGAGTGGGAGTGGTATAATAAATCTGAAATGGTTCATTTGTTTATTCATCTTTTAATAAATGCAAATAGCAAGGATAAAGGTTGGCAAAATATAATTGTAAAACGTGGACAAGTAGTAACTGGATTTAGTGCTTTAAGTGAAAAAACAGGCATATCAATCAGGACTTTAAGAACATGTTTTGAGCGTTTAAAATCGACAGGCGAACTGTCAGTCAAAACGACAAACAAATATAGTATCGTAACTATCTGTAAATATGATGATTACAATGATAAAATTATTAAGACCGACAAGCAAATCGACAAGCAACCCGTCACTCCAACGACAACAACTAAGAAGTATAAGAATAAAGAAGATAATATAAGTGAATATGATAAAGCATTAAATGACTTCTTAGATATGAGAGATAAAATAAAAAAACCTGTAAATACTGATAGGGCATTTAATGGGCTTGTTAAAAAACTAAACGAGTTAGCGCCAAATGATGAGGAATTGAAAATAAAAATCATAGACCAATCAATAGTGCATAATTACTTATCATTTTTTCCATTAAAACAAGAGTTAGACTTATTTAAGAATAATGGATATAAAAGTAAAACAACAGAGGCATCAGTAGAAGATTTTAATTTTTAAATATGAACAATATACTAGACCATACAGAAAAAGTAATGAACCATTACCATAGTGGTAAATTAAAAGGCGAACCAACAGGATTTAAATGCCTTGACGAATTAATAACGTTCAAACCTAAATATACAACCTATATACAAGGATTTCCTAAATGTGGTAAAACAGAAATGCATTTGGAGATTCTCTTTAATCTAACCCAAAAATCACATGCTAAACACGCTATAATGAGTCCTGAAATTGGAGGAGTAGAAGATGTGATTGCAGAGTTAGTTTCGAAATACCTAAGAAGACCATTCTTTAAATCATCTTATAATGCCCCACAAGAGCGTGAAATATATCAAGCTATGAATCAACTATCTCAATACTTTTTCGTGCTTGATAACGACTCTAAAGACTATAATATAGATACTTTTTTTGAGGACTGTATTAAAATAGAGAAAGACAACAAGGTAAAATTGTTCAGCACTTCTATAGACCCTTGGAATGATTTAGATGAGGACTTACAAAAATTTGGTGGAAGGGAAGATAAATATTTAGCTCACGCATTAAGAAAAGTTCGTTCAACAGCTAAAAATAATAATTGGCATAATTTCATTGTTACACATAGCAAAGAGTCTACTGCTGTAGATTATAAGCATTATCAAGGAGGAAAAGTTACTTGTACGCCAATGCCGACATTACAAACATTTGCAGGAGGACAAGTTTGGAGTAGGAGAGCGTTTAATGTTATAGGAATGTGGAGGCCAGAAGAAGGTGCTGTAAACCCAAAAACACACCAACCTTTTGAAGATAATGCTGCGGTTATAAAAATTCTAAAAGCAAAACCAAAAGGAGTTGGAAAGTTGGGTAGTGCTTATTTATATTTTGATTGGAGAAAAAACAGATACTTCGAGAAGTATAACGATAAAAACTTATATGCTTACGAACACATAAAAGAAGATGAAGAGTTGGCGAAAATAGAAAAAGAAAAGGGAGTTATTGATACATCACAAACACAACAAGCATTTTTCTAATGACAGACTTGGAATATCACTATTTGCAAATATCAAACATACATGATAAGCATTATAAGAAAAATAGAGAACGGTTACAAAAAATAATGATTGCAAAGGGTGTAACTACTGAAATGTTAAGTGATTTATTATTATGGGAAAAAGAAAACAAGAGAACAGTTAAATCAAAGAGGCAATTAGATAGATTATTCTTATTAGAAGAGGCGTTGGATGTGTTCGATGTTTGTGCTTCAACAGCAGACCAAACAGAGGTATTGTTAAACTTAAAAACTCAAGAAATAGAGAGTTTACTAAAAGCTAATGAAGAATTAAGGAAAGAACTAGAAACAACAAAACAATTTTATGAAAGCGAAAAGTCTATTTGACAGAAACAAATCCTATAACTATAATTCCTTTGAGGGTAAGAGTGGCATTTGGAAACTAATAGGTATAGAAGCAGGTTCTACAATGGAAAACACTTTAGATACTTTTTCAAATGGCAAAGGCGATTACAAAACATTTAAAAGAGAATATGTAATTGAACAGGCAGACTTAGGAAACATCAAACCAATAGAATCATCAGAGGTAAAACTTAATACAGAAACAAAGAAAAAACAAGGAAGAGCAATATGAAAATAGACAGGCAATTAGTTTTAAATAAATTTGACGGAAAATGCGCTTACTGCGGTTGTGATTTAGAGAAAGGATGGAACTTAGACCATAAAACTCCTCAATGGCATTGTGAGGGTAAAAAACCATTAGCATCAATAGAGCAAGTACATTGTATGGAAAATTATATGCCTTCATGTAGAAGTTGTAATTTATTTAAGTCAGGTAATAGTATTGAAGGTTTTCGAAAACACATTGAATCACAAATAGAAACATTGAGAAGAGATAGACCTACATTTAGGGTTGCAGAAAGATTTGGACTTATCGAATGCAAACCTAAGTCAGTAGAATTTTACTTTGAAATTTATGAAAGAAAACCCTAAAAACAGATCAATCCTTCTAAGACTATTTCGAATAGAGTGGTTAAAGAACAGAGATAAAGAAATGGAGATATTAGCAGTGAGAAAGACTAAAGTAGAACAGTTAAAATTAGAATTATGAGTATATCAGTAGTTATTCCAATTAAGTCAGATACAAAGAACAATAATATAGAGCTTATTTACGCATTAAGAAGCCTTGAGAAGAACTTAAATGGTTTAGGAGACATATTTATCATCGGAAATAAAATAAACTCTCTAAAGGGCTTAAAATACATTGAATGCAAAGATGATAAAGGTAGTCAATTTAAAGAAAGAAATATATACCGCAAAATATTATCTGCCTGTAATGATGAAAGAGTATCAAATAACTTTATTTGTACCAACGACGACATATACTTAACCAAAGAATTTGATGCTAATTCACTTCCATTTTACCATAAGAGTGAATTAATTAACACAATGTCAAAGAATGCAGGAGATTATAGAAAATCTTTAAACCACACTCGGAAGCTTCTTATGAAAATGAAAAATACAACGTTAGATTATGATACTCATTTCCCTATACTATACAACAAAGAACATTTTTGTACATTTGCTAGTGAAGAAACAAATTGGAATCAGCCATTCTCTTACGTAATAAAAAGTCTTTATTGTAACAGAAAAGGAGTTAAAGGCGAATATGGAGGTGATTGTAAGATACAAACCAAGATGACTTACGAAGAAATAGTTAATAAAATTGGAGATAAATCATTCTTTAGCACATCAGACGGATGCATGAATGAGGATATGATAAAATACTTAAACGAACTTTACCCAACAAAATCGAAATATGAACGATAGGAAAAAAGCAGTCAGTTATACTAGAGTAGAGGCAGGCACAATACAGCCCATTACATTTGATGTCTACGAAGATGAATTAAAAAACCATGTAGATGTGGTAAAAAAAGAAGTTTTCTGTAAAGCGCTTAAACAACGTATAAATACAAGGGTAATAAAATTTGGTAAAGTTTATGTTCATGCTTTATTTTTTGAAGATGGAAAGGTTTACGATGTAAGAGAGGGAGGTTTTAAATTAAGAGAACTACAGGGAGAAGCATTAAGATGGTAAACACAAAAGAAATTCAAATGTTATCGAACTATGTTTTGATATTACCAGACCCGCAGCTAGAAACATATCAAATTAAGGGAGTAGATTTAGGGATTATTTCTCCCGATTTTAAATATGAAAATGGAGAGAAGGTATCGATAAAAGAAAGGAATCAAAGCGTATTTGGAACTGTTTATGGAGTGCCATCAAACCTTATATTCAACAAAAAGAAAATACTTAAACTAGCAAGCTCACATACGCTTTTCTACAGAGAAAACGAACATAATATCCCTGTCAATATAGGCATTCACAGAGTCATAGGAGAACTAACTAAAAACTCTGTACTTTACGATACCGATATAGAAATAAGTGCAGGAGACAAGGTTAATTTCAGTTATACAGCACATAAAATAGCTAAAGACCAAAAGATGATATTCGATACTGAACTTGGAGAGATGTATCTTATAAAATACGATATGCTATACATGACGGTAGATGAGAATTATAAACCTAAAAAAATGCTTAATGGATGGGTAATAGCAGAACCCGAAGTTATTGAAGTCAAGAAAGAAGATAATGGACAGGAATTTATCGAACATTCAAGCGGACTTGTTACTTTAGCACCTAAAAACAAAATAAAGAAGACTAGAAAGACCCAAAAAGGAATAGTTAAACTATTTGGAACAAGGAACAGGGATTATCTTCAAGAGGTCGAAAAGGAAGACTTCAAAGACAATATGGTAATAGGACAAAACATAGTGTATGACCCAAGAAGAAGTCAAAAGCTAGAATACGAAACACATCAGATTATGAGTGATAAAACATTACACTTAATTCAACGAAAAGATATTTTATTTTTAGACGGAATGTTTGGATTGGAGATAGATAAAATGGTAAAGGAGGAACAGAATGTATGATTTAGATAGGGTTTATATCAACTTCACTAAATGTCCAAAAGGAACTAAGCTTACTGATTTCCATACTGAATTGGCAGCTTTCAGCGAGTTTACGTCTACAAAGAATGAGAATATAATAAAAGTTGCAATATTAACAGCAGATATGGAGAGTCCTTTTTTAAAGATTAAGGACAGGAAAACTATGATAAGAACCATTTTCGAGTTTCTTGGACTTAGTTTAGAAGGTAAACCCACCAAACAACTGTATAACGATATTGTAGAATACAAGGAAACACACTATTTAGACTGCTTTGGGAGATATTTAATGATTCTACATGATATAGATTGGACAGAATATCAAAGTACAAAGCAGACCCACGATGTTTTAACGATGGACAGTATGCGACCTCGTGAAAAGGAAGAAAACATAGACGCATTCGTAAAACGAAGAGTTAATATACAAACGCATTTAAAGAAGATTGGGGATGACTTAAAGAAGTTGGAGGCTAAGATATTCCCTGACAGTCGTTCGGCTCGTGAGGTAGCCTTAAATGAGGTTAGAAAGATAATTAGTTACCCAGAGAAATACGCGGTAGATAGGCAAGTAATATGATAGATACTAAGAAATTAATAAAGCCCGATGGAACTGTAGATTTATTTGGTTTCCCTCACTATCAAATGAGATTTACTGAAAAATCTCCAATATACCCATTGTACGGGTACGAGGCAATACTTCCAGAACCGCCACCAGATAACGAAATACTTAATTATGATTTACCCATTGAGCAACAAATATTTAGGCACGTCCATATTCCAAAGGATTTAAGTAAATGGAAGGAAAAGGATAAGGACGAGTTTATTGATGGTGAATATAATAGAAGATTCAATGGTATTTGGATTTTTATAAAGGGGCAAAAGTATTACATAACAGGAGTATTCTATTTCTTTTTAAACTATTGGACTTCTACATCAGCACCTAAAATTCTTTTTAGAAAGCTTGATCTAGATTTTTTCATTATGTGGTTTTTAGTAGTTTATGACCCTAAATGTTATGGATTGCTTATAGCGAAATGTCGTCAGGTCGGCGAGACTGAAAAATCAATATGCATCATTTATGAATTTTCTACACGTGTAAAGAAGGTTAAATGTCCAATGCAGTCTATTAACGAGACTGATATATATGAAAATGCTTATAAGAGAATACTTCACGCTCATAATGAAATGGTATTCTATATGAGGGCTTCTAATAGGGGTAGTGTTGACCCGAAAGATGGATTGTTTTTTGATTACCAAAGAGAAACCTTGTCTAAGGATAAGATGAAGAAAAACCAAGAGGAGCATGGAGCAGCGTCTATAATTAACGAAGATTATGAATATGACCCTTTAGATAGCTCTATTGTTTATGGCGCTACCAAACCTCACGTGTTTGGTACAGGTACATTTGGACGTTATTATATGGATGAATGGGGCAAGATGGAGCAGATGAATCCATTATACGCTTGGGGTGTTGTTAAGCAGGCTATGTATAACAAAATGACTAATGAGATATTAGGTAAGGCATTGTTTACGTCAACTGTAGAAGAATTAAAAGGTGGAGAAACGCTTAGGATAGCTAAAATGATGTGGAATCAAAGTGACCCTAATAACAGAAAGACAAATGGTGAAACATTAACAGGTCTTTATAGGATTTTCAGAGGTAGCTTAGACGCTGCTCCAATTGATGCTTGGGGTTTTCCTAAAATGGAAGAGGCAAAAGAAAGAAACAAGAGTGAGATTTCAATGCGTATAGCTCAAGGAGATATAAAGGGTAAAATTGAATATATGCGTATGAATGCTGAAACTATTGACGATGTATTCCAAAACACAAACGAAGGAACTCAATTCGATTTAGAAAGATTAGCAAACAGACAGCATTATTTATTAAACACAGCGCCAAAATCATTATGCGTAAGAGGCAACTTAAAATGGAAAGATGATATAAGAGATACGGAAGTAATTTGGGAGCCTAACACAAAAGGAAAATGGATGATTTCAAAACACCCAAGCGATTTTGGATACGAAGCTAATGCCAAAGTAAGAGGGGTAATAGCTCCAAAGCCTGCAAATATTCAATTTTTCAAAGCAGGACTTGACCCTTATGACCAACAAACCACTAATGACCCTGAACCATCTTTAGGTGCAATAACCGTTAAGCGTGTTCTTGACGAATACATTGATGGTGCTGAAACTAACTACCATCAACAAAATGACCCTGATGGTAAGTATAGAATTGGCGACCCGATGGATTATGGATTTCACTTTCAGACGAACAGAATTGTTTGTGACTATCTATACAGAGAAAATGACCCTAATGACTTCTTTGAAGACGTTATATTGACAATGGTATATTACGGTACAGACTTTTTACCTGAAAAGGATAAGTTTGGTGCTTGCCATAGTTACTTAAAAACAAGAGGTTATGAATTATATTTAATGGAGAAACCTACTGATAGAAAAAACTCAAAAGGACAAATTGAAAGAGAAGGAGTTTCGGCAACCATTGGCAATATTGATAGTTATTTCAGCTTTCTAATGACATTAACTGCTAAATGGGCTAACACAATCGACCATCCGAGGGTTATTGAACAATTACTTAGTATGAACTGGCTTAATAGAGGTAAGCGTGATCTCGGAGTTTCAACAGGTTGGGCAGAGTTTGCTGCATCACAGCCTAAATCATCATTTAGAAAACAAATTCAAGAAGATATAAGACATTATGATGAATATGCAGTATAAAATATCAATCATTCACCCAAGTCGTAACAGACTTGAACAGGCAGAGGAAACCATCAAGCTTTGGTTAGATAACGCTAAAGACAAAAGTTCAATAGATTATACACTATCTGTTGACATAGATGATAAGTATTTAAAGCGATATAAGGCTTTATCAGACAAGTACGGCACTAACATTCATATAGCTAAAAATAATTCAGCTATAGAGGCTATAAACAGGGCTACAAGAAGGTCTAAAGGAAATATAATTATAGTGGTAAGTGATGACTTTAACTGTGAACCTAATTGGGATGAAAAACTTTCAAAGGAGTTAGAGGGAAAAGAAGACTTTATAGTCAAGACTCAAGACGGATTGCAGGAATGGATTATTACTTTACCGATAATGGATAGAAAGTATTATGAAAGGTTTGGTTATGTATATTACCCTAAGTACCAACATTTATTTTCTGATACTGAAATGACAAGTGTCGCTGATTTAACAGGCAGAAAGATAACCTCACAGTTATTCTTTGAACACAGGCATTATTCTACAGGAAAATCAGAGAAGGATGCGGTAAATACCAAGAACGATTCTACATGGAATCAAGGCAAAAAACTATACAATCAACGAAAAGCAATTAACTTCGGATTATGATACTAAGCATACTCATAGCTACAATGCCTAAAAGAAAATGGAAGTTTAATAGACTTCTAAATTCTTTAGACTCTCAATTACCAATGAATGGAAGTGTAGAAATACTGTGGAATGATTCAATGGAATATAATATTGGAATTAAGCGACAAGAACTTCTTGAGAGAGCATTAGGTGAATACATAGTCTATTGTGACGACGACGATCGTGTTTCAGATGATTACGTTAAAAAAATACTTGAAGCAACTAAGACAAGTCCTGATTGCATAGGTATTAGTGGAATAATAACAACGAACGGATTAAAGCCTAAACAATGGCATATTTCAAAAGATTTTGGCAGTTGGTTTGAAAAGAATGAAATCTACTACAGAACTCCTAATCACATTAGTCCTGTAAAGCGTGAAATAGCTTTAAAAGCAGGGTTTCCCGCTATTAAAACAAGTGAGGATGCAGAATATTCTAAAAGAATATTACCCATGCTTAAAACAGAGGAAATAGTACAAGGAAACATATATTTTTACTTATACCGAAATAAAAACAAATGATTCAACTAAGCATATTGATACCTTCAATACCATCACGAATAAATAAAGCAACAGAGTTATATAATAAGCTTTCCTGTATGTCGGAAAATATGCATGTAGAAATAATAATGCTTACCGATAATAAAATTATGAGCATTGGAGAGAAGCAAAATAAATTAAAGGACTGTGTACATGGTAAATATTTTTGTTTTATACATGATGATGATGAACTTTTAGAACTACAGGATATTTATGAATCTACATTTTTAGACGTAGACGTTATTACGTTCAAGGCTCAATGTTTTAATGATGATGGTAGTAAATATATTGTTACTCAAAGACTAGGGAATAAAGTTGAACACAAAACATTAAAAGGAAGATATGTGGATTGTAAGAGACCACCATTCCCTAATTGCTTATGGCATAATAAATTTAAGAAATTTGATTTCCCTCACATAAGTTATTCAGAAGATTGGGAATGGGTAAAACAATGCCTTACAGAAGCTAAGACAGAGCATTTCATTGATGAGGTGCTATTCTCATACAATTTCAATCCTGAACTAACGGAAGCATCAACAGAAACTAATGAATATTGGAACAACCCTAATGGATAAATGCATAATAAATGTTTCTACCAAAAAGTATTGGAAAGGACAAGAACGACTATTAAGGACTTTAGAAAATAATACTGATGCAGATGTTCTGATGTTTAAGAGAGAGTCAGATGTGGGTGCATTACCTCACAAAGATTCTATGTATGGTTTTAAGCCTATGGCATTTAAAAAGGCTTATGAAATGGGATATAAAACAGTCCTTTGGTTAGATGCTTCCATGTGCGTTATAAAGGATTTAAAACCTATATTCGACGCCATAGAAAAAGACGGTTACTATTTTCAAGATAGCGGGTGGATGAACGAAAGGTTTACAACCCATGAACAAAAAGAGCATTTTGGCACAAACGAAGGTAGAATGATTTCGTCAGGAGTTTTAGGATTAGAATTATCAAATTTTTACGGTCATAGTTTTTATAGACAATGGATTACATCTATGCAGGCCGGTATGTTTAATGGGTCTCACGATGTTACTAGACACGACCAATCCGCAGCAAGCCTTATTATTGAAAAAATGAAATTGAAAATATCGGAAAACAACACGCTATGGAATTACGGTAAAGAACCTTTCCATGAGAATATAGTAATCCTAGCTGATGGTATTTGCTAACAAATTAAATATGAAAATGATAAAATATCAGTCACAAAACAACGAAACAAATATTGCCTTAAAATATTTTAAAGGAAGAAAAGGGAATATTCTTGATATAGGGGCAAACACTGGCTACTTTCTAAGTAACTCTTATGATTTAATTAAAGAGGATTGGTTCGCAGTTCTTGTTGAGCCTAGTAGTGCTTTTGAAGAATTAGAAACTCTATATAAGGGCAATAAACATGTGGAACTTCACAATATAGCTTTAGGTAAAAAGGATGGTAAATTAAAATTCTATGAATCAGGGGCGCATATCAAGGGAGGAAATGATAAAGCATTGGTATCAACAGCAATTCCAAAAGAAATGGAAAGGTGGTCAGAAGTAGATTTTAATGAAACAGAAGTAAATGTAATGAGTGTTACAAGCTTTTTAGATTGCTATAAAGACAAGAAGTTTAATTATATATCACTCGATGTGGAGGGAATGGAGTGGGAAATATTACAATTAATAAACCTTAAACAAGTGGGGTGTGAATTTTTATGTGTAGAGTGGAATGGCAATAAAGACTTAGAGAAAAAGTTTACAAGTCATTGTGGTAAATATGGTTTAAAAGAAATAAGCAGAAATGCAGAAAACTTAATATTCGCTATTCCATAATGCCATAACTCCTTCTATCAGCAATTGCAATTACAAGTGGAACAAAATTAAGTTTCACTTTTTTTGTTATAGCCTTTATCCAATTGAAGTCCGCAGCAGAAACACTACCATCAAAGTCCGCAATATCCTTACAAGAGTGATGAAGTACAATACAAGGCATACCTATCTTAGAACGCCTAACTATTTTACTATTTATAAACTCATTAGAAGGCTTTAAACGACCATTACGACTAAATTGACATATAACACCGTAATGATTTTTAAGCGCCTTACAAAGCTTCTCTAAGCAATTATTAGAAGCTAATACTTCATCATCATCTATGAACATAAAGAAACCATTATTAACTTGAGATTTTAATTCGTTGCAATACTCATCATAGAAGAAAGGCTTAGATAAATCCTTATAAACCCTTATTTTATTAACTTCTTCGGGGATATAAGACAATGCCCGTTCATCATCATAGCTAACAACAATATTTATATTTTTATGCGTTTGATTGTAAATGGAGTCTAAAAGTCTTTTGAAAAGTACAGGACGATGTGATGTTCTCAATAGTAAGTTAATTAGCATAATTACTTTTTATTTTCAAAAGTAGTACATTTGGTTAAAAAATATTCAAGCATGGCACAAAAATATCTGCAACCTTCGCAATATGTAGGGCAAACTTTTAAAAATCCATATCCAACAGACAGTTCATTTGATAGCCGATTAAAAAAAGAGAAAGATTATTTCTTAGCTTTTAACAATGCTTTTTTTTGTGACTATGCTAGTAATTATTGTTATGTGCCATTTGAGTTTGGCGCTAAGAGAAGTTTTCAGGAACTCCGAGCTTATGCTACAGGTCAACAGTCAGCTAACAAGATTAAAGAAAACCTTATTGGTGCTAAGAAGAAAAACAGAGATGGTAAGTTCATCACCAAAATGAATGTTTCGTTCGACACCTACTACAAGCTTCCTCAAATGTTCGATGTAATGAGGGAGAAGAATATGAGTCAGGAATACGATATTTCAGTCAGTTGTATTGATGATGATAGTATCGCAGCTAAAGAGGCTGACAAAGCCATGTTGCTTTACCTTATTGATGCTAACAACAAAAACTTTATGAAGCAGGTAGGGTTTGTTCCCAACACTCCAATTAACCCCGAAGAAATGGGATTAAGAACTGCTCAAGATGTAAAGACCTACTTTGAAATCGGTGGTTATACAATGCACAGAGAAATAGCTTGCCAAGCAGCTTGTCAGAAAAGTAAACTTACCTCCAACTACAAAGTTATACAAGACCAAACATTTGATGATTTAATCGTAGCAGGATTATGTGGATGGAAAACCTACATAGAGGCATCAACAAAACTCCCTAAATTTAGAAAAGTAAACATCGACAGGGCATTAATACCTTATTCAGAGATGAATGACTTTAGCGACATTACAAGAGCAGGAGAGATAAGGATAATGAGTATAGCGGATATTAGAAAAGAAAATCCCGACCTTAAAGGCTCTGAATTACTTTACTTAGCTAAATGCTTTGCTTGGATGAACCCACAGTACACGGCAACCATAAACAGCAATTACTACAAATACCAATCTCCTTATGATGGCACAAACATTACAAATGCTGATGTTGACCCTGTAAGCAGAGTAAAAATAATGGTATTAGACTCTCAATGGTTAAGTGTTGATGTAGAAACGAATCTTAAAAACGTTACAGGTAATGGACACAACAGGTTTAAAGAAATACCTTTCGATTATGAAGTAGATAAAAAATCTGCAAAGAGTGGGGATAAAAAAATACAGAAGAATGTAATCAGGAAATATTATTCAAGTTGGATTATAGGTACTGATATGTTTTTAGATTACGGTGTTTGTAAGGATGTAGTTTACTACGGTGTAGACGGAAACAAAACGCCAAAATTAGATTTCTTCTTTGCTAAAACGGGTAATGCAAGTTTAGTAGAAAGAGCAGTAGCTATTGTTGATGATATTGATATGGCGATTGTTAAACAGAGAAATGCACTTGCAACTATACCTGCTGCTCCGGGTCTTGCTATTCAAAAAGACTTGCTTGAGAATGTATTTTTAAACGGTATTTTACAACAACCAGACGATATATTACAAGGGTTACAAGAGAGAGGTGTGATGTATTATAATGCCTTAGACGATCATGGAAAACCTTTGTATATGAGTGGTGGTCAGAAACCAATTGAATACTTAGATGTAACTAAAATAGCAGGCATATTAGCTGTTTACGGTAATCATATCGCAGAGAAAGTAAATGAACTTCGTGAGGTATTGGGAATGCAGAACGGAGCAGATGCAGGTGGTACAAGCGCTTATCAGGGATTAGGACAAACTAAACTAGCTTTCCAAGCAGCAAACGCTTCATTGTACCCTACATTCAATGCCTATAACTATGTATTTAAAGCAGCATTCGAGGACATTATTAAAAAGTGGCAGATCGTAGCAAAGGATGGTGAGGTAAAAATAAACTATTCATTGTTGGGTAGTAAGAACATGCAGGTATTTAAGCTTGATAAAAACTTCGACAACTACGACTTCAATTTAGAAATAGAAATTGCACCATCCCAAGAAGAGAAACAAAACTTGCTATCATCAATAGTTCAACAAAAAGCTTTAGGCGATCAAACAGGAGGCGCACAAGGTCTTACAATGAGTGAATATCTTTATGTATATCGTAAAGTAATGGCGGGCAATGTTGATGAGGCTATGTATTTAATGGCTCAAATCGAGGCTAAGAAAAAACAAGAACAAGAAGCAAGTAAGCAAGCGGACATTCAAGCTAATGCACAAGTACAACAACAGTCAGCAGAAACAAAAGGTCAATTAGACCAACAGTTATTAGCAGCTAAAGCGGAAGCAGATAAACAGCAAGCGTTATTAACAGCATTATTGAAACAGAATGAAATGCTTATTAATCAAATTGTAAGTCCACAAAAACCAGAGGAAATTTCAAAGGATGATTTAGCTATCCCCATAGTAGCATTGAATAATGCACAGATAGAGGCTATTGTAGCGCCACAGCCGAGTCAAGAAGAGTTAATGATGCAACAGCAAGCCCAAGCACAACAAGCGCCTCAAATGGCTTAATTTGCTTTTTAAATTAAATGGTTATACTTTTGGTTAAGAAAATTGAGAAAAAATGAGTGAAAATAACACAGTAATGGATTATGCAGCCCAAAGGTTTGCACCCGAACAGACGACAGAACAGACAACGGAAACTGCAATAGTAACCGACACAACTGCCGAAACAACAACGGATGCACCTGCTTCAACTGAAATAGTTGATACTACACAGACCCAAGAAACGCAAACTCCACCCGAAACCACTGCTACTACCGACACAGTAGATTACGCTAAATTCCTGTCTGAAAATTCAGACGGTCTTTTTACGGATGTAGAAAGCTTTAAATCAGCACTTCCAAAAATAAAGGAGTATGATGAGAAGATTGGCGCTTATGACACAATATTGAAGGAAAAGACAGAACTTGAAGAAAAGCTAAAGGTAGACCCTTTTGTAAACGAGTTCACCAAGACCTTAGACTCAATGATACGTGCGGGCAAGTCAGCAGATGAAATCGAAAACTTCACAAAAATCAGCAGACTTGACTTAGACCAACTTTCAGCAACAGACGCTAAGGTTATGGTAATGGTTAAGAATGGTTATAGCGAGGCTATAGCAAGACAGATCGTTGAAAAAGACTTTCCTCTTGATGATTATAATGAAGGCTCAACAGAGCGCAGTATATTAGAAGAACAGCTACGAGTTAGTTCTTTGCAAGACAGACAAATCCTAAAAGATTACAAAAAAGAGTTAACAGCAGTTGACAATTCAGCACAGGAACAAGCAAACGCACAGTTAGAGCAAAACAGGTTAGCAGAAATTGCTAATAAAAATGCTCACATACAATCAGTAAAACAGACAGTACCTAAAATAGCGGAAACAATAGTTGGTTTAGGAGAGATAAACTTAAATGGTAAAGAGGGGGAGGAAGCAGTTAAATTAAATTTTGATTTTAATGCGGACTTCAAATCAAACCTTCCTAAAGCCTTAGAGTCATTTTTCCTAGACGGACAGATGGAAGTAAACGAAGAAAACATTGCATTGGCAAAAGGTTACTTAGAAGCAGATTATTTACAAAAGAATAAAGAAGCTATTTTCCAATCTATCTACAAACACGCAGACGCATTAGCTACTGAAAGAACTGTTAACAAGTATGAGAACCGTACAGGCTTACCTGCTGAAACACTTCCTGCCAATACAAGTAATGTAGATAAAGAACGAGCTGATTTCTTGCAAAATATCGTAGCAAAAAAGAGATAATTAATTTAAAAAACTTAAAAAATCAGCAATACAATGGCAGAAGTTATCAATCAAACCGCCCCAAGTCACGTAGAATCGGCACAAGGAGATGTATTCGTATTAGGTTCAACCCTATTACAAGACAATCCTCAATTACTATCGACTTATTTCAAAGAATCAGGCTACCCTCCAACTACCTTGAGCAAGATTAAAATGTTCGGTATGGGTTCGGCTGTAAGAAAAGGTGTAGAAGGGCCAATTACGGGTCACTACGAAAAACCACGTCCTAAAGATTTATTTACTGTAGGAGAAATTATTTCTGTTGATGACAACGAAATCACAATTGCTTTATCTACAGATGATATGTTGGTTCAGACTAACAATTCAGTAGGTACAACAATCTTTTCTCGTCCAAGAGTAACAGAAGTTTATCAGGGACAAATCAACGGTAATCAGTATCGTATTATTGAAAAAGACCGTACCGTTAATCCACACCAAATTACTTTAGAAGGTAATACAGGCGTTGACCCAGAAGATGACTTCGTAGAAGGAGCAGTATTCTCTTGGATTTCAACTTTAAGTGGTGAAGGTACAGGTCAACCAGAGCCATTACGTTCTGTTAGATACAAATACGAAAATACATTCTGGATTGCTAAAGAAACTGATATTACATCAGGTACTCACTTAACTACATCAGCACCTTTCCAAGTTGTTCCCGGTTCAAACTTAATCTACATGGAGTCACTTCGTGATGCAGAGATGAGAATGGAGCAACAAAAAGGTCACGTTTGGATGTTCGGTAAAAAAGCAACAGGATGGACTGATTATTCAGACCCATTAAAATCAGAAGTTCCTGTTACAGGTACACAAGGTTTATTACCTTATGCGTTAGAGAACGGATATGATTTCGAGTATGATTTAACTGATTTTGATGATGCAGATTTGTATGCTTTAGCAGCGTATTACCACGATATTCGTGTACCATCTACAGAAATTATGTTAATTGAGGGTTACAACTTCAATCAGAAAATCGAGAAATTCTTCTCAACTCGTTATAACTACAATTGGGTTATTGGAGTCTCTGACCGTTACATTGCGGAAGGAGTAAGAAATGCTCGTAAATACGATAGTGGCTTCACAGAAGAAGGTATGATGGTTAATTTAGGCATTACAGGATTCTCATTAGGTAACTTCACGTTCCTACAGACTTCTGCTCCTGAATTAGATTATATCGGAGGTGCAGGTCAAATCGGAGGTAAAGATTGGGCTATTGGAGTTCCATTCGGTTTCGCAGGAGAGTCAGCAGACAACCGTCCTTTCATTGGTTATGAGTGGAGAGGTACTGATGGTTACTCAAGAGAGAACGAACTTTGGGTAAATGGTGGTGCAGGAAACGACCGTAGAGTTATTAAGTCATCAGAATTTGATGCACAGAACACTTATATGCGTTCAGAGATTGCCCCTCACTTTGCTTTAGGAGAGAACTTTGTAGTAATGCACCCAACAGGTACATCAGCATCATAGAACTCAATTTTTCTTTGTTTATAATTAATCCCTACTTGTGTAATACTTGTAGGGATTTTTATTTTAAATACATTTTTGTACATTTGATAATGGCAAAGGAGAAAAAACTGGCAGAATCAATAAGAGTCCTTTTTGAGGAGGATGATATGAGGTTCATGAATGACTACAAACAAGAGTTTGGTTCTACGTTACAATGGTTCATACAAACTGCTGTAAAAGAGAAAATATTTAATATAAGTGTTAAACAACAATTAGACGAAGAATTATAGATATGTTATTTGAAAACAGAAAACAGGTTACGGCAAAAGAGATGATGGAGAAATACGCTACATCAGATGACTTTAAGAAGCTATCAAAGAAACCAAGCTTTGAGGTTACTGCTGACAGAAAAAAGATTGATCGTATTAATGGCGGTGTAATGAAATCTCCTAAAGGTTTTATGTGGCGTTCACACTTTATGGCCACCGACCCAAAATCAGGTCTTAAAGTAGAGATTAGATATGCTACAAACAACAATACGAAAGTAGTAGGCGATAGGGTTATAGATAACTTTGAACCTCGTTATGTAGAAACAAAAGGGGCTACATTTAACTTTCAGAACAACATTGATTTGGGAGTATATCAGTTTTTACATCCAAACAACCTATCTTCTCCTTTAAGAGATAAAAACAATAAGGCTAAACCCAAGATTGACTTTATTGATACTAAGAAACGCTCACAAGCTAAAATGGCTACGATTGATGCTTTAGCTACAGCAATGAGTCATGCTAAGGATTTAAGTGAAGATAGATTAATTGTTTTAGCAAAAGGATTAGGTATTAAAGGACTTGATAAGAAAGAGGCAGATGAAGTAAGAGCAGATGTATTGGAGTTCGCTATGAACAATCCTAAAATCTACAATGAGAAGTCTAATACGGAGATGACTTATATTGAGGGTCGTATTATCAACTTAATCGACAAAGGAGTGGTTAAACTTACAAACGTAGGTAGTACCCGTAGATGGACTTGGATGAGTGGAGAGAGAGAGGGAGAGCACATCCTAGATATTCAGAATGTAACTCAAGATGCTAAACGTGCTTTAATTAATTATTTCTTTAGTGATATTAACAAGCATATTAACTTATTGAAGGACATTAACAACGATATGAGTGCAAGAGCAAAAGCGGAGAGAGATTTAGCAAGAATGGATGAAGGACACGCTCCATTAGGAACGGCGCCTTTAGAAAGAACTATTGGAGATGCTTTACCAGAGCATTTAAGAAGCCAAACGACTGTTAATAATGCTCCTGTAGAAGTATTCGTTCCAACACGAGAAGATGCCATAGAGGCTCTAAAAGAGGCAGGAGAAGTTGAACCTATACATCACAGTAAAATATCTAAGTGGTTGAGAGAAAACGGAGGTGAATAAAGATTGATAAATTGAGTTGTGATGCCCTATGTCTTAATTGATGTAGGGCATTTTTATTTTAATAAATAAATACGCTACATTTGTTAGCATGATTGAAGTACAACGATTATGGGACAGACTGATGGCGTTAACTAAAAGTGGCACATCAGGTTACTTTACAGAGGAAGAGTTTAACAGCAACCTTTATTCTGTTCAATATGCTATTCTATCGCTGTTATGCGACAACTACGAGAATAATCAAAAAGTATCAGATGCTTTAATCAATCACGTTGTAGAAACTGCTACATTAACTTCATTGGCAGGAGGCAATCTTTTCGCAACAGATGTTACAACGGTAATAACTGACTACTATAGAACGTTAGACTTAAAGTACATTAAAACAGGTGTAGAATATCCAAGCATTAAAATAGCCGTAAACGAGGAAACAATGTATTTGACAAGTCCTATTAGGAAGCCTGATTTAACCATTAACAGAACATTGTATCTTTTCAAGTCTAACAACATTACAACGCTTCCTAAAACAACAGGCAACACTTATGTGCTTACTTACTGTAAGAAGCCTACAGAAGCTAAAATAGCCTTTACAACAGCTACAAATGCTAATAATGACTATTTGGTAATTGATACCGTAAACACAGTGGATATTGATTTTCCAGAGGGATTATTCAACCTTTTCACGTATTATATGTTGGAGAGTTTAGGAATTGAGATGAAGGAGTCAATTCAGCAAGAATACAGTCAGTTAGGAATTAACAGAACAACACAAACCGATTTAAAATAAAAAAGCCATGACATTAGCAGAAAAAAGACAAGAGGTATGGGATGAAATCACCAACCTTTATTCAGCAAACATCCAAATTACTCCTCCACATGAATTTATTCCTAAATTAGGGGCAGGTTCAACAGAAGGATTTATCTCTACACAGTACAAGACCATTTTAGGTACTAGAACTGACAAAAGAGGTCGTACAATTTACGTTGGTACAAAAGGATAAGAAAACATGACTAAATCAGTATTTGCAGAGAATGTATTAATCGCTATGGGCGGTGGGGTATTAACAAATGAGTTAGCTATACAAAGAGTTGATATATTTGCTTTTCTACCTGCTGCTGTCAATTATGCTTTAACTGCGGGAAGAAACACTTCTTTATCGCAAGAAGGCAACAGAGATTTACCATCTATGTTCTACGGTACATTTACTGATTTAGTTATTGACAGAACAACTAATACCGCATTCGTAACCTTACCTAAAGGATATGTTCCTTTATACGGAAACGAAGGTGTAAGGTCTGTATTCGATGACTGTGGCAATTACTATGCACCCTTAATGGATGCCGACAGAAGGCTTATAAAGGCTTATAAAGACAAACTAACAGAACAAGGGTTCTATTATCCAATTGGCAAAAATAAACTAGAAGTATATCCAACAAATCCATTGGTAGAGATGCTTAATGGAGAATATATTGTAAGGGTACAGGATTTAGCAGATGATGATGAATTGCCTTTACCTGCGGATACGGAGATGATGGCGGTACAGCTTTTAGCACAATGGTTTACAGACCCACGCAAACGTCCTGCCGATTTAATTAACAATAAAAGTGACGACGCTAACGTAATTAAACGATGAGTAAAGCATTAGTATCTATAAAAACAATTGCATCTAACGTTTCAGCAGGAATGGGAGATAGCACAGGTAAATATGAATTTACTATTGGTCGTCATCTATTAAGCGGATGGAGAGAATTAAACCTATTCTTAAACCAAGAGTTTGATGTAGAAACTGCTGTTCTTGAATATGACAACGTTGTAAATTTACCTTGTAATTTTGTGTATGAAACTAAGGTAGGTATCTTAAAGAACGGACATTTAGCGGTATTATCACTTGATAAAAGCATCAGAAAAGAAAACCTTAACCAAAAGCAATCAGAAGAAAGAGTTGACTGTATTTTTAGAGGTGAGTATAGCGGAGAATATTACCCTTTTTACAACGCATACCGAAATGGTAACTACTTAGGAGAATTGTACGGGTTTGGCAGAGGAGTACATTGTGCAGGCTATTACAACATTGACAAGAAAACAGGCGAGATTTATATAGGCAGTCAAGTACCCGAAGGTGCAGAGATTGTTATTGAATACAAATCAGACGGCATTTCAGACGGTTTGAAGCTTGTGCCTAGTGAATGTGAATTAACATTGAGTTATTGGGCTAAAGCAAGGTTCTTTGAAGATAAAGGCGACCTAAATAAAGCCGAATGGAATGAAATAAGATACGAACGTCACTATAACAAACTACAAAGACTTTACAACTTCCAAAGTGCCTTATATGCAGCAGCTAAATTAAATGAGTCGTTCAGCCCCACAAACTACTAAAGATGCCATCAAATCAGAAAAAAATTGCAACACATACTTTCGTAGATGGCATTGATACTGTTACTGCTGATGCCTTAATGCGTCCAACGAGCGCTAGATATATCCTTAACTGCTATATAAACTCTACAGGAGTAGGTAATGTTGGTATAGTAACCAATATAAAGGGTAATACTCAAATACAAACTCCCTTACCATTAGGGCAAAACAAAACAATCGGAACTGCTGTAGACGAGGAAAAAAACCTTTTCTACTTTTTTGTTTGGAATGAAAACGGCTACCATACCATATTTGAATATAACGCTTTAACAAAAGCAATTATTCCAGTTCTGCAATCTATTACCGACACAGGGGGATTTGATATTCTTAACTTCAATAGAGATTATTTAATATTAATGACCGATGTGGTAAATAACGATTTATTGTATTGGGTAGATGGCTTAAATGATGCTAGGAAAATAAACATCAGAAAGGCTTTAGATAAAAGTGCTACAGGCTATGGAGCAGGTGTTTTAGAGGAATACATCAACGCATATAAGTTAGCGCCTTCACAAGCCCCTGTGCCTGTTTATTTCAGCGACTTATCTAAACCAATAAACACTCTATACGGAACACTAAGAAAATTCACTTATAGATTCAGATATGATGATGGAGAGTTAAGTAACTATAGCGATTTCAGTAATGTGCCTTTACCTCCAAAAGAAAGCTTTACAGGAGTTAATGCGATTCCTACAGATAACAATGGAATAAAGATTAC